>JGI12635J15846_10003531_pt1 | contig 13567 bp, 2 predicted proteins | sample BlaSpr_A8_OM2_M2_FD_15846 | JGI IMG/M metagenome (IMG submission 15846) | reverse complement strand
CAATGACCGGGTGTTTGTGGAAGTTGGCCCGGGACAGACTCTAAGTTCATTCATTAAGCAGCAGCCGCAATATGGCAACGACGGGGCGCAGGTCATTGTGCCGACGCTGAGCGCTGCGTACCAGAAGCAACCAGATGTGGTTTTCCTGCTAGGTTCCCTCGCCAAACTATGGCTCGCTGGAGTTCAGCCAGATTGGACACACTTCTACTCGCGCGAACGCCGGGTTCGTCTTTCACTGCCGACTTATCCCTTCGAGCGTCAGCGTTATTGGGTCGAGCCGGGCGACGCACCGGTTCCCACGGCCACTAGGGTGGTTGAGGGAAAAAATCCAGACATGGCGGAATGGTTTTATCAGCCTCACTGGCGCAAATCTAATCTGCCGGAGCGGTCTCGAGCAAGAGCTTCGTCGAGCGCAGATTGCTGCTGGTTGTTTTTCCTCGACGAGAACAGCGTTGGGTCTGGCACTGCCTCACAGCTCACTGAGGCCGGACAGGACGTGGTTAGCGTGAGACCGGGACTCAAGTTCCAAAAGTGTGGACAGGATCTATATGAAATTCGCCCTGGAATGCCGGAGGACTATGATCGGTTGATTAAAGAGCTGAAAGCAGAAGAGAAACTTCCTACGCGGATTGGCCACTTCTGGAGCGTCACGTCTGCCAAGCAATGCGACGAGGATGATTTTGCGAAGTTGCAGGATCTGGGTTATTACAGCCTGATTTTCACGGTCCAAGCCTTAGGAAAACATCTCATCCTCGATCCTCTTGAGATAGTCGTTGTCTCGAACAATATGCATGCAGTTTCGGGCGATGAAGTTTTGTGTCCTGCGAAAACTACGGTACTGGGTCCCTGCAAAGCAATACCGCAAGAGAACCCGCACATCATCTGCCGGAATGTAGATATTCAGTTGCATTTCAATGAGTCTGGCTGTTACCCAGACCTGGTCAGCCAGCTCGTCGCGGAACTTCGGGCGGAATCGACGGATCCCGTGATTGCTTATCGAAATGGCGCACGGTTGGCCCAGGACTATGAGTCCGTCAGAGTAGAGGCGCTTAAGGAAGGCGAGACCCGGCTGCGTCCCCATGGTGTGTACCTGATTACCGGCGGCCTGGGTGGGGTGGGTCTCGTACTTGCCCGGCACCTGGCGCAGAAGGCGCAGGCGAGGCTGATCCTGGTGGGTCGATCAGGTCTTCCCGAAAGTGAGACCTGGACAGAATGGCTCGAGCAGCATGGAGAAGATGATGCGACCAGCCAAAAGATACTGAAAGTCCGGAGCATCGAAGAACTCGGAGCGCAGGTCAGGATCATCTCGGCCGATGTTTCCAACCAGCAGCAAATGGCTAATGCGGTAGAAAGCGCGTACCAGAATTTCGGCGCGCTGCACGGCGTCGTCCATGCGGCTGGCATTTCCGAGGCTTTCCATATTGCCCAGGACGTGGGACGAAAGGATTCTGAGTACCACTTCCAGCCCAAGATTCACGGAGTCATCGCCTTGGAGAAGGCGCTGGAAGGGAAGGATCTGGACTTTTGCCTGCTGACCTCATCGTTGTCTTCCGTCCTTGGAGGCATGACCTTGGTAGCTTACGCGGCGGCCAACATCTTTATGGATGCTTTTGCCCACCGCCACAACCAGAAGGCCACGGTGCCGTGGTTAGCCATAAATTGGGATACTTGGCGAGTGAAGGCGAACCAGCATGGGACGCTGGGCAAAACAGTGGTTAAGTTTGAGATGAGTCCCGAAGAGGGTGCCGAGGCTTTCGAGCGGCTGATCTTTCACAACCCAGCAACTCAGGTGGTTGAGTCCACAGGCGACTTGCAGGCAAGACTTGATCAGTGGATCAATCGCCAGAGTCTGCGATCCTTATCCGCTTCACCGTCCGTGGCAAAGACAAAGACCACGCTCTATGCCCGGCCGAACCTTCAGACGGCCTACATTCCCAGTAGCAACGACGTGGAAGAGAAGATCGCTCACATCTGGCAGGAAGTACTGGGAATTGAGAAGGTGGGTACCCACGACAATTACTTTGATCTGGGCGGAACGTCGCTTTCCGCGATCCAGGTAATTTCTCAACTGCAAAAAGAACTCAGTGTGCCCGTCTCCCCCATCATATTGTTTGAAGCTCCAACAGTGGACGAGTTAGCCAAACTTCTGGGGCCGCGCAAATCGAACCATAAGCGGGAGACTTCCTTAAAGCAAATCATCGAGCGGAAGCGAGAAAGCAAAGACCACTCGGGCGGTCGGGACATTGCCATCATCGGTATGACAGGCCGTTTCCCGTGCGCCAACAATGTGAAGGAACTGTGGAGGAATCTGCTGGAGGGCGTGGAATCGCTTACTTACTTTAGCGATGGGGAACTGCTGGAATCTGGTGTGGATCCCGCCGATCTGTGCCGTCCCAATTATGTCAAGGCCCGTCCGATTCTTNAGGAGATCGATCGCTTCGATGCAAACTTCTTTGGTTACAGCCCCAGGGATGCGGAGATGATGGATCCGCAGCATCGCCTGATGCTGGAAATCGCGTGGGAGGCGTTGGAAGACTCCGGCTACGATTCTTTGCGGTACCCGGGATCGATTGGCGTTTTTGCAGGAACGAATATTAGTTTTTATCTATTGAATCTGTATGCCGATCGACCCCTCAACATGTTCGAGGCGTGTCTGGGTAACGATAAAGACTCGCTGACTAGCAAGATTTCTTACAAGCTGAACTTGAAGGGGCCGAGCCTGGCAGTGCAGACCTTCTGTTCCAGTTCGCTGGTCGCAGTCCATCTGGCCTGTCAGAGCCTACGCACGGGAGATTCCGATATGGCCCTGGCCGGCGGCGTGTCCCTGCGGTTGCCTACAAAGATCGGATACCTCTATGAGCCTGGGGACCAGGACTCTCCCGATGGTCATACCCGGACGTTTGATGCCCAAGCCAAAGGCACGACATTTGGTGATGGCGTGGCTATGGTGGTCCTCAAACGGCTGGAAGACGCAGTAGCCGACGGAGACACGATTCACGCGGTGATCAAAGGGTCAGCGATTAACAATGATGGCTCGTTGAAAGTAAGCTATACAGCGCCGAGCGTGGAGCGGCAGGCGGAAGTGGTGGCTCTGGCGCTGGCGGATGCGGGACTGACGGCGGACCAGATCAGCTACGTGGAAGCGCACGGCACGGCCACGGAATTGGGCGATCCGATCGAAGTGGCAGCGCTCACCATGGCCTTCAGGACCACGACGAAGGCAAAACAATATTGTGCTTTGGGGTCGGCCAAGACGAATATCGGGCATCTGGACCGGGCATCGGGAGTGACGGGCCTAATCAAGACGGTAGAATCGCTGAAGGCCAACGTAATTCCCGCTATTCTGCACTTTGAGTCGCCCAATCCCAAGATCGATTTCGAGAACAGTCCGTTCTTTGTGACATCCAAAACAACCCCATGGAAGCGGAACGGCCACCCCCGGCGTGCCGGCGTTACTTCGCTAGGCGTGGGCGGCACGAACGCGCATGTCATTGTTGAGGAAGCGCCTGCCCCACAACCTTCGGCTCCTTCAAGAGAATGGCAGATGCTACTGCTCTCCGCCAAGACGAGTTCTGCCTTGACAAAAGCGACGGAGAATCTCCACGAATACCTCGAAGACAATCCGGATTCAAATCTGGCAGATGTCGCATTCACACTACAGGCCGGGCGTCGGTGCTTCGCCCACCGCCGTGCGATTTTATGCCAGACGCATCAGGACGCCAGAGCGGCCTTGCGAGCTCCGGAATCGAGGCAAGTGCTTACACACTATGAAGAACCCCACGCAGTCCAGATCACCTTCATGTTCCCAGGAGTTGGAGATCATTATGAAAACATGGCCGCCGGCTTGTACGAGTCAGAAGAAGAGTTTCGCCAGCAAGTGGATCGCTGCTGCGATTTGCTGGAACCGCTCCTGGGCTGCGATCTTCGCACCGTCATTTTTCCTGCGGAATCCGGGCAGGATGCTGGGGAGAGTCCAGTAAACCTTCGTAAGATGGTCGGACGAAACGGCGGTGCGCAGTCGGCGGTGGCTCACGACCTGCATCGAACCGATCTGGCTCAGCCTGCGGTTTTCGTAGTGGAATACGCTCTGGCGGCGCTGCTCATGAGTTGGGGAATCATGCCGCAGTCGCTCATCGGGTACAGCTTGGGTGAATTCGTGGCGGCGACGGTTGCCGGCGCTCTGTCGCTGGAAGATGCGCTCCGCCTCGTCGCTGCGCGCGCCCGCCTCATCCACAATCTTCCTGCTGGTTCCATGTTGGCAGTGCCCTTGGCGGAAACGGAACTGGCCGGATATCTGGGCGGAAACATCACCGTGGCGGTTGCCAATGGTCCTAAGCTTACGATTCTATCCGGCCCGACCGAAGCCATCGAAGAGTTGGATACCAAGCTACAACAACAAGAGATCGCGACTCGAAAATTGCCCACGACGCACGCGTTCCATTCTCGGATGATGGAACCGGCCTACGATGAGTTCGTCAAGTTGTTGAGGACCCTAGAACTGAAGGTGCCACAAATACCTTACCTCTCTAATGTTACCGGTGACTGGATCAAACCAGAAGAAGCGACAGATCCGCATTATTGGGCTAGACACATGTGCCAGACCGTTCGTTTTGGCGCAGGAGTGGAAAAGCTGCTGCGGCTCAAGGATTCGATTCTGCTGGAGGTAGGTCCCGGTCAGTCACTGAGTTCTCTGATCAAGCTGCACCCGCAGTGTGACAATGTCAAAGGGCAGCGGGTGCTCCCGACTTTGCGGTCGCAGTATGAGCGACAACCCGACGATTTGTTCCTGCTGACCACCATTGGCCGGCTGTGGCTCTCGGGAGTCGATATTGACTGGGACGGATTCTACGCGCGGGAGCAACGGCGTCGGATTCCTTTACCCACCTATCCTTTCGAGAGGCAGCGGTTCTGGATAGAGACCAACACGCAATCATCGAAAATAGAGAAAGAGAAACAGTCAACAGGCGAGGTCAGAAGAGAGACGGATATTGCCGATTGGTTTTACGTCCCCGTGTGGAAACAATCCAAGCCAGTGTTCTCGCTGAAAGGACGCTTGTCCGATGAGCCCGGCCGGAGTTGGCTGGTATTTGTCGACGGTTCGCCGCTGGCCGCCCGGACGGCGCGCGAGATGGCAATTCAGGGTGAGACCGTTACATCGGTCAGCCCGGGCAAGTCTTTTGCACGATCCGGTATCGATTCTTATACTGTTGATCCTTCCAACCGTGATCATTACAGCCGCTTGCTTGACGACCTGTTGGCAGGCGGTTCGCTGCCCAATCGCATTTTGCACCTCTGGAACCTTACCCCCGTCGGCATGGAAACATCGCGCCCCGAGAGAGCAGACACCATACTTAATCATGGCTTCTACTCCTTGCTCTATCTGACCCAGGCCCTGGCAGAAAGAGATCCGAAGAAGACCCAAATCCTTGTGGTGTCCAATGGCACACACCGGGTTACGGGAGAAGAACCCCTGATTCCCGAGAATGCAATTCTGACCGGGCCGTGCCGGGTTATCGAGCAGGAGTATGCGGAAATAGCCTGTCGGGGAATTGATGTTGTGCTGCCGTCTTCCGGCAGCCGGCAGGAAGATGACCTCATCGGCAATATCCTCGCGGAGATAACTCAAGACTCAACCGATTCCCTGGTGGCATATCGTGGCGGCAAACGATGGACGCAAAGCTTCGAACCTCTACGTCTGGAGACGGTGCGGGAACAGCAGACCAAATTGCGTGAGGGTGGAGTTTATCTGATTACCGGCGGGCTTGGAGGAATTGGCCTGGCGATTGCCGAGCACCTCGCGCGAAAAGTTGCGGCCAAGCTGGTGTTGATCGGACGTTTGGGCCTGCCGCCGAGAGAAGAGTGGGATGAGTTGCTCCAGCTTTCCGAGAATGAATTGCGGATCAGCAATCGAAAAGAAACTGTAGACAAGATATGGCAGGTTTCCGCGATAGAGGAGATGGGCTCTGAGGTACTGGTACTGAATGCAGATGTAGCCGAACTCGATCAGATGAGGGAAGTCATCGACCATACTCTGAAGCGCTTTGGCCAATTGAATGGAGTGTTCCATGCGGCTGGAGTCCTCGGGCAGGGACTCATGCAGTTAAGAACTCAGGAGGCGGCACGCAGCATGCTGGCTCCCAAAGTCGCCGGGTTGCTGGCACTAGATGAAGTTCTGAAGGATGTTTCGCTCGACTTCCTGTTGTTAATTTCGTCCATGACTGGGATTACGGGCGGCGGACCGGGGCAGTTGGAATACTGCTCGGGCAACGCTTATATGGACGCCTACGCCCACGCGGAAACCACCAGCCAGCGACCGGTGATTTCCATCGACTGGGGTGAATGGAGATGGAATGCCTGGGAGGTGGGCTTGGAGGGATTCGATCCGGAGGTTCGTGATAAGCTTCGCGAAAACCGAAGGAAGAATGGCATCGCATTTGAAGAGGGCATGGATGCGATGAGCCGGGCCCTGTCGTACGGCTTGCCACAAGTCGTAGTGTCAACGCAGAACTTCCAGATGCACATCGACGGCAGCAAAGGACACACCGTCTCCAACATTCTTGAAGAAGCCAAAAGGCTGCGGGGTTCGCAGTCGCGTTATCCACGTCCCATCCTTGGGAGTTCCTATAGGGCTCCCAGCAATGAGCGCGAGCAGAAGGTAACCGAAATCTGGCAAGAGTTGCTGGGCATCGATCAGATTGGCGTTCAGGATAGCTTCTTCGAATTGGGTGGGCACTCCTTACTTGCGACGCAACTCTTTTCGCGGATTCGCAAAGAATTCAAGGTGTCACTCTCACTGCGCACGATATTCGAAATGCCTACCATTGCAAGCCAATCGGAAATGATCGCCGCGTTAAGCTGGACGGATAACGCTTCCAGCCTGATGGAAAGCGAGATGTTAGCTGGAGAAGTCATTGTGGAAGGTGAGATCTAATGACAACTCTCGAGTTTCTGTCCCACCTTCGCACGAAAGACGTCAAAGTTTGGATCGACGACAACAAGCTTCGGTTTCGGGCACCGGAACGGGCTATGACTCCCGACCTGAAGGCCGAGATGGCGGCACGCAAGGGTGAGATCCTCCGGTTTCTCCGTGATCTCAAGGACACTTCCCGGGCTGAAATGCCGCCGCTGCGACGAGCGCGGCGCGATCAGTCGCTGCCCCTATCGTTTTCACAAGAGCGTTTATGGTTTCTCGACCAATTGTTCCCGCACATTCCCCTGTACAACCTCTACGGACAAACTGACTTCAAGAAAGCGCTAAATGAGGACGCCCTGCAACGTGCTTTTAGCGAAGTGATCAGGCGGCACGAGGTGTTGCGCACTACTTTTCAAAGCGTAAACGGCATTCCTGTGCAGATCATTGCGCCACCCTCTCCGTTCCCTTTGGAGATCGTCGATTTGCGGAGCCTCCCGGCGGCCGCCCGCGAAGCGGAGTCGGAGCGGTTGGCAAGCGAAGACGCCGGAGCGCCATTTGATCTAGCGAAAGGTCCGTTGTTGAGGGCAAAGCTGCTTCGGCTCGGGAATATCCACTATCGATTGTTGTTGTCGATTCACCACATCGTCATGGATGACTGGTCGAGGAAACTTTTCGATCAGGAATTAGACACGGTTTACACGGCATTTTCGCAGGACCTTCCCTCTCCTCTTTCTGAGCTGCCGGTTCAATATGCCGATTTTGCAGTGTGGCAGCGCGATTGGATGCAGGGTAAGGTTCTTGAGTCCTACGTTGAGTATTGGGCCGAGCAACTGAAAGGCGATCTACCGAAGCTGGATTTTCCCACCGACAGGCCGCGCGGTCATTCCTGTGCCGGCGCGGAAGGGCGGTTTGCGTTATCGCGCTCACTTTCGTTAGCGATCAAAGCATTTAGCGACCGTGAAGGCGTAACCCCCTTCATGACTCTGATTGCCGCGTACAGTGCGTTGCTGTCCCGCTACACCGGCCAGGAAGACATCATTGTGGGATCTCCCATTGCCGACCGTAACCAACCCGAAACCACGCAACTGATCGGCTTCCTGCTCAATACGCTGGTGCTCCGCTCTAATTTGTCCGACAACCCGACGTTCCGTGCATTTCTCAAGCAGGTGAGGGATGTATGTATCGGAGCTCAAACACACCAGGAGGTTCCTTACCAGGATTTGATGCACCGGCTGCATGTTAAGCGGACTCTCAGTGGCAGTCCTATTTTCCAGACCATGATTGTCCTGCTCAACACTCCTGCCATCACGAGAGATCCCAAGGGATTGTGGGCGGAGACAGAAGAACATAGTCCGTCGGCAACGGCCGATCAGGCAGCTTCAGTCGGGAAGCCTTTTAGAGCGCAACGAAGTAATGGGACTGCGAAATTCGATCTCTCCTTTCTTCTGGTCGAAGAGAAGCAAGCTTTTCATGGTATAGCGGAGTACAACACGGATTTGTTCGACTACGAGACGATTGCTCGCGTGGTGGAACGTTTGCAGCTTGTGCTGCATTCGATAACGACAAATCCTGAACAACGAATCTCCGAACTGCCTTTGATGACCGAGGCTCAACAATATGAATTGCTGGCGGCGNGGAGTGGACGAGAGGANGCGTTTAATGCACCGCCCTGCCTTCANCAATTATTTGAGATTCGTGCACAGCAGAACCCGGAAAGTGTTGCCGTTGAATTTGCTGGAAAGAGCCTGAGCTACGCCGAACTCAATTCTCGCGCCAACCAATTGGCCCGGCTTCTGCAAACGCAGGGTGTCGGACCAGAAGCGATGGTAGGCATTTTTCTGGAGCGTTCTCCAGAGATGGTAATTGCTATGCTGGGCACTCTAAAAGCGGGGGCCGCGTATTTGCCGTTGGATCCTTCCTACCCCCAAAGCCGGCTCTCTTTCATGCTGGAAGACGCCCCGGCAACAGTTCTTTTGACCCAGAGTGCTCTTTTGGCTAGCTTGCCCGACCGTCCGGCGTCCACCATTTGCGTTGACATGGAATGGGACAGGATCGCGAGCCAAAGTCGTGAAGATCTTCCTTCCCGAACGTCGGAGAAGAGCCAAGTATGTGTGCTATATACTTCTGGCTCTACCGGTCGGCCCAAGGGTGTAATGCTCACACATGAAGCGCTGGTGAACTATACGTTGGGTGGAATTCGTGACTACCAATTTGTGCCAAGCGATCGTGTCTTGCAGTTTTCCTCTGTAGGCTTCGACGGACATATAGAAGAGATTTACTTATCTCTGGTCCAGGGAGCGACGCTGGTACTGCGCCCCGACCACATGCTGGATTCAATCTCCACATTTCTGTCGTGCTGCCGGGAAATGAAACTCACGGTGTTAAATCTACCCACTGCCTATTGGCATGAGATCGTTTCGCGGCTGGAGGTGGACGAAATAGCACCAACCCTGCGCCTGGTAATTATTGGCGGTGAGCGGGCGTTGCCGGAGAAGTTCGCATTGTGGCAGAAACTTGTCGGAGACAGACCGACGCTGCTAAACAGCTACGGACCCACGGAAGGGACGGTCGTGGTCACCCGATGCGAACTGCGCCAGGTGCCCGCTGCCTCGGGAAAGGAGGTTCCCATTGGTTGGCCGATTGCGAACAGTAAGATATATATTCTGGATCGATGGATGCAGCCTGCAGCCGAGGGAATTCCCGCCGAGTTGTATATTGGGGGCGTGGTCCTTGCCAGGGGCTACTTAAACCGGGCGGACCTGACGGCAGAAAAGTTTCTTCCAGATCCGTTTACTGGAAAACCGGGAGGCCGGCTTTATAGAACTGGCGATCTTGCCCGTTTCTTGCCCAACGGGAGCCTTGAGTATCGTGGGCGGCACGATCATCAAACTAAGATCAGAGGCTATCGCATTGAGCCGGGCGAGATTGAAGCTGTGCTTAGGCAGCACGAAGGAGTAAAGGATGCCCTGGTTTTGGCGCGGGAAGACGATCCCGGACTGAAGAGATTAGTGGCTTACATCGTAACTCGGGAAGAAGCCGAACTGACCGGGAGTATGTTGCGCGGCTTTTTGAAGCCAAAGCTGCCAGAATACATGCTACCTTCCATCTTTGTCTTTCTGCCGCATCTGCCGCTGAATTCCAACGGAAAGGTAGACCGTCAGGCGCTGCCGAAGCCTGACAGAAGTCGCTCGGATTTCAAAGGAGACCTCGTCGGACCGCGTACACCCACGGAGGAATCCATGGCTTCCATCTGGGCCGAGATTCTTAAGTTAGATCGGATCAGTGTCCATGAGAATTTTTTCGAACTTGGCGGCCATTCACTGTTAGCCACCCAAGTAATTTCCCACATTGCCGATACGCTCCATGTAAATATTCCATTGCGTCGCCTGTTCGAACTGCCCACAATTGCTGAGTTGTGCATGGAGGTGGAGCGGTTAGCGGAGCTAGGGTCAACCGAGCGCCCCCGCATCATCTCCTTACGCGGATCGCACAATGAGCCAATTCCAAAGAAATCGAATCAAGCCGAGCGTCTCACAACGTCTTCCTATGGAAACAGTGTGCCGACCGCCGACGAGCAAAACATAGAACAGATATTGGCTGCGGTGGAAGGACTCTCCTCTCAGGAGATAAGCGCCCTCCTCGGCGAAGAAGAGCAAGTCGAATCGGCCGATGCAGCAACCAGAGCCACTTTGCCGGAAAACAACGGTCCGAAGAAGGCCATGTCCGTTCGAGACTAGGCGATCTGCATTCCAATCAAAGAATCGTGTGTTGGCTAGGCGCCAACTTCTCATCTGATGTAGCCGTGTTTCGCATAAGCAAGTCTGCTAGTCAATTGCTCTATCTAATTTCGAGATTACTGCAAGTTGAACTGCTGACTCTGCTCTTTCGTCCGCAGAGCACGGACCGTGAACCCCTAAACTCAGCCCCAGACTGATTATCTGAAGCACCGGGAGTGAAGCAAATGAAACTCATCCTTTTTTTCATGAAATACTCGCCGCGTTACCTCGTCGTGGCGAGTGTCATAGGGGCGATCTCTGGCGTCTGTGCCACGGTCCTCATGATGGTCATCAATTCTCGCCTGAGCGGACCGCACACCAAATGGAATTCGGCATGGTGCTTCAGCGCTATCGTGGTCCTGGTTTTGGTGACCAATTTCATCACCCGCACCGTCATGTCTCACCTTTCGCAGTGGTCACTGTTTAATTTGCGTCTATCACTATCGCGGCTGATTGTGTCTTGCCCGTTGCGCACCATCGAGAATGCGGGGTCGCATAAAGTGTTGGTAGCGCTGGCACATGATGTTGACGATATCGCGCGAGTTCTTCAGACCATTCCGGTCACTTTTGTGGATATAGCTGTGCTCTTGGCCGCATTCGTCTACATGGCTTGGCTGAACTGGAGCATGTACATTATTTTCATGGTCGCACTCGCTCTGGCGATATTTACTTCGAAAATACCGGAGTTCAAGGCGGAAAAGAAGTATGCCAAATCGCGCGAATACTGGGAGGAGATGATCGGAAACTTCCGTTCGATTACAGATGGGCTGAAAGAGCTTAAGTTGCATATTGCGCGGCGCGGAGCTTTTTTTGCGGGTCCCCTGCACGACAGTCTTTCTTCTTACCGCCGTTTGCGCTTTGAGGGGGATCGCTTGTTTGCCTGGGCCCGGGCCTGGGGCATAGTCATGTTTTTGGCTTTGCTAGGAATTGTTCTTTACACTTTGCCAAGAATAGGCGTTTATGACTCGCACATCATTTTTGGTTACATCATTGCGCTTATGTATCTGAAGACGCCTTTAGATCGACTTCAAGACAATGTCCCGACTTACCAGGAGGGAAGGCATGCGATGGATCACATCCACAGTCTGGGACTAGGCTTGGAGCAAATTGGGGATGCTATGGCAGCCGTTGGAAAACAACAGAGGTTGAAGTTCAAGCTCCCGGAGTCCGATTCGCCGATTCGTGCACGTCAGCCGAAGAGCTCGTTTCAGCAGCTTGAGCTAACAGATGTTACGCATAAATATTACCGGGAGCAGGACGAAAGGGAATTTGCGCTGGGCGAGATCAATCTCACAATCTCCGCTGGCGAAATGATATTCCTGGTCGGCGGAAATGGAAGCGGGAAGACTACTCTGGCGAAGCTTCTGGTGGGCTTGTACACTCCAGAGTCGGGTCAGATCGCGCTCGATAGTGAACTGATAATGAACGACGACCGCGAGTGGTATAGCCAGCATTTCTCCGTAGTCTTCTCCGATTTCTTCCTCTTTGAGAGTTTGCTGGGCCTGGAAACGCCCGCGCGGAACCTGGATGCCCGCGCCTATGAGTATCTTGTTCATCTCCGCCTTGATCATAAGGTTCAGGTCAAGGATGGAGTTCTTTCGACAACGAAACTGTCTCAAGGGCAACGCAAACGTCTGGCTTTGCTAACCGCCTTCCTTGAAGACCGCCCCATCTATTTGTTCGACGAATGGGCAGCTGATCAGGACCCTGTTTTCAAAAGGGTGTTCTATCATCAACTCTTGCCCGAGCTTAAAGCCCGGGGAAAGACTGTCATCATCATCAGCCATGACGATCAGTACTACTACATGGCTGATCGGATTGTTAAACTTGTCAACGGAAAGATTAGTTCCGTTGAGGAAGCCGGTCCTCGAGTTGCGAATATTGTCAGCGCGGAAGCCGTGTAGGTTCGATGTGGCCGAGCGTAAATGACGGTTGACTGGGGTATCACAAATACTTTTCTTCTCTGCAGTTTCCTCACCTTCTGAGAGTTGGTTTTATAGCCTCGCTAAAAGCTGCCGTCCCAATCCAGACCACCTAGCGTCAACGAACCGGCGCAATTCCTAGCCAGGACGACGATCTCGCGCTGATAGTCGCCAAAGGATGCAGCGGCGCAGAGATTCAGGGGAATTGAAAGTTGCCGGCGTTCCGCGATGAAGCCGTAGTCAGAAATGCAAGACACACCACGATTCTGTAGAGTGGCCGGCCGTTCTTATTGAATCCACATCTCCGGGGACGAGAATGAAAGCGGAAATTGCAAACGCACGCTGGTTTATATTTCCGAAACCAAATCCTCAGGCGTCTTTACGGCTCTTCTGTTTTCCATTTGCCGGTGGGGGTGCCAATGGTTTTGGTGCCTGGGCCGAAGGCCTCCCAAACATGGTGGAGGTCTGCGCAGCGCAACTTCCTGGCCGGGAAGAGAGAGCCAACGAGTCTCCCCTGTCGGATGCCCTTCGTGTGGTGGATGTCTTAACTGCTCCCATCATTCCGCATCTCGACAGGCCCTTCGCTTTCTTTGGACACGGTGTAGGAGCGATCATTGCATTCGAACTTGCGCGCAAATTGCGCCGTGATTGCCAATTGCTTCCGGAGTGTTTGTTTGCATCCGCAAGGGTAGCTCCGCATATTCAGATTCTCCGGGCGCCGATCAACCATCTGCCAAAGCAAGAATTCATTGCGGCACTGAAGGAACTCAAGGTCGCGCCCAGGGAAGTTCTTGAGGATGCCGTCACGATGGAATCAATGATTCCTGCGCTGCTGGCGGATTTCGCCATCAATGAGAAATATGCATTCACCCAAGAGGCTCCGCTTGACTGTGATCTGATTGTGTTTGGCGGCCTACAGGATCGCGAGACGAGCCGTGAATCTCTGGAGGCATGGC
>JGI12635J15846_10003530_pt1 | contig 13568 bp, 14 predicted proteins | sample BlaSpr_A8_OM2_M2_FD_15846 | JGI IMG/M metagenome (IMG submission 15846) | reverse complement strand
CTGCGCGTCATCGAGATCGAAGACCAGAACCAGCAATGGCTCGGGGTGGCCGAAGTCATGCGCGCCGAGGCGCATGAGGACGCCAACGCCGCGCTCGACCGCGCCGCCGGCCGCGCCAACGGCATTGCGGCGATTACGCCGGAACGCGTGATCCGCGAGGGCGACCCGACCGAGCAGATCCTCGATGTCATCGACAAGGACGTCGATATCGCCCTCTTGGTGCTGGCCGCCAATCCGGGGCCCGAGGGTCCGGGCCCGCTCATCACCCTGATCGCGAGCGCCGCCGGCTCGTTCCCGATTCCCGTCACCATCGTCTCCGGCGACCTCAGCGACGAGCATATCGACGCCTTGTCGTAGGCCCTTCAGGCCCTTGATGCGGCTGGGAAACCCTGGTCTGCGCCCCTTGACCGTGCATCGGCCATCGCCATCTGCTAAGGGATCACCCACGCGCCGGCCTTGAACCGGCGACGCCGGAGAAAGCCATGTTCATCCAGACCGAAGCCACCCCCAATCCCGCCACCCTGAAATTCATTCCCGGCCGCACCGTGCTCGACGGCGGCACCCTGGAATTTACCAGCCGCGACGCCGCCACGCGCTCGCCGCTCGCCGAGAAATTGTTCGGCGTGCCCGGCGTTACCAGCGTGTTCTACGGCGCCGACTTCGTCACCGTGACGAAGGCGGACGGCGACTGGCAGCATCTCAAGCCCGCGATCCTCGGCGCCATCATGGAGCACTATATGTCGGGCGCGCCGCTGTTGGCCGACGGCAGTGCCGGCAGCGACGAGGCCGCCGACGAGGAGAGCGAATTCTTCAACGAGGCCGACGCCGAGACGGTCGAGATGATCAAGGACCTGATCGAGACCCGGGTGCGCCCGGCGGTCGCCAACGACGGCGGCGACATCACGTTCCGCGGCTTCAAGGACGGCATCGTCTATCTCAACATGAAGGGCTCCTGCGCGGGCTGCCCGTCGTCCACCGCCACCCTGCAGCACGGCATCCAGAACCTGCTGAAGCATTTCGTGCCCGACGTGGTCGAAGTCCGGCCGGTGTGAAGGGAGCGGCGAATAGTGAGTAGCGAATGGCGAATGGCGGCTTCCGCTGACTTTCCATTCGCTATTCGCCACTCCCTATTCGCCCGCCCCCCATGCTGATCCTCGCCATCGACACTGCGCTCGATGCCTGCGCCGCGGGCGTTCTCGACACCGAAGCCGGCAAACTGGTTGCGCAGCAATCGCTCGCCATGAAGCGCGGCCACGCCGAAGCCCTGATGCCGTTGATCGCGCGCGTCATGAAAGAATCCGGCATCGCCTTCACGTCGCTCGACCGCCTCGCGGTGACCACCGGCCCGGGCAGCTTTACCGGACTGCGGGTCGGACTTTCCGCCGCCCGCGGCATTGCCCTGGCCGCGGGCAAGCCGGTGGTCGGCGTGACCACGCTGGCGGCTTATGCCGCGCCGGTCGTCAACGAGAGCGCCGAGCGCCCGGTGATCTCCGCCATCGATGCGCGGCATGACCAGGTGTATTATCAGGCGGTGGGCGGCAACGGCAGTTCGCTGATCCTTCCGCGGCTCGGGCCGGTCGCGGAAGCGCTCGGGGCCTCGCGGTTCGGCGCGCCGCATCTGGTCGGCAACGCCGCCGGGATGCTGGCCGACCGCTGGCCCGCGCACGCGCCGCCGCCCTTCAAGGTCGACACACAGGCCGCCCCCGACATCGCCTGGGTGGGGTGGCTCGGGGCCGCGGTCAGTCCGGACACCGCCCCGGCCCGCCCGTTTTATCTGCGCGCGCCCGATGCCAAACCGGCAAAAGACCCGCTGCCGAAGTCTTCGCAGCCTTCGCCGCCATGATGGCGTGGCTGTCGGATTGGTGGAGCGGCGGCACGCCGTCGGTCGAGCCGGCGAGCTTGCGCGACGCCACGCGCCTGGCGCAATTGCATGGCGCCTCGTTTCACCGCGGCTGGGGCGAAAGCGAATTCGAATCGATGCTGACCGAACGCAACACGCTGGTGCACCGGTTGAGGATCGGGCGCAAGACCGTCGGCTTTGCGGTGTCGCGCATGGCCGCCGACGAGGCCGAAATACTTTCGATCGCGGTGGCGTCGAGCCATCGCGGCCGCGGCCTGTCCCGCAACTTGTTGCTGACACATCTCGGCCATCTCGCCGGCCACGGCGTCCGCACCGTGTTCCTCGAGGTCGAGGAAAACAATCAGCCGGCGCGGCGGCTTTACGAACGGGCCGGATTTGGCGTCGCCGGGCGCCGCGAGCGCTATTACCGGCAGGCCAGCGGGGAACAATTGAACGCGCTTCTGATGCGCCGTGACTTGTCGTAAGCCGCGCGCGGTGGCACAACTGCACTGGCTATTTCCAGGCGAAACCCATGACCGCACTTAAATCCACGCCCGCGCTCAAGGCCACCGGCATCGAGGCCCGCTGCGCCGCCACCGGCATGCGCATGACCGAGCAGCGCCGCGTCATCGCGCGCGTGCTGGCGGAAGCCTGCGATCATCCCGACGTCGAGGAACTGTATCGCCGCTGCGTCGCCGTCGACGACAAGATCTCGATCTCGACGGTATATCGGACGGTAAAGCTGTTCGAGGACGCCGGCATCATCGAACGCCACGATTTTCGCGAAGGCCGCGCCCGCTACGAGCAGATGCGCGACAGCCACCACGACCATCTGATCAATCTGCGCGACGGCAAGGTGATCGAATTCACCAACGAAGAGATCGAAAAGCTGCAGGCCGAAATCGCCCGCAAGCTCGGCTACAAGCTGGTCGATCACCGGCTGGAATTGTATTGCGTCCCGCTGGACGACGAGAAGTTGTAGGCGCGTGCAGCTCCCGAAGCCAGGCGTCGATCTCGTCATCTTCGATTGCGACGGCGTGCTGGTCGACAGCGAGGTCATTTCCTGCCGCGCGCATGCGGAAACCCTGACCCGCCACGGCTATCCGATCACATCAGATCAGGTGCTCGATCGCTTTCTCGGCGTATCGGACCGCGAGGCGCGGCTGACCATCGAGGCCGAACTCGGCCGCCACCTGCCGGACGATTTTGAAGATGAGGTCAAGCAGGCCACGCTGCGATTCTATGGCGGCGATCTGCGGGGGATAGCCTTCGTCGGCGAGGCGATCGAGGCGATCGGCCTGCCGACATGCGTGGCGTCGAGTGGGACGCCGGAGAAGATTCGCCACGGCCTCAACTGCGCGGGGCTCTACGACCGGCTCGCGCCCCACATCTTCTCGGCCACCCAGGTCGAGCGCGGCAAGCCCGCGCCCGATCTGTTTCTGTTTGCCGCCGAACAGATGCGGGCATCGCCGCAACGCTGCGTCGTGATCGAGGACAGCGTGCCCGGAATCGCCGGCGCCCGCGCCGCCGGGATGACCGTGCTCGGTTTTCACGGCGGCAGCCATTGCCGGCCCGGCTATTCCGATACGCTGCGCGCCGCAGGCGCCCAAGTGACTTTCGACGATATGCGGCAATTGCCCGGCCTGATCGGGCAAATCGGGACAGATTAGACCCCCGTCATTCCGGGGCGGCTCGCAGAGCCGAACCCGGAATCTCGAGATTCCGGGTTCGGTACGCGCTGGATTTTCGCCGATTTAGTCTATATTTGACCCCGGTGCCGCAATGGCGCCGTCTCAGCACAGCATTCAGGTTCCATGCCTCAGCCGCGCAAGCTGCATATCAAGTCATATGGTTGTCAGATGAACGTCTACGATGCGCAGCGCATGGTGGACACACTGGCAGGCGAGGGCTTCGTCGAAACGGCAAGCGTTGATGATGCGGACCTCGTCATCCTCAACACCTGCCACATCCGCGAAAAGGCTTCCGAGAAGGTTTACTCGGAGCTTGGGCGGCTGCGCGCCGTCAAGGACGAAGCTGCGCGTCAGGGCCGCGCCATGAGTATCGCGGTGGCCGGCTGTGTCGCGCAGGCGGAAGGCGCGGAGATCGTCCGCCGCGCGCCGGTGGTCGATGTCGTGGTCGGCCCGCAAAGCTATCATCATCTGCCGCAGCTGCTGGCGCAGGCGAAGCGCGACGGCCGGGCGATGGAGACCGAATTCCCGATCGAGGACAAGTTCGGCTTTCTAGCTCCGCCGCAACCGCAAGCGATTCGCTTGCGCGGCATCTCGTCATTCGTCACCGTGCAGGAGGGCTGCGACAAGTTCTGCACCTTCTGCGTGGTGCCTTACACCCGCGGCGCGGANGTNTCGCGGCCGGTGGCGAANATCGTCGACGACGTNGAAAGGCTCGTCGACAATGGCGTGCGCGAAATCACCCTGATCGGACAGAACGTCAACGCCTATCACGGCGAAGGGCCGGACGGACGGGTCTGGCCGCTTGGCACGCTGTTGCGCCGGCTCGCCGAAATTCCCGGCATCGCCCGGCTGCGCTACTCGACCAGCCACCCCCGCGATGTCGACGACACGCTGATCGAAGCGCACCGCGATTTGCCCGCGCTGATGCCGTTCGTGCACCTCCCCGTGCAATCCGGTTCCGACCGGATCCTGTCAGCCATGAACCGCAGACATACCGCAGGCGATTACCGCAGGGTCATCGACCGTTTCCGCGCCGCTCGCCAAGACATTGCATTTTCATCGGATTTTATCGTGGGCTTCCCCGGCGAGAGCGCGGAAGATTTTGCCGCCACCCTCGCGCTTGTCACGCAAATCGGATACGCTGGCGCCTATTCGTTCAAATACTCGCCGCGGCCGGGGACGCCGGCGGCGGACATCCGGGAGACGGTTTCAGCGGAAGAAATGGACGAGCGATTGGTGCGGCTTCAGGAATTGATCGACAGCCAGCAATCGGCCTTCAATACGGCTGCGATTGGCAACACCGTCGATGTGCTGTTTGAACGCGAAGCCCGCAATCCCGGCCAGATCGTCGGACGCACCGCCTATCTGCAGCCGGCGCATGTGATGGCCTCGCCCGATCTGATCGGGCAGGTCTTGCCGGTCAGAATCGAGAGCCTCGAGCGCTACAGCCTGCTGGGCCGGCTTGCGCCGTCTTCGCAAGTGCCCGCCATCCAGCCTGCGTCTTCCCGAACGACCAATTCTTCTCCAACTTCAGTGGGAGCCTGAACCATTGCCCAAAAGCGCATCGGATTCGCCTTCGCTTGCTCCCAGCCGCAAACTTGACCGCGACCTGCAAATCCCGCCCGAGACGCAAGTCGTCATCGATTTCGATGACAACCGCGCGGCGTCGGCGCTGGTCGGGCCTTACGGACAGAACCTGGCGCTGATCGAACGCCGGCTCGGCGTGGTGGTCGATTCGCGCGGCAACCACATCTCGATCGCCGGATCGCGCGACGGCTGCGACGCGGCGCGGCGGGTGCTGGAGGCGTTGTATGCACAAGCCGTCCAGGGCCACGATCTGGCGCAGGGCGACGTCGAAGGCGCGATCCGCGCCGTAATCGCGCAGGGCTCGCTGTTCGAATTCGACGCCAAGACCGTCAAATCGTCGTTCGAGACCTTCAATCTGCGCAAGCGCCCGGTGCGGGCGCGCACCGCCGCCCAGGACTCCTATATTCGCGCGCTGAAACGCCACGAGCTGGTGTTCGGCATCGGCCCGGCCGGCACCGGCAAGACCTGGCTTGCGGTCGCGCATGCCGCGCAATTGTTCGAGCGCAAGGAGGTCGATCGCATCATCCTGTCGCGGCCGGCGGTCGAGGCCGGCGAGCGGCTGGGATTTTTGCCCGGCGATTTGCGCGAGAAGGTCGATCCGTACCTCAGGCCGATCTATGATGCGCTGTACGACCTGATGGATTCGCGCATCGTCGAGCGCGCATTGCAGGCCGGCGAAATCGAGATCGCGCCGCTCGCTTTCATGCGCGGCCGGACGCTGACCAACGCCGCCATCATTCTCGACGAGGCCCAGAACACCACCTCGATGCAGATGAAGATGTTCCTGACCCGGCTTGGCGAGAACAGCCGCATGATCATCACCGGCGATCCCTCCCAGGTCGATCTGCCGAACGGCCAGACCTCGGGCCTTGCGGAGGCCGCCAGACTGCTCGACGGCGTCGAGGGCATCGCGCAGGTGAAATTCACGGCCGAAGACGTGATCCGCCACGAACTGGTGGCGCGGATCGTCGCCGCCTATGAAGGATTGCCGCAGCGGCCGGCAACCAGCAAGCCTTGATGCCGAAATCCGCCGCAAGCCGCGCGCCGGAAGCGATTTCGGGGCGCCAACGAAATTCGAAAGCGATGGCGCAAACTGCCGTTCCCATCACCGAGGTTCTTGTCGTCGCCGAGTGCTGGCAGACCGAGCCCGACGCCGAGGCCGTGATTCAGCGCGCCGTCGCCACCGCGGCCGAGATGGTGGAAGCCGATGTCGGCGAAGCCGAACTCGCGGTCATGCTGACCGACGACGCCGGAATTCGCACGCTGAACGGCAACTGGCGCGGCATCGACAGGCCGACCAATGTGCTGTCGTTTCCGGCCTTGCCGCCGACCGGCGCAAAGCGCCCCGGCGACGCGCCGCACATGCTCGGCGACATCGCGATCGCCTACGAGACCACCCGCAAGGAAGCCGATGACGAACAAAAGCCGTTCGATCATCACTTAAGCCATCTGGCGGTCCATGGTTTCCTGCATTTGATCGGTTACGATCACGAAAACGACGACGACGCCGAAGCCATGGAAGCGCTCGAAGCCGAGATCCTGGCGCAACTCGGCATTCCCGATCCCTATGCGGATCGGGAGCGGATGGAATGAAATGGCGGACTCCGAACCGACCCACGACAATCCGCGCAACACGCGCAACCTGCCGGCCGTGATACCGCCGAACGAGGTCATGCACCCGGTCGTCGACAATTGGCTGACGCGGGCGATCCGCACGCTGTTCGGCTGGAAGCCCGGATCGGTGCGCGACGACCTGCAGGTCGTGCTCGATGCCTCGACGCCGGACGAGGTCGGCTTTTCGGCGATCGAGCGCACCATGCTGCGCAATATCCTTTCGCTGCATGAGCGGCGTATCGCCGACGTCATGATCCATCGCGCCGACATCATCGCGGTGAAGCGCGACATTCCGCTCGGCGAGTTGATGAGCCTGTTCGAGAGCGCCGCGCATTCGCGGCTGGTGGTCTACAACGAAACCCTCGACGATCCCGAAGGCATCGTGCACATCCGCGACCTCTTGGCGTTCATGACCGCAAAGGCGCGAATATCGGAGACGGGCAAAGGCAAGACAAGACGCAAGAAGCCTGTTCCCGCCGGCCTCGATCTGCGCGCGGTCGATCTGGCGCTGCCGCTTTCGGACGCCAAGATCATCCGCAAACTGCTGTTCGTGCCGCCGTCGATGCGGGCGATCGATCTGCTGGCGCAGATGCAGGCTTCCCGCATCCATCTGGCGCTGGTGGTGGACGAGTATGGCGGCACCGACGGGCTGGTGTCGATCGAGGACATCGTCGAACAGATCGTCGGCGAGATCGACGACGAGCATGACAGCGACGAACCGCCCGCGATCGTGCGACAGGCGGACAATTCCTTCATCGCCGACGCCCGCGCCAGCCTTGACGACGTCCGCTCCGTGATCGGCGAGGATTTTGTGACCGGCGAGGCCGGCGAAGAGGTCGAGACGCTCGGCGGCTATCTGGTGACCCATGTCGGCCGGCTGCCGGTGCGCGGCGAGGTGATTTCCGGGCCCGGCAATTTCGAAATCGAGGTGCTCGATGCCGATCCGAGGCGCGTCAAGCGCCTGCGCATCGCGACCCGCAAGGAACGCACTTCTCCGCGCGCGCCGCGCGAAAGCCGCCGCCGCGGAGCCGCGCCCGAGGCCGATCCCGCACAGGCCAATGACAATGCGAGCCCGACGCCCGGCGATGGAGCCGGTTCGCAGTGATCCCTTCGGATAAACTCCGCGCGCTCGGTCTTGCGATCATCCTGGCCTGGGGCTGGAAGCGCGCCGCCATTGCGCTCACCGCCGGAGCGCTGTCGGCGCTCGCGATGGCGCCGTTCAACGCCTGGCCGGTGCTGTTTTTGACCTTTCCGGTGATGGTGTGGCTGATCGACGGCGCCGGCGCCGGCGGAATGCGCGGCGTGCCGGCGGCGGCGATGTCGGGCTTCTGGTTCGGGCTCGGCTATTTCGTGCCGGGACTGTACTGGATCGGTTACGCGTTCCTGGTCGATGCATCGACATTTGCCTGGCTGATGCCATTCGCGGTGCTGGGCCTGCCGGCCTATCTTGCGCTGTTCACCGCCTTCGGCTTTGCGCTGGCACGCCTGATCTGGACCCGGGACACCTCGCGGGTGATCGCGCTCGCCGCGGCCCTCACGATCAGCGAATGGCTGCGCGGCCATGTGCTGACCGGCTTTCCCTGGAATGCGTTCGGCTATGCGCTGACCGAGCCGCTGCCGCTGGCGCAGACCGCGTCGCTGGTCGGGCTGTGGGGCCTTACGTTTCTGAGTGTCGCTGTCTTCGCAAGCCCGGCGGTACTGATCGACGGCCGCGCGCTCGGGCGAAAGCCGTGGATCGCGCCGGCGCTGGCGCTGGCGCTGCTGGTCGCCATGGGCGTTTTCGGCGGCATTCGCCTGCGCCTGCAGCCGACTGCGACGGTTGCGAACGTAAAGCTGCGGATCATGCAGCCCAACCTGCAGCAGGACGTGCGATTCAATTACGCCGCCAAGGCGGAGGTGATGCAAAAATATCTCACGCTGTCCGACCGCGCCTCCGGACCGGAGTCCACCGGCGTCCGCGACGCCAGCATCCTGATCTGGCCGGAATCGGCGTTCCCGTTTTTCCTGACGCGCGAAGCCGACGCGATGGCACAGATCGCCGAGCTGTTGCCCAAGGGCACCGTCCTGATCACCGGCTCGGTGCGCGCCCCCGAGCTGCCGCCCGGCGCACGAATCACCCGCGCCTATAACTCGATCTACGTCATCGACCACGATGGCAGCGTACTTTCGGTCTACGACAAGCTGCATCTGGTGCCGTTCGGCGAATATTTGCCGTTCCAGGACTGGATGGAAAGGCTCGGCTTCGTGCAGCTCACCAAGGTTCAGGGCGGATTCATTCCCGGCACGCGGCGCCACACTTTGCAGATTCCAAATGCGCCACGGGCGCTACCCTTGATTTGCTATGAAGCGATTTTTCCCGGCGACGTTGCAGCGCGCGACGATCGTCCGGGCTGGATCGTCAATTTGACCAATGACGGCTGGTTTGGAATTTCCACCGGTCCCTACCAGCATCTGCAGCAGGCGCGGCTGCGCGCGATCGAGGAAGGATTGCCGGTGGTTCGTGCGGCAAATACCGGCATTTCAGCGGTCATCGATCCCTTGGGGCGAATCGTCGCGCGGCTCGGCCTCGGCGTCGAGGGCGTGCTGGATTCCAGCCTGCCCTCGGCGATTGCGCCGACGGTTTACGCGCGCACCGGCGATATTCCTGCCGGGATTATGATCGCCGCCGCCTTGTTTTTCGTCATCCGGCCGCGCGCTTCGAAACGGACTTCTTGACGCCTTTATTTTCATGATTGGTTTCGGTTAACCGGCAGAAGCATCGGTGGGAGGAAATCCAGAGTTGACAGACCTACCGTGCAGTCAGCATTCTGTCCCACAAGTCAAGAAACGATCCTGTCCGTCCGCCACTGAAATTTCTTTCATAACTCCCCGACGCTTCCGAACAGGATTTGACGGTATCGGCGCCCGAGGCATAACTTTCGTCGTGCCTCGTCCCAAACGGCGTATCCCAAGGAGTGTTGGAGATGTCGACCAAAGCGCCCAACCCTGTTGACAAATATGTCGGCAGTCGCGTGCGCATGCGCCGCATCATGCTCGGCATGAGTCAGGAGAAACTCGGCGAAGCCCTCGGTCTCACCTTCCAGCAGGTACAGAAATACGAGAAGGGCACCAACCGGGTCGGAGCCAGCCGCATCCAGCAGATCTCCGAAATCCTTCAGGTCCCGGTTTCGTTTCTGTTCGAGGGCGGACCGAGCGGCACCGCCAGCGCCGAGGGGTTTGCCGAAGGCAGTTCGCCGGCCTACGTCTCCGATTTTCTGGCGACCTCCGAGGGCCTGGCGCTGACCCGCGCCTTCACCCGCATCACCGACGCCAAGCTCAGGCGCAGCATTGTCGAACTGGTCGAGCAGATCGCTGCGCGCGAGGGGCCCGACAAGCGCTGAGCATTCGGCGAATTCCGCCTGGAGCGAAAACGCGCTAGTGTCGCGATGCCACCGGTTGATTGATCCTTCCCACCCGAGATGAAGAGCGGCATGCTGACGACAACCAATCCCTTCGATTCCAAAACCATCCTCGACGGCATCCGCCGCTGGGTTGAAGTCGAGACCCCGACGGAAGCGCCCGGGCAGGTCAACAAGCTCGCGACCATGGTCGCGGACGGCTACCGCGATTTGCCCGCCACGATCGAGCGCGTCGCCGGGCGAAACGGCTGCGGCGATCACCTGGTGGCGCGATCGTCCTGGGGCCAGGACGCGCCGGGAATCCTCATTCTCAGCCATCTCGATACCGTGCACCCGATCGGTTTCATCGGGCGTCTGCCGTTCAAGATCGAGGGCGACAGCGCGTTCGGTCCGGGTATCTACGACATGAAGGGCGGCGCATATCTGGCCTATCATGCGTTCCGGCAGATTTGCGCCGATGCTGCGCGTTCGCCGCTCGGCGTGACGCAATTGTACGTCTCGGACGAAGAGATCGGCAGCCCGACCTCGCGCACGCTGATCGAAGCCGAGGGGCGCAAGGCAAAATATGTGCTGGTGACCGAGCCCGCCCGCGACGGCGGCAAAATCGTCACCGGGCGCAAGGGCGTCGCCCGCTTCGAAGTATTCATCAAAGGCGTCCCNGCGCATGCNGGCACCAAGCCCGAGGACGGCCGCAGCGCGATCCGCGAGCTCGCCAACGTCATCCAGACGCTGGAGGCCATGAACGATTTGAAGCGCGGCGTCAGCGTCAATGTCGGGGTGGTCAGGGGCGGCACCCGGCCGAACGTCATCGCGGAGGAGGCCTATGCCGAGGTCGACATGCGGGTGCCGACCATTGCCGATGCCGACGAACTCGTGCCCAAAATCCTCGGCCTGAAATCACGCACCGAAGGCGTCAGCGTCAAGGTCGTCGGNGAATTGAACCGGCCGCCCTACGAAAAGGGCAATGCGGGCGCGGCCCTNTTCGAACACGCCAGGACGCTTGCCGCCGAAATCGGCTTCGAACTGGTGGATACGACGACCGGCGGCGGCTCCGACGGCAATTTCACCGCGCCGCATACCGCAACGCTGGACGGCCTCGGCGTCGACGGCAAGGGCGCGCATACCCATTACGAGCAGATCTATATCTCGTCGATCGAGCCGCGCGCACGGTTGTTGTACCGGCTGTATCAGACGCTGCGATGAGCGGGCGCGATCCGGCGAATCGCGATGCATCGACCAATGACGGTGCCCTCCACCCGCACGGTTCGTTTTTCGGGCGGCGCAAGGGCCACAAGCTTCGCGCGCATCAGGCCGACCTGATCGAACACCTGTTGCCGCGGCTGGCGCTCGATATCGCAAGTCCCTGCCCGCCCGATCTCGCCGGCCTGTTCGATCCGCCGGCCGATGCCGTCAGGCTCGAAATCGGTTTTGGCGGCGGCGAACACCTGATCGCGGAAGCGCGCGCCTTTCCATGTAGCGGCTTCATCGGCTGCGAGCCCTATGTCAACGGCATGGCCAAGATCCTGACCCGGATCGAGGCGCACAATATCGGCAACATCCGCCTGTTCGCGGGCGACGCCGCGGAACTTCTGGCATGGGCGCCGCCGTGCTCGCTCGCGCGGATCGACTTGATCCATCCCGATCCCTGGCCGAAGCGGCGGCACTGGAAGCGGCGCTTCGTGCAGGATGCCAATGTGACCGCCATGGCGCGCGTGCTGAAGCCGGATGGCGAGTTTCGTTTCGTCAGCGACATCGACGATTACTGTGCCTGGACGCTGGCACATCTTTCGCGCGCACCTGATTTCGTCTGGGCCGCGGAACGCGCCGCCGATTGGAAGCTGCCGTGGTCCGACTACACCATGACGCGCTACGGCGCCAAGGCCGAGCGCGAGGGACGCGAGGCGGCGTATTTGCGGTTTCGGCGCGTGGGGTAACCCTCGCCGTCATTCCGGGGCGCGCGCGAGCGCGAACTTCGATGTGCAATTGCACATCGGAGAATCTCGAGATTCTACGATGTGCAACTGCACATCGGAGTTCATCGCGGAGCCTGTCATCGGGCCGCGCTTTGCGCGGACCCGNTGCGNAGCATNNACCCGGAANGACGGCCCTAAACCAGTTCACGCCGATTGCTTGGTCTGCCAGAAATTCACCACNCGCTCCGCNGTCGAAGGCATCAGGCGCGCGTANTTGACGCGCGCNCCCTCGATGTCGGCCGGCGCCGGCACCCGNTTGGGACCCAGCCGCAGCAGGATCAGCGCCCGTACCGTGACCCATTCCAGGCCAATGGTCTTGCCGACGATCAGGATCGGATCGTGGCGCTCACCGGTAATCAGGCGGTCGAGAGTCGCGATCTTCACCCCCGACATCGCGGACAGCGCGGCGATCGATTCCTCGTATTTGAAGGACTTGGCAAAGCCGAGCAGCGCCGCCTCGTTCAGTTCGCCGGCGCGATGCAGTGCGAGGATGGCGAGTTGCGCCGGCGCGAAGTCGCGGCGGCTCTCGACCACCTCGAGCACGCCGGAAATCTCGCTCATCGCGCGGCTGATCGCGGCCTGCCTGCCGGGTTTGACCACGTCGAACAGGCGGCGGCGAACGATGTCGACCGATCCTTCCAGAAGCTCCTTCAGCTGGGCGCCTGAGAGATCGTCGCGCTGGCCCACCGCGAGCGTCAGAACGGCGTCCTGGCCGGCGCGCCGGATCAGTACCGAATATCCGGTCGGCGAAAACGCCGCCCCGGCATTGCCGGCGGCGCGCCGGACCACGTCGCGATCGCCGCGGCGAACGATGACATCGGTCAAATCCGGAGAAAGCGTCGGCCGCTCCGACATCGCCAGCAGATGGCCCTGGCCCTTGATGCGCGCGATTTCGATCAGGGCGCTCTCGTCGATCACCGGCGACCGGCGCAGCAAAGGACCCGCGATCGATATCTCGTCCTCGCGCGCGAGTTGTCCGACCAGCGCCCGCGGCGCGTTGCCAAGCAAGGACAGTCGCTCGGCCAGAGCGACGCGCGCGGCACTTTCGGTATGCGGAACCAGATCGATCAGAATTCCGTCGAACAGGTCGACGTGATCGGACTTCAGGTTCGCGGCCCCCTGCAGGAACAGCTCGGCGATCCGGCGCGCCGCCTCAGCCAGGCGCTTGGGATCGCCATTTCTGATGATCTCGTCGAGCCCGGGGATCAGCGACGTAGCGACTGTCATGAACCGTTCTCAGGATCCGGTGCGTTGGCGGGCTTGAGCGGAAAGTAGGTGGGGTTGGTGAAGGAAGGGTTAGGTTCGAAACCCTGTCCGACAAGGCCAAAAATCCTGCCAACCAGCCTTGCGGGCCTTGCCGTATGGCGGGAAAACCGCTATATCAGCCGCAACTTATGGTTCTCATACGATCGCGTATTGAGAGTGGGCCCCCCGGGACCCGCTCTTTTTTATTACCTGAACCAGC
>JGI12635J15846_10003526_pt1 | contig 13576 bp, 14 predicted proteins | sample BlaSpr_A8_OM2_M2_FD_15846 | JGI IMG/M metagenome (IMG submission 15846) | reverse complement strand
GATATGGGCGAGCCGATTCTCGAAGGCCGCGATATCCCGGTCAATGCCGACGGCCGAATCATCGACTACCCGCTCGAGGTCAGCGGTCGGCGCGAGTCGATCACGGCGGTCTCGATGGGCAATCCGCATTGCGTCGTGTTCGTTGCGGATGATGGCGTGTTCAAGCTGCAGGATCGCGATTTTGCCGCGCTGGGTCGCGAGTTCGAGCATCATCCGTTTTTTCCCCGGCGCGTGAATACCGAGTTCATCCTGGCCAGCTCGCGCCGCAATCTTAAGATGCGCGTGTGGGAGCGAGGCTCGGGCGAGACCTGGGCTTGCGGCACCGGAGCATGCGCGGCGCTGGTGGCGGCGGTGCTGACGAATCACTCCGAGCGGAGCGCAACGGTCGAGTTGCGCGGCGGCAATCTTGAAATCGAGTGGCGCGCCGGCGGTCCCGATGCGAATCACGTTTTCATGACCGGCAACGCGGTCGAGGTTTTCAGCGGCGCGGTCGATCTGGGCGCCGACGAGATGGTGCCGGTGAAATGAAAGAGGCGGGAGGCTTCGAACGATGTTCAATGGCGCATTGACTGCTCTCGCGACGCCCTTTCGCGACGGCGAGGTGGACGTGCCGGCGCTGCGCGACCTGGTCGAATGGCAGATTCAGAGCGGAATCGACGGGCTGGTCCCGTGCGGATCGACCGGAGAATCCGCCACGCTCTCGCACGCCGAGCACGACAAGGTGATCAAGCTCACCGTCGAGCAGACGCGCAAGCGCGTCCCCGTAATCGCGGGCACCGGCTCGAACTCGACCGCCGAAGCGATCCGGCTGACGGCGGCTGCGCGCGAGATGGGCGCGGACGGCGCGCTGCTGCTGTCGCCGTACTACAACAAGCCCACCCAGGACGGCATCTACCGGCACTACAAGACGATCGCGTCGAGCGTGGATCTGCCGCTGTTCGTGTACAACATCCCCGGCCGCACGGCCTCGAACGTGTTGCCGGAAACGGTGGCGCGGCTGGCTGAGATCAAGCACATCGTCGGGATCAAGGAAGCGTCGGGCTCGATGGATCAGTCGTCCGACATCCTGAAAATGTGCGGTGACCGGATCACGATTCTGTCCGGCGACGACGCGCTCACGCTGCCGCTGATGGCACTCGGCGCGAAGGGCGTCATCTCGACCTGCAGCAACATCGTTCCGCGCGAGATGCACGAGCTCGCGGCGGCCGCGCTCGGCGGTGATTTCGCCAAGGCGCGCGAGATCCATTTCCGGCTGCTGCCGCTGATACGCGCGCTGTTCGTCGAGACGAATCCGATTCCGATCAAGCAGGCGCTCGCGTTCATGGGCAAGTGCGCCAACGAATTGCGGATGCCGCTGGTGCCGATGACCGCCGGTCCAGCCGAGAAGTTGCGCGTCGCGATGAAGGAACTTCGCCTCGTCTGATCGTCGCCGGCTATGGCTGAGCCTTACTACAAACAGCATTGGGTCGAGATCGACTCCGACCGCCACGCCGCATACGACAAGATCCTTGCGTTCCATCCTGCGATGGAACCTTTGCTGCGTCCGCTCGAGCTCAAGGCCGGTCTGCGCGTGCTGGACGTCGGATCCGGACCGGGCCACACCACCTTCGAGCTTGCGCGGCGCGTAGCGCCCGGCGGCAAAGTGACCGGGGTGGATATCAACGCCGAGTTTGTCGAGCGATCCGGCGCTCACGCGCGCGAAGCCAAGCTGGCGGCGGAGTTCGTACAGAGCGCGTTTCCGCCGATCCCGTTTCCCGACGGTTCGTTCGACCGCGTCTGGTGCAAAAACGTCCTTGAATATGTCGATTCCGCGGCCGATACTGTCGCGGAAATGGCGCGCGTGACGGCGGGTGGCGGGGTCGTCGTCGCGGTCGACAGCGATTGGGACATGCTCGCGCTCGATATCGGCGCCAAGGCGCGCGAGCGCAGCGACCGAATCATCGCGGCGTCGAAAGCGATAGCAATCAGGGAGCCGCAGATTGGACGCCAGCTCTATCGGCTCTTTCGCGCGGCGGGACTTGACGAGGTGAAAGTCGAGATCCACGCTGGCGCGGATACGGTCGGGCGCTCTTTGCCGATGCTGAAAGCGAGCTTCGCGCGGTATGCGAGCGACTCGGGCAAGATCGCGGCGGACGAGGTCGCGGCCTGGTTCGCCGATATCGATCGCGCCGTCGCGGGCGGATCGTTCCTGTTCGTATTGCCGCAGTTCGTTGCGCGCGGAACGAAGAACCAGGCGCCGGGGCGCTGACGCGAACTTCTTGCCGGGGAAAAACTGATGACTTTTGTATGGCTCGCATTTTTTGACGCGCTGTTGGCGATCACGATGATCGCAGCGGGAATGGTTGGCGCGCATTTTTACCTGATTGCGCCTTTCATGGGTTTCGCGATGTTCGGCCTGGGGGTTTTTGTCAGCCTGCTGGGTTTGCTGATCGGGCTCCTCGCAATCTACTTGACGCGCACACCTCGACTGGCAGCCGGACGTAAGCGCGCAATGATGGCGACAGTGGTATGCGCGGTGATTGCGGTGCCGATGGTCGTGATCGTGCTGGGCGGCTCGAAGTATCCGCCGATCAACGACATCACGACCGATTTCGACAGTTCGCCCGAGTTCGTTTACGCGCAGCAGTTGCAGCATGAAGCGAATCGCAACATGAAGTACGACAAGGCGAAGTTTGCCGACCGGCAGTTGGCGGGTTACGGGCCGATCGGTCCGATCAAGGAACGCCTTTCACCGGCGGACGCATATGCGCGCGTGATCGAGGTCGCCCAGACGATTCCGACGTGGAAGATTACCTACAAGGATCCGGCCACCAACACGTTCGAGGCCGTCGCGACGTCAAAGATGTTCCACTTCAATGACGATGTGGTGGTGCAGGTGCGGCCGGCGCCCGACGGCACCAGCCTGATCGAGATGCGTTCGAAATCGCGCGACGGGGTCGGCGACTTCGGCGTCAACGCCAAGCGCATCAGGCGCTTTTACGATCGCGTCGCGCTGGCGCGCAGCCCCACCGATCAGAACCCGAGCGATCAGGAAGACATGCCGTAAGGTTTCCGTTACTGCTTGAGCGCGCGGATTGTTCGCAGCACGGCACTATTGCGATCTTCGTTGACCGGATTCGTGAATACGATCGCGGTGCCGATTCCCGGCGCGCATAGCTCCTGCAATCGATCACGAACGCGCGACTCCGAGCCCACAAGCAAGGTGGCGTCGATCAGTTCGTTGCTGACCGCCTTGATCGCCGCGTCGGCATCCCGCCCGGCCGCGCGAATCGCGGAGATTTCACGCTCGAAGCCAGAATGCGCCATCATGTTGCCGTAGAACTTCAAGGCGCCGTAGCGCGACAGCAGCTTGCGCGCAGGCCGGCGCGCCGCTTCGAGATCATCGGAAATAAATGCGGTCGCGAAGAGAGTCGCCTCTATCTGTTTCACGTCGCGTCCGGCGATCTTCGCGCCTTCGGCCAGCTCGCCGAGCGCTTCCTTGACCCGCGCAGGCGGAAAGAAGTTGAAGATGACGCCGTCGCCGATTTCGCCGGCCAGCTTGACCATCGGGCGCGATACGCCCGCCAGGTAAAGCGGCAGCTTGGTGCTGACGCGCGGCCCGGTCTTGCCGCCGTCGAGCATCGCGCGCAGCGTCTTCACTGTTTCGCGCATCTTCGTCAGTGGCACGCCCATCTCGATTCCGAGCGCGGAATTCCCCTCGCGATGCCCGGTGCCGAGGCCGAGGACAAATCGTCCGCCGGTAAATTCCTGGACCGCCGCGGCTTCATTGGCGAGCAGATTCGGGTGGCGCAGGTAGATGTTCGNGATCGCGGTGCCGAGCTTGATTCGCTTGGTATGNAGGCCGAGCGCGAGCGAGCAAGCCAGCGAGTCGGTGTTCGCCTCGGTCATGAAGACGCCCGAAAAGCCCGCATCCTCNGCCGCGCGCGACCATTCGAGCAGGCGCGCCGGNGGGCTGTCGGGAAGTATNGTGCAGGCAAGTGCGGTATTGGCCATGGNAAATTTCCTTTCGTCGGACTTGAGGCGACACTTTCATCAAGCGGCGGTTTCCGTCAAGCCGCTGGACTTTTTTGACNGTNGCATCGTACAGATAAANGAGAGTGCCAACGATGAGGCCGTTTTCACCTGGTCACATCCCAAACCTGGAGGACTGGTCCGATGAAACGAATTGCGGTGGCATTGATTGCGACGAGTATGCTGCTGACCGCGGCTGGCGTGGGATTCGCAAAAGATCTCAGCACGGTCGGGCTCGAAGAGGCGTTCATTGATTCGGTCGGGGTCTGTGGCCCCTCGAGCAACGTCGCCGGTGTGCTCGGCAAGAGTACCGATCCGCAGGTGAAGATCGCGCTTCGCAACGCATTAATCACCGAAGCCGCCGACGATGCCGCCGGCGTCGCGGGCGCCAACCAGCCGCACAGCGATTGCCTGAAGAAGGATCTCTCGGCGCGCGGATACACTGACAACGAGATGGCGTCGCTGCCGTATTGCGTCAAGCACGACTGGCCGGATCCGTTCACCAGCCTCGGCATCTGCGTGAAGAATCACAGCCGTCTGGAAGGCGCGCTGAAGAAGTAGTAATTGCCTGGTTCAAACGCCGGCGCGCTCCGAACAAGGCGCGCCGGTGCTTTGTAGTTTAGTCCAGGCCGTATCGCCGGCGCTTTCGCCATAATGTCGCGACGTTGATTCCCAGCATCTCGGCGGCCTCTTCCAGCGTCATCGCCTGCTCGAGGACCACCTCGATATGGCGGCGCTCCATCTGCTCCAGCGTATTGCTGTGATCGAGTTTGCCGGGTGTCGCGAGAATCTTGTCCGGCAGGTCGCTCAAGTTGATGGTTTCGCCGCGGCTTAAAATTACTGCGCGTTCCATGACGTTGCGGAGCTCGCGGATGTTGCCCGGCCACGTGTAGGACACCAACGCCTCGCGCGCGCCGGGCGCTAGTGCATGCGCGGGCTTATGATGCGTCTGGGCGGCCTGCGCGGCGAAGTGCTCCGCGAGCTTCAGGATTTCTCCCGGCCGGTCACGCAGCGCGGGCACCTGCAATTCGATCACGTTGAGGCGGTAGTAGAGATCCTCGCGGAAGCGCTTTTCCTTGACCAACTGCTCGAGATGCTGATTGGTCGCCGCGATTATGCGCGCGTCCACCTTGATTGTCTGCGCGCCGCCGACGCGCTCGAACGTCCGCTCCTGCAGAAACCGCAGCAGCTTGGATTGCACCACCGGTGTCAGATCGCCGATCTCGTCGAGCAGAACTGTCCCGCCCTCGGCCGCTTCCAGACGCCCGGGCTTGTCCTTGATAGCGCCGGTGAACGAACCGCGCACGTGTCCGAAGAGTTCGCTTTCCAGCAGATGCTCGCTGAGCGTCGTGCACGCGACCTGCACGAACGGTCCGTCTTTGCGCGGACTCAAGCGATGGATGTACGACGCGAGCATGCTCTTGCCGGTGCCGCTTTCGCCGGTGATCAGCGCGGTCGCGTCGCTGTCGGCCACTTGCGCCGCGATCTCCGCGAGCTTTCGCGAATGGGGACTGTAGGTCAGAAACGGTTCCGGTTCGGTCAGGCTCTCGATCCGATCGCGCAGCTCTCTGTTTTCCGCGCGCAGTTCATGCACCTCGAGCGCACGCGCGACGACGTGAACAATATGGTCCGCCGTGAACGGCTTGGTGACGTAGTCGTAGGCCCCCAGGCGCATCGCCTCGACCGCGTCGGGAATCGAGCCATACGCCGTCATCATCACGACCGGCAGCGCCGGGTTGAGTTGTTTGATCGACTCGAGCAGCTTCAGGCCGCCCATCCCTTCCATTCGAACGTCGGAGACGACTACCGCGGGCGCCGAGGGGCCAAATAGCTCCAGCGCGCGCTCCGCCGTTTCAGCCACAGTCACTTGATGACTCGCAGATTCAAGGCTGGCTGCCAGAGTGCGGCGGATATTGCGGTCGTCGTCGACGACAAGAATGTTAGCCAACTGTTTCCCCGGTGCGCTGTTTAATTAGCATTCTAATGCTCAAGGAGGTGGAAGCATCAAGAGCTTTCAGCCGCAATTTCCTTGCAAATTGCACGGCAATAATCGCCGGACGTATTGCTGTTAGCAGTTTCGGCTTTATAAATGCTGGTCGGATCATGGCGAATCGTTGCGGTCTGCATCTTGCATTTTGAAATCTCTGCATCGCCGGCATTTCCGGCGTTTGCTCGGGAGATTTCATACTTGGCAGCGACTCCAAAAGTCGTGGGCGCCGAGCGGGTTCAACCGCAGGCGACCTTCGGCAAACAAACCAAAGCAATCGTAGTTACCACCGGGATGCTCGCCTTCATCTCCTTCTGGCGAGCCTCGGCGGTAGTGTTATGCGACCTTGCGTCCTCAGCCTACTACATCGGCGGCATCGTCGAGACGGCCTGCGGCCGATCGGCGCCATACTTCATCCTGGCAGTCATGCTGTTCTCGTACGCGGTGCGCGCCGTTTACGTGGAATCGTGCTCGATGTTCACGCGCGGCGGCGTCTATCGCGTCGTCAAGGAAGCGATGGGCTCGACGCTGGCGAAAATCTCGGTGTCGGCCCTGATGTTCGACTACATCCTGACTGGGCCTATCAGCGGCGTGTCGGCTGGCCAATACCTGGTCGGATTGATCAACGAACTGCTCAAGCTCGGCCACTCCAGCATTATACTGCCGCCGGACTTCACGGCCGCCTTCTTCGCCATCGCCGTGACAATATATTTCTGGCGCCAGAATATTCTCGGCATCGAGGAATCCAGCGGCAAGGCGATGCGAATCATGCAGATCACGACCGTGATGGCCGTGATCATGATGGTGTGGTGCGGACTGACGATTTACACGCGCGGGGCGCATCTGCCGCCGTTCGAATTGAAGTTCACCAACGACTCGCTGGGATGGCTCAAACATTTTCCGGGTGCGCGCACCATCGGCACCTTGGGAATTCTGATCGCGTTCGGGCATTCGATCCTCGCGATGTCGGGTGAGGAATCTCTGGCACAAATCAACCGCGAAATCGAGGCGCCCAAGCTCAAGAATCTGCTGCGCGCCGGCATGGTCATTTTCATTTACAGCCTGCTGCTGACCTCGCTGGTGTCGTTTTTCGCGGTGATGATCATCCCGGACAACGTTCGGATGTCCAACTACGGCGACGATCTGATCGGCGGGCTGGCGATGTTCATGATCGGGCCGCTGTGGGCGCGGATCGCGCTGCGCGCATTCGTGGTGTTCGTCGGTTTCCTGATTCTCGCTGGCGCCGTCAACACCGCGATCGTCGGCTCGACCGGCGTGCTGACGCGCGTCGCGGAAGACGGCGTGCTGCTCGACTGGTTCCGCCATCCGCACAAGAAATACGGCACCAACTACCGCATCGTGAACATGGTCGCGATGCTGCAAATAGCCACCATCGTACTGTCGCGCGGCGACATGTTCGTGCTGGGCGAGGCTTACGCCTTCGGCGTCATCTGGAGCTTCGTTTTCAAAACGCTGTCGGTGCTCATCCTGCGCTACAAGGACAAGTACCATCGCCTGTGGCGGATGCCGCTGAATCTGAAATGGTTCCGTCCCGGCGGCAAGGATTTTCCGCTCGGCCTCGCGCTGACGTTCACGGTTTTGTTCGCGACCGCGGTCATCAACCTGTTCACCAAGCAGGTCGCGACCATTTCGGGCGTCAGCTTCACGCTCGCGCTGTTCGTGATTTTCGAGATTTCGGAAAAGATCAACGGACAGGTCGCGCACGCCTACGGCGAGGAGCCCGAGAAGTTCAATCTGCAGCTGATCGAGGAAAGCGAGGTCGATTCGATCGGTCTCGGCCTGTTCGCCACCACCAAGAAGCTGATTGCGATCCGCGATCCGAACAACCTCACGCATCTGCATCGCTACCTGGCCGAGCGCGATACGGCCGAGCTGATCGCGCTTACGGTGCGGACCGAGAAGGGGCTGGCGTCGAGCGACGGCGCGCAGATCTTCAGCGACGCCGAAGAAAAGCTGTTCAGCAAGGTGGTCAAGGTCTGCGAGGATCACGGCCGTGCCGTCACGCCGCTGGTGGTCGTCTCCAACGATCAGATCTATGCGATCGCGCGCATGGCGTTTCTGCTCAGTGTCGATGAAGTCGTGATGGGCGCGTCGGAACGCTTCAACCCCGACGTCCAGCTCGAAAACTTCGCGATGCACTGGGGATCGCTNNGCGANTCGGAAGAGCNTCACGTNAACGTGCGCGTGCTCTCCGACCAGCGGGACATCAGAGCCGAAATCTAGCTGTCTGTCTCCTCTCCCTGTGAGGGAGAGGATCAAGGTGAGGGTCCTTATACAGCGCGCTTTTTCGTGCGCGATTCAGGATTCTGCCTGCGCTCTGAACGCCTCCCCGCCTTGGGTGGCGATGCGACTCCAGCTATGATCGCTTNTCTGGATTAAAGCGATGATCGCAATCGTCGATTACAAGGCCGGCAACCTCACCAGCGTTCAGCGCGCGCTCGAATTCCTCGGACATAAATCCGAGATAACCGATCGCGCCGAGCGTATCGTCGCCGCCGACCGCGTGATCCTTCCCGGCGTCGGAGCGGCCGGCGCCACGATGGAAAATCTGCACGCGCTAGGACTGGTGGAGGTGCTGCGCAACGATGTCGCGAGCGCAGGCAAACCGTTCCTCGGCATCTGCATCGGCATCCAGGTGCTGCTCGATCGCAGCGAGGAGGACAATGCCGAATGCCTTGGGATCATCGCGGGCCGCGTCGCGCGCTATCCGCGCGCGATTGACGGCCGTCCGCTCAAGGTTCCGCAAATCGGATGGAACCGCGTGCGCCAGACGAAACCGCATCGAGTTTTCGCGGGCGTGCCCGACAACACCCACTTCTATTTCGTCAATTCGTACTTTCCGATTCCCGACGATCCTTCGATCGCGATTGGCACATGCGACTATGGGGTTCCGTTCACCGCGGCGGTCGCGCGCGACAATGTGATCGCGACTCAATTTCATCTCGAAAAGAGCGGTGAAGCGGGACTCAGGCTGCTCGACAACTTCTGCCGGCTGAATTGCTGACGATGCTCGCGAAAAGAATCATCCCGTGCCTCGACGTGCGCGACGGCAAGGTCACCAAGGGCGTGCAATTTCTCGAGAACGTCGACGTCGGCGACCCGGTCGCGATGGCGCGCTATTACTACAAGGAAGGCGCCGACGAGATCGTTTTCTACGACATCACCGCGTCCAACGAGCGCCGCGGCATCATGCTCGACGTGGTACGCGCGGTCGCGCGCGAAATTTTTATTCCGTTCAGCGTCGGCGGCGGACTGCGCACGCTCGACGACATGCGCGCCGTCCTGCTCGCGGGCGCCGAGAAAGTGTCGATCGACTCCGGCGCGGTGCGTAATCCCGCAATTATCTCGGAGGGCGCGCGCGCGTTCGGCAGTCAGTGCGTCGTGCTCTCGATGCAGGTGAAGAAGACCGGGGTTCGTCCCGAGGTGCCGACCGGCTACGAAGTCGTGATCGACGGCGGACGCCATCCCACCGGCCGCGACGCGCTGGCATGGTCGCTCGAAGGCGAGCGGCTCGGCGCCGGCGAGTTGTGCATCAACTCGATCGATCGCGACGGCACCAAGCTCGGCTACGATCTCGAAATCACGCGCCGCATCAGCGAAGCCGTCTCGATTCCGGTGATCGCATCCGGCGGCGCCGGCGAGCCTGCCCATCTGCGCGACGCGTTCACCACCGGCATGGCCGACGCGGCGATCGTCGCATCGATCGTTCACTACGGCGAGCATCCGATTCCCGCGTTGAAGTCGTATCTCAAAGGCAGCGGCGTTGAGATTCGCGACGCCGTCACGGTCGAGCTGGCAGCACGATGAAGATTGCGTTCGTAGTTTCGGAATTCAATTCCGAAGTGACCACGCCGATGGAACAGCGGGCGCGCCGCCATGCCGAGTCGCTCGGCGTCGAAGTCGCGCGCGTGGTCAAAGTTCCGGGCGTTTACGACATGGCGCCGGTGGTGAAGGCTCTGCTGCAGCGCAAGGAAATCGAAGGCGTCGTGATGATTGGCGCAGTGATCAAGGGCGAGACTAATCACGATGAAGTGATAGCGCATGCGATCGCTCGCGCCGGTATCGAGTTGTCGCTCGAGTTCGACAAGCCCGTCGGCCTCTCAATCATCGGACCCGCGATGACCGACGAGCAGGCCGTTGCGCGAATCGAGAACGCGAAGAACGGCGTCAACGCAGTCGTCAGTGTGGCGCGCGCGCTCAAGGAAATTCGCCGCTAGTTACCGAATCGCTCAACAGTTGTTAAGAAACCGCGACGCCCCTCGTTGAGAGCATGGGCTCGACTGCCTATACTCTTCGACGTTGGTGGTGAAGATGACGGCAGAGGCGGGCGGCGGGGGCGAGACTTTTTCCACGCGCACGGCTGCGAGAATTCTCGCGGTCACGCCCGAGCGTATTCGTTACTGGGTCAAGCGCAATCTCGTGCGCCCGCTGAATCTGGGCGGGCGCAACTATCGTTTCGCGTTCAACGATCTGCTCGAGATGCGCATGGCGAAGGAGCTGCTCGGCACCCGCCAGCATATCGATCCGGTCCAGCGAACTCTCGAGCGGGTGCGCACGCTGGTCGATCCCGATCGATCGGTCACGTCCCTGAAACTCGTCAACGACGACGGCCGCATCGTCGTGCGCGACGGTCCTTCGCTGATCGAGGCCGAGACCGGCCAACTGATTTTCGACTTCGCCGGCAACTATCAGCGCGGCAAGATCGAAGACGGTTTCGGTCCCGCCCGCGTGCGCGAGCGTTTCGAAGAAGCGCGCCGCGTCGCCGACGAGGATCCGCTCAAGGCGCTCAACATCTATAGCGAGCTGGTCGGCCGCGAGCCCGGCAATTTCGAAGCGCACATGCGGCTGGCCACGCTGCTCGAACGCGAAGGCGATCTCGGTGGCGCGCTGCGCCATCTGCTCGGAGCCGCTGCGATCGTTCCCGCCAGCGCCGACGTCCACCTCAAGCTCGGCCTGCTCTATCGCAAGCGAGATGAGCATCAGAACGCGCTGCTAAGTTTTCAGCGCACGCTCGAATGCGATCCCGCCAACGTCGAGGCGCATCGCAACGCCGCCGAGATGTACGAAACGATGGGCCGCAANCGCGACTCGCAGCGCCACNTGAGCGCNATCCATCGTCTGATCAAGGGCGACTGATCGCGCAAATCCCGCACNCGCGCCGCGTGTTGAATCAGCGCGNNGCGCGGCGATAAGCTCGCNGNTATGCCGCGCGATTCGCTCAAACCAATCGATATCCTGCGCCACGAACTGAAAGCGTTGCGCTACATCCTCGACAACTTTCACTCGGGCAAGCTCGGCAGTGGCGGACTTCCGCCGCGCGAGGATTTCCAATCCCCGCAAGGCCGCGCGCTCTACGATTCGATCGTCAAAGCTCCCGACCGCAAGACCGCCGAAAGCGCGATCGCGGAGCTCGAGCTCGACGACGTCGACGTCGATTCGTTCCTGCACCTGAGCGGCGATCACTATTACACCTATCCCGCACTCGTCCGCGAGCGCGCCGCAGCCATTCGCACGGGCAAGCTGACGGTCGAAGGCGCGTGAGTCCTTCGATTCCCAGCGAGATTCACCTGCTGCTCGACTCCGCCGGCGCGCTGATCGTCTTCCAGGAAAAAGGCGCCACCTGGGCGGGCGTGCTCGCGTTCTCCAGCGAAGACAATGCGCGCGAGTTCTGCCGTATCAGCAATCTCGACGCCGCCGAAATCGCCGCGCTCTCGACTGACGACCAGCCGGCCGTCGCCAGCCTGATCGCATCGATCAAGCGCCGCGCGATCCGTAACCTGCTGCTCGATCTCGACTACAGGACCGGCGCATGCACGCAAATCGACTTCGAGGGCGACTCGTTCGGCGCCGTAGCGCCGCGTCAATTCACGCCGCCCGCACGTCATTAGATCTTCCGATGCCGTCCATCCGCTCGTCGATGCAAGAACAAATTCAAGCGGCGCGCGATCGCCTGGCCGGCATCGTCAAGCCGACTCCGCTCATACGCAGCGAGACGCTCGACCGCGTGGTCGGCGCGCATGTGCTCCTCAAGCCCGAAAATCTGCAGAAGACTGGCTCGTTCAAAATTCGCGGCGCTTACAATCGGCTCGCCACGCTCACCGGCGAGCGAAGAGCGCGCGGCGTCGTGGCCGCCAGCGCCGGTAATCACGGTCAGGCGCTCGCCTACGCCGCAACACTAGCGGGCGTGTCCGCGACGATCGTGATGCCGACGACCGCCGCGATCGCCAAGATCGACGCGACCCGCAGCTACGGCCAGTCGATCGTGCTCGAAGGCGTCGACTACCAGGAAGCGCGCGCGGCCGCGACCAGGATGTGTGCCGAACGCGGCGCGATCTTCATCGACGCGTACGATGATCCCGAAGTGATCGCGGGGCAAGGCACCGTCGGCATCGAAATCGCCGACGAGGTTACGCCCGACGTCGTCATCGTTCCCGTCGGCGGCGGCGGATTGATCGCGGGTATCGCGGCCGCACTGGCGACACGCGCGCCCGAGGCCCAAGTGATCGGCGTCGAGGCGGCAGGCTCACCGCAATTGTCCGCAACCCTAGCCGCCGACGCGCCCGCGTCGATCGGCCGCCCCGTCGATACTATCGCCGACGGTCTCGCCACCGGCCGCATCGGCGCGATCCCGTTCGAGGTGATGCGCGGGCGGGTCAAACGCGTTGTCACCGTCGACGACTTCGAAATCGGCGAGGCCGTGCTGCTGATGCTCGAGCGGCTCAAGCTTCTTGCTGAAGGCGCAGGCGCCGCGGCGCTTGCGGGCGCGCTCAAACTCAAGAACGAGCTGCAAGGCAAGACCGTGGTGCTGGTCGTCAGTGGCGGCAACATCGACATGAACGTGCTCGATCGGATTATCGGACACGGACTGGTGAAGGTCGGGCGGCTGTTTCGAGTCGCCGTCGATCTGCGCGATCGCCCCGGTGAGCTGGGCAAGCTGGTATCAATGGTAGCCGCAACCGGCGCCAACGTTCGCGCGATCGATCACGATCGCACGCGCCGCGACGTGGCAATCGGCGGCGCTCGCGTGATGCTCGAACTGGAAACCCGCGGCCCCACGCATATCGAAGCAATCCGCGAGCAACTCAAACGCCACGGCTACGTGTTCGAGGTCCCGGCGCTGGGGTGAGGAGGAACTAATTAAATGTGAAACCCGCGGTGGGTTTCACGCTTCCTTCGGCAGGGTTAAACCCTGCACCTTAGAATTAAAGACAAAGATGCGGGACTTCGTCCCTGTTAGGAACTTGTGGGAGGCGTTGCCGTTAATACTGGGTGCAGGGGTCACCCCTGCCGAAGGAAGTTTGAAACCCACCGTGGGTTTCATTTCAATAGTGTTCTTCGATTCTCTACGTGAACATCGAGGCGATGCCGGTGGGCCTTACCAGCTTGCCCGCGGGCTTCATCGAATGGGCGAGCGCCTCGAGCTTCTGCTTGAACGCTTCCATCTCGGCCGCCTGCTTCGCTTCGAACGTCGCCGCTTCGCGCTCGCGTTTGCGATCGAACGCCTCGCGCTCCGCGCGCCGCCGATTGTAGAAGCCCTCGAAGGTTTCTTTCACGGCG
>JGI12635J15846_10003524_pt1 | contig 13579 bp, 13 predicted proteins | sample BlaSpr_A8_OM2_M2_FD_15846 | JGI IMG/M metagenome (IMG submission 15846) | reverse complement strand
CCGGTGGTCGATATCGCCACCGCCAGCACGGCGTTCCCGGTGTTCGACGGCACCGGCTGGAGCGAGGCCGCCTGCGCCGACTGCGGAGTGTCGATCGACCGCATGCCCAGGGTCGCGATGATCGGGGCCCCCGTCGGCGAGGTGTCCGGAACCGACGCGGTCCTGGCCGCCGGTGCCATCGACGCCCTGTGCGAGCAGCTGGTGGCCGGCGCGGACCGGGACGGCGACGTGCTCGTGATGTGCGGGACGACGTTGATCGTGTGGGCGACCCTTCCCGAGACCAAACAGGTCCCGGGCCTGTGGACCATTCCGCACATTGCGGGGAAGACCCAGATCGGCGGTGCGAGCAACGCCGGCGGCTTGTTTCTCGGCTGGGTAGATCGCCTTGTGGGACAGGGCAACTCGGGGGACCTTGATCCTCGCCGGGTGCCGGTGTGGTCGCCGTACGTGCGCGGCGAGCGCTCGCCGTTCCACGATCCGGATCGGCGTGGTGTGCTCGACGGGTTGGACCTCACCCACGATGCGGCGTCGCTGCGGCGCGCTGCGTACGAGGCGTCGGGCTTTGTTGTCCGCCATCTCATCGAGCTGAGCGGAGCATCCGTGTCGCGCATCGTCGCGACGGGCGGGGGCACCCGCGTCGAGCCATGGATGCAGGCCATCGCCGACGCGACAGGGCGGCCGGTGGAGGTGTCGAGTGTGGCCGAGGGGGCTGCGCTGGGCGCGGCCTTTCTCGGCCGGATGGCCGTCGGTCTGGAGTCGTCGATGACCGACGCCGCCCGATGGGCCGCGACCGAGCGCGTCGTTGCCCCAAATCCGGCTTGGGCTTCTGCGACCCAGGACCGCTTCGGCCGGTTTCTCGAGCTGGCCGCCCGGCCGTCTAGGAGCCCAGGACGGCGCTGACGTAGCTGAGGTTGGAGAACGGCGTCATCGTTTCGTCGTCGGGATACGTGAACGCGTTGGCCGTGTACGCCTCGGTGATCTTCTGGGCGGACACCTGCCAACCGAGCGCGGTCAGATATTCGATGACGTGACTGCGCTCGCCGTGGTAGACGAGGTCGGAGAACTGGATGTCGTGTCCGTACTGTTTCAGCCGCTCCGCGATGCGTTGCGAACGTTCGTCCTCGAAGACATCGAAGTCGGGTATGTGTTCGGTGGCAAGCCGGCTGCCCGGTGCGCTGAGTTTGGTGATGTTGTCGAACAGCAGGTCCTGCGCCTGCGGCGGCAAGTAGATCAGCAGGCCCTCTGCGCTCCACGCGGTCGGCTGAGTTCGGTCAAACCCGTTATCCAGCAAGGCCTGTGGCCAGTCGTCGCGAAGGTCGATCGCGATGGTTCGCCGGGTGGCGGTCGGCTCAGCGCCCAGGTCGGCCAACGTTTTGGTCTTGAACTCGATGACCTCGGGCTGATCGACCTCGTAGACGACGGTCCCGGCCGGCCACGGCAGCCGGTACGCGCGCGCGTCGAGCCCGGCGGCCAAGATCACCGCCTGACGCACGCCGGCGGCGGTCGCGTCGGTGAACATCCGGTCAAAGTGCCGCGTGCGCACCGCCATCCCCTCGGCCGAGCGGCGAACGCTGAACGCCGGGTCCACGCCGGAGAGGTCGATGTCGCCATCGAGGACCCGCGTGAAGAAGTCGAGGCCGACCGCGCGCACCAGCGGCTCGGCGAACGGGTCGTCGATGAGCCCCTCCCGCGTGGCCAGCACGCGCTGCCCGGCAACCATCGTTGCCGTTGCTCCCACGCTGGACGCCAAATCCCAAGTGTCGTTATCAGTTCGGGCCATAGGTGCTCCTTCAGTCTCGAATTGCCGTGATGGCAATGCTGTTTCGTAATGCAGCGGTCGCCTCGTCGTCGGCCATCTCACGCCCGTACGCGGCGAACACTTCCGTTCTCGTCTGGGTGGAGAGACGCCAACCGTGGGCGGCCAGGTAGTCGGTCGCCGGGGTGCGCTCGCCGTGATACATCAGCGTGGACAGGTCGAGGTCGAGGCCCCGCTGTTTCCATTGGTCGGCCATCACCTTCTGGCGCTCGGCCATCGCCGCGGGGCCGTCGGGGTGGAACTCGGTGGCCAGCCGGCTGCCGTTGGCGCTCAACGCCGTGATGTGGTCGAACAGTCGATCCTGTGCGTCCGGCGGCAGATAGGCGAGCAGGCCCTCGGCGCTCCAGGCCGTGGGCTGCGACGCGTCAAATCCATTGGCCCGCAATGCTGCCGGCCAGTCATCGCGCAGATCCACAGCTACCGGACGGTGCTCGGCGGCGGGCTTGGCGCCGAGTGCGGACAACTTGCCGGTCTTGAAGCCGATCACTGCCTGCTGGTCGATTTCGTACACCACGGTGCCCGGCGGCCACGGCAACCGGTAGGCACGTGAGTCCAACCCAGACGCGAGGATGACCGCCTGACGGATGCCCGCGGTCGCGGAGGTGAGGAAGAAATCGTCGAAGAACTTGGTGCGCACGGCCATCACGTCGATCACCCGCAGGGGATTGAAGTTCGGATCGTCAGACTCCATCATCGAAACCTCGCCGTCGACCAGCTTGACGAAGAACTCGAGGCCGACCGCCCGCACCAGTGGTTCGGCGAACGGATCGTCGATGAGCGGATCGGGCGCCCGGCTGGCCATCGCCCGCGCCGCGGCGACCATCGTTGCGGTCGCGCCCACGCTCGAGGCCAGATCCCAGGTGTCGTTGTCGGTGCGTGCCATTGCAAACTCCTACTTCAAGATTCCGCTGACATAAACGACGTCACCGAACGGCTGGTCGGTATCGAGTGGTTCAAGTCCGTAGTCGGCGAACAGCTCTCTGTTGGTGCGGCCGATTATCTGCCAGCCGTGGGACTTCAGATACTCGGCGGCTTCGTTGCGGTCGCCGAAGTAGATCAACTCGGTCATGTCCAGATCGAACCCGTGCTCGCGCCACCGGGCCGAAACCGCCTTCATGCGCTCCTTGATCGCCTCCTCGTCGAGGTCGTCGCGGCCGGCGATGCTCTCGGTGGCGAATCGGCTGCCCGCTGCCGACAGCGCGGTGATGTTATCGAGCAGACGGTCCTGCGCATCGGGGGGCAGATAGCCGAGCAACCCCTCGGCGATCCACGCGGTGGGCCGATCCGNGTCGAATCCGGCCTCGCGCAAGGCCGCCGGCCAGTCCTGGCGCAGGTCGATCGCGACCGTGCGGCGATCGGCGGTCGGTTCGGCGCCGAGCCCGGTCAGCGTGGTCGTCTTGAACGCGATCACCTCCGGCTGGTCGATCTCGTAGACGACGGTGCCCGCGGGCCAGGGCAGCCGGTACGCGCGGGCGTCCAAGCCTGCGGCCAGGATCACCACCTGCCGGATGCCCGCGGCAGTGGCTTCGGCTGAATTGCCACCTCCGGTGGCTTCGGCTGAATTGCCACCTCCGGTGGCGGTGAGGAAGAACTCGTCGAAGAACTTCGTGCGGGCCGCCATGTTGTCTTTCATCCGCCGAACCCCGCGGGTTTGCTCGTCGTCGAGCTCGGCCAGGGTCACCTCGCCACGCACCATCCGGGTCAGCAGGTCGATGCCCACAGCCTCGACGAGCGGCCGGGCGAACGGATCGTTGATCAGCGGCTTGGGGTCGTTCGTGGCCTGCGCACGCGCGGCCGCCACCATCGTGGCGGTGGCTCCCACACTGGAGGCCAGATCCCAGGTGTCATCGTCCGTGCGCGCCATCATCTACCCCTTTGCCCCGGACATTACTTAGCCCGGTTAACCGTACGCCGCGATTCTGTGAGGGCGCTGAGCCGCTCGGCAGCGCCGGAGCGGGACCCCCGGCCGCTATCTGCTGTTACTCTCGTAGACTGATTGTCGCCTGACATCAGCCCCGGACAAGTTCTTGCCTGCGGCGGGTCGGCACGAAAAGAACTAACCCGACGCGCTGGTCACACCAGCCCCATTGCATGCCGTAAATGTCCGGCTGCGCAGGAGGAAGAGTGCTCTCGGCTTTCATCTCGTCACTGCGGACAGCCGACCTGCGAAGCAAGATCCTGTTCACGCTCGGGATCGTGATCCTTTACCGGGCGGGCGCGACGCTGCCGTCGCCGGGGATCAACTACTCCAACGTCGACAAGTGCATCAGCGAGCTCAGCGGCGGTGAGAACGGGCAGATTTACTCGCTGATCAACCTGTTCTCCGGCGGTGCGCTGCTGCAGCTGACGGTGTTCGCGGTCGGCGTGATGCCCTACATCACCGCGAGCATCATCGTGCAGCTGCTCACCGTCGTGATCCCGCGGTTCGAGCAACTGCGCAAGGAGGGCCAGTCCGGCCAGGCCAAGATGACCCAGTACACCCGCTACCTGGCGATCGCGCTGGCCATCCTGCAGGCAACCAGCATCGTCGCGCTGGCGGCCAACGGCGGACTGCTGCAGGGCTGCTCCGTCGGCCACGAGATCATCTCGGGGGGGTCGGTCTTCACGCTGGTGGTCATCGTGCTGGTGATGACGGCCGGCGCGGCGCTGGTGATGTGGATGGGCGAGTTGGTCACCGAGCGGGGCATCGGCAACGGCATGTCGCTGTTGATCTTCGCCGGTATCGCCGCGCGCATCCCGTCAGAGGGCAAGAACATCCTGGACACCCGGGGCCCGGTGACCTTCACCGCCGTCTGCGTCGCCGCGCTGATCATCATCATCGGCGTGGTGTTCGTCGAGCAGGGCCAGCGCCGCATCCCGGTGCAGTACGCCAAGCGCATGGTGGGCCGGCGCATGTACGGCGGCACTTCCACGTACCTGCCGTTGAAGGTCAACCAGGCCGGCGTCATTCCGGTGATTTTCGCTTCGTCGCTGATCTACATCCCGCACCTGATCACCCAGCTGGTGCGCAGCGGCAACCCCGCAGCGGGCACCAGCTGGTGGGACAAGTTCGTCGGCACATACCTGACGGACCCCAGCAGCCCCATCTACATCTCGCTCTATTTCGCCTTGATCGTCTTCTTCACGTACTTCTACGTCTCGATCACCTTCAACCCGGACGAACGAGCCGACGAGATGAAGAAGTTCGGCGGCTTCATCCCCGGCATCCGACCCGGCCGGCCGACCGCGGACTATCTGCGCTACGTGCTGAACCGAATCACTCTGCCCGGCTCGATCTACCTCGGCGTGATCGCGGTGCTGCCCAATCTCTTCCTTCAGATCGGCAACTCCGGCGGCGTTCAGAATCTGCCGTTCGGCGGCACTGCGGTTCTGATCATGATCGGCGTGGGATTGGATACGGTCAAACAGATCGAGAGCCAGCTCATGCAGCGCAACTATGAAGGGTTCCTTAAGTGAGGATCGTTTTGCTCGGCCCGCCCGGNGCCGGTAANGGCACGCAAGCGCTGAAGCTGGCCGAGAAGCTCGGCNTCCCGCAGATCTCCACCGGCGACCTGTTCCGCAGCAACATCACGCGCGGCACGGAGCTCGGCCTGGAGGCCAAGCNCTACCTCGACGCCGGCGACCTGGTGCCGTCGGATCTGACCAATGCTCTGGTGGACAAGCGGCTCGATGAGGCCGATGCNGCNGACGGCTTCATCCTCGACGGCTATCCCCGCTCGGTCGAGCAGGCCGAGGCGCTCACGCGCATGCTGGGCGCGCGCAACACCAAACTCGATGTGGTGCTGGAATTCCGGGTGTGCGAGGAGGAGTTGCTGAACCGCCTCAAGGACCGCGGCCGTGCCGACGACACCGAAGAGGTCATCCGCAACCGGATGAAGGTGTACCGCGACGAGACGGCTCCGCTGCTGGAGTACTACGGGAACGCGGTGACGACGGTTGACGCGGTGGGCTCGCCGGACGAAGTCTTCGCCCGCGCGCTGCACTCGCTCGGCCGGTAAACCCCGCCGTGATCGCACTGCCGGGGCTGCGTAACCGCAAGGTGATCGCGCAGCGCAGCGCGGGTGAACTCGACGCAATGGCGGCCGCCGGGACATTGGTGGCGGCCGCGTTGCGAGCCGTGCACGAGGCCGCCAAGCCCGGGGTCTCCACGCTCGCGCTCGACGAGGTCGCCGAGTCGGTGATTCGCGCCGGCGGGGGCACGCCGTCGTTCCTCGGCTATCACGGCTACCCGGCGACCATCTGCGCGTCGGTAAACGACCGCGTGGTGCACGGCATTCCGTCGGCGGGCGAGCTCCTCACGTCGGGGGACCTGGTGTCTATCGACTGCGGCGCGATCGTCGACGGCTGGCACGGCGATGCCGCCGTCACGTTGGGTATCGACAAGCTGACCGGAGTCGACGACGCGCTGTCGCAGGCGACCAGGGAGTCGATGGAAGCAGGTATCGCGGCGATGGTGCCGGGTAACCGGCTCACCGACGTCTCGCACGCCATCGAGCAGGCGACCCACGCGGCCGAGGCCCGCTATGGCAGGTCGTTCGGGATCGTCGAGGGTTACGGCGGTCACGGCATCGGCCAGCGGATGCATATGGATCCGTTCCTGCCGAACGAGGGTTCACCAGGTCGAGGACCGTTTCTGGCGGCGGGCTCGGTGCTGGCCATCGAACCGATGCTCACGCTGGGCACGACGAAGACCGTCGTCCTCGATGATCAATGGACAGTTGTCACCGCCGACGGGTCCCGTGCGGCACACTGGGAGCACACGGTGGCGGCGACCGACGACGGACCCAGAATTCTGACAACCGGCTGACGGCCTGGTTGAACCGGAACGTCGATGAGTTCGTGTCATCTGCGGGAGGTCGGTGATGGAGTCTCAGGAGACGGCGCTCATGCGGGTGCTGTTCGACGAGCACGGCGCTGCGCTGTGGCGCTACGCGATGAGGCTTACGGGCGATCGGGCGCGGTCCGAGGACGTCGTGCAGGAGACGCTGCTGCGGGCGTGGCAGCACCCTGAGGTCATCGACGACACCGAGCGCTCGGCGCGGGCCTGGCTGTTCACCGTCGCCCGCAACATGATCATCGATGAACGACGCAGCGCGCGATTCCGCAACGAGGTCGGCACGCTGGAGGAAGCTCCCGAAGACACCGGACCCAACGAGGTCGACTCGGCGCTGGACCGGCTGCTGATCGGCGATGCGATGGAGCAACTGTCTGTCGATCACCGCGCGGTGATTCGCCGCTCGTACTACCTAGGATGGTCAACTGCCCAGATTGCGGCGGATCTCGATATCGCCGAGGGCACCGTGAAGTCCAGGCTGCACTACGCAGTTCGTGCGCTGCGCCTGACCTTGCAGGAGATGGGGGTGACGCGATGAGCCAGCCTGGTGGCGCAATTCCCTTTGGCCGCAAGCAATCTCCGGCGGAGGACAACCACGAGTATGCGATGTGGGATGCCGCATACGTGCTCGGCTCGCTGTCGTCGGCGGAGCGGCGCGAGTTCGAAGAGCACATGCGCACGTGCAAGGAGTGCCGACAGGCGGTCGCCGAGATCAGCGGCATGCCGGCTTTGATGTCCCGGCTTGACAACGACGATGTCGAGGCCATCGACGAACGCGGGCAGCCCGCTGACGCCCTCCCGCCGATGCGCCCCGAGCTGTTGGCGTCGTTGCTGAAGAAGGTGACGTGGCGACGGCGACGGTCGCGGGTGGTGGCGTGGTCGACGGCTGCCGCCGCGGCCGCGGTGCTCGTGATGGGTTTATTTGTTGCGCTGCAGTCCAATTCGGTCATCCCGACCCCTGTGCCCCCGGCGCAGGCGAGTGCGGCGGCGATGCCGATGACCCGGGTGACTCCGACGTCGATGAGCGCCACGGTCGCCCTCGACCCCCATGAGTGGGGCACGCAGATCGCGATGACCTGTACGTACGGAGTATGGCCCGAAACCGCCGACGGCAAAGACAACGACGAGGCCGGCGACAAGCTGGCGATGGTGGTCGTCGGCCGTGACGGCAGCGAGACGCAGCTGGCCACCTGGGTGGCGTTGACCGGCGTCACCGCGCAGCCCGGCGGCAGTACATCCATGCCTATCGAGCAGATCGCAGCAGTGCAGGTGGTTTCCGTTGACAACGGGAACGTCCTGCTGCAAACCGCACTGTAATCCGAATCACTGCCCCGGATCGCCGCGCAGGTGAACCGAACTCATTCGCTAGTCGTGTCTTTTGCAGGTACGGACGCGAGGCAGGTGAGTCAATGGCAAGGCAATACCGGGTGGTCGACCACATCGTCGAGCATCTCGCCGCCATCGACGTCACCCACGTCTTCGGCGTGGACGGCGCCAATATCGAAGACCTCTATGACGCCGCGCATTTTCATCCGGACATCACCGCTGTGCTGGCCAAGCACGAGTTCTCCGCAGCTACCATGGCGGACGGCTACAGCCGCAGCGGCGCGGGACTCGGCGTCGTCGCGGCCACCGCAGGTGGCGGCGCGCTGAATGTGGTGCCCGGGCTCGGGGAGGCGCTGGCCAGCCGGGTGCCGGTGCTGGCATTGATTGGCCAGCCGTCCACTGCGCTCGACGGCCTTGGAAGTTTTCAGGATCTCAGCGGTCGCAACGGGGCGCTGAACGCCGAGGCGTTGTTCTCTGCAGTCTCGGTGTACTGCCACCGCGTTACCGAACCCGCCGACATCGTGCCCGCGTTGTCGCAAGCCATCGCGGCCGCGCGGTCCGGTGGCCCGGCGGTCCTCTTGCTGCCCAAAAACATTCAGCAGGCCAAGGTCGACTGCACCGCGGGGTCAGGCGATCTTCGTTTGCACCACCAGATCGGCGATCCGCGTCCGATCGCGCGGGCGCTGCAGCGCGCGGTCGGGCCGATCACGATCATCGCCGGCGAGCAAGTGGCCCGTGACGACGCGCGCGCCGAGCTCGAACAGCTGCGTGCGACGTTGCGGGCCCGGGTCGCCACCGTTCCGGACGCGAAGGACGTGGCAGGCACGCCGGGCCGTGGCTCGTCGTCGGCGCTGGGCGTGACGGGCGTGATGGGTCACCCCGGCGTGGCCGAAGCGGTGGCCGGCAGCGGTCTGTGCCTCCTTGTCGGCACTCGGCTCTCGGTCACTGCGCGGGCGGGGCTCGACGAGGCGCTCGCTTCGGTGCCCACCATTTCGCTGGGCTCGGCGGCGCCGTACGTTCCGTGCACGCACGTCCACACTGACGACCTTCGTGGGTCGTTGACCATGCTTACTCTGGCTCTTTCCGGGGCAGGCAGGCCTGCCGGAATCCGGGTCCCCGATTCGGTGCGGCAGAGCGAACTGACGCCACCGCCGTTCGACGGGCCCGGCGTGCGCTACCGCGATGCGATGACGGTGCTGGACCAAGTGCTCCCCGACGGGGTCGACATTGTCGTGGACGCCGGCAACACCGGCGCGGCCGCGATCCACTATCTACCGGTGCGGCGCGGTGGTCGGTTCCTCGTCGCCCTGGGCATGGGCGGCATGGGGTACAGCTTCGGCGCGGGCATCGGGATGGCGTTCGGCGCGACCAGCGGTGGCGCGAAGCGCAACGGGCAGAGGCCCAGACGCACCGTGGTGATCGCAGGCGACGGCGCATTCTTCATGCACGGCATGGAGATTCACACTGCCCTACAATATCGGCTGCCAGTGACGTTCGTATTGTTCAACAACAACGCGCATGCCATGTGCGTGACCCGCGAGCAGCTGTTCTACGACGATCTCTACAGCTACAACCGCTTCGAGCCCGCCAACCTGGGCGCCGGGCTGTCCGCGATGTTCCCGGGTTTGCAATCGGTCGACGTGCTCGACGCCGAGGGCTTGGCCGACGGACTGCGGGTTGCGCTGGATGCCGATGGCCCGTCGGTGGTGAGTGTCGAATGCGCGGCGGATGAGATACCGCCGTTCGCACCGTTCCTCGCCACGGCCGCACCGAAATCACAAGTTGTGAACAACCATTCGATTGCAAAGGAGAACCCGAGCGATGTCGTTACCCGCGCTTGAGGACATCAACTCGCACCGCCTCGCCGAGGCCGGGAGCGAAGAGCCCATCGAGGGCCTGATCCGAATCGAGACAACCTCGAAAGAGCAGGCCACCCCGATCATCATGGAGCAAATACGGTCGGTATACCCGCACGACCAGGTGTTCGGCGAATACTGCACCGTCAACGATTACATCGACTGCCCGCCCGACGAGCTGTTCGACTACCTGGCCGACACCCGCAGCCTCGAGGAGTGGACCTACAGCCTGCGAGACTTCGTGCCGACCGAGGAGCCGGGGCTGTGGATGGCGCACGACAAGCTCGGCGCTGGCAACGAAAAGCAAACGGGCAGCCCGATTTTCACCCGAACCGTGGCCAACCGCGAGGCCAGGACGGTCGACTACCACTGCGCGTGGGACCAGGGCACCCATCTGTGGATGATCTACCTGATGCGGGTTGTCGACGCGAAGGTGGTGTTCGACAAGCCAGGGTCGGTGGTGCTGTGGACGAACTGCCACCACCCGTTCTACGACAAGAACCCCTATCCGGAGACCGCACCGCCGAAGCGGCCGGTCTGGGTCGGCGACTTCTGGGACATGTTCGGCCCGGGCCACCTGCTGGAGATGAAGAACCTCAAGGCGATCGCAGAGTACCGCCACCACAACGGACTTCCGGTGACCCCGGACTGGATGAAGTGAGCATTGCATGAGCACCCCTACCGTCAGCTTGATCGACGTTTCCACGTATCTGCCCGGCGAGCCGATACCCGCCGAGTACTACGCGCAGTTCGCCGAGTCGGATGACCTGCGCGACAACGTGATGTTCCGCGCGCCGAAGTTCCGCCATCACGTGGCGAAGGACGAGAGCGCGATCGACATGATCGAAAAGGCCGCAGCCGGCCTGATCGCCCGCCACGGCGAGGACGTGATATCGGGTGTCGACGTGCTGATCACGCACACCCAGGTGCCCGACATCCCGTTCTACGGCGGCGGCGGCGGAATGGCGCACCGGCTCGGCATGCGGCCGAACTGGGTGATCGACCTGCACAACGGTGGCTGTGCGGCATTCGTCCTAGGCATGAAGGTGGCCCGCCAACTGCTCGCCTCCGGCGAGGGCGAGACCGCGCTGATCGCGGTCGCGCAGAACGCCGCCGGTGAGGTCTTCGACCAGGAGACCGTGCGGCCCAAGCCCCAGGCGGCGGTGCCCGGTGACGGCGCGGCGGTCGGCCTGCTGACCGTGTCGGACAGCTCGCCGATCCTCGACATCGAATGCCGCACCTACGGCGAGTACGCCGGCGAGATGACCCTCACCGCCGATCCGCCGCGCAAGTGGTGGCAGGCCGGCCCCGGGGAGCAGTCCATCGGTTTCACCGACAGCAAGATCACGAAGGTGCTGGCCCGCGGCAATCGCCAGGTTCCCGAGGTGGCCTACGCCGTGTGTGACCGGATTGGCATGAAGCCCAAGGACCTTGACATGCTCGTGACAAACCAGCCGAACCGCGCGTTCCTGCGCAACTGGCGTGAGGCGCTCGAGTTGCCCGCTGAGCGGCATTGCAACACCTTCGAAGACTGCGGCAACCTTTTTGGCGCCGGAATCCCGATCAACTTCGACCGGGCGGTCTCCGACGGTCGGGTCAAGGCCGGCGACGTGGTGATGATGGCGGCCTTCGCACACGCGGGCGATTTCGCCGGTGCGGCAGCTGTGCGGTGGGGCGGTCGGGACTGATGACGTTCCCGCAACACGAGCCCGCTGCGGTGGAAGTGGTCGCGGCGCTGCCCGACGCGGTCGACCCGTTTGCGTTGTCGCTCAACGAAAACCCGTTTCCCCCGCTGCCGGCCGTGCGCTCGGCATTGATCAACGCGATCGACTCGGCGAACCGGTATCCTGAATTCCTGCCGCATCAGCTTCGCGGCCTGATCGCAGATCGGGTCGGGGTGCGCGAGGAGCAGGTGGTGCTCGGTGCCGGCGCGACGGGCGTGGCGCTGCAGGTGCTGCACTCGGTGACCAGCCCCGGGGATCGGATCGTGTTGACGTCGCCCACGTTCGACGGCTACCCGATCCTCGCTGAGATGGCCCGGCTGAGCTCGGTCAGCGTGCCGCTCGACGAACACGGCCACCACGACCTGGATGCGCTCGCCGACGCGGCTTCTGACGCAAAGGTTGTGGTGCTGTGCAGGCCGCACAATCCGACCGGAACGCTGGAGTCGTCGGCCGATGTCGAACGGTTTCTGCAGCGAGTGCCGTCGGACACCATCGTGCTTCTCGACGAGGCGTACATCGAGTTCGTTGCTCCCGAGCACCGACTCGACGCGCCCGCTCTGGTGCAACGATTCCCGAATGTCGTGGTGCTGCGGACGTTCTCGAAGGCCTACGGGCTGGCCGGCCTGCGCATCGGGTACGGGTTCGGTGCCCCTGAGTTGGCCAAGACGTTATGGACCATGCAACTGCCGTTCGGGATCAGCATCACCAGCGCGGTCGCGGTGGCCGCCAGCTACGACGCGGAAAGCCAACTGCAGCAGCGTATTCAATTCGTTGCCTCGGAGCGGCGATACCTGCAGCATCGGTTGCGGTCGATGGGCATCTACTGCACCGATGCACACGCGAACTTCCTGTATCTGCCCGCCGCCGGCCGAAGCTGGCGTCAGCAATTTGACGCGGCCGGCGTGCGGGCCCGGCATTTCGCGGACGGGGGAGTCCGTGTGACGGTGGGGGGCAGGGCATCGACGCGCGCGGTGCTCGCCGCGTTGGCACAAGGCAAAGAAGGCACCTAGCACATTTGCGGCGCGAGGTGCGGTATGAAGAGGCGTGGCCTCGGAGTCGTCGGAGTCGTCGCTGTCGTCGGAGTCCTCGCCGTCGTCGGAGTCGTCGCTGTCGTCGCGACACAAGCGTGATCCGATCGCGCAGGCCCGCGAAAACTGGCACCGGTCAGGGTGGGGTGACGTCGCGGACGGGATGGTCGTCGTCACGTCGGTGATGCGAGCACATCAGATCCTGCTGGCCCGGGTGGAGAACGCGCTACGGCCCTATGACCTGAGCTTCTCCCGGTTCGAGCTGCTACGCCTGCTCGCGTTCAGCCGCAACGGCGCGTTGCCGATCGGGAAGGCGTCCGACCGGCTGCAGGTGCACGTCACCAGCGTCACGCACGCGATCCGGCTGCTGGAGGCCGCCGGCCTGGTCGAGCGCGTCCCGCATCCAAGCGACGGGCGCACCACCCTGGTGCAGATCAGCGCCCTCGGGCGTTCGACCGTCGAGGACGCGACGATCACGTTGAACAACGAGGTCTTCTCCGACCTCGGCATGTCGGCCGAGGAGTCGGGTGCACTCGTCGCGTCGATCGGCGCGCTGCGCCGCTCCGCAGGCGACTTCTAGGGGGTCTGCTCGCGGTATCAGTTGATCAGTCGAGTCGATCAGTCGGCAACGCTCGGCAGCGGGATCGTCGCGGTGACCGCGGTCCCCGCACCGGGCCGCGATCTGATGTTGAGCCGGCCGCCGACGATCTCGGCGCGTTCTGCCATCGACAGCAGGCCGTAGCCGCCCATCTCATCGCTGCCCAGTGGATGCTCGAACGTGTCGAAACCCACTCCGTCGTCTACGATTTCGAGCCGCGCGGTGGCACCGTCCACCGCGAACGTGAGCCCGGCGGTGCTCGCGTCGGCGTGCTTCACGACGTTTTGCAGGCATTCCTGGGCGATCCGGTACAACGCGAGCTCGATGTGATCGGGCAGCCGGGTGTCGGCGAGCTGCACCTCGATGTCGATCTGGGGGATCGAGCGGGCAAGGCTGG
>JGI12635J15846_10003523_pt1 | contig 13580 bp, 10 predicted proteins | sample BlaSpr_A8_OM2_M2_FD_15846 | JGI IMG/M metagenome (IMG submission 15846) | reverse complement strand
GCGTTCCGCTTAAATCAACACGCGCGGACGACTTTAGCTTGCTCTGCCCGCTGGAAATGGACTTTGAGAAGTGTTGCATCGACCTGTTGAGATCACCTCCGTTACCGGATATGTGGGTACATCCGGTAGGACTCCGTTAACGGTTTGAAGATAGAATCCGACGCCCAAGGCGTTGTTCTTTGCCCGTCCGCGGATAGGGCTTCCCTCATTGGTACTTTTCGACCAAGTCAGCTTGAGCAGCCTCAAGACATCCTTGGCACTCAGGGGTTCGGTGTCATTTCTTTGGCTTAATAGCATGCGCCGACCAGGCCAACTCCCCTAATTCAGCACCACCAATTATGAAACCTCAAAAACACTTTCTTACGTTCATGCAGCATCGGTTCCCTGCCTTAATCAAAGGGGACGGTCGCTGATGCTTCGTCAGAGGGTAAGCTTTCCGTGTTGTTCGCATCGACTGACGTTGCGACGTAGTAATAAGTGTCACCCCCTTTGACCGTTGTGTCCGTATATGTGGCAGCACTGGTTACAGACTGCGTTAGTTTGGCATACGGTCCGCCGTGGGTCGTTGCTCGGTACACGTTGTAACCGACTGCATCTCCCGGACTTGGAATGGCCATCTGTAACGAAACAAAGTGGGACGTCGGTTCGACCCCGGATCCGGATAGTTGAATCGTAGTGATAGGATTCGATGCGTCACTGGAAATGGTGATCCCGCCAGTCACGCTACCGCTTGATGCTGGCGCGAAAGTGGCCTGCAAGGTTGTTGTCTGTCCTGGGGCTTGGGAAACGCCGGTGGACGCACCGCTGACGTTGAAGCCCGGACCAGCGATGCCGATCTTTGTCAAGACAATGTCGGAACTGCCTGACGTNGCCAGTGTGATTTGACGAGTGACCGCGGTGCCNACCGGCACGTTTCCGAAGTCAAGACTGGCCGGGCTGGCGCGAAGTTGCGCGGGAGCGGGAGCAGTCACCGTCAGTGTGGCGGCGCGACTCAGAATGGTCCCGTTCGAGTCCGTGACTTGTACCCGGAACAGCGCTCCGCTGTCGGCCGCAGTTGTGTCTGGTGTCGTGTAAGACGCTTGAGCCGCCCCCTGAATAGCACTTCCATTCCTTTGCCATTGGTAATGCAACGGCGGCGCTCCGGTAGCGGTTACGGAGAACGTCGCGGCATCCGATTGATTCACTGTCTCGTTGGCCGGCTGTTGCGAGATCGATAGAGAATTGACGGTTGGGCTTGTCGCGCTGGTACTGGTAGTGGTTACAAAGGCGCCGCACCCAGCGGCCAATAGGCTGAGACCGGAAAAGAAAACGATGAGCACGAGATCTGGGTAGACGACCTGCTGGCCGTAGTGGCGGGGGTACGCGTACATCACAGCCATAATGGGGTTGCAAACTGAGCGGAACTACTGCTCGTGAGAACAGAAAGAGGTCTGGTACTCTCGGGCATTCGTGGTCAAAAAGAAGACATTGCGACTCATAGTCGATTGAAGTCGAGCTATCTCGAGGGATAGACAGATTTCGAATCATTCGCAAATCACAGCGGAAGTGCGCGAGGAGGTTCTCCCGCTTCCACAAAGAGCTCCGAAAATTGTGCAAGAAAAAGCAGCCGGGACCACCCTGGGATTCTGGCCACAAGGCCAAATCCGTAGAGCAGCTCAAACGAGGGGATGATGCGAGGTAACTATTGAACCTTTATGACGCTTAGGGAGGGCTTCGGAGGCAGCGATGACTGCTGTCCGCAACCCATCGTCACAAGGCCACTTGGAACGCTCACGGTGCAGAGCCATTGCGGAAACAAGGGGTCGAAAGTTTGGGTACTGCTTGGCGTTTGATAACCATAAGGTGCAGCCGCTGCCGCTTTCGGCGTGAAATCGGCGACAACTGTGGCCATACAAGCGGGAACACTTGCCGAATTGCCACAATTAGGCGCCGGCGGGTTCACCGGGTTAGCGAGATCCGGATTGGTTCCGACGGTGTTTGAACCATAACTGAAGCCGCTGCCGGAACCTGCGGTGTTGTTGCCGGTTTGACTGTAAATAAAGTTACTCTTCAGAACATCGGTAGAATCCGGCGAAGAAACCCCCAACGCGAAAAGCGGCTGTGGCGATCCGCTTACATTACATGCCGACGATCCGGACGCCTGGACCAGATTCATCGAAACCGTGGTGGACAGGCTGGAGGACAATGTAACTTCCGCGCAAGGGCTTGCGTTGATTGCGCCAGTCTGATTGCCATACGTCGTGTTGTTGCGAATATAGATGGCGGCGTTCGGGGAGTTCCCCGCGTTATCAAATATGTGAATTCCCGACGCCCCGTTGAAGACGGATATATTGTTCTCGATCAGGATTTGGCCTTTGTATTTCAGAGCGTTCACCGTGTCGAAGAAGATCCCATGGCCATCTGTCGGCGCCATCGCGCCACACGGATTCGGATCGATGTTCCCCCAAGCAAAATTTCCCCCAATGTAGATGTGCGTGCCGGGCGCTGCGTCGAAGTTCGCTGGGAAGAAGACATCAATCCCGCTGTAACAGTTCGCGTTGTCCTGCGCTCCGTTGTAGGCAATGTTGCCCACTATGGCGAGGTAGTCGACTCCGGCGTTTCCACTGGCGCCGGTTGTGAACGCGCCGTCACCGCATCCGTTGGCGATGTTGTTGGCGAAAATGATGTGATGAACGGTCGTCGATGAATTCGGTGGGAACGCTTCGAAGCATTGGTTTCCACTGAACGTGGTCGCTGTGACTTCCCAACCTTGGACGCCCCAATAGCTCTGAGATGGGGTCATCGCATTGTGACCGATCGAATTGATGGTAATTTTGCACGCGTCGAAGACCTGACACTTAAGCCAAGCGACGTTATTGCCGCTCGCACACGACACAGTACCCCATTCATTCACCCGGAAGTTCGTCGCCGCGTAGGCGTTGCTCGGTGCGGCCAAAATCACGTCTCCGCAATTCACCGAATGGTTGGGAGTGAGCCACGGAACATTCGCCGACAGGCCAGAATTCGAATCGCTCCCGCCGGCACTAGCAGGAGCCAAGTAATATGTGGCCGCTGGAGCGGAAGATGCGAACAAGAAAAGGGCGAGTGCTGATAGCCACTTCTTCAATACGGCCCCCAGAGGTGAAACGGACATTACAAATGCAAAACGCGCCTCTTACCGCACTCATTCTAACGTCCGACGTCTAAGCTCGCTATTGGCCTGCCGTACAGGTAATGGGCAGTGGCCCTTTGTTCGTACGACGGACTCTAAGTAGGTCCGATCAGCAAGGCGGGAAGCGTGGCGCCAGAGTTAGCCGTAGAGAAGTTCTTTGGTTGGAGCTTGTCCGTTCGTCGAGAAATTCAGGAACCCGAGGGCTTGCAGGGCCACCAACAACAGATAAGTTGGATTCAAGAAAACGTACCGCCGCCAGAGGCGTTTGGGCTCTGCTGCGAGCCGGAACAGCCATTCGAGCCCGACCTTCTGCATCCATGATGGAGCTTCCGGCAACTTACCCGCTAGAAATGGAAACGCAGCGCCGACAGCTAGAATCGGCACCTTCAAAGTGTCCCGAAACTCGTATGCGAAAACCTCTTGCCTAGGGCACCCAAGGCCAACAAAGACGATTGCGGCGCCCGAGTCACGAATCGCAGCGACGACCGAGGGTTTCTCGTCGGCATTCAGCGATCGAAATTTAGAACACTCCATTCCGGCGATTATGATTCCGGGGAAGTTTCGCTCGAGAGCCGCCTTCAAAGAACGGAGAACTTCCGGCGTAGCCCCGTAAAAATAGACCGGTAGGCGTTCTGCGGCAGCCGCCTGACATATTCTGAGGGTGAGGTTCCGGCCGATCACTGGACCCAAAAGTCCAGTGCGGTAGAGCCAGTTCATTGCCCAGCGAACCGGCTGCCCATCTGGCACGACGAGATCGAAATGATTCAAACGGAATTGCTGCTCTTGATCCAGCACACCAGTCATCAGTCCATGCACCGCCAGCGCGGTGACGGCGAGTCCTCGTTTTTGTCGCGCTGCGCAAACTACTAGATCTCTGGCCGCGTCGTAGTCGACAGCATCAATGAGAATCCCAAGGATGTTTCTCTTGCCCTTGTTAAGCATGGTTAGCTCCGCTTGCTTGGCGTTCCCGTTTAGTTGGGGGAAAGGAAGTTCTTCGGACTTAGGCGTTTGAAAGCCGGCGAGCGTGTTCAACGATGGTGGAGTGGCCGTATTCGGCGCGCGCGTGGTCGTAGATCTCGATCAGTCGCGAGTAGTTTCGTCCCGGCGTGTACCTGGCCTCGTATTCGGCGTGACCTTCTATCCCCATCGAGCCCATTTCCGTTGGGTGAGACCACGACCATGCAATGCGATCCGCCAGATCACCGGGGTCGCCAGGGCGAAAGTGCAGGCCTGTGCGCCCATTCGAAACTAATTCCTCCATCACTCCGAGACGGGAACAGATCACGGGGGTGCCGCACGAGAACGCTTCGGCAATACAGAGTCCGAACGTCTCGTACCAAAGACTGGGAACGACGAGGAACCGAGCACACCTCATGGCGTCGATACTTTCGTCACGGGAAAGGCGTCCGCGAAACTCCACATTGGAGAGCGCAAGCCGACGCGCTTCAGCCTCTAGATTCGCTCTCTCCGGACCGTCCCCGACGATCTTGAGCGCGTACCCCTGTGGGAGTTGCGCCCAAGCCCGAAGCAAGATCGAAACGCCCTTCTCTCGGGAGAGGCGGCCGACAAACAGCGCGTGTTCGCGTCGGTGTGCGAGCTGTGCTCGGCTTGAATCCAGGCGAACAAAATTGGGTTTCACAGAAATTTTCTCTGCCGGCAGGCCCGCTCCGATAAATTTCTTACGACCGAACTCCGTCAGGGCGATGTAGTGGGTGACTGACTTTTCCCAGGTCCCAATCAGCCTATGAATGCCTAGCGTGAGCGCGATCGATGCTGTTGCAAGCCGAGAGTCTCGAAAGCAGCCGTGATAGACGCCGCGCCACAAGCCGTGATCGACACATTCCTCGCAGACCTTTCCGTCGCGAAAGAAGGTCGAGCTTGGGCACATCAGGCGAAAGTTGTGGAGCGTTTGCACAACAGGAACGCCGTGCGCTTTGCACGCTCGGTAAATAGAAGGCGAGATCATGAAAAATGTGTTGTGAACGTGGACGACGTCGGGGCGTCTTTCGAAGAGGAGGTGGGAAATCTCGCGTTCGGTGTCCGTGGCCCAGGTGGTGCGACCAATCAGGGTCAGCCGCTGCGGGGCGGAGAGATTTTCGATTTCGTCGTTGCTGCGGCAGTAGGTGAATACTTCATGGCCGGCGGCTTCGAGCAATTGCTTCTCTTGCTCGAAAACAACTTCTTCGCCGCCAGGAACCTGGTAGCGATTATGTACAAGCAGGATTTTCAATGGGTTCCGTGCTTGCCGCGACGAAACTAACTGCTACGCGCTTTGCGCCGGAAATTACGAGTTCTTCGCACACCAAGGCGTCCACGGTGATGATCAGGAAGGTGCCGAGGGCCTGCAGGTTGGTTAGATCTGGCGCTACGATTCCGAAGACAAAAATGTAGAAATAGAGCGCAAGAGCGCCGATTCGAATCGAGCCTTGTGATTGCCAGGCGCGCCGCGCCGCCGCTCCCCAGCCGAGCAGATAGATCAGCAGCGCGATGAAGCCGCCGCCTAGCGCGAGTTCGACGAAAGCGTTGTGCGCGTCTCCAGCTACCCAGAATTTGGAGGTGTTGTTGACCAGCGCGTCGCGTGCGCCGCCCAGCCCGTAGCCGAGGAAGACGCTATGTGAAAGGGCGGGAGCCGCGGCGTTCCAGACGTCGGTACGGCCGTCGAGTGTAGATGCGTCCCGACTGAGCATGTCGCCATAGACAGGCCGAGTTATAGCGGCAATGTTTGCATTCGCTTGATCGGTGAGTTGACTGGCAACCAACACAATCACGCAGACACAGGCAAGGCCGCAGTAGAGGGAAACAGCCCTAGGACTCAGGCGACGTGACGCCAACCAAACCGCGAAAAGCACGACAATCAACATTGTGCTGCCGGTTCGTGTGCCTGAGACGACAGCCAGAATGAGCAAGAAGGCTTGGCAGTAGATCGGCGGTCGTTTTGGAAGAAGCAGTCCGGAAAGTAGGGTGATCGAACTGAGTTCTCCGAGCAAGGTAGGGTGCAAGCCGAACAAGCTAAGTTTGGCTCGGCCCGTGTAGTCATCTACGTCCAGAAGAGGGAAACCGCCTGCAGTCTTCACAATGAGCTCGATTAGAAGGATCGCGGTAAATACGAAGTACAGATACTTGAGCACCTCGCCAGGGCGGAAAGCGCTGGAGGCAAGAATCGCGACGCCGCAAGCGAGAAGGAAAGCAATTCCCTTCGCAAGACTCAGTAACGGATAGAAGGAGAATATGGAGGAGACGGCGGCGATAGCCCCGAATGCAAGAAATGCCTTGGCCGACGAATTCGCGAATATGCGCTGCGAATGCCTGCGCATGGTCACAACCAACATCAGAACAACCACGGCCAAAACAACAAGCTGAATGGGGCCTTGAGGGCCGACCTGCTGACTCAACGGATCGCGATCGAAAAACTTTATGCTCGATGCAGCGTACAATGTTATAGCTACCACCAATGTTCGCGACGACGGTTGTGCCTGCGTGTAGATTCTCACGACTGTGTGCTCTTGGTGAGAAGTGGAACGAGAGTCGACACAGAAACTTCCCAGTTGAGTCTTTGCTCGTATTCTTCCCAGCCTGCGAGCGCCATCGAACGATAGGCTACGCCATCGTGAAAGAGTCGCCAGATTTGCTCCGCATAGCTTTCGGCGGTCGCGGCCAACGGAAGCCGGATTCCGTTAACACCCTGGCGGACATACGTCCCAACCCCACCCGTATCGGCGGTCACGATCGGCAGGCCAAAAGCAGAGGCCTCGCTAAAGACTACTCCTGCGCATTCGGCGCGGGTTGGGAATATCAGGAAATGCGATGTTTTCAGAAGCTCGGCGAGTTCACGCTTTCCCTCTGGTGTGCGCTTGCTGATGAAACCGCGCTCCGTAATAAAGTCCAGCTTTTCACCCGGAACGCGGCAGCCGGCGACGATCAATTCCGTTGGGAGGCCCTGTTGGTTCAGCAAACGGGCTGTCTCTGCCGCGATCGCTCCGCCTTTTCGCTGCCAATCAACGCCAAGGAAGAGGAGCTTCAACCGGTCTTGAGGACGGGCACCAACCGCGGATTCGACTTCGGAGCGATCGTGATCGATCTCGAGATTTGGACCAAAAGGAAGGACGGCTAACTTGTCTTGCGCAATTTGATAGCGATTCCTTGCGCCGCCCGCAGCCCATTCTGAAGCGTAAATAGCGTTCGCGGAGCGAGCGATCGCCTGGCGCTCGTTCTCTCTCCACGTCTCACTTAACGATCGTAGTGGATTGAACCAATAATAGTTCGCCATCAAATCCCATATCGCATCGGACCAATAGGTGATCGGTTCGGGCCGGTCTAGTTTGGCGATCGCAAATGGTTCGGTCGTCAGAATGGCATCGAACCGGCGACCTTTCATGCGGCGCTCAATCTGTCTTGCGTAAGAAGCGATCAAGAGCGGCTCCCGGTCCGTTTGGTAATACTTCCGGCCGACCTTGCAGGCCAGCCACCGGCCCAGGAACAGATACCGAAACCTGCGGCTGAGCGGCGATATAACTTCGACATCGACGCCATCTCGATGGAGAAAGTTGAGAATGGAGTGCGGAATGCCAGACCACGTGTGCGGATCTCGCACATCCCAGGCCGATACGAATGCGATTTTGACAGGCGACACTGGCGGTTTCAGTCGAGGTGCGGATCGGAAGCGCACACGGCGTTCGGAGGTACGACGTTGCGCCGCGAGAGAATATTTTCGTAGATCATGCTCATATACTCGCCCTTGCGATGCCAGGCGAAGTGTTCTTCCACTCTGCGACGGGACGCGTTTCCCATCCGAATTCTGAGATCAGGATCGGATGCGAGTTGGGTAATCGCATTCGCCAAACCCTTCACGGCGCCATCGATGGAATCGGCTTTCACCTTGATACCGGTTTCGTTCGTCACCTGAAGCGCGGGCCCACCCACGTCAAGGCAGATCACAGGGCGGCCTGCTGCCATTGCCTCCAGGCTTGCCCATCCGCCGGAATCGTGGAGGCACGGATGGAGTAGGACATCACAATCCGCCAGCGTTTCCAGGACCTCATCGCGAGGAATGTTCCCTCGGAATTTGACGGCGTCTTCGATATGGAGCGCACGTGCCAGATTTTGCAGGCGTTTCTTCTCTGGACCATCTCCAACCAACCAGTACTCGCAGTCCGGGAACTGACGCTTAAATTTTGCGAAAGCCCTCAAGCCAAGATGGCAACCCTTGAAATGCATGAGGCGGCCGACGCTCAGCACTCGAAATTTTCCGCCTCGACGAGCGGGGATCTTCGACAAGGTTTGGATTTCATCCTTGCCCAAGCCGACCGCGGGTACGACCGAGACGTGGCGACAGCCGAGCGCTTGAAGGCGGGATTGCGTCTCCGGTGTCGTCGCCAGCCCGATGCTGGCTCGCAGTGCGGTCATTCGAACGAAAGGATCGAACTCGCCCATCTTCCGCGCAAGCATTCTCAGGACTTCAAAAATCTTGCCCCGGGGACTAAGAGACCACCAGAGGGCCGGGGGAGTTGATTCGCCGCCGCCTACGGGTCCCCAAAGGAAAGAAACGGGCAGCAATGCCATGTAGCTGGGAACGGCGTACTGGACGAACGTGACGTGATGAATCAGGTCGAAGCCGACGCGCCGATGCAAGGCGCGGGCCTTGAAAAATGCGGCGAGCTGCCAAAGGTAATAGTGAAGACGTTGTCCGCGGCGATCTTTTTTCCAAAACAGAGCCCAAGGCGGGAAATCCACGAAGGAAACATGGACGTTTGGGATTTGCTGCTTGGCAAGAGCCGCGATGATTCCCTCGCGTCCTTCGTTGTGGGTGAGAACCCAGACATCGTGGAAGCGCGCGGCTTGCTGCACCACGTTCCAGCCGACGCCGGGCTCGGAGCCTCGTTGCGGATCACAAGAATAGGCAGAAAGTAGGATTCTCATGGCTTTAAGTGGGTACGCGGTTGTCAGGAGTGGCGTCGAGGTAAAAATCGCACGTCGAAGGCGCTTTTGCCTACTTGCGATATGCCCTGACCAAAATGTCTTGCATGTTGCGCTGGTCTTCAGCTGGCCAAGCGATCGACGCACCGATTTGATAACCGAATCCGTTCGTCTCCAGGATCATCAGCAATCGAGAAAGCGAATCGTCGCCAGTGGGCACATGGTGGTGATACTCAATCGCCATTTCGCGCACTTCGGATAATTTGCCTTCACGCTGCAAGTCTTCAATGACGGCCATCTCCATCCCTTCGATATCGATCTTGAGAAAATCGATCTCGCCGCATAGGTAATTCGAAAGGAGGACCGTTTTTACCTTTTTTGACTCGACGTCTTGCCGGGTACGCTCTTTCCGGAGACTGCCTCGCAACGAGCCCTCAAGATTAGGCTCACAAAACAGTTCTGTTTCTCCCTCGCGGTCAGAAAGGGCAACATTGTGAACGGTAACGTCGGACCATTTGTTCGCAGCAACATTTTTCTGCAAGAACTCAAAAATCGACGGATCGGGCTCAAAACCGATGATGCGCGCCTTCGGATACCTACGCTTGAAATAGAGTATCGAGACCCCGATGTTGCTTCCGCAGTCTACGATCACAGGATCGGGCTTCGCGCTCGCGAAGAAATAATCCTGTTTAATGAATATCTCGGTGAGAAGGAAGGTGAAGCCCGCTAAGTTGGGAAACCAGAATTTGACATTAAAGACGGATAGATGCTGCTGATGCTTTTCTCGAAGCTTCGACAATCCGCGCAGTCCGACGATTTTCGCGTAGTCTGCAATCAGCTCCCACTTCGAACACGGGAGGCAGCTTTTGTCGGAGTATACGAGGTTGTGGGCAATGTCACTCAGCATGGGTTATTCACTTCCCTTTGCGCTTCGAACCTGTGCGACAAGCTGGACATTGTGGGCTCTTATACAGCATCAACCCCCGGGACGAAGTGGTTCAATGGGCTGAGGCGCATAGACCGTAACAGGGCGCAGATCGCAACGGTCACGAAAAGCTCAGCAAGCACGACCGCCCAGGTCATCGTCAGATCTCGGTAAACGTACGTGAGCATCGCCGCAAGAGCCACGTTTATAACACCTGCCAATAAAGTGATTTTATTCAGGCTGCGCTCCAACCCCAGAGGCAGCATCCACTGGAAGCCGAGCGCGAAGTTTATCCCCACGATAGGCAGCAACAGACAGAGTATTCGCAGAGGCGTGATCGCTTCTGCGAAGCCGGCGCCCAGGATGATTCGAACGAGCAGCGGCGCCGTTATAAATACAGTCACTCCGAGAGTGGCGCCACCGCCGCCCATTAAGAGAACTCCGAGGCGCGCAAGGCGAGCCGCGCGCTCTCTGTCCCGATGTATCAAATGGCTCAGTCGTGGATAGAGCGTCTGACTTAAGGGATTGAGAAGGCCTATGAAGGCCTTACTGATCCTCTCGGCGCCAGCGTAGTAACCCACAATCTGAGGCGAAACAAAGAGGCCCAAGATAAATGCATTTCCCACGGTGTAGAGGCTGATGGAACCTCTGAGTAGAAACACACCCCATCCCATACGGAGCGCTTCGCGAGAGCTACGCCACGTGGGCATCTGAACCGGGACTTGGCGGTAAGCGAGTGCCAAGCCCACTGCAAACGAGAGCAGGAATCCGACACCCTGAAATACCAAGACCCGCGAAGCTTCTTCAGGCCGGTGCACAAAAATGAAAATGGCAACCGTGGAGAGCACTTTGGTCGAGATGTCGAGAGCCGCGACCAATCGCATGCGTTCAAAGCCCTGAAAGAACCACATGACATTCAGGCCTTGGGCGACTGCCCAGAACATACCTGTCCAAAGCAGGCCTGAATGATCATGGAAAGCTGGAATCCACAAACCTGCCAGAAATGCGAATGGTACAGACGCCAGGGCCAACAGCGCTTTGGCTCCGAGGACGCCGGCGAGAATTTCAGTCAGTTTCTCGCGATTTTCGCGGTGATAGGCCACCTCGCGCGTCGCTGACAGTGCGAATCCGTACTCACCCAATACCGCCCAGTAACCCCCGAAAGCCTGCGTGAATGCGAGCAACCCCCATTCGGTCACGCCTAAGACTCTGGCGAGATATGGAACTGTGACAAGGGGCAGGACATAACCGGCGATCTGGACGCCGTATAGAGACAGTGCGTTCTGAACGAGGGTGTGACGATAGAAGTTTGAGAGCCGATTTTGGAGCCGAGTTCTCATCTTATAGTGGGGAACGGAATCCGCTGCGCGAAACTACAGCTCGAGAATTCCGATGCCCATCGCGTCTTTCGTCGTACGGTGAAGCAGTTCCTTGTATCGATAACTGAGCTTGATCTCGTTCCAGAAACGCGCCACGTCGCTGGGCGGCGGCTGTACGGCGATGTCGTGGAAAGCTACGACTCCACCGGGGCAAACAAAGGGAGAGTACATTTCGAAATCGGCACGGACGCCGGCGTAGGAATGATCTCCGTCGATGAATAGCAGGTCGACTTGTCGGCCTTTTAACAATTCGGAAACCCTGGATTGCGTTTCGCGGTGATGCGAATCCGCCCGAAGAAGATGAAGATTCTGTCCGCGTCTGGTGAATCGGTTAAAAATGGGGGTGTGCGCCCATCGCCAGATCCGGCCAAGAGGGGAACCTGGAAGATCAATGCTGATCAATGTCGCGTCGGGAGTCGCAAGCCTAGAGTGGATGAAGAGAGTCCCACCGCGATAGGTTCCGATTTCGAGGACGGTGGCGGGATGCAGCTCGGCCACGAGGTGGGCGTATTCGACGATTTCAGAGCGCGTCTGCACAGGCCTGATCGCGGGCCACTTCAATGAGAAGTCGACCAATTTTTCCGGAGTCATTGAGCCGCTGAGTTTTCCGAGTTCGCCGAACAACGGCACTGCGGAGAGGCCGTCCCGAATTTCACTGAGGTGATCAAGAATTGCTATTGCCATTGGTACCCCGGGCTATGAAGTTTTGAGGGCCGTCGATCTCACTGCGAGAGTGCATTGTTCCGTGCGTGGCGCTACACGGCGCCGACACCCTTCCAAACAGCCGGAATCGTCTTCGCGATCACTTTTACGTCGAGCCAGAGCGACCAGTGGTCGATGTACTGCAAGTCGAGCCGCATCCATTCCTGAAAAGGAAGCGAACTACGGCCATTGACCTGCCACAGACAAGTGATTCCAGGACGGACGCAGAACCGGCGACGAAGCCAGTCCTCCTCGAGTCCTTTGTAGTCGCGAAGATCAAGAGGGCGTGGGCCGACGAGGCTCATGTCGCCTTTGAGGACGTTGAGCAATTGGGGCAGCTCGTCGATGCTCGTCTTACGCAGGAACCTACCGATGCGAGTGACGCGCGGATCATTTTTGATCTTGAAGACGGGGCCGTCAGCTTCGTTGAGGCTCTCGAGCGCATGTTGACGCTTCTCGGCGTTCTCCACCATGGTTCGAAACTTATAGATTCGAAATCGCCGCTTGTTGAGGCCGACGCGATCCTGGACAAAGAAAGCCCCGCCGGCAGAATCGAATTTCACTAAGACAGCGACCACCAGGAAGATCGGCGCTAACAGGACGACCAGAATCGACGAGACGGCGAGGTCGAGCAATCGTTTACAAATCATCGGGCCGCCTTCGAAGACGCTCGTGCCGATAGTGGCGACCGCGATTTCTTCGACGACTTTTCCTGTTGATGAGTTCGGATGGAGATCAAAAATGTTGGTCAGCACTCTGACGATGACCCCGTGCTGTTGACACACGCTCACGACGTTGGCCGCCTGAGCGTAGAACGATTTGACCGGCAGAGCGATTGCGACTTCGTCGATGACATGCTCGCGGAGAAACGACGCGAAGCGGTCTAAATCACTGACGATTTGCATACCCTGGCTTCGAAATGCCCGAGTGCCAGACCACTCTTCGTCCACGAATCCAACTAAGCGGTAACCGAGCTCAGGCTTTGCTTCGATGATGCGCGCGAAGTGCACTGCACGCGAATTTGTGCCGACGATCAGCAATTGATGCAGGTTGTGACCGCTGGCGCGAGATATCGAGAGAAAGGTCCTCACCAACAAGCGGGTGAGAATGAGAAGGAGGGTAGATATCAGCCAAAATTGAAGGACGAAGACGGGCGTGATCATGTGTAAGCGGAGGATAATCTCCACCACACCGAGCAGGACGGATCCCGCCGAGCTCGCCAGGGCCACGTCGATCGCTTCCTGCTTTCGACCTCCAAGTCGCTTAGACCCGTAAAGATCGAATGCCGAGAAAATCACATGCCAGGAATAGAACAGCGCGAAAAGGAGAAGGACGTTCGAAACCTTGACACGCATCGATATGAATGAAGTGAAGGAGTGGAAGGCGCTGAGGTGCCAGATGCTTGCCGCGGCGACGACCCACGAAGCTGCGAGCACGAGCAAGTCGAGCCATACGAAAGAGGCGTTTAGAATTTTCCTGCGGAAAGCCGTCATGGAAGTCCGGTAGGGGT
>JGI12635J15846_10003522_pt1 | contig 13583 bp, 10 predicted proteins | sample BlaSpr_A8_OM2_M2_FD_15846 | JGI IMG/M metagenome (IMG submission 15846) | reverse complement strand
AAGTGGGTGTATGTCTTCCCTTTGCAGATAACTCAACGCACTGCGCCTCGATTGCCTCGGCATCGGTGAGCTTGACCACGCGGACAGGAAGGGTTTCGAGTTCCGCCAGTTTCGCTGCTCTGAGGCGACGTGCCCCGGCTACAACTTCGTACTTGCTTTCCTCCAGTTCGCGTACTAGAAGAGGGGCCAGAATCCCTTGCGTCTTGAAACTGGCCGCCTTTTGTGTCGTTGGTCATTTTGTGGCCGAGGGCGCGAAACGGCCCGTGAGAATGGGCGGTTCGCGTTTCAAAAGGGCACATAACGTGTGATAGCTGACACTTGATGTACATACGCTGCTGTGAGAACCCGTCGAGGCTGTCAGACTCGGCTAGACCTCAATTTCTGGATTGCCCGTGATACCATCGGAAGCCCAAAACCGCTGATACTGAGCAGCAATGGTAGTCTCATCTACGGACCCGTGCTTGCAGAGACGGGCCCCGGGTCCAGAGTCACATCCTTCAGGTTGTCATCGGGAATGCGATCAATCAGCAAAGCGAACGGATCGATCCCGGCGGTGGCGGGCATCCGCGCCACGGTGAACGTGAACGTCGAATTGCGTTGCGTTATGTGCATGCGTTGCCTGAACAGAGTATCGCCGTACTTCCTCCCGCTTGCGGGCTTCGTGAACGCACCTATATCGATCCAGTCATCCACCGGTACCTCGGTCTCGTTACCGTTGCCATCGGCTTTGAATTTGCGCGCTTCTACTTCGATGGACACATCATATTGCCCATCGGCACGCTTCCTCGCGGTCGCTGAGAGAGTTCGATTCGAGAACAGCGTGATGTCTTCAAACAGGTCCTTGATCAAGTATTGCAGGTTCGGCGGCGTCTGCTCGCGCAATGCATCAAGGAGCGCATAGGACGTCGGATACGGTGGCTGCGCATACGCGAACTTTGTAATCAACTTGCGCAAAGCGCGATTGACGGCATCCTCTCCAATCATGTCCTTCATGTAATACAGGGCTACCCCGCCCTTCTGGTAAAAAATGTAAAACTGCCGGTACTCGACGTTGAGCAGTGGACGCTCTTTCATTCGTTCCTGGCCGCGGGCGCTTAGGTACAGATCCGTTTCGTAGGCAAGAAATTTGCGCATCATGTCGTGGCCATACTCTTTCTCCATGACCATAAGCGCGGAGTATTGCGCCAAGGTTTCAGAGAGAAGAGTCGCGCCCTCCATGTTGGCGCCGATGACTTGTTCGTCCCACCATTGGTGCGCCATTTCGTGAGCCACGACGTATGCGACCGTATCGATGTCATCGGGATGATTCAGGTCAGCAATGAACCCGAGGGATTCGGAATACGGCATGGTGCCGGGAAAGGCGGCAGCAAAACCAGCGACGCGGGGGAACTCAACGATGCGGGCTTCCTTGTGCGCGTAGGGACCGAAGTTCTTGATGTAGTAATCGAGCGACTTTTTCATGGCGTCGATCATCCGCGGAACATTCCAAGGCTGTTCCTTGAGGTAATAGACTTCCAGCTTGACGCCATTCCAGCTATCGCGGGCGACTTCATAGCGGGCTGACGCGAAGCAATAAAGATTCATCGAAGGATGGTCGAGTTTGTACTCGAAGTAGCGACGACCATTTTGTTGCCATTCGCGCACCAGGGATCCGGGAGCGACGGCGATTTGATCCGGCGTCGTGCTGATCGTGGCGCTAATGTCGATCCAATCGGAGTGGCCGGGAATGTAAGTGTCCCGGCAATCCTGGTCGCAATCACGTTCGGGCGCAGGCATTAGGTCCGCTTCCCGAAGGCCATACTTCTTGCGCTCAACTGAATCGGTAAGCTCTCGCCAGTAGTTGTATCCGACGACAGGAGCCAGGTAGTTGGCCCCCGCGACAAGCGGACCAAGGTTGCTCAGAAATGTGCCGTTCTGGACGACCTGGAGGTTGGTCACATTGTTTTCAAAGCGGTGATTCTTGCTCTTCACAGTGAAGCGCAGCGGACGCTCCTCTCGCGGCTGTAGGGGTGAGATGAAATGGTACATCCGATAGGAGAGCCTTGGGTCATCTTTGGCAAGCTCAGCCCCTGGAATTTCAATCGAGGTATCGTAGCGTGGGTCAAGCGAAAAATCGATTTCGTCTAGTGGATGGGAGTAGGGATTGTAGATGACCTCCTCACCCTGGATACTCACATTCCGGTCCTCGGGAAAAACGTCGATGGCGTACTTGACGCTGCGTACGCGCGGCTGGAGCACTTTGTCCATAGTTTCATAAGTCTTCTCATATTCTGCTTGGACGCGCTCCAGGTCCTTGGGACCCAGGAGAGAATTCAATACTTCGGTGTTGTACCAAATCCACCCTCCGCAGCCAGCGAAAGCCAGCAGGCAGACCATGGCGGTTGCCTTCCATTTTGGAGTCAGCCGCAAAGCGGCGTTGCGGAAGCGCGTTCTTGCTCCGTCTGGCTTTCCCCGTGGCCAGACCATCACCGTGGCGATGGCGAGGAGCAGGCAGAAAAGCAGCCAATAGAGCGTGAACCAGTTCCACGCCTGGCGATAAGGGGCGTCGCCGAAGAAATCGGAATAGATAACCTTGGGCCGTCCCGCAAACTGAACAAGGTTGGTTGCGACGTTCAGTGCCGGCCAAACATAAGCGTTGACGCAATAAAAGAGAACGAAGGCTAAATATCCGAGGTATTTGTTCGGCGCTAAGACGTGGAGAAAAAACGCCAGGAATGAGAGGAAGAGAAACGTTGAGGCGTCTCTCACAAACAATTCGTAGGCGACGAAACCCAGCTGGAATCGGTGGTATCCGGACGCTGCCTGCACGAGAGTGCCCGCTGCAAGCGCTACGGCCTGAACCATCATCACTATGCCGACAAGGCTAGCCAGCCGTGCCGCAAAGAACGTCCATTCCGCCGCTGGGGTCGCGTCGACGATTTCATCCATGCGCCGCTCGCGGTCTTTCCACACCATGGCCCCACTGAAGTAGGCAATGATAATGAGAAGGAAGAACGAAACGTCCTCGCGAATCAGATCGATGACTCGATAGGTTACGGGGTAGGTTCGGGTGCCGTAACTCCCAGTGGCTTCTGTCAATAGAAAAGGAATATCGATCAAGATCGCAGCCGCGATCACAATGAAGAAATTGCTCTTCACCGTGCTCCAGAAATGAATCTTGAGGGATCCGAGGAACAGGGCCCACCAAGACCACCGCGAACTGCTGATCCCAATATGCGGAGTCACCGCTACGACCGGAGCTGACGCCGGTTGCTCTACTGATTCCGATACTTTGCTTTTCTCCCTTCGCGCCGTAAAGCTGAACCGCCTGTAAGCAGCGGCGAANACCAGGCAACTGACACTCATCCAGATGAAGCGGTTCCAGAGCAAGAGTCCGTGGAGACCTGCCGACGACGCATTTTTATCCACGACTGTCCAATACTTGGTGACAAGTGCAAACGTCCTCACTGCAAAGGGATCAAGCAATGCTGCGAGGCGTTCGAACTGCACACCTTTCAGTTGCACATCGCAGACCAGGAAACCGAGAAACAAGACAAAAGCAGCGATGAAGGACATGGCCTCGCTGCGCGCAAGAACAGCGACTGCAAATAGAATCGAAACCGCGAAGATGGTATTGGGCAGCGCAAAGACCAGGATGCCATTCGCATGCGCGGCCCAATGAATGGCTTCCCATCGTGTCGGATCTGTCCAGGGCATGTATTTCGCCGCCAGAATTCCAACGGAGACGCCCAGCATTGGGATCACTGCGACCAAAGTCGTGCCGAAGAAACGCCCCAGTAGAAAGTCGCGGCGGTGCATCGGCGTCGAGAAGATGATCGGATACGTGTGATGTTGGAAATCCCGCAGCGCCGCGAAATTCACGAAGGCCGTGGACATCAACAGGCCGAAGAGGCAGAGAAAGGCATAGCGGTTCTCGATTACGAAGGGGGCATTGCGAAAGGTATTAGAAATGTTGAATCCGAGGGAAACCTGGTCGGCGCTGCTGGCGAAGAGCGTCAGCAAAGCAATGCTCACGAAGAAGATCCACAACATCCAGGAACGAAGCCAGAAGCGGATTTCAAACCACGCGACGCGCAAGAGCATTACGGTTTCCCCGGGGGCGCAAGGCAGAAGTGCGGATTGTTCATTTCAGATCAGTGTCCGGTGTTGCGGGAAGAATCTTCGTGTCCGCAGCGAATTTCTTGAAGTCGAAAAACGTATATTCGAGCTCCACTGCCCGGTTACTGACTAGCAGGACGCGAGCTTTTGCTTCCACAGATAGGCGTCGCACGAGCCAAATTTCATCGTTGACGCGGGCTTGTTGAAGTGCAAATCTTGTCCCCGGATGGAGCCGGGCAATGAAGAGACCAGCCGAAAGAGTTTCCATGACCTCTCCTTCGGCTTTCACCCAGTTGCCTTCCTGCTTGTCAATCCACACCGTGGCCTTGAGCTTCGACAGGAGCCCTGCATGGGGCTGGGTTGGGTGGAAGTCCTTCGATGGAGTGGCCCCAATGACCCAGGTATCGCGTCCGTCCACCGCTTCCTCGCCCGCAATCCGGAAGTCGTAAGCGTTGACCACATCGCGGAAAAATGCCCTTTGGGCATCGCGTTCTTTTTTCTCCCGTGCCAGACGCTTCTGGCGAATCGCGTCGCTCTCGTTCTTGCGCCCGTTGAAGAATTCTTCAAGCTTCTGTTCCTCGCGTTTTTCGTCTTTTTCATTGAGCGGCACGTCGTTCTTCTGAATCAGTCGTGCGTAGGGTTCGCCGTATAGATTGATGATGTCCCAAGTCTTGGTATAAGAAGACTTGACCTCGCCGTTCCGCCCCAGATGCTTTCTCACTTCGTAGCGCTTATATGTGTAGTTGCGCGACAGTTCGGCGGTCCGGTCATCGGCTTCGAGAGAACGTCGCACGATTTCTGTGGCATCGTTGAAGGTAGCGGCCGGAGTTGAGGCTTGCTGTGACAACGATTGCGCCCCGGACAGAGCCAGTAGTGCCGCAAGGGCAAGAGTGCGTAAGCTTAGGCTGACCATCGAATGACCTAGTTCCATGACCTGAGTTTGACGAAGAAAAAATCTTCCAAGTCAGGAACGCTTGGAGCAAAGCTCTCCAGAAGAGGCGAGGCGCTATAGATGTGAAGTCGACGGCGTCCGCCTACTAGCTTGGCGGAGACGACCTGGTAGCATCGCTCGTATTCAGCCAGTTCAGATTTCGCGATGGAGCATTGCCAGATTCGCCCGTTCAATTGCGCGATGGCATCCTGCGGATGCCCCTGATATAGCACTTGGCCCTTATGAATAATCGCCATCTTGGTACACAGATCCGTTACGTCTTCCACGATGTGAGTGGAGAGGATCACAATCACTTGTTCGCCAACCTCGGCCAGCAAGTTGTAGAAGCGGTTTCTCTCGCCCGGATCGAGACCGGCAGTGGGTTCATCGACAATCAGTAGTTGTGGGTTACCGATCAAAGCCTGGGCAATGCCGAAGCGCTGACGCATACCTCCCGAAAAGCTGGTAAGCGCCTTTTTGCGATGATCGTAAAGATTACAGCGCTTGAGCATCGACTCAACCGCGTCTTTTCTTTCTCGCGCATTGGTCAAGCCCTTGAGCAAGGCAATGTAACCAAGCATGTCTTGCGCCGAAGTGCGTGGGTAAACGCCGAACTCTTGTGGCAGGTATCCGAGCTGGCTTCGTACTTTGTCTTTCTGCCCAAGCACATCGATGTCACCGAGCCGAGCGCTGCCGCTGTCGGGTTCCTGCAACGTCGCCAGAGTCCGCATCAGCGTGGATTTGCCCGCGCCATTGGGACCTAGGAGCCCATACATGCCGGCTGGAATCGCGAGGGAGACACTGTCAAGCGCCTTCACGCCGTTCGCGTAAGTTTTTGAAAGGTTCTCAATTCGAAGTTCCATGCCCCTAGGCCCCCATTCTCCCTTCCAGAGGAGTACGCGCGAGACCGCCTTGAATCTTGTGTAAGTTTTGCAAATGCGCTGCCTGATCAAAATAGTCTGGCGGCGTGATTGCGTCAATGTCATAATGTGCAAAGTTATATTGCATTTTTATCAACATAGGAGTGATTCTAATGTTCGGCGGGCCCTGTGTTTGAGGAACTCAAAGCGCTGGTTGCGGTAGCGGAAACCGGTTCGATGGAACGAGCCGCCAACGATTTGTCGCTTACGCCCTCGGCTTTGACCCGGAGGATCCAGCGTTTAGAAATCGAACTTGGCGCCGTTCTCTTCGACCGACACTTCAAACCTCCAAAGCTGACGCAGGCGGGATTGGAGATTCTAGGGAAGGGCCGCGCAATTCTTTCGTCCCTCAGCGATCTTAAGAATTCCACGTCTGGGGGCACGCCTCCGGTTGGGCCTTTTCGCTTGGGTCTTTCTCACGCTGTGGCGCAGCCAGACATATCGAAGGTCATTGTCGAACTGGGCAAAGAGTTCCCGCTTCTTCAACCTCAAATTTCGAATGAGATCAGCTCTCAACTGCTGGCACGTCTGCGCCTCGGTGAGTTGGACGGAGCAGTGGTTCTTTTGCCGAAGGACGCTGCCCTGCCGGACGACTTGGATGGAATAACGCTTGCGCAGGAAGAGATGCAGCCGGTGCAATCGAGAACTTTACCCCAATCCAGATCCGGCAGATGCGCGGAATTTTATCGGCGAAATTGGATTCTCAATCCAGTCGGGTGTTTGGTGCGAGAGGAAATAAGGAAGCGCGTTGAACGGCTGGGTGTGCCACTCGTTGTTGCCGCAGAGTTGCATAGTCCCGGCTTGCAACTGTCGCTGATTGCCGGAAATGTAGGGGTGGGAGTGCTGCGAACCAGCTTCTTGCGGGCGCACCCGCTGCGCACCCGACTGAGAGTTATTGAACATCCGAATTTCAGCATTGCAATCAGGATCGCTTTTTTTCGCGGGAGGTATCTTGGCACACGAGAGCAGGTAGCCATAGAACTTCAGCGGATGCTCGTGAATCATTTTGAAAACGCCTCTGCCTGATTACGGGATCAACTTCAGTATTGCCGACGAAGCAGCACATAAGGGCTTGGCCTTCAATCTGTCCCGGCTGAAGTGCAGACTATTTCACCATAACGGATGCGGATAGGCGGATCATTGACCTCCATCGGAGATTTCCGAATGGAGGTTTTTCATGCTCGAAGACTATTACGTTAAGCCCTCAACCATCGACAGAATCCGTGGTAGTTGGCTGGCTCCACAAATAGAGAGCTACTTGGAATGGCTCGAAGCACACGGGTACTCTCGCCTCGTTGTCTATCGCCGCCTGCCGCTGCTGTTTCACTTTGCCGAGTTCGCAGAGAAGAAGGGTTGCAGAGACAGTGCTTCCTGCAGGGCCTATATAAAGGAGTTCGTATCGCGATGGCTGGAGCAGCACGGAGCCAAGGCAAAGACAGTAGTTGCGGTACGCAAGCACGCAATCGATGCTGAGTGTGGCGTACGACAGATGCTGCAGCTGGCCTGTAACGAGCCAGTAATTCGCAATCGCCGGCGACGCCCGTTTCCGTTCGAATCAGCGGTCCCGGGATTTGCTGAGTATTTGCGCAGTGAACGTGGATTCGCCGAAAGCACCATTCGCAACTACCGTCGCCACCTGAGTGAGTTTGCTCAGTACCTCAGCCGAACTGGCGTCACTTCTTTCAGCCAGTTGTCCCCGGCAGTTCTGGCGGCTTTCATTGTGCAGCACAGGCCGAAGGTGGCTCCCCGCACGCGCCTCGGTCTCTGCTGCCATTTGCGAGTTTTGTTGCGGTTCTGTCACCGCGAGAACATCACGAGTCGGGATCTCAGCGGAGCTGTGGGAACTCCACAGATATATCGCCTCGACGATGTGCCACGTTCCATCACATGGGATGAGGTCCGCCGCATGTTGGAAGCAGTGGAGCGAAGGACGATTCGGGGACGGCGGGACTATGCGATTCTGCTTCTTTTGGTGACCTATGGCCTGCGGGCGCATGAGGTCGCAAGGCTGACTCTGGACGATGTTGACTGGAAGCGCGAACGACTTCAGGTCCTGGCGCGCAAAGCAGGACACGCCACAGTTTATCCTCTGGCGGGAGTTGTCGCAGAAGCGATCATCGACTATCTCAAGCATGGCCGGCCTAAAACCGAGGATCGCCATCTGTTTTTCCGCATCTACGCGCCGCAAGCTCCGATCACCTCCGCGGCCGTGTCATCCAGTGTTGCGCTTTATCTTCACAACGCGGGGATTCAAGTACGCAGGCCGGGATCGCACACGCTTCGGCACACCTGCGTGCAACGTTTGATCGATGCTGAGTTTCCACTAAAGACAATCGGCGACTATGTGGGACATCGCTCGCCGGAGTCCACTCGCGTGTACAGCAAGGTTGCAATCGCATCCCTGCGGGAAGTCGCCATGGGCGATGGGGAGGAACTATGAACTCTCCCGTTTTCCTGAGCTTTCTGGCGCCCTTCCTGAATCATTTTGTCCAATATAAGAGAGCGTTGAATCGCAAGTATCGCGCCGACGCCGAAGTGTTGCGCCTTTTCGACCGTTACGTCCAGGCCCGCAACATCAAAGGTTGGTCAGCCAACGATAGCACCGCAATCGACGACTTTCTCAAATCTCGCCCTCGCGTTAGCGCACGCAGTTACAACCATCTGCTTGGAACCGTGCATCGTTTCTTCGCATTCGCCGTCATGCAGCAATGGATACAACGGAATCCCGTCACTGCTTCTCCACGCCCTGAAACTGGAGGCCGAATTCCATATCTGTTCGATCTCGATACTGCAAAGCAACTGCTCGCCGTAGCGCACAGTCTACCGGAGAGATCAATGGCACGGTATCGAGGCTTGGTCTATGAGACGATCTTTGCCCTTCTCTACGGCCTGGGGCTACGAGTAGGCGAAGTGGTTCGGTTGAAACTGGCCGATGCCGATTTCAGCCGTGATTTGCTCTTCATCCGGGAAACCAAGTTTTGCAAGAGCCGAATCGTGCCCTTGGGTCCCAATCTGGTGCTGCGTCTCAAGCGCTATGTGGAGCAACGACACGGCAGCAATGCTGCGCCTGAACGGCCACTGTTCTCTTTCACCAAGCGAGGCTGCATTCACGAGGGGACAATCAGCCAAACTTTCCATACTCTCCTACCCAAGCTGCAACTGCACATTCCACCGGGCGTATCCCCACCCAGACTCCATGATCTTAGACATTCCTTTGCCGTGGCCACGCTGCTTCGCTGGTACCGTCAAGGCATCGATCCTAACTGCCGCCTCATGCACCTCTCAACCTTCCTGGGACACGTCGATCCCAGCTCAACAGCTGTGTATCTGACCATCACCGAGGAACTGCTGCATCAAGCTGCTCAACGCTTCCAGGTCTTGGCTCCCAAAGGAGGCGTCCGATGAAAAGTGTGGGACAGGTTATATTTGCATTTTTCGAAGACTACCTGAAGACGCAGAAGGGACTCCGGCCAGGTTCGATTCGAAGTTATCGGGACACACTGAAACTGTTCCTTGCCTATGTCGCAAGCAACTGCCGGCGTCCGATCACACGGCTGATCTTGTCAGACCTGTCTGCACAGCGAGTGCTCGACTTCCTGCACATGATCGAGGTCACGCGCGGAAATCACGTGAGCACACGCAATCAGAGGCTCGCCGCTCTGCACACTTTCTACCGGTATGTCGGCCTACAGTATCCCGAACTGCTGGCGGAAGCTCAACGCGTGGAGGCGATTCCGACGAAACGCACTGCGCCGCCTCAAACTGATTACCTTGAGCACGACGAAATCGAGGCTCTGTTCAAGAGCCTGCCGCGCCATGGAATCCTTTCGCTCCGCGATCGGGCTATCTTCATGGTCCTCTATAACACCGGAGCACGGGTCCAGGAGATCGCCGACTTGCGCATCGCCGATGTCGATCTCGACGGCCCGTTGCGCATCCGGCTGCATGGGAAGGGCGATAAGTGGCGAAGTTGCCCGCTATGGCCTGAAACGGCCGAACTGTTGAAGAGGTTAATCACTGACGCTCAAGGAAACCAGTCCTCTTCCTTATTCATGTCCCGACAGCAAAAGTCGCTGACACGATTCGGCATTTACAAAATCGTCAAACGACACACTGCCGGCTTACGTCGCTCCACTCCGGAAAAGAAATATCGCGGGGTTTCTCCTCATGTCTTCCGCCATTCCACGGCGGTCGGTCTTCTGGAGCAGGGCGTCGACGTCAATGTAATCCGGGCATGGCTGGGACATGTCAGCTTAGAAACGACCTACCGCTATGCGGAAATCACCCTGAGAGGAAAGATGGCCGCTGTTGCGGCTTGCCTTCCGCCCGTTGCAACTTCGATACCACCACGCCGAAGTGATGGATGGCGCAAAGATGAGGAACTCCTGAAATGGCTCGACTCCCTGTAACCGTTATGTGCCCTTCGGCGCGAGCACCACCAGTTCCTGTGGGCCGTTTGGCGTCCTCGGCCACAAAATCACCAACGACACAAAAGGCCGCCAGCTTCAAGACCCAAGGGATTCTGGCCCCTCTTCTGGTACGCGAACTGGAGGAAAGCAAGTACGAGGTTGTAGCCGGGGCACGTCGCCTCAGAGCGGCGAAACTGGCGGAACTCGAAAAACTTCCCGTCCGCGTGGTCAAGCTGACGGATGCGGAGGCAATCGAGGCACAGTGCGTTGAGAACCTGCAACGCGAAGACATCCACCCGCTTGAGGAAGCTCTNGGTTTCAAGTCACTCTTGGAACTCGGAGAGCCTGCCTACACCATCGCCATCATTGCCTCACGNGCTGGCAANAGCGAGGCGTATGTCTACGGTNNCATTAGNCTCNCTAGGAACATAACGCATATTATGTTGTCTTTTAATTTATGTGGTCCCCGGAACCGACAGCCTTGTATGGCACTGCGTCATGGCTTCCCAGAGACCACATAAGTAAGGTTGGCTAGATTGCCCGCAGGAATGCCATCAGCGCTCCGTCCGATGCTACAGGCGGCTTTTTGACATCTGCTGTGCTGCACTTTTCGAGTGCCCGCGCCTTCGTTTCCAGGTCAATCTCAGCATAGACCTGAGTCGTGTTCAGCGAAACGTGACCCAGCCAAGAACGGATGGTGTTGAGATCGACTCCCGCTCGCAGCAGGTGCGTTGCCGTTGAGTGGCGTAGCGTGTGCGGACTTACTTGCTTCGAAAGAAGTGAAGGCATCGAGCGACCGGCACGGGCAACGCACATTCTGACCACCGAGTAAATGCCATACCTGGTCAGAGGTTCTCGGCGTCGGTTGAGGAACACCCGTTCGGTTGGAGGGCGCCCCTGCACGAGCTTGGTGAGTTGCAGGGCAGTTTTTTCCCACAGCGGACATCGCCGTATTTTCCGGCCTTTGCCGAGGATGCGTACGCTGGCTGTCGGGCGTGGTCCCGTGCCCACGTCCAGATCAGCAATGCAGAGGTTTGCCGCTTCGCTCACCCGAACTCCCGAGTTGTATAGGAACAACAGCAGCACATAGTTGCGATGCCCCACTGAAGTTGTGCAGTCCGGCACCGCGAGCAGTGCCTCCACTTCTAGTTTGTCAAGATACGGAATTAGTCTCTGGATAGTCTTTTTGAAGCGGACAGTTCTTATTTCTCCGTACCATGCCACATGCTGAGGACTACACTCCGCGATGAAGCGCGCAAGAGAATGCACTGCGGCTAATCGCTGGTTGCGAGTTGCCGCACTCACACGACGAGCCTGTTCTATATGGGCAAGGAACAGACGCACATGTTCGGCCGAGAGCTCGGCTACTTCGAGCCGATCCAGCGGCTTGTGGACTCGCGCAGCGATGAACGGAAGCAGCATGGCGAGCGTGTCTCTGTAGCTGCGTTGCGTATTTGGAGATAGGTTGCGGTCTCTAACCAGATGTTCGAGCAGGAAACGCCGTACCCACGGGGCCAGCTGTTCATGCTTGTCCATGAGCCACCTCCCCAGCATAGCGCCCGAAACATAACGATGCCTCTGTGAGTAATTCCGGAGTCATTGTCAGATACTTCTGCGTACCCGACAACTTGATGTGCCCCATGTGAGTAGATAGTCCCGGAAGCAACCTCTGAACATCTGCCCCACTCCGGTACCATGCAATGAGTCGATGGACAGCAAACGTGTGCCTCAGATCGTGAAGGCGGGGCTGGTGCCGTGCGTTCTGACGTTCAATGCCGACGTGCTGGCGAAGGCGCAGGAAAGCATCCTCAAAGCACATGCGGGTCACCGGCCCACCTTTCTTGTAAGTGAAGAAGGGGGCGGTATCATCACGAGAGTGCCCCGCTAGTTGCCGGCTCGCATCATATTCTGCAAGGACTCCCCGCAGCGGCGTACTGACTGCGATGCGCCGTGTCTTGTAGAACTTGGTGACTCGTATCGTGAGCGTAGAGTCCGTGAGATCCACATCAGAACACGCGAGGCGAATCGATTCGCTGGTGCGCAGACCGGCACCGTACAACAGCAGGAGAAGCGACCGCAGAGTGATCGGTTCAAGTTTGCAGCACTTCTCCTGATAGCTAGTGATTCCGTCGAGCAGTCGTCTGAGTTCTTCGCGACTGTAAATGTAGGGGATGAAGGGGGTCGGCTTCTGTGGCCGGCGCACCGGCACCGGAGAACGATCCGTGTACCCGCGCTGGATCGCGAATCTCCAGAAACCGCTGAGAGCGTCGTGCTTACGATGCCAGAACAGAGTTACCGGCCCGTGGCCATTCAAGTAGTTAAGCACGGAGTCCGACGTTATTTTCCTGATCGCTACATTGGCTCCCAGTTGCTCCGTGAAAGTACGAAGGATGCAGGCCTCGGTTTCGAAGACCATCCCCGTAGCCTGCTTGTTAGCGACGTATTCGCGTGTTGCATTGCCTAGTTTCATAGCAGGCCTCCCAAGTCGAGCTCGGCGACTTCGCGCAGAGCTGGCATGTCCACCTTGGCGTAGATTCGAGTGGAATCAACAGAGCGATGTCCAAGATGAGCGCCGACCTCGGTCAAGGTGAGACCTTGCGCAAGCAGGTGAGTAGCGCACGCGTGGCGCAAGGAGTGCGGGCCGGTACGCTGCGATTTAATGCCCAAGCGAACGAATCGTGTCGCGACGATGCCATAGAGTCCGCCATGTCGGAATGGCCTGCGAGGTGCGCACATACGGAGAAAAATCTCCCGATACTCGGTTGGTGGGCGCACTTCACGGATGTACCGGGAGATGGCATCCGCCAGGGAGGGAATGAGTGGGCAGACTCGAGCGCTGCGCTGCTTTGTCGCGGTAATCGTCAGAGTCTTTTGCTCCCAGTTCACGTCCTCCAGACGAAGGCGCTGGACTTCGCCGACCCGCAATCCATAGACCGCCAGCAACAGCAAGATTGGGCGGTCGCGGATGTCAGTCTTTCGATTGGTCTCTGTACTCGCCAGAAGTCTCTGGACGTCGGGCCATAAAGGTCCCAGCGGCAGTTGCTCCTGCTGATAAATCCGAGGGCCATGAATCGAGGCTGCCATCCCTGGCTTCGTCCAACCCATCTGCTCGCCGAAGCGGAAAAACACGCGCAGTCGGTGGGCTACGGAGCAGATGCCGTGGCGTGTCCAGCCTCGCTTGCCCAGTTGAATAAGGAATCGATCCACATCCGCGATCTTGAGAGC
>JGI12635J15846_10003521_pt1 | contig 13584 bp, 8 predicted proteins | sample BlaSpr_A8_OM2_M2_FD_15846 | JGI IMG/M metagenome (IMG submission 15846) | reverse complement strand
CCTTTTCCGTTTCGATTGAATCGAAACGGGGCTCTAGATTCTTGATTTGACGCGTTTTCTTGACGCGAACCGGTTTCCACTTCGCTTGAAAACGCTCTAGCCGTCCGAAGGACGGCGTCGCTTCTGCTCGCCAATGCCTGGGCATCCACGTCTTCCTTGCTTTGACATCCTACGACGTGGACGCGCGGGACATCCGGCGCGAAGACGCGCTTCGCGCTTCTGCCCGGGCATGACGATCTCTGTGTTTCAACACGGGATCGCCGCGCGACGCGAATCATCACACCGAAATCGACGGATCGCCCTGCTTTATCACCTGCGGATGGCCCTGCTCGTCGATCGAGACGTAGGTAAAATTGCCGTCGGTCACCAAGGTCGACAGCATGTCCTTGCGGCGCAGCACCCAGGCTTCGAGGTGGACGGTGATCGAGGTCTTGCCGATCCGGACTAGATTGGCGTGCACCGAGACCACATCGCCGACATAGACGGGCTTGCGAAAATTCATCGCGTCGATGGCGACCGTAACGGTGCGCGACTTTGCGATCTTGGAGGCAAAAATGCCGCCGCCGATATCCATCTGGCTGAGCAGCCAGCCGCCAAAAATATCGCCGTTGGCGTTGGTGTCGGCCGGCATCGCCAGCGTGCGGATCGTCAGATCGCCGCGAGGCTCGTTTTCCGCAATCGGCGGAGCGTGATCGGCTTGGGTGTCGGTCATCTCTTGGGGCTCATCAGGCGCGTCGCGCGTTCGATCGTGGATACAGACATCGACGACGATAGGCAACCTGCGCCGTTTGCGCAGCACTCTCTTGAACCTCTCCCCGAATAACGTTTGTTATTTCAAGCGATCATCTAGACCCAGCACTTGGGGGATTGGCGAACGGTCTCACTCGCGCCACCAGGTCCGCCAGAAACTGATCGGGACGATCAAAGGGAATGAAATGATCTCCGCCGTGGAACTGCACAAAATCCTTATACGGCGCAATTATTTGTTTGAAATATTGTTCAGCAGGCCCGCTTGGCGTCATGTAATCCTCATCACCCTCAATGAAGAACATGGGTATCGAAAATTCGAACCCTAACGAAGCCAAGTCTCGCTGAAACATGGGACCGTCGCGTCCGCGCAGATACTTCGCGGAGAACGCGCCCCCTTTGCTCGAGTTATACCAATCAAGTAGAGAGAAATCCGGCATAAAGGCGGGCGGGATAGGACCGGCCAACTCGAAACTATCAATGGATGGGAGCGCCAATGCTTTGCCCCATTTTTCCGCAACGAGGCGATTTCTTTCGTTCATAGTAGGTTGCGAAGCGACAGGCGCCAACTCCGCCATGGCCTCCGTGTTGTTGGCGGATTGCGCCAGCGTCTGCAAGTGAGCGATTGTGATCTCGAATGCTTTCTCGAAGGTCGCCCTGCCAATGACCTGCCCTGTGCCAACATAGGCATAGAACAGATCCGGACGTTGCTTGACGATGTGAATTCCCAGGAATGAGCCCCATGAATGCCCAACCAAGACAATCTTGTCCTTGTGCAAATGGGTTCGCAGATACTCCGCTAGCTCGATGCCATCTTGTGTCATCCGTTCCAACGTCATAGTTGGTGCGGTCACGTCTCCAGTCTCACCATAGGTCCGGCCGGTGCCGCGCTGGTCCCACTGCACGACGGTGAAGTATTTCTCCCAGGGTTGCCAGCCCGACGACATCGGTAAGGTGGAGCCGCCGGGGCCACCGTGGACGAACAGAAGAACCGGGTTATCTCGATCCTCGCCTCGGATTTGAACCCATTGTTTAATGCTGCCGATGACGACAAACTCTCCCTCCTGCACCCCGTTGGGTGAACGGATTGCAAGGGCTTCCGCCGCGAGATGCTGGCGGTAGGCACGAAAACCTAGTCCGGCAGCCACCACCACAATGAGGAGGCCGGCGGTGCACAAGAGAGAAGCCCTGATTAGTTTTACAATTTTGTGCGGCATCGTCGTCTGGTATCCTCTGCGATGGGAGCGCATCGGGTTTCGCGAGCAAGATCAAGGGAAAGCCGGAACCGATTACTTAAAACCTTCCCACCCCGCATCCGGCGTGAACCGGCCGCCGAATTTTTGCGCGAGCCCGTGCAAGGCCGAGACCACGTTCTCCGGCCCCCGCGTGCGCGCGTAGTTCAGCGGGCCGCCGCGAAACGGCGCATAACCGGTGCCAAAGATCATCGCGCCATCGACCATGTCGGCATCATCGACGATACCTTCGCGCAAACAGGCAACACAAACATTCGACATCGGCAGGATCAGGCGGTCGGTCATTTCCTCTGTCGGCTGCGCGGTGGACGGCGCAGCGGCGCTCTTGTCGGCCTTGCCGTCCTTCCAAAGATAAAATCCCTTGCCGGTCTTGCGGCCGAGTTCGCCTTTTGCCACTTTTTCGCGCAACCAGGCAGGCGTCGGCGGGAGCAAATCGCCGAATTTCGAGCGCAGCATGTCGCCGACATCGAGACAGATATCGAGGCCGACCTGATCGGCGAGCTCGATCGGGCCCATCGGCATGCCGAATTTTTGCGCGGCCGCATCGATCGTGACCTTGTCGATCTTTTCGTCCAGCATCACCATCGCTTCCAGCATGTAGGGCGTCAGCGCGCGGTTGACGAGAAAACCCGGCGAACTCTTGACCGGCAGCGGCAACCGGTCGATGGCGCCGACGAACGCCAGCGCTTCCTTCAATGCTTGCGGATCGCTGCCGTCAAGGCTGACGACCTCGACCAATTGGAGCCGCGATACCGGATTGAAGAAATGCAATCCGACCAGGCGCTCCGGCGATTTTAGCGTGGTGCGCAAATCCTGCAGCGGAATGCTCGACGTGTTGGTGGCCAGGATCGCGCCGGCCTTCATTCTGGGCTCCAGCCCGGCATAGACCCTTTGCTTTAATTCCAGCTTCTCCGGCACCGCCTCGATGATGAGATCGGCATTACGCACTCCCTCGGCGTCGAGATCGGGAACGAGCCGATCCAGCGCGTCGCGAACCTCGGTGCTCTTGCGCATGATCTTGCCGAACAAATCCGAGGCGCGCTTGATCGCGCCGGCGATCGGCTCCGGCTTGACGTCGCCGAGCGTCGCGTGAAAACCCTGGCTTGCGCACCATGCCGCGATGTCGCCGCCCATCGCACCGGCGCCGATGACGTGGACGTGGCTGACCTTGTTGCCGGATCCTGCAAGTTTTTTCATTTGCTCGCGCAGGAAAAACACCCTGATCAGGTTTTGCGCCGTCGCCGTCACCATCAGATGCGCGAACGAGGTTTTTTCGGCGTTAAGCATCGCGGCCTTGTCGCCGCCGTGCTTTTCCCAGAGATCGATCAGCGCGTAAGGCGCGGGATAGTGCTCATGCGGCGCGGCCTTTTCCGCCTCCTTGCGCATGCGCGAGGCCAAAAAGCCTCGGGCAGGCGGGGAATTCAGAATAGTGTTCAAGAGCCCGGGCCGCGCGCGTTTCAAATGACCGAACACCGCGTCCTTTACTGCGTTGCGGACATGGCGCTCCTGCGCCACGGCATCGACCAGCCCCAGCGATTTTGCCCGGCGCGCATCGATGGTCTTGCCGGTCAGCATCAAACTCATTGCCTGCATCGGATTGATCAATCGCGTGAAGCGCGCGGTGCCGCCGAGGCCGGGATGTAGCCCCAACATCACCTCCGGAAAACCAAAGCGCGCGCCGTCGATCGCAATCCGCGACTGGCAGGCGAGTGCGACTTCGAGGCCGCCGCCGAGGCAGAANCCGTGGATCACCGCGACCGTTGGAATTTTTACATTTTCGAGGCGGTCGATCACTGCGTGCGCGCGGCCGATCGCCGTCTCGACGGCGGCGGGATCAGTCGCGCCGCGGAATTCGTTGACATCGGCGCCGGCGATAAATCCGGATTTCTTCGCGGAGCGGACGACGATCCCGGTCGGGCGCTGAGCTTCCAGCGCTGCGAGCACCGCATCAAGTTCCTCGATGACATCGGCCGACAGCGTGTTGGCGCTACTGCCTTCGCGGTCGAACAATAGCCAGGCGACGCCGTCGCTATCGCGGCTCAACCTGAAATGGCGATAGGGGCTTGAGGCCTCCGGCTTCGGCCCGAGTTCGAGCACGCGGTCGGCGAGAACGTCCATGACCTTTGAGTCCATGATCACACCGTCTCGATCAACATGGCGCCGCCCTGCCCGCCGCCGATGCATTCGGTGGCGATGCCGCGCTTGGTGCCCAATCGTTTCATCGCATTGACGAGATGCAGCACGATGCGGTTGCCGCTGCAGCCTACGGGATGACCGAGGCTGATCGCGCCGCCATCGACATTGAGTTTTGTTTGATCGATGGGCCCGGCGGGGCCATCGAGGCCAAGGACTTCGCGGCAGAATTTTTCGTCGTTCCAGGCGGCGAGACACCCCAGCACTTGCGTGGCAAACGCCTCGTTCAATTCCCAGGTCTCGATATCCTGCAAGGATAATTTGTTGCGCTTTAGAAGCGCGGTCGCCGACAGCACTGGGCCGAGGCCCATGATCGAGGGGTCGAGCGCCGACCATTGGCTGTCGACGATCACGGCTTTTGGTTTGAGGCCATGCTTTGTCACCGCCTCTTCCGACGCGAGGATGGTCCACGACGCGCCGTCGGTGATCTGCGAGGAATTACCGGCGGTGACCTGACCCCAAGGCCGTTCGAACACCGGTTTTAGTTTTGCGAGCGTCTCGGGCGAGGAATCCGGCCGCACGCCGTCGTCGTGATCATAAAATTTGCCGTCGCGCGTGAAGGCGGTCTCGACCTCGCCTTTAAGAAATCCTTCGGCTTGCGCCTTCGCCAACCGCCGGTGGCTTTCGGCAGCATAAGCGTCTGACTGTGCGCGCGTAATGCCGAAGAGGTGACCGACCACTTCGGCGGTCTGTCCCATATTCAGTTCGGTGATCGGATCGGTCAATCCGCGCTCGAGGCCGATGATCGGTTTGAAATAGGACAGCCGCGCTTTGGCAATGGCCGCGATCTTGCCCAGAATGCCCTTGGCGCCGGCAAGCCCTGCGAACCAGCGCACACCCTGCTGCGGCCACACCAGCGGCGCGTAGCTCAGGGCTTCCGCGCCGCCGGCGAGGATCAAATCGGAAATGCCTTCCTGGATGTAGCGGTAGGCGGTGTCGATCGATTGCATGCCGGAGCCGCAATTGATCTGCACCGTGAAGGCGACCATCGCCTCCCCCATGCCGAGCCGAAGCGCGGCGACACGGGCCGGATTCATCTCATCGGCAATGACATTGACGCAGCCGAGGATCACCTGATCGAAGGCGGTGGGCGGAAACGGTTGCCGGGCCAACAGCGGCCGGCCGCATTGCACGGCGAGATCGACCGGAGTGAAGGGGCCGGGCCCACTGCGCGCTTTCAGAAACGGCGTCCGGCTGCCGTCAATGATGAAGACCGGTCGCGCCATCAGCTCGCTGCCCTCTGCTCACCGAGCTCTTGGAAGAATTGATGCACATCGGCAGGCTTTTTGTAAATCGGCGACAACGCTTCCGGTGCGAAATCGTCGACCTCGATCACTTTTGCCACCGCTTCGCGNGCCGCCGCGAGTTGCTCGCCCTCGCCTTGCGTGATCACGCCCTTCGTCACTGCCTCCTGCCAATCCTGAAGATGAGCGGCGCGCAATCGCTTGGCGATGTCTTCGGAGCTGGTAACGAGCAGAAACGCCTTCTCCAGCCGGGCGACGCCGCCGTCGTCATCGACATGCGAGAGATCAGGCGTCAGGCGGTCGCGCGCGGCCGATGGCTCCAGCACCAGCTGCGCGCATTGATGGATCACGCGATCCGACGGCCCGAGCACGCGGGCGCCCAACGGCTGGATCAGGAATTTTAACACCACGGCAACGAAGCGATTGGGCAAATTCGCGAGAATTTCTGCAAATCGGTTTTCGATGGTCTTAAAACCGCTCGCCATGCACCATTCGAGTGCGGCGAAATCCGCCGGCTGCCGGCCCTCATCCTGCCAGCGTTTTAGCGCCGCAGAGAGCAAATACAGTTCAGACAAAATGTCGCCGAACCGCGCCGACAGCATTTCCTTGCGTTTTAGCGCGCCGCCGAGCGTCAAGAGCGCCATGTCGGCGCATAGCGCGAACGCCGAAGAATAGCGCGACAGCTGGCGATAGAATTGCGTCGCCTCGCCCGCGTCGGGCGCAGGCGCGAATGCACCAAAGGTCCAGTTCCGGCCCCACGCCCGGAACAGCGTGGTGATGCTGTGACCGATATGCTTCCAGAACGCTTTGTCAAAAGCGTCCAGTCCTTTGGTGCGGTCCTGTTCGCCCAGCGCATCCATTTCTTCCAGGAGATAAGGATGGGCGCGGATCGCGCCCTGGCCGAACACGATCAGATTGCGGGTGAGGATGTTGGCGCCCTCCACCGTGATGCCGACCGGCACCGAACGATAGAGATTACCCAAATAATTCTGCGGACCGTCGATCACGGCTTTGCCGCCATGGATGTCCATGGCGTCGTCGATCGCGATCCGCATCCGCTCGGTCGCCTGCAATTTCATGATGCCGGAAATCACCGCGGGATGATGGCCCTGGTTGAGCGCCGCACAAGTGAGCCGCCGCGCCGCGTCGAGCAGATAGGCCGTCCCTGCGATGCGCGCCAGCGGTTCCTCGATGCCCTCGAATTTGCCGATCGGCACGTTGAACTGCTCGCGGATGCGGGCGTAGGCGCCGGTGGTGCGCGCCGCGTAGGCCGCACCCGCGGCCGACAATGACGGCAGCGAGATGCCGCGGCCGGCGGCAAGCGCCGTCATCAGCATTTTCCAGCCCTCACCCAGCCGTTCTTGTCCGCCAATGATGTAATCCATGGGAATGAACACATCGCGGCCCCGGTTCGGGCCGTTCTGAAACACCTGCATCGCCGGCAGATGCCTGCGGCCGATCTCGACACCGGACAAATGGGTCGGGATCAGCGCCACGGTGATGCCGAGGTCTTCGCTCGCGCCGACGAGATGATCGGGGTCATAGGCCTTGAAGGCCAAACCCAATAGCGTCGCCACCGGGCCGAGCGTGATGTAACGCTTGTGCCAGTTCAGGCGCAGCCCAAGCACTTCTCGTCCCTCGAAATCGCCTTTGCAGATGATGCCGCTATCGATCATCGACGCGGCATCGGAGCCGGCTTCCGGGCTGGTCAATCCAAAGCAGGGAATTTCGCGGCCGTCGGCAAGCCGCGGCAGCCATTGCTGCTGCTGGTCTTTGGTGCCGAAGCGCATCAAGAGTTCGCCGGGCCCGAGCGAGTTCGGCACCATCACGGTGACGGCGGCCGTCAGCGAGCGCGTTGAAATTTTTCGCACCACTTCGGAATGGGCATAGGGCGAGAAGCCGAGCCCACCGAATTCCTTGGGAATGATCATGCCGAAAATTTTTCGCGCTTGATAAAATCCCAACCTCGGGCGGCAGATCGCGCCACTCCCAATTGATCTTCCATTCGTCGAGCATCGCGCAGAGCGCATCGACCGGACCGTGGAGGAAGGCCTGTTCTTCCGCCGTCAGCGCGGCCTGCGGATATTGCAGCAGTTTTGCCCAGTCGGGATTGCCGGCGAACAGGTCCGCGTCCCACCAGACGTCGCCGGCCTCCAGCGCCTCGCGCTCGGTATCCGACATCGCAGGCAATACGCCGCGCGCCCAGGAGAAGATCGGCTTGGTGATGATGTCGCGGCGAAAGGCAAAAGAGGTCATGGCGATGTCCTCATGCTCGATGGACTTACGCGATCCGGCGGTCCCGCATCTGCGAAAGACGGTTCATTCTAGCGGAAAGCGTGAGATTCAGGTGAACTTCGCATCGAAAAATGAAACGAAATTGAACCAGCGCGAGATAACGGCGCGCTTCGTTAACAGTTCCGGAAAACGCTGTCGGTTCACCTCGCCCCGCTTGCGGGGAGAGGTCGGCGCGGAGCGCCGGGTGAGGGGGAGCCTCCGCATGCGTCGTGCTTCGGCGTTCGCGGATAGTCCCCTCACCCCAACCCTCTCCCCGCGAAGAGCGGGGCGAGAGAGAAGCATCAATCCGGCCGCACCATCTCGAACATCGCGTCCGGGCGAATCTCAAAATAGTCGCCCCGGCGGCCGGCGCGGACGATCGGGCGGGCCAGCGCGGTCTGGTAGACGCCGTCCTTGATCATGGCCTTGTCGATATGGACGGCGACGACCTCGCCGAGCGTGAGCCAGGCCTGCGCCTTGTTGCCGTCGGCGCCCTGCAACTGAATGATCTGCGTCAGTTTGCATTCAAACGACACCGGGCTTTCCGCCACGCGCGGCACGTTGACGAGCTTAGAGGGGGCGGCCGTTAGCCCGGCGATCTTGAATTCGCTGACGTCGTGGGCGACGTGCGCCGCGGTGGCGTTCATCTGCTGCGCCAGGTCCCTGGTCGCGAGATTCCAGACGAACTCTTTCGTCTCCTGGATGTTAGCGACGCTGTCCTTCCAGGAGGTCGAGGAAAAACCGATGATCGGCGGATGATAGCAAAACCCGTTGAAGAAGCTGTAGGGCGCGAGATTGATATGGCCCTTGGCGTCGCGGGACGAAATCCAGCCGATCGGGCGCGGGGCGATGATGGCGTTGAAGGGATCGTGCTTGAGGCCGTGGCCGTTGGCCGGCTCGTAAAAGTGCAGGTCTTTTGCGGTCACGCTGGTGTTCCTTGCCATTTCGTCATTGCAAGCAGCATCGTAGCCCGGATGGAGCGGAGCACAATCCGGGACAGTCTCACAACTGGGTTGAATTATCCCGGATTACGCGGAGCCTGTCATCGGGCGGCGCTTCGCGCCGACCCGTTGGCTCCATCCGGGCTACGGAGCTGGACTATTTGCCGCCCGGCTTGCCGCGCGGCGAAAGCCCCGCAAGGACAAAATCGATCATCTGGTCGAGCGAGGGGCCCGGCTTGTTGGCGCATTGCGCGATCATTTGCGGATGGAAGAAGCGCATCATCGCGGTGGTGGTGCACATCGCCGCCACCGGCACGTCGGGGGCCTCGAATTCGCCCGAGGCGGCGCCATCGGCGATCACGGCGNCAATGGTATGGGTGATCCGCTCCATATGNGCGACGCAGACCTCCCAGCTCTCTTCCATCGCGATCTCGACCATCTCGTGCAGCTTGGAATCGCCGACGTAACGTTCGCAGTTCATGCGATGGATGGTGGTCATCAATTCGCGCAGGCGCGACGCTGCCGATCCGCGCTTGGCGGCGATCACTTCGGTGGCGTCTTCAACCCCGCCCATCAGCGTCCGCGCGACGCCCTCATGGATCGCCTTTTTCGAATCGAAAAAGCGATAGACGTTCGCCGGGCTCATCCGCAATTCTTTGGCGATATCGGCGACCGTCGTCTTCTGATAGCCGAGCTGACGGAAAAGACGCTCCGCCACCACGAGAATTCTTTCCCGAGTGTCGGTTTCGATATGTTCCGCAATCAGCGTCATGTCAGGACTCAGAGCTCAGGGTACGCAATGTTCAATTATTCCGCGGCCTCAGCAAGCCCAAATGCGGGCTCGGATTCGGCTTCATGTTGCGGCGCAAGATCATCCTGCTTGCTGGTGCCGGCCTCGCCGAGGCTCTTGCGGAACCAGAGGGCATAGAGGCCCGGCAGGTACAGCAAGGTCAGGAAGGTTGCAACAAACAAACCGCCCATGATGGTGATCGCCATCGGTCCCCAGAACGCCGAGCGCGAGAGCGGGATCATCGCCAGGATGGCGGCCAGCGCGGTCAGCACCACCGGGCGGGCGCGACGGACGGTGGCTTCGACGATGGCTTCCTTGCGGGTCATGCCGTGGGCGACATCGGCCTCGATCTGGTCCACCAGAATGACCGCATTGCGCATGATCATGCCGGCGAGCGCAATCAATCCGAGCAGCGCCACGAAGCCGAACGGCTGGTTCGCCACATTGAGCCCGAGCGACGCCCCGATGATGCCGAGCGGCGCGGTCAGAAACACCAGGATCAGCCGCGAAAAACTCTGCAGCTGGATCATCAGCAGCGTCAGCATGACCAGCACCATCAGCGGAAACAGCACGAAGATCGACGCGTTGCCCTTGGCGGATTCCTCGAACGCGCCGCCCGCCTCGATCCGGTAGGCCGGCTCGAGGCTGTCGCGGATTTGCTGGAGTTTCGGCCAAATCTGATTGGTGACGTCGGGCGCCTGGACGCCGTCGACGACGTCGCCGCGCACCGTGATCGCCATGTCGCGGTTGCGCCGCCACATGATCGGCTCCTCATGGGCGTATTCGATCTTGGCGATTTGGGTCAGCGGCACCGCAACGCCGTTGCGCGAGGTGACGGTGAGATCGCCGACATTGGCGAGATCGAGCCGTTCGGACGGCACCGCGCGGGCCATCACGCCGACCTTCTCGATGCCATCACGGATCGTCGTCACCGGCGCGCCCGAGATCAGCATGCTCAGCGCCTGCGAGACGTCCTGCGGGGTGAGGCCGAGCGCCCGGGCGCGGTCCTGGTCGACCACGAGCTTGAGGTACGGCGACTGCTCGTTCCAGTCGAGCTGCGGCTCCTTGACGTTGGGGTTCTGCCGGACCACGTCACGCACCTTGTAGGCGATGTCGCGCACCGTGTTGGGGTCGGGGCCGATCACGCGGAACTGGACGGGAAAGCCGACCGGCGGGCCGAAATTGAAGCGGTCGACGCGCACCCGCGCTTCGGTCAGCACACCGTCATTGACCGCCTTCTCGAGCCGGTCCTTGATCCGCTCGCGGGCCTCGACGTCTTTGGCCACGATCACGATTTCGGCAAAAGCTTCGTTCGGCAGCTGCGGGTTGAGCCCGAGCCAGAATCGCGGCGAGCCCTGCCCGACATAGGCGGTATAGGTCGAAATGTCCTGGTCGCCCTTCAACAGCGTTTCCGCCTTCTCCACGGATTTTTCGGTAACACCAAACGCGGTGCCTTCCGGTAGCCGCAACTGCAGGAACAGTTCGGGCCGCTCGGATAGCGGGAAAAATTGCTGCTGGACGTGACCGAAGGCCACGATCGACAGCGCGAAGACGCCGACGGTCGCCAGCACCACCTTGACGCGGTGGTCGACGCACCACTGGATCATGCTGCGCAAAATTCGATAGAAGCGCGTCTCGTACACCGCGTGCGGATCGTGGTTGTGGCTGACCGTGATGTTCGGCAGCAGTTTGACGCCGATATAGGGCGTGAAAATCACCGCCACGAACCAGGAAGCGACCAGCGCGATCGCCACGATCCAGAAGATGCCGCCGGCATATTCGCCGACCGCGGAATTGGCAAAACCGATCGGCAGGAAGCCAGCGGCTGTGACCAGCGTTCCCGTGAGCATCGGAAACGCCGTGGATTCCCAGGCAAAGGAAGCCGCGCGGACGCGGTCCCAGCCCTGCTCCATCTTCACCACCATCATCTCGACCGCGATGATGGCGTCGTCGACCAGAAGTCCGAGCGCGATGATCAGCGCGCCGAGCGTGATGCGATGCAGATCGAGCGACATCGCATTCATGACGATGAAGACGATCGCCAGCACCAATGGCACCGAGGCCGCCACTACGATGCCGGTGCGCCAGCCAAGGGCTACGAAAGAGACAAACAGCACGATCGCCAAGGCCTCGATGAAGGAGTGCACGAACTCGCCGACGGCGTGTTCGACCACCTTTGGCTGATCGGCGATCAATTCGACATTGATGCCCTGCGGTACCGCCTTCATGAATTCGGCGGTGGCGTTGGCGACGTCCTTGCCGAGCTCCAGGATATTGGCGCCCTTGGCGGTGACCACGCCGATGCCGAGCGCGGGCTTGCCTTCCTGGCGCACGGTGAAGGTCGGCGGGTCGACGTAACCGTGGGTGACGGTCGCGATATCGCCAAGGCGAAACACCCGGCCATTGCTTTCGACCGGCGTCTCCGCCACCGCCTTGACGCCATCGAGCGCGCCGGTGACGCGCAGCGGCACGCGCTGCGAGGAGGTTTCGACCGTGCCCGCCGGCACCACGTTATTTTGTTTGGCAAGCGAATCGAACAGCGCCTGCGGCGTGATCCCGAGCGTCGCCAATTTGGCATGCGAGAATTCGACGAAGATGCGTTCGTCCTGGGTGCCGTAGAGATCGACCTTTGTTACGCCCGGCACCTTCAACAGGCGCTGGCGCATGCCTTCGGCCGTCTTTTTCAATTCCGCGTAGTCGGCGCCGTCGCCGGTCATCATATAGAGGATNGAATCGACGTCGGAGAATTCGTCGTTGACGACCGGACCGAGCAGNNCCGNCGGAAGCTGGCCCTGCACGTCGACCAGCTTTTTGCGCAACAGGTAAAACAGATACGGCACGTCCTTCGGCGGAGTCGAATCCTTGAACGTGACCTGCATCGCCGTAAATGCCGGCTTCGAATAGGTCTGCACCTTCTCGAAATACGGCAGTTCCTGCAGTTTCTTTTCGATGGGGTCGGCGACCTGGGTCTGCATTTCGGCAGCCGTGGCGCCTGGCCAGATCGCCGAGACGTTCACCACTTTAACCGTGAAGAACGGATCTTCGGCGCGGCCGAGGTGCTGGTAGGAGACGAAGCCGGCGGCGCCGAGCGCGACGACGAGGAACAGAATGAGCGCGGGGTGGCTGACCGCCCAGGCTGAAAGATTGAAATGCTTCATCGCGCCCTCCTCGGATCAACTGGGGATTAGAACGAAAGTGACGACACGACCCTGACCTTCTGGGCCGGATCGAGTTTCTGCACGCCAAGCGCCACCACCCTGGCGCCTTCGTCGACGCCGGCGGAGACGACGACGTCGTTGCTCTCGTAGGACTTCACCTTGACCGGCTTCAGCACCACATCGCCATTGTCGCCGACGACATAGAACGAGGGATCGCCGCCTTCATTGAACAGCGCCGACAACGGCAGCCGCGCCACGCGCGTGGTCTCGGGATCGGACAGCGTCAGCGTCGCGGTCATGCCGAGCGAGACCGCGTCGCCGGCGTCGGGCAGCGAGAACTTTGCGAGATAGGTGCGGGTTGCCGGATCGGCCGCGGGCGCGATCTCGCGCAGTTTTGCGGCGTATTTCTTGTTCGGGTCCGACCATAGGGTGACGGTGGCAACGCCGTCCTTGGCACGGCCGAGCAGCGTTTCCGGGATCGCGACCACGGCTTCCTTTTCGCCGAACCGCGCCACCCGGATTGCGGTTTGTCCAGAGGCCACGACCTGTCCAGCATCGATCAGGGTCGCGGTGACGACCCCGCGGGTGTCGGCGACGAGCGTTGCGTAAGATAGAGAGTTTTTCGTCAGCTCGACTGAGCGCACCGCACGATCAAGCCGGGCACGCGCCTCATCGGCCGAAGCCTTGGCCGTATCGAGCTGGGCGTCGGTGGCCCAGCCCTTGGCGCGAAGGTCCTTGGCGCGGGTTTCAGCGGCGGCGGCCTGCGCCAGCACGCCGGTCGCGGCATGGAATTCCGCATCAGCCTGCTCGGCCTGTAATTTCAGATCGACTTCGTCGAGAGTCGCCAAGGGTTGGCCGAGATCCACGGTCTGGCCGACCTCGACCAGGCGTTTTGCGACCTTGCCGGGCACCCGAAAGCCCATGTCGGCCTCGATCCGGGGCCGGATGGTGCCGACGAAGCTGCGCGAGGGCGATTCCGCCTCG
>JGI12635J15846_10003520_pt1 | contig 13588 bp, 9 predicted proteins | sample BlaSpr_A8_OM2_M2_FD_15846 | JGI IMG/M metagenome (IMG submission 15846) | reverse complement strand
TATGCGGGGCGGACGGGTACTTTGGGTCGAGTGAGGGTGGTGGTGTGGATGGTGCACGGTCGGGTGAACTTTCCGGGATGGGGTGACGCAGTGTGGCGTAGACCGCCCCAGGCTCGGTAGCGTGATGGGGGTGATTGGACGAATCCCGATCCTCGATCTCGCGCCGGTAGTCGAGTGCGGGCAGCGGCCTGCCAAGGCCGTGACAGGTGAGACTTTCCAGGTCAGTGCCACCGTCTTCCGTGAAGGGCACGGCGCCATCGCCGCGGCGGCCGTGCTTCGAGATCCGGCGGGCAACCGCGGGCCGCTCATGCCGATGACCGAGCTCGCGCCCGGCACCGACCGGTACGGGGCTGACGTCACCGTGGGCCTGGACATCGGCACGTGGCGGTTCCACGTCGAGGCGTGGGCCGATCCGATCGCGAGCTGGCTGCATGACGCGGCCATCAAGGTGCCGCGCGGCCAGGATGTCGAGCTCATGCTCACCGAGGGCGCGATGCTGTTCGAGCGCGCCGCGCGGAACGTACCGCAGCCGCTCGGTTCCGCGCGCGGCGCGAAGGCCCGGTTCCTGCTGAAGGACGTCGCCACCCGGCTGCGGGACCGGGCACTCGCCCCGTGGGACCGGCTGGCGGCGGCGGAAACCCCTGAGGTCGCTTCAACCCTGAAGGCCTGCCCGCTGCGGGACCTGCTCACCCGGTCCCGGTCGCTGCGGGTCCGGGTGGACAGGGAACGGGCGCTGTTCGGCTCCTGGTATGAGTTCTTCCCGCGATCCGAGGGTGTCGATGTCGACCCGATGGGACGGCGGGAGCCGGTATCAGGAACCTTCCGTACGGCCGCAAGGCGGCTGGAAGCGATCGCCGCGATGGGCTTCGACGTGGTGTACCTGCCGCCGGTGCACCCGATCGGCACGACGTTCCGCAAGGGCCGCAACAACACGCTGATCGCCCAGCCCGGCGACCCGGGATCGCCGTGGGCCATCGGGGCGGCCGAGGGCGGCCATGACTCGCTGCACCCAGATCTGGGCACCTGGGCGGACTTTGACTGGTTTGTCGCGAAAGCTGCCGGGCACGGACTGGAAGTGGCCCTGGATCTTGCCTTGCAGTGCTCCCCCGATCACCCATGGGTGAAGGAGCACCCGGAGTGGTTCACCAGCCGGGCGGACGGGTCCATCGCCTACGCGGAAAACCCGCCGAAGAAGTACCAGGACATCTACCCGGTCAATTTCGACAACGACCCGGCCGGGATCTACGCCGAGGTCTCACGGGTCGTGCGGCTGTGGATGAGCCACGGGGTGCGGATATTCCGGGTCGATAACCCGCACACGAAGCCACTGCGGTTCTGGGAAGGGCTGCTCGCCGACATAAGGAGCACCGATCCTGACGTGCTCTTCCTCGCCGAGGCGTTTACCCGCCCGGCCATGATGGGCGCGCTGGGGAAGGTGGGCTTTCACCAGTCGTACACGTACTTCACCTGGCGGAACACCGCGGAGGAGCTGACGGCTTACCTGCGGGAGCTCGCCGGGCCCGCGTCGGCGTATATGCGGCCGAATTTCTTCGCCAACACGCCGGACATCCTCAGCGAATACCTTCAGCACGGCGGCCTCAGCGGTTTCCGGGTCCGGGCCACCCTTGCCGCGATGCTGACGCCGACCTGGGGCATCTATTCCGGGTTCGAGCTGGGCGAGCACATGCCGCTGCGCCCGGGAAGCGAGGAATACCTCGATTCAGAGAAATATCAGTACAAGCTGCGCGACTGGAACTCCCCTGACAGCATTGCGCCGTTTATAACCAGGCTCAACGAGATCAGGAATTCGCATCCTGCCCTGCGCCAGCTGAGGAATCTAAAATTCCATCACATCGACCAGCCCGACCTGCTTTGCTTCTCGAAGCAAAGCAGTACTATCTCCGGTGAGACAGGAACCGACTCAAGACTCGGTGACACCGTACTGGTGGTCGTGAACCTGGACCCGTACCAGACCAGGGAGGCCACGGTCTGGCTAGACCTGCCTGGACTCGGCGTCGCCCCTCACTCCGGTGAGCACAGCGGCGGCGAGTTCACCGTAACGGACGAGCTCACAGGCGAGGCGTTCCGGTGGGGGCTAGCCAATTACGTGCGTCTTGACCCGGCGGTGCGCCCTGCCCACATCTTCAGCGTGACACGCTTAGACCACTTGGAGATCCCGTGACTGCAGAACACGAGGTCGTTGCCGATACCTTTGACCAGCCGCGGGATCCCGATTGGTATAAGCGCGCGGTCTTCTACGAGGTCCTCATCCGCGGCTTCGCCGATTCCGACGGCGACGGCACCGGCGACCTGCGCGGTCTTATCTCCCAGCTCGATTACCTGGAATGGCTCGGCATCGACTGCATCTGGCTGCTGCCGATCTACCAGTCCCCGCTGCGTGACGGCGGCTACGACATCGCCGACTACATGCAGGTGCTGCCCGAGTACGGGAACATCGGGGACTTCGTCGAGCTGGTCGAGCAGTCCCACAAGCGCGGCATCCGGGTGATCGCCGACCTGGTCATGAACCACACCAGCGACCAGCACCCGTGGTTCCAGGCGTCGCGCTCGGACCCGACCGGGCCATACGGTGACTTCTACGTGTGGTCGGACACGGACACCAAGTACACGGACGCGCGGATCATCTTCGTCGATACCGAGCAGTCCAACTGGACCTTCGACCCGGTGCGCGGTCAGTACTTCTGGCACCGGTTCTTCTCCCACCAGCCGGACCTGAACTTCGAGAACCCCGTGGTCCAGGAGGCGATGATCGAGGTACTGCGGTTCTGGCTGGACCTCGGCATCGACGGGTTCCGGCTCGACGCCGTGCCGTACCTGTACGAGCGCGAGGGCACGAACTGCGAGAACCTCAAGGAAACCCACGAGTACCTCAAGCGGATCCGGACGGAGATCGACAGGCTGTACCCGGACCGGGTGATGCTGGCCGAGGCGAACCAGTGGCCGGCCGACGTGATCGAGTACTTCGGCGACGCGGAGACTGGCGGCAACGAGTGCCACATGGCGTTCCACTTCCCGCTGATGCCGCGCATCTTCATGGCCGTCCGCCGCGAGCAGCGCTACCCGATCTCCGAGATCATGTCCCAGACGCCGCCGATCCCTGGCGGCTGCCAGTGGGGCATCTTCCTGCGCAACCACGACGAGCTGACCCTGGAAATGGTCACCGACGACGAGCGCGACTACATGTACTCGGAGTACGCCAAGGACCCGCGGATGAAGGCGAACATCGGCATCCGGCGCCGGCTCGCCCCCCTGCTTGACAACGACCGGAATCAGCTAGAGCTGTTCACCGCCCTGCTGCTGAGCCTGCCCGGGTCTCCCGTCATGTACTACGGCGACGAGATCGGCATGGGCGACAACATCTGGCTCGGTGACCGGGACGGCGTGCGTACCCCGATGCAGTGGACACCGGACCGCAACGGCGGCTTCTCCCAGTCCGACCCGCAGCGGCTCTACCTCCCCCCGATCATGGACCCGATCTACGGCTACCAGGCACTCAACGTCGAGTCCCAGCAGCGCAACCCGGGGTCGCTGCTGCACTGGACCAGGCGGATGATCGAGATCAGGAAGCGGCACCCGGTGTTCGGGCTGGGCGCATACGAGGAGCTGACCTCGTCCAACCCGAGCGTGCTCGCGTTCGTGCGGCTCCCGGCCGACGACACCGAGGACACCGATGGCTCGGACCGGATCCTCTGCGTGAACAATTTGTCCCGTTTCCCGCAGCCGGTCGAACTGGACCTGCGCCGGTTCATCGGCGTCACTCCGGTGGAGTGCATGGGCGGTGTCACGTTCCCGATGATCGGCGAGCTCAGCTACCTGCTGACGCTGCCCGGACACGGTTTCTACTGGTTCCAGCTCCCCGCCGCACGCGACGAGCAGGTGTCATCCCCCGGCGAGGACCAGCACCGGTGACGCGGGTTTGGGCGCCCCGTCCCTGGGGATGGGGTAACCCTTATGACTTTTGAGAGCATCCTGGCTACCTGGCTGGCAAAGCAGCGCTGGTTCGCCGGAAAGGGACGGACGGTCCACGACCTTGCCATCGTGGCGGACACCGAGATCGTTTCCGCCACTCATGGCGGGCAGGGTCCCAGCATGCGGCACCTGATTGTCTGCGTGTCGCATGGCACCACCGTGGATTCGTACCAGTTGTTCCTCGGGCTGCGCACGGAGCTGCCTGACGAGCTCAAGCACGTCGAGATGGGCCACCTGGACGGCCGCTACGTGTACGACGGCCTGCACGACAGCGAGCTGACCATACCGCTGCTCGACGCCATCAGGGCGGGCGAGGCGAACGGCCCGCTCCGGTTCTGCCCGATCCCCGGCCAGAAGATACCGGCCGAGACCGACAGCCTGGTGCTGACCGCGGAGCAGAGCAATACCAGCCTGGTGTTCGGCGAGTCGGCGATCCTCAAGGTATTCCGCCGGCTCGCCCCCGGGCCGAACCCGGACCTGGAGGTGGCCGCGGCGCTGGCCAAGCTCGGCTCGGAGCACATCGCGGAGCCGTACGGCTGGATCGAGACCAGGATGGAGGGCGCGACCACCGTACTCGCCATCTTGTCCCGGTACCTGCGCGCCGCCTCCGACGGCTGGTCCCTCGCCGCCACCAGCGTGCGGGACCTGTACGCCAGCATCGGGCAGACCAGTGCCGCCGACGCCGGCGGCGACTTCGCCGGCGAGGCGGAACGGCTCGGCGTGGCCACGGCCCAGGTGCACGCCGACCTCGCGGACGCCTTCGGCACCTCCGAGCTGGCGCCGGAAGCCATCAGGGACATGGCCGAGCAGATGTACCGGCGGCTGGACCTGGCGATCGCGGCGGTACCGGAACTGGCCAGGTACGGCGACATGATCGGCTCCGGCTATTCCGACCTGGCCAAGCTCAACGAGGCGGTGCCTGCCCAGCGAGTGCACGGGGACTACCACCTGGGGCAGGTCATGCGCACCCAGACCGGCTGGGTGGTGCTCGACTTCGAGGGCGAGCCGGCCAGCCCGCTGGCGCAGCGCCGCGCGCGTTCCTCGCCGCTGCGGGACGTGGCAGGCATGCTGCGCTCCTTCGACTACGCCGCCAGGCACCAGCTGCTCAACAACCCGGACCAGATCAGGCTCTCGGTAGCCGCCAGCGAATGGGTACGACGTAACACACAGTCGTTCTGCGCTGGTTATGCGGCAGCAGGCGGGCAGGACCCGCAGGAAAACGCGGTCCTGCTGAAGGCACTGGCCCTGGACAAAGCGGTATACGAGGTCATGTACGAGGCGCGGCACCGGCCATCCTGGCTGCCGATCCCCCTCGAGTCGCTGGCCGAGTTCTAGACTGAGATAAGTTACCCACCATGGTCACTTCGGGCGAGATTGAGCGAGTTGTCGCTGGGCAGCACCACGACCCGCATTCCGTACTCGGCGCGCATCCTTCCGGTGCGGAGACGGTCATCAGGGCACTGCGTCCGCTTGCCTCATCGGTGACGCTCGTGCTGGACGATGGCCGCAAGCTGCCGATGGAGCACGTGCAGGAGGGCGTCTTCGCCGCTGTCGTGCCTGGCACCACGGTGCCGGCCTATCAGCTTGCGGTGAGCTATCCCGACGCACCTGAGACGCTCCAGGACGACCCGTACCGTTACCTGCCGACGCTCGGCGAGCTCGACCTGCACCTGATCTCCGAGGGCAGGCACGAGGAGCTCTGGCGCGTCCTCGGCGCGCACGCGCGGGACGGCGGGGTGTCGTTCGCGGTCTGGGCACCCAACGCCCGCGGGGTAAGGGTCGCCGGCGACTTCAACTTCTGGGACGGCCGCGCACACCCGATGCGCTCGCTCGGCGGATCCGGGGTGTGGGAGCTGTTCGTCCCCGGCGCCGGCGACGGCGTCAGGTACAAGTACTCGATCTGCGGCCGGGACGGCGTGTGGCGGAACAAAGCCGATCCGATGGCGTTCGCGACCGAGGTCCCGCCGGCCACTGCTTCTGTCGTGTTCACGTCCGGTTTTGACTGGGCGGACGGGGACTGGATCGCGGAGCGCGCCGCCGCCGAGCCGGTGCGCCGGCCGATGAGCATCTACGAGGTGCATCTGGGGTCGTGGCGGCCCGGGCTCTCCTACCGGGAACTGGCTTCCCAGCTGGTTGCGTATGTCGTGGACATGGGCTTCACCCACGTGGAGCTCCTGCCGGTCGCCGAGCACCCGTTCGGCGGGTCCTGGGGGTACCAGGTCACGTCGTATTACGCGCCCACGTCACGTTTCGGTACGCCCGATGATTTCCGGCTTCTGGTGGACGCGCTGCACCAGGCGGGCATCGGCGTGCTGCTGGACTGGGTGCCCGCGCACTTTCCGCGCGACGACTGGGCGCTGGCTTCCTTCGACGGCACGCCGCTGTACGAGCACGCGGACCCGCGGCGCGGTGCGCACCCGGACTGGGGCACGCTGATCTTCGACTACGGGCGCACCGAGGTCAGGAACTTCCTGGTCGCCAACGCGATCTACTGGCTGGAGGAGTTCCACATCGACGGCCTGCGGGTGGACGCGGTCGCCTCGATGCTGTACCTCGACTACTCCCGGGCCGAAGGCGAATGGAGCCCGAACGAGTACGGCGGCCGGGAGAACCTGGACGCGATCTCCTTCCTGCAGGAGGTCAACGCCACCTGCTACAAGCGGGTGCCGGGCATTGTCATGATCGCCGAGGAGTCCACCGCGTGGCCAGGCGTGACGCGTCCCGTGCACCTGGGCGGGCTCGGCTTCGGCTTCAAGTGGAACATGGGCTGGATGCACGACACCCTGTCCTACCTGCGGCACGACCCGATTCACCGGCAGTACCACCACAACGAGATGACGTTCTCGCTGATCTACGCGTTCTCGGAGAACTTCATCCTGCCGCTGTCCCACGACGAGGTAGTGCACGAGAAAGGCTCGCTGCTCGGCAAGATGCCGGGCGATGAGTGGCGCCGGTTCGCCGGCCTGCGCTCGCTGCTCGCCTACATGTGGGCGCACCCAGGCAAGCAACTGCTGTTCATGGGCTCGGAGTTCGGCCAGGGTTCGGAGTGGTCAGCCGATAACGGCCTGGACTGGTGGGTGCTCGACTTCGACGTGCACCAGGGCGTGCAGCGGCTGTCGCGGGACCTCAATCACCTGTACCGTTCGTCACCTGCGCTGTGGGAACTGGACACCGTTCCCGAAGGGTTCGGCTGGATCGACGCGGGAGACGCGCTGGGGAACGTGCTGTCGTTCCTGCGGTTCTCTGCTTCCGGTACCCCTATTGCCTGCATCGCGAACTTCTCCGCGATCCCGCGCGCGGACTACCAGGTCGGGCTGCCTTCCGCCGGAACGTGGCGCGAGGTGCTCAACACCGACGCCCTGGCCTACGGCGGCAGCGGCGTCGGGAACCACGGGCTCATCTCAGCGGTGGATGAGCCCTGGCACGGCCGCCCCGCCTCCGCCCGCATCACCCTGCCGCCGCTTGGTGTCCTCTGGCTAACCCCCGACACCTGAACCGGTTGAGGTGCTGCTACTCGAGGCCCTGCTGCACCGCGAGCGGCGGATTCGTTTCGGTGCGAGCCTGCCGCGGATGGGCCTGCTGCGCCGCGTGCGGGCGGATGTGTTCGTTTTGTCCCGATTTGCCGCTTATGCCCCGTAGCCGGCTAGGGTTTTGCCGGAAGATCCGTGTTCCGCGGAGGATAAAGGGTCGTTTTTGACTCGTTTTCTTCCGCCGAGCACGAATCTTCCGTCTAGTTTCGAGACGTCGGCGTTACCAGTGGTGCACGAGTAAGGCTATGTCCACTTACCAGCCGGTGGTGTGGCTCACCCAGCCGCTGCCGTAACGGCCTGCCGCTAATCCACTTGCCGGCGGGCGGGGCCACGTAGGAGCGGAGCGCCGGGAGCAAGCCGGCCGGGCCATCGGTGACGTTGACGATCAGGTCCAGGTACTGCTGCTTCAGCAGGCCCGCGGCGGCCGACGCGCGCAGGAATGCGTGCAGCCCGGACCAGTACCCGTTCACGTCGAGCGTCGCGATGGGCTTGCGGTGCACACCGAGCTGGGACCAGGTTGCCACTTCCGCCAGCTCGTCGAGCGTGCCAAGGCCGCCGGGCAGCGCGACGAACGCGTCGGCAAGCTCGAACATCCGCTGCTTTCGCTCGTGCATCGTGCCGACCTGAATCAGCTCGGTCAGCCCCGGATGGTCGACCTCATCGCCCCACAAGCCGCGCGGCGTGACGCCGATTACCTCACCGCCGGCCGCGAGCGCGGCGTCGGCGACTACACCCATCAGGCCCAGGGCCGCGCCGCCGTACACCAGCCTGATCCCGTTCGTGCCGAGCAGCTCGCCGGTCTCCCGTGCCACGACCGCGAAGTCCGGATCGGTCCCCATGGCGGAGCCGCAGTACACGCAGATGCTCGACAGTCCCATGATCGCCCATGGTACGGGCCCCCGATGTGCTTGACGGAGCGTCACCAAAGCGTGATGCTCTGTGTCTAGGGAGATTCGTGATTACCAAAGTGCCTGGGGGTTGCACATGATATTGGGACCGATGATTGCGGTCGCGATGGCGAGCGCGCTTGCGCTGCCCGCGACGAGTGTTGTCGCCAGCAAGGCCGGTGCCGCGCAGACACCGCCGCCGGCGGCGTCGACCAATCCGCTGGTCTCGCTCGCCGGAGCGGGATTCGCCGTGATCGGCGACCTGATGCACGCCGTCCCGATCCTGGGGCCGCTCTCCACCGACATAGCGGCAGGCGCGTTCTGCGCCGCCGGGTTCATACCGGTGATCGGCGACGTGACGAAGGCGTCGGTGAGCAAGTTCGACAAGGACCAGAAGCAGGGCAACGGCTGCGAATCGTCCGGGAGCCCGTTCGCTCCGGGCGGCTCCTCGTCAGCGGGCTCCTCGTCGTCGGCAGGCAAGTCGACATCCGGCAGCACTGCGAGCGACGCGGACCACACGTCCGACACCCACCGCACCTCCGACGCGAACCACACGTCTGACACAGACCACACCTCTGGCGCGGACCACACGTCTGGCGCGGACCACACCTCTGGCGCGGACCACACGTCGGCGACGGATCACGGCGGGGCGTCGTCCGGCAAGCACGCCAGCGGGACCGTCGCCTTCCCCGATCGCCAGTTCCAGCTCCGCCGGGACAGCGGCGGCAAGCAGGAGTGCCTGGTCAAGGCCACTGGTTCTTCCGCCGGTTATGGCTCGTGTGACGCGGCGGCGGCCTGGACCTTCCAGTTCAGCTCGGGTGAGCTGCACCCGGTGGACGACAGCGCGACCTGCCTCGTCGCCTCGACGAAGGAATTCGAGGCGGTCACCGTAGGCTCGTGCACCGGCGTCACGCCCTGGACCAGTCACTGGTACCTGAGCGCATCCCACCGGCTCTACGTCCGCGACGCCGACGACCACGACAACTGGCGTTACCTTGGCGCCCACGACGCGCTGGTGGTCGGCGGCGTCAGCCCGCGCGAGTTCCCGGCCCTTCCGGTCTGGACGTTCGCCGCAGCCTGACCGGCAGTATGAACGACGTGAGTGCCACACCGGTACCGTCCGGTGTGGCACTGATGTTTAGGCGCTGGCTAGCTGACCGCCGTCTACTACGAGCACTTGTCCTGTCATGTAGGACGAGGCGTCGCTTGCGAGGAACACGGCCGGCCCCGCCATCTCGGCTGCCTGTGCCCACCGGCCCATCGGCACTGTGGCTACTACCGCTTTGCCGCCGTCGGGCGTGTCCCACAGCAGCCGGTTCAGGTCAGTTGCCGTCCACCCGGGGCACAGTGCGTTGACCCGCACCCCGGCAGGCCCCCACTCCACCGCGAGCGTCTTGGTCACCGAGATGAGCCCGGCCTTGGCCGCACCATACGAGCCCATCCCTGGCGCCCCGGCCAGCCCGGCCACCGACGCCACGTTGATAACCGATCCCGACCCGCGCGCGACCATATGCGGCCCGACGGCCTGGCACACGTAGAGAGCCGAGTCCAGGTTGAGCCGCAGCACCTTCTCCCAGCCGGAGATCCGCGTATCAGCGAGCGACGCTATGAAGTTGGATCCGCCAGCGTTGTTGACCACGACGTCGACGTGCCCGAGCAGCTTGATCGCCTCATCCACCGCCGCGGTCACGTCAGCCTGCCTCGTCACGTCCAGCGGCAGCACGAACGCCTTCCGCCCGAGCGCACCGATCTCCGCTGCCGTCTCAGCGAGCGCGTCCTCGCTCCGTGCCGCCAGGGCGACATCGGCTCCGGCCGAGGCGAGGGCAACGGCGATCACCCGCCCTATCCCCCGCGATGCACCGGTGACAAAGGCTCTCCGTCCGGTCAGGTCGAAGATGCTCATTCGGCAGACTCCCACTCAGTCGGCAGCGGCACGGCAGCGGCCGGATTGACCCGCCGCACGATCTCGTTCAGCACGATACGCACATACGGCTCGCCAACCCAGAGATGCCGGGCACCTTCCACCCCGATTACCTCGGCTGACGGCACGCGCCCGAACCGCCGCGACGCTTCCTCCGGCCGCAGGTAGTCATCGAGTTCCGGCACCAGCGCCACCAGTGGCTTGCCTGACGAGGCCCACCGGTCCAGGTCCTCGTCCCCCGCCCGCTTCAGCGGTGGCGACAGCAAGATCGCCCCGTCGATCGCGTCCGGGTCCTCGAGCCCCCACTTCAGCGCAAGCTCAGTCCCGAAGGACCAGCCGAGCAGCCAGCGTCCCGGCAGGCCGGCGTCGACCGCGTACGAGATCGCGGCCGATACGTCCCAGCGCTCCTCCTCCCCCTCCCCGAAGCCGCCTTCACTCGTCCCCTGCTCCGACTTCGTGCCGCGGGTATTGAACCGCAGTACCGCGATGTCCGCCAGTGCTGGCAGCCGGAACGAGGCCTTGCGCAGCACGTGGCTGTCCATCATGCCGCCATGCGTGGGCAGCGGGTGCAGGCAGATCAGCGTGCCCACCGGGTTCCCGACCGGTGGCAGGGCGAGTTCGCCCACCAGGCTCAGCCCGTCGGAGGTGTGCAACGTGAACGGCTCACGCTTAGCCGGGAGCACCGTCGCCGCCCTGATCTCACTCATTACCTATCTCCTCCGCCTGCGCAGTCGATTGTCCCAGCACACGGTGTGCCAGTGCCTGCGCCCCTCCACGCCGATGAGCTGATCGGCGTTCCAGGCGACAACATGCGGCGTCCCTGGCACGATTTCCTGGTCACAGCCCGGGCACCGGTACGACTTGACGGTCGCCACCCCGGATACCTGCCGGACTGTCCATTCGCCGTCCGGCCCGCTCTCGGTGCGCTCCGGCCGCGGCGCCGGCCCGGGGGCCGGAGCGGGGCGGCGGTTCCGGCGCGGGCTCACGTATGCCAACCCTATCCACCCCGCACCGTCACCCCCGGCCCGGCACTTGCCCTGCGATTCTTCCTGCCGGGGCGGTATCGGGGCCAGGCAGTACATACCGGGCAACCGCAGCCGGCGGCATCGCCAAGTACGGTCAGTGAAACCTGTAGTGTTACTCCCCGTGCGGCTTGTCATCGCGCGGTGCAGCGTCGACTACGTCGGCCGGCTCACCGCTCACCTTCCCTCTGCCCTCCGCCTGCTCATCGTCAAGGCCGACGGCTCCGTGCTCGTGCACTCCGACGGCGGCTCTTACAAGCCGCTGAACTGGATGTCCCCGCCCTGCAAGCTGTCCGAGAAGGAAGGCAAGTGGACAGTGGTGAACAAGGCAGGCGAGACCCTCCTCATCACGCTGGAGGAGATCGTCTCCGACACCAGCGTCGAGCTAGGCATCGACCCCGGCCTCACCAAGGACGGCGTGGAGGCCCACCTGCAGGAACTGCTCGCCGCCCAGGTCGAGACGCTCGGCGAGGGCTGGCGCCTGGTCCGCCGCGAGTTTCCCACCCCGATCGGCCCGGTCGACCTGATGTGCCGCAACGAGACCGGCGAGAGCGTCGCGGTCGAGATCAAGCGCCGCGGCGAGATCGACGGCGTCGAGCAGCTCACTCGCTACCTGGATCTGCTGAACCGCGACCCGCTGCTCGCCCCCGTGCACGGCGTCTTCGCCGCCCAGGAGATCAAGCCGCAGGCCCGCACCCTGGCCACCGACCGCGGCATCCGCTGCGTCACCCTGGACTACAACCGCATGCGCGGCACGGAAGACGACTCCCTCAGGCTCTTTTAATCAGAACGGCCTGTGGTTCCCGTCCTGCGCCAACGCGTACGCGTCTGCGCGAGTAGCCTGGTCCGGTTGAAAACGGGAGAGCGGACGTGGGCAAGAGCAACAGCCGCAAGAAGCGGGATCGTGCCAAGGCCGTCGGCAGGCGTGCTGAGCAGGAGCGGCGGCATGCCAAGGCGGCTCGCATGCGAGAGTCCGCCGAACGTTACGACCGGCTCAGCGACCCGTCGGCAAGCCCTGCGGACATCGCCGGGATTCTTGCCGTGGAGTTCCAGGACCGGGTCCTCGCCGCCGACATGATGCGCCTGCGGATGTCTCTGGGGGTACCCGACGAAGAGATCACGCAGACCGCGCGGCTTCTGCTCGAACGCGCCGGACAGGAACCGCCCGGCATCGGTGCGCTGGCGGTCGCCGCGCTGGCGGCGCATCTGGCCGGGGACGAGGACGCCGAGCGCGGCTACACGCGCGACCGCCCTGGGCAGGTACCGCGACCGTTCGGTGGTCGATGCCCTGAACCACGCGATCGACGAGTTCACCGAGCGAACACCTTGGGGCGCGACCATCCGCAAATGGATGGACAAAGAGCGAGAAGGGCAGAAGTCCGAACGCTGGGGAACCTTCGAGCGGGACACGACCGACGCTCTGCTTGCCGAGATCGGGGTCCTTTTTCCCTTCACCGCCGAGACAGGCGACGCAGAAGATGACGACGGAGCGCCCGATACCCCGCTCCTGGCCTTCGCCGCGGACCCGGACACACCGGCCGAGCTTGCCGCCCGGGCGACCGAGCTGGACAAGCATGTGCGGTACGGGGTCTGGCAGGTGGCGGATCCCTCGCCGTCCCCTGGTGCGTGGTGTACCGACCTGGTGTCTGGAATGCGCCGGTACGCCCAGTTCCCGGCGGAGGTGATCATTGGCGCGCCGCCGTGGTCGGTGTGGCTGGGGGCACTGGCGCCGACGGAGGGCATCTGGCGCACGACCCGTCACGGGATCTGGCTCAGCCCGATGGAGGGCGACGCGGTCGCGGAGTACGCGGAAGACGCGGTCTGGCACATGCTGCACACGATCACGGGCGAGCGTGGCGACTACCCGCCGGCGCCGGAGCAGGTCCGGTTTGGCCGGGCCGATCCCTACTGCGTGCGCTGGGAGACGGGCGAGGAACCGGAGCCGGAGTTCGGGGATTTCGCCAGCCCGGTGATCGCGCGGCTCACGCGCCGGCTGGCGGCCTGGGTCTGGCTGAAGCGGGCCGAGCCCGTACTGCTGCAGAATACCGACGACGAGCCCATGGTGCTCATCGACGCGGTGGTTACCGTTGACGGGGATGTCACGGAGCGCCTGTTCGCCCGTTCGGACTTCGGGGAGGAAGAGGACGACGAGGACGGCCGGCTCGTCTGGTGGGGCGGGCAAGTCGATGGCCGTTCCGACGAGCCTGTTGTGCTGCACTTCCATGAGGACGGATCCGC
>JGI12635J15846_10003517_pt1 | contig 13598 bp, 7 predicted proteins | sample BlaSpr_A8_OM2_M2_FD_15846 | JGI IMG/M metagenome (IMG submission 15846) | reverse complement strand
CGCGCGCGAACGGCGGCGCATCTCGGTGGCCGAGGTGGTACGCGTCGCGGAAACGGCGGCGGACGAGCAGACCGGTGCGCTTCCCTCGCTCGTCACGCGAGTCGTCCGCCCGGCGGTGGCGCAGGGCGAGAAGGCGTTCGAAACCGCACTTGCCGCCGTCACCATCGAGAGCCTATGCCGGGAGGCCGAGCGGCAGGGTCTCGCGGAAGCCCTGGTCTCTTCCGATTTCAACATTTGAATTTCGGAATAGTTGCGAAAGTCGACTTCAGTACGTGATTATGCTACTGGGGCCGCCTTCAGACGTCGGCTGAACGGAGCGCGGAATGGCTGAGCCGTTACGCAAGAACGCAACCACCCCTGCGCCGGGGCGCGGCCGCATCTTCGACTCCATTACCGAGACCATCGGCGATACGCCGCTGGTGCGGCTCAATCGCCTTCCCGAGATGCGCGGCATCAAGGCCAACATCCTGGCCAAGCTCGAGTTCTTCAATCCGATCGGCAGCGTTAAGGACCGCATCGGCGTCTCCATGATCGACGCGCTGGAAGCGGCGGGCCTCATCAAACCCGACACCGTGCTGATCGAGCCGACCTCGGGCAATACCGGAATCGCGCTCGCCTTCGTCGCCGCTGCCCGCGGCCTGCGCCTGATTTTGGTCATGCCCGAGACCATGTCGCTCGAGCGGCGCAAGATGCTGGCGTTGCTCGGCGCCGAGCTCGTGCTCACCGAGGGCGCCAAGGGCATGAAAGGCGCCGTCGCCAAGGCCGAAGAGCTGCTGCGGGAAATTCCGAACTCGGTTATGCCGCAACAGTTCCGCAACCCGGCCAACCCCGACATCCACCGCCGCACCACGGCGGAGGAGATATGGAACGACACGGGCGGCAAGGTCGACGTGATCGTATCCGGCGTCGGCACCGGCGGCACCATCACCGGGATCGGCCAGGTGCTGAAGCCGAGAAAGCCTTCGTTGCGCCTCGTAGCAGTGGAGCCGGAGGACAGCCCGGTGCTGTCTGGCGGAGCGCCCGGGCCCCATAAGATCCAGGGCATTGGCGCCGGGTTCGTGCCCGAGGTACTCGACCGCTCGGTGGTGGATGAGATCGTGACGGTGGGCAACCAGACCGCTTTCGAGACCGCCCGCGCGGTCGCCCGCTACGAGGGCATTCCGGTGGGCATTTCGTCGGGCGCGGCGATTGCCGCAGCCTTCGAGATCGGAAGCCGGCCGGACATGGCAGGCAAGAACGTGGTGGTCATCGTTCCCTCCTTTGCCGAGCGCTATCTCTCCACCGCCCTGTTCGAGGGCCTGTGAGGGCCGCGCCCGTGGCTGTTTAGCGTTTCGTTGCCGAGTCCGCCTGGGGGTAGAGTGGCGGTGATTCGCGGCTAAGCACCGCGAATGTCCGCCACGAGCGGTCGGAGCGGGGCGAAACGGGGCGGCGCGGAATGCCGGAACGAGCCGGAACGGGCGGCGCACAGCGCGACACGAGAGCGCGATGGCTGCCGGCGGCGCTGCTCGCCGCCGCGCTCAACTTTCCGCAACCCACCCTCGGCGCTCCCGCTGTCGTCGACATCGTTCTGCAGACCGCCGCGGCGCTCGACCGCCAAGAGATCGTTTCCCTCTCGCTTACCCTCGGCGTGCTCCTCTTCGCCGTGGTGACGGCGATCGCATTGGTGCGTACCCGCTCCCACGCCGCGACCAAGCTAGCCGAGGCGCGGCGCGAATCCGCCGCCGCGCGCGAGACCGCGGACCGGGCGCTGGCGCTGCTGCTGGCCGAGCCGCAGGTCGTCGTGGTGTGGCGCGATCCCAAGGGCGAGCCAGAGATTCTCGGCGATGCAATGAGTCTCATGGGCTTGCCGGCGACCCGCCGGGTGCTCGCCTTCGGCGCCTGGCTCGACGCCGACCAGGCGCATGTGCTGGAGGCTGCCACCGACGCGCTGCGCAAGAGCGGCCAGACTTTCTCCATGACGCTCGTGAGCAACCGCGGCAACCACGTGGAGGCCGCCGGCCGCCCGATCGGCGGCGCGGCGGTGTTGCGTCTGAAGGAGATCACCGGCGCCAAGCTCGATCACGCGGCGCTTGCCGAGCGGCACCAGCGGCTCGAGCGCGACCTCGAGCAGCTGCGCGCGCTGTTGGAAATGGTGCCAGCGCCGATCTGGCTGCGCGATGAGGCCGGCCGCCTCGCCTTCGCCAACCGCGCCTACGCCACCGCGGTGGAGGCCAAAGACGCGGCCGACGCGGTCGCCCGCGAGATGGAGCTTCTCGACCGGCCCACCCGCGAGGAGGCGGCGCAAGCGCGCGCCGATCAGCGCGCCTTCGCCAAGCGTGTGCCGGTGGTGGTCGCCGGCCAGCGGCGCGTGGTGGACGTGATCGAGTTCGGCAATGCTCGGGGCGCGGCCGGCATCGGCTTCGACGCCACTGAAGCTGCGACCGTGCGCGCCGATCTCTCGCGCATCGTCACCGCCCACCGGCGCACCCTCGATCAACTCGCCACCGCCGTCGCCATCTTCGGCGCCGACCAGCGGCTCGTGTTCCACAATGCCGCCTATCGCTCGCTGTTCAAGCTCGATGCCGCCTTCCTCGAGGAGCGGCCGAGCGACGGCGCCGTGCTCGACCGGCTGCGCAACGAGCGCAAGCTGCCCGAGCAGGTCGACTTCCGTGCATGGAAGGCCGAGCTGTTCGAGGCCTATCGCTCGCCTGAGCCGAAGGAGCACGTATGGCACCTGCCCGGCGGCCGCATCCTGCGCGTGGTCACGAGCCCGAACCCGGAAGGCGGCGTCACATATCTCTTCGACGACATCAGCGAGCGGATCGCGCTCGAGAGCCGCTACAACACGGTGATCCACGCCCAAAGCGAGACGCTCGACGCGCTCAACGAGGCCGTGGCCGTGTTCGGTTCGGACGGCCGCCTCAAGCTGCACAATCCCGTGTTCGAGCGGCTGTGGCATCTTTCCGCGAAGATGCTCGCCGACAATCCGCATATCGACGCAGTGGCTGGCTGGTGCGGACCGCTCGTGGCGCTCGACGCCGAAAGCCGCGCGCCGCTCGATCCGTGGCAGACGATCAAGCGCGCGGTTACCGCGATCGAGCGCCGCGACCCGGTAACCGAGCGGATCGAGCGGGTGGATGGCAGCGTGATCGATTGCGCCGCCGTGCCGCTGCCGGACGGCGGCACGCTCGTCACCTTCCGCGACGTGACCGACAGCGTACGCGTCGAGCGGGCGCTGGTCGAACGCAACGAGGCGCTCTTGCAAGCCGACGCCCTGAAAAACGCCTTCGTGCGCAACGTCTCCTACGAATTGCGCTCGCCGCTCACCACCATCATCGGCTTCGCTCAACTTCTCACCGAAGCGGCGATCGGACCGCTCAACGACAAGCAGCGTGACTATGTCGGCCACATCAATCAATCGAGTGCGGCACTCCTCGCCATCATCGACGACATTCTCGATCTCGCCACTATCGACGCCGGTGCCATGACGCTCGAGCTCGGCCAGGTGGATGTGCGCGCGACAGTGGAAGCCGCCGCCGACGGCGTGCGCGACCGCCTCGCCGCGAACGAGCTCAAGCTCGACTTGCGCGTGCCGCGCGACGCCGGCCACTTCGTCGCCGACGGCAAACGGGTGCGCCAGGTCCTGTTCAACCTTCTGTCCAACGCCGTCGGCTTCTCGCCCAAGGGCGGCACGGTGACGCTTGCGGCGGAACGGCGGGCGGGCGGCGTCGTCTTCCGCGTCAGCGACGGCGGGCCCGGCATTCCGCCCGAGCTCAAGGATCGCATCTTCGGACGCTTCGAGAGCCACCCACTCGGCTCCAAGCACCGCGGACCGGGGCTCGGCCTCTCCATCGTGCGGGCGCTGATCGAGCTCCACCACGGCACCGTGGCCATCGACTCGGAGCCCGGGCGTGGCACTGTCGTCACCTGCACATTTCCCACCGACGCGGCGGCCGGCCGCGAGGCCGCCGAGTAGCGCCTGCCATGGCGACCGCAAACGCCCTGCAATCGACCTGGGACATGGTCCTGGCGGACGAGAGCGCCACCGACCGGCTCGCCAACGACTTGTCCGCGGTGCTTGTCCCTGGCGACCTCCTGACGCTGTCGGGCGACCTCGGCGCGGGCAAGACTACGCTCGCCCGCGCCGTCATCCGGGCGCTCGCCGGCGACGACCGCATCGAGGTGCCGAGCCCGACCTTCACCTTCCTCCAGCTCTACGAACTGCCGCGCTTCCCGGTGGTGCACGCCGATCTCTATCGGGTGACGACGCTCGCCGAGCTCGCCGAGCTCGGCTGGGAGGAGGCATCGGAGGGCGCGGCCGTGATGGTCGAATGGCCGGACCGGGCGGCAGCGTTGATCCAGGCCGACCGGCTCGACGTGGCGCTCGCGCTTGCGCCCGATCTTGGCCCCACCTTCCGCTGCGTCCAGCTCACCGGCTACGGGCTATGGGCGAACCGGCTGACGCGGCTGCGCGCCACCCGCGTATTGATCGACGCCACCGGTTTCGCCCAGGCGCGACGCGCGCACCTCATCGGCGACGCGTCGACGCGCCGTTACGAGCGGCTTTTCGTGGAAGGCGCGAGCGCCGTCTTAATGGATTCGCCGCCCCGACCGGACGGGCCGCCGGTGCGTGGCGGGCGCTCCTACAGCGCACTCGCGCACCTTGCCGAAAACGTGCGGCCGTTCGTAGCGCTCGCCCGCGGCTTGCGTGAGCGCGGCTTCAGCGCGCCGCTGGTGCAGTCCGCCGACCTCGAGGCCGGCCTGTTGCTGCTCGAGGACTTCGGCGACGAGCACGTGGCGGCCGGCGATCCGCCGATGCCGGTCGAGGAGCGCTACGAGACGGCGATCGACCTTCTGGTGACGCTGCATGGGCAGGAGTTGCCTCCGACGCTTCCGGTGGCGCCGCGCCTCGAGCACAAGCTGCCGCCCTACGACATGGGCGCGTTCCTGATCGAGACGGAGCTGCTCGTGGATTGGTATCTGCCCTATCGCGGCGCCGGACCGCTCACGCCGGTCGATCGTGAGGTTTTTCTCATGCTGTGGCAGCACGCGCTCGCCGAGGTGGTGGGCGCGCCGGCGACCTGGGTTCTGCGCGACTTCCATTCGCCGAACCTGATGTGGCTCGAAGAGCGGGAGGGGGTAGAACGGATCGGCCTCCTGGATTTCCAGGACGCGCTGATCGGACCCGCCGCCTACGATGTCGCCTCCCTCCTCATGGATGCGCGCGTCGACGTCGGCCAGGATCTCGAGCTCAAGCTCCTCTCCCGCTACGCGGCGGGCCGCACCGCCGCCGATCCCGGATTCGACCTCAAGCCCTTCGTCCGCCAGTACGTGACGCTGGGAGCGCAACGGGCGACGAAAATTCTCGGCATCTTCGCCCGGCTGAACAAACGCGACGGCAAGCCGGAGTATCTGCGGCATCTGCCGCGGGTGTGGAACTATCTCGCTCGCGCCCTCGCTCACCCGTCGCTCGCCGCGCTCGCCAAGTGGTATGACGCGCACGTGCCCGCGCCCGTGACCGCCGCGGTGACCGAGCCGGCAACCCCGCCCGCCGCGTGATGGCAGCCGATAATCCCGCCCTGCCCAAGACCGCCATGGTGCTCGCCGCCGGCCTCGGCACGCGCATGCGCAACCTGACCGAAACGCAGCCAAAGCCGCTGGTGAAAGTTCTGGGCAAGGCCTTGATCGACCACGTGATCGATCGGCTGGCGCAGGCCGGGGTGGAGACCGCCGCGGTCAACATCCACCATTTCGCCGATGCGCTCGAGGCCCACCTCAAGGATCGCAAGCATCCGCGCATCGTCTTGTCCGACGAGCGCGCGGGATTGCTCGGCACCGGCGGCGGCATCGCCCGCGCGCTGCGCCTCATCGGGGCTGGGCCGTTTTTCATCGTCAACGCCGACAGCATCTGGCTCGAAGGGGTTGTGCCGAACCTGACACGCCTCGCACTCGCCTTTGACGAAGCGCGCATGGATGCGCTGCTACTGGTGGCCGCGACGGCGAATTCCCTTGGCTACGACGGCCGCGGCGATTTCAACCTCGACGCCGAAGGACGGCTGCAGTCGCGGGCGGAGCAACAAATGGCCCCCTTCGTCTACACCGGCGCGGCACTCCTTTCTCCCCGGCTGTTTGCCGATGCGCCCGCCGGCGCCTTTCCGCTGACGCGCCTGTTCCAGACGGCACAGCAAGCCGGACGCCTTCACGGCCTGCGCCTGGAAGGAACCTTCCTGCACGTGGGCACGCCCGAAGCCGTCGCCGCCGCCGAGCAAGCGATCCGCCGCGCGACCGCCTGATCCGTGGCAAACTCACGCCATGGCTGCGAGTCGCCCGCGCGTCTTCACCATTCCGCTGTCGGCGCCGTTCCTGCCGACGCTTGCCGCAGCCCTCCTCGACGGAAGGCTCGTGCCCGGCTTTGCGCCGCGCGGCGACCCGCTGGCGCTTGCCTCGGCGACGGTGTTCCTGCCGACGCGGCGCGCGGCACGCGCGTTGGCATCGGCGATCCTGCAGGCGGCCGGCGGCGAGGCCACGGCGCTGCCGCGCATCGTGCCGCTCGGCGACGTGGATGAGGACGCGCTCGCCTTCGCCGAAGAGGCGCCGCTCGCGCAGCGGCCGGCGGCCAATGCGCTAAGCCGCAAGTTGGTGCTGGCGACCCTCGTGCGCAAATGGGCAGCGCAACTGCCGGAGGCCACCGGGGATCAATATCGGCTTCTGGCCGCTTCGCCGGCGGCGGCAATCGCGCTCGCCGATTCGCTGGCGCGACTTTTCGACGATCTGATTATCGCCGATGTGCGGTTGGAAGATTTGCGGAAAGTGGTCCCGCCGGAACTCGACCGCTACTGGGAGAAGTCATTCGAGTTTCTACAGATGGCCTACCAGGGCTGGTTCGCTTACCTCGCCGAGCGCGGCCTTGCCGATCCTACGAAGCGGCGCGACGAGCTGATCGCCGGCGAAGCGAAGCGCGTCGCTGCCGGCGGGGATGGACCCGTGATTGCCGCGGGCTCCACCGGTTCGCTGCCGGCGGTAGCGAATCTCCTTGCGGCGATCGCGCGGCGGCCCGATGGCGCCGTCATCCTGCCCGGCCTCGACCGCGATCTCGATGCGGAATCCTATGCGCTGATCGACGGGGGCGAAGGCGTCGAGCCCTCACCCGGCCATCCACAGTTCGGCCTCAAGCGGCTACTCGGCCGCCTCGGCATTTCGCGGAGCGACGTCGAAGCGCTAGCCGCCCCTACGGCACCCGCCCGCGAACGATTGCTGTCGGAAGCGTTTCGCCCCGCCGCCACCACGGACCGCTGGCGAGACGCCGCCAACACGCTTTCCGCCGACGACATCCCGGCCGCGCTCGCCGACGTTACGCTGGTGGAGTCAGGCGATCCGCGCGAGGAAGCGCTGAGCGTCGCGCTCATCCTGCGCGAGACACTGGAGGCGCCGACCAAGACCGCGGCGCTGGTCACACCGGACCGGGCGCTGGCGCGGCGCGTCGCGGCGGAGCTCGCCCGCTGGAACATCGCAATCGACGATTCCGCCGGCGCTCCTCTCGCCGCCACCGAAGCGGGAAGGCTCGCGCGGCTGGCTGTGAGCGCTGCCGCGGAGCGGCTCGCACCGTTGCCGCTCGTCGCGCTCTTGCGCCACCCGCTCTCGCAGCTCGCTGCCGCCGCGGAAATCGATGCGCTGGAGCGCGCCGTGCTGCGCGGACCACGTCCGGCGGCGGGCGCCGATGGCCTCGTCCGCGGCATCGCGGAACTGCGCGCGAGCAAGCTGCACAGGCGCGACGCTCGCGCCAAGCTCAGCGATGCGGACTGGCAAACGGCGGCCGATCTTGCGGCGCGGATCGGCAAGGCGCTGGAACCCCTCCTCGCATTCGCCGATGGCCGCCCGCGCCCGTTCGCCGACATCGTCAAGGCGCACAAAGATACTCTCGCGACCATCAACCCTGGCCTCGCCGTCTCGATGGCCGATGACGCCGAGGCCCTCGCCAAAGCATTGGACTTACTCGCGAAAGCGTCCATTGACGCGCCGGCAGTCACTCTCGGCGAGTACGCCGACCTGCTCCCGGGTCTCCTCGCCGAGCCGCAGGTGCGGCCGCCGTTCGATCCGTACACGCGCGTGCGCATTCTCGGGCCGCTCGAGGCCCGGCTCCTCGACGTGGACCGGGTGGTGCTGGCCGGGCTCAACGAGGGAAGCTGGCCCCCCGACGTCCACTCCGACGCCTGGCTCAATCGGCCCATGCGCCGGGAGCTGAAAAAGCTCGATCTGCCGGAGCGCCGCATCGGCCTCGCCGCCCATGACTTCGTGCAAAGCATGGGCGCAGGCGAGGTTGTGCTCACCCGCGCCCGGCGCGAGAGCGGCGTCGAGACCGTGCAGTCGCGTTTCCTGCATCGGCTCTCGGCCCTTGTCCCCGAAGCGGAATGGGTAAAAGTAAAGGAGCGCGGCGATCGCTATCTTGCGCTGGCGCAAGCGTTTGAGTCTCCGGCGGAAGTAAGGCCCATCGAGCGGCCGCACCCTACGCCGCCGCTCGCCGCACGGCCCATGCATCTCAGCGTGAGCGAGATCGAAGACCTGGTGCGCGATCCCTATACGATCTACGCCCGTCACGTGCTCGGTCTCGTGCCGCTCGAGCCTGTAGACGTCGACCCCGGCGCACGCGAGCGCGGCACACTCCTGCACGATACCCTCGCCCGATTCATCACGGCGCATCCGGAGAAGCTCCCGCCCCAGGCGCTCGCGGCATTGCTGGAGATCGGCCGGCGCGCTTTCGCAGCCCTCGACGCCTTTCCGGCGATTCACGCAGCGTGGTGGCCACGCTTCGAGCGCGTGGCGGAATGGTTCCTAAGTCACGAGGGCGAGCGCCGCGAGAACCTTGCCGGCGTGCTTGTCGAGACCTCGGGGCGCATTGCGATCGAGATTGGCGCCGGNCACTTCACGCTTTCGGCCCGCGCCGACCGAATCGATCTCTTGACCGACGGCTCAGTGGCCGTCGTGGACTACAAGACCGGCGAACCGCCCGGGGTGACCGAAGCGATGGTGGGCCTTGCGCCGCAGCTGCCGCTGGAAGCGGCGATCGTGCGGCACGGCGGCTTCGATGGAATCAAGGCGAACACTTCCATTTCACAGATGGTGGTAATCAGGCTTTCCGGCGGAATCCCGCCGGGCAAGATCGTAAAATTCGATCTCTCCCAACANCCGGCCAGTAGGACCGCCGAGCGTCTAGGTATCAAGACTCTCGACGACCTTGCCGAGCGAAGTCTTGTGGAACTGAAGAAACTTATCGGTGAATTCGCGCGGCCGGATCAAGCCTATCACTCCGTACCCCGGCCGAAGTGGCGTCTGCGCTATGGCACCTATGACCATCTCGCGCGCGTCAAGGAGTGGTCGGTAGTGGGAGAAGACGAGTGGTGAAGCCCTATCCGGTCCCTGCCACAACCCGGGAGAAGCAAGCGCGCGCTTCGGACCCGGCGGCCTCGGCCTGGGTTTCGGCGAACGCCGGCTCGGGCAAGACTTACGTGCTCGCCTTGCGCGCGATCAAGCTCATGCTTGCCGGCGTGCCGCCGGCGAAGATCCTTTGCCTTACGTTCACCAAGGCGGCCGCCGCGCACATGGCGAACGTCGTGCTCGACCGCCTCGCCGCTTGGATCCGTCTCGACGACAACGAGCTCGACGAGGAACTCGCGACCATCGACAATGTACCGCCTTCGCCCGAACGGCGGGGCGTAGCGCGGCGTCTGTTCGCCGCGGCGCTGGAGACTCCGGGCGGGCTCAAGGTACAGACCATCCACGCCTTCTGCGACCGGGTGTTGCACCAGTTCCCCTATGAGGCGCGGGTGCCGGCAGGCTTCGAGGTGCTGGAGGAAACGGGCGAGGCGGACCTGCTCGCGCGTGCACGCAACGACGTGCTGGTCGCCGCGGCCAACGACCGGCGGTCGCCGCTCGGGCAGGCACTCGCGACGGCGGTTGCCGCGGTTTCCGACCACGGCATTACGGCGGCGCTCAACGAAGCCATCCGCGATCGCCATAAACTATTGCATTTTATAGCGTTTTACCCGGATACAGACCGGAAACTCGCGGCGGCTCTCAGGCTCGATCCAAAGGAAACGCTCGTGGCCGTAGAATCGGAAATCCTCAACGGTCCGAATCTGCCGCGGTCCGAATGGCCGAGCGTGGCCGCAGCACTTCTTCCTCTTGGTGGCAACGCGACGAATTGCGGAAAGGCCCTGGCTGCGGCCATTGCCGGACCGATTGACGACTACATTTCCATTTTCATCACCGATGAGGGCGAACCACGCAAGGACGGCGGCTTCGGCAGCGCAGCCGTGCGGGCGAAGACCCCCGCACTGTTCACGCGCCTGCTTGACGAGCGCGACCGGATGCATGGACTGGCCGACAAGCGTCGCGCTGCCATGGCGCGCGAGCGGACGGGCGCGCTCATCACGCTCGCCGCCGCCGCTATCGCCAACTACGAGGCGGAAAAGAACGCGCGCGGGCTTCTCGACTACGACGATCTTGTGAGCAAGACCGTCGACCTCCTGAAAAATCAGGACTCCGCCTGGGTGCACTACAAGCTCGATGGCGGCGTCGACCACATCTTGGTCGATGAGGCACAGGACACGAGCCCGGAACAGTGGCAGGTAATCGAGAAGCTCGCGGAGGAATTCTTTGCCGGACGCGGCGCGCGTGAAGACCGTATCCGCACGATTTTTGCCGTGGGCGACGAGAAACAGTCGATCTTCAGCTTCCAGGGGGCGAACCCGAAACGCTTCGATGAGATGCAGCGCGCATTCCGTTCTCGCGCCGATACTATTGGCGCCGCCTTTCATCCCGTGCGGCTCGATTTCTCGTTTCGCTCGGCGCCGCCGATCCTGGGCGCCGTGGACACGATCTTCGCGCGGGAAGAGATTTATCGCAGCCTGAGCAGCGATCCTGAGCCTCACCCGCACGAGGCGATCCGCGACAAAGCGCCGGCGCTGGTGGAAGTCTGGGAAACGACGAAGCCCGACGCCGACGACGAGAGCGAGCTCGCCTGGTACGCGCCNCTNAACGTGCGGAGCGAGCAGAGTCCCGAGGTCAAGCTCGCCGCCCGCATCGCGAGGGCCGTTACTGACTGGCTCGCGGGCGGGATCAGCGTCGGCGAGGACAGGCGCGCGCCGCGGGCGGGTGACGTCATTATCCTGGTGCGGCGGCGCGGGCCGCTGTTCGAGGCGATCTTGCGGGCGCTGAAGCAGGCGAAGCTGCCCGTGGCCGGCGCCGACCGGCTCGTGCTCACTGAGCACATCGCCGTGCAGGATCTGATCGCGCTCGGCGACGCGCTCTTGCTCGAGGCGGACGATCTCGCGCTCGCGAGCGCGCTGAAGAGCCCGCTGATTGGGCTCTCCGAGGAGGCACTATTTGGTCTCGCCCACGGTCGGCCGGGAACGCTCGCCGCGGCGCTCGCGGCGCGTGACGATCCGACCTTAGCGGAGGCATCGGCGCTGATCGCGCACTGGCGCGCCGAGGCGCGCGGGCTGCCGCCCTTCGATTTCTATGCCCGCGTGCTCGGCCGCGACCGCGGACGCAAGCGCCTGCTCGCCCGGCTCGGCCAGGAGGCGGCCGACGCCGTCGACGAGTTTCTCGCGCGCGCGCTTGCCTTCGAGAGCCGCGACACGCCGACGCTCGCCGCATTCCTGGCGCACCTGCGGCGCGCCGGCGGCGAGGTGAAGCGCGATCTGGAGGTGGCGAGCGACGCGATCCGGGTGATGACCGCCCACGGCGTCAAGGGCCTCGAAGCGCCGGTGGTCGTGCTTGCCGACACCACTTCCGTCCCCGACGCCCGCCACGATCCGAAGCTCCTGCACCTGCCGGTGCCGGGCACGCCGCTGGAAGCGCCGCAAGCGCCGGTGTGGGCGCTGAACGCCAAACTCGATTCCACCGCCCTCGCCGCTGCCCGCAAGGTGGCCCAGGACGCCCGCGACGACGAATATCGCCGGCTCCTCTACGTGGCGCTCACGCGGGCCGCGGACGTCCTCGTGGTGTGCGGCTACGAAACGGCGCAACACGCGAAGAGCGGCCTCAAGCCGGGCTGTTGGTATCGGCTCGTGCGCGAAGCGTTGAAGGGTGACCTCGGGCAGGTAGAGGTGCCCTACAGCGACGAGAAGGTGTGGCGCTGGCGCGGCACCACGGCGCACGCGACAAGCGCTCGGGCGCCGGCCGCAGCACCGGCGATCGCGCTGCCTGCATGGATCGATAAGGCGGCGTCGGCGGCGATGCTGGCGCCGCGGCGCGTGCGTCCCTCGTCGCTCGTCTTCGCCGAGCGGACGCAGCCGACGCCGGGAGCGGGCAGCGGCCTCGACCCGCTCACGCGCGGCGCGCTTGTGCATTCCCTGCTGCAATACCTGCCCGCTTTCGCCGGCGACCGACGACGCGCGGCCGCCGAGCGCTTTCTCGCGACAGCCGGACGTGAAATCGACGCGGCGCTACGCACCGGGCTCGCCGACGAGGCGATGGCGGTGCTGGAGAGCAAGGAAGCGGCGGACCTGTTCGGACCCGCGAGCCGCGGCGAGGTCCCGATTCTCGCCCGCATCGCGGCGGAGAATGGGGAGACCATCGAGATCGCAGGCCGCATCGACCGCCTGGCGGTAACGAAAGATGCGGTGCTGATCGCCGACTTCAAGACCGACGCACGCCCGCCCGCCCGGGCGGAGGACGTGCCGCAGCCGCATCTCGCGCAGCTCGCGCTCTACCGGGCCGCGGTCAAGCGGATGTTCGGAAAACCCGTACGGGCAAGTTTGGTCTATACCAGCGGGCCCGCCATTCACCCCGTTTCCAGCCATGTTCTCGACGCAGCGCTGAAGCGCACCACCACGTAAGACGACTTGACCGCCCTACCCGCCATACCTAGGTTCTGCGTCCCGTCGGACCCCCACCCCCCGATTTTCAACTCCCGCAGAGGTTCTCATGGCCGTCGCCAAAGCAAGTGATTCGTCCTTCGAAGCCGACGTGCTGAAATCTGCGGAGCCGGTGCTGGTGGACTTCTGGGCCGAATGGTGCGGCCCCTGCCGCGTGATCTCACCCATCGTGGACGAGGTGGCCGGCGAGCTGCACGGCAAGCTCAAGGTCGTGAAGGTCAACGTCGACGAGAATCCGGCGACCGCGGCCAAGTACGGCATCATGTCGATCCCGACGCTGATGATCTTCAAGAACGGCGCCATGGCCGCCCGCCAGATCGGCGCCCTGCCCAAGGCCAAGATCGTCCAGTGGATTCACGGCGCGATTTGACTGCGCCCTGACTTTGCGCCTCAAGCGGACGGCGTGCCGTTGCGCATGAGCACCTCGCCCGCGAGATAAAGCGAGCCCGTCACCAGCACCCGCGGCGACGTTTCCAGTTCGAGCGCGGCGACGCGCGTGAGCGCCTCCTCCACGTTCGACGCCACGTCAGCGGCGAGACCCGCCCGCGCCGCCGCCACCGCGATCTCGGCCGCCGGCCGCGCCGCCTCGCCCGGCGCCGNCACGGCGAACACGTGTCGCGCGAGGTCGCTGAAGCAGGCGAGAAAGCCTTCCGCGTTCTTGCTTGCCAGCATTCCGACGACGAGCACGAGCGGGCGCGCCACGCGCTCCTCAAGCTCGACGATGGCCGCCGCCGTGGCAGC
>JGI12635J15846_10003516_pt1 | contig 13601 bp, 4 predicted proteins | sample BlaSpr_A8_OM2_M2_FD_15846 | JGI IMG/M metagenome (IMG submission 15846) | reverse complement strand
GTAGTTGTCGCCGATCAGGATGTTCTTGTCCTCTTCCTTCACTAGCTCGTAGCCCGGAGGCACGATCATCTCTACGACGTACTTGCCAGCAGGCAGCATGGGTGTGCCAACCCGATAAGGGTCAGTCGTGTCGGGATTGGGGACGCAGGCGGTGCAGTTCGAGCCGGCCGCAGTCGCCAGCGAAGCAACTGAGACAGTACCCGTCCCTAGGCCAGTACTTGCTACCGTGTAGGTGAAGCTTGTGGGGCTGAGAACGGTGACATTGAAACTGCCGTCAAAACCAGCAGGCGTGACACCCGAGATCAGGACAATGCTCCCGGAACTGAGGTTGTGTGCTGCGGAGGTGACGACCGTTACGGTGCTAGACGGCGCCGCAGCTTCACTAATGGTGCTGATGGAGACTGCGGCTCCACTCGGTTTTCCGCTCATCGGATTGAAGCTGGTGACGCTGGGAAACTGGTACATACCGTCGTAAGGCGCCGGTTGGACCTGGTTCCAGTTGTGCATGCCGTCATAGCACTTGAACTGGGCGTCGTTCGGCAGAGTGTGGGCCGGGGTCCCCCCGTTGTTGTACTGGTCAAGCCAATCGGGCTGGTCAAAGATGGAGAAAAAGAACAGATCGGCGTTTGTGCCGGTATTCCTTCCTTGACCCGGGCAGTTCATATTGGGCATGCCATCTGAGCGGAATCCTTGCGTCCAATCGTCCCAACTGCTGGTCTTGGTGGTGTCAATCAACGTGAGGGACGTGCTGCCATCCGGGGCTGTCCCTTCTTTGTACAGGTTGACGGTCACTCCGGGCACATCCGGAGTCCAACTGGTGTGAATGAGCAGCGCGGGGTCATCGAACGGCCGGGTCGAGGCATAGATCACCTCGCCGTGAATGCCGCCCGTTTCGCCAACGGCATAGGGCTTCTTGCCAAACTCAATGAAATTGTTCTGGCCAGAGAAACCCTGCCAACCTTCGGTGCCGAACCAGAAAGGCGGATCAACTCGGCCGGTGGAACCGCCCGGAGAAGTTGGGGTCGCGGTCGGGTCAAGTGGAGCGGGGGCAGAGGTGCAGTCCGCATTGGCACAATAGTACGCGCCTGGTACCCGCAGGTTCGTGGGCACTGGGATCTGCTCGACGGCATTTGCCAAGCAATGAGCAATGTTCGAGTCTCCGAGCGCTCCGCTCGGCGACGCGGCGCAATTAGCAGAACCGTCGGAGGGCCCGCCCGCGTCATAAACCACGTGGACGCCCGTGCTCTTGTAGCGGGTCGTATCGGTTTCGATCACGTACCAGCTGAACAGCGGGAAGATCTCGTTGAAGCCGGCGTTGCCGCTCAGATCCGTATTGTTGAAATTGGAGTAGCTGCCGTCGCGGAAGCGATTGTTGGTCGCCACCAGCGAGAGGCCTTCTTCGTCACTGTCCCGAACACCGTTGCCGTTCTTATCGAAGAAGGTTGACGTGTAGATATTCGCCTGCCACTGGTTGATGGCAATCTGTCCCAGAGGGAGGGTAGCTCCGCCACCCAACCGGACCGGCGTTGACAGGCCGTCCACCAGCATATCGTTCCACTGGTCAAAGACCGTAATTCTCCAGTCACCCTCGGGAAGACCCGAGAGGGTGAAGTTGCCGTTTGCGTCGCACTTGGTGAAGGCAAAGTCTTCGCCATCCGCATCGCCAAAACTCACGTAACACTGAGTGAAGGAGAAGCTGCTGTTGTCGCCGCTGCTGTAGAGCCGCTCATCGGGCGTGCGGCTCATACGCTCGGTTGTGACCGTGCCGGTCACGCTGTTGTTGCAGTTGTACGGTTTTGGAGCGTTAGGGCTATTCGGGTCAGTACCGTCGCAGATGTACTGCTTGCGGGCATTGATGATCCCCGGGTTGGCAAATCCAATGGACACGTGGTATCCGGCCGGGCCGTACTCCTGGAAGAAGCTCGGCTCACCGATGCGCAGGAAAGAATCGTGGGCCTTCTGGCCGTCCAGGGTATTGGTCTGGAGCCATTCTTCGCCACGCGCAATCCGGTCGGCAGCTGGGGTGGCTACTACGCCGTACCGTCCTGGCATCAGGTTGGAAACGACGGCTTGGCCAGCCAATGGGGACAGTGTCTTGTTATCCGCTTCGTACCTCGGGCAGGTAACGATGGTGCCCGTAATGCCCGTTGGACTCGCCGTAGTACCATCAGAGCCCAGATTTTGATTGGCCCCCGAAATCGGGCAGGCATCGAGTCCGGTGCTCGGATCGATCGTTCCCGCCAGACCGTTCGACAACGGCATGTTAAACATGTCGTAAGTCATCTGTCCGGTCGCATCGCCGGGGCCGCCGGCATCGTCGAACAAGGTGATATTGAAGCCCCCCAAGCCTGGTTCATTGGGTGACAACACGTCGATGCCGCCGCCCCCATCCTGCTCACCATTGAGCGGGAAGTCGTCCTCGAACACAAACACAGAGAGTTTCGAGGGCGGGAAGGGATTGGGTTGCACGAGCACGGTCACGGCCGGGAAGGTACCGCTAGCGGTACAAGTTACCGCTGGCGTCGTAGGTACGCAGGCTATCGGAGCGCCGCCCATGCCGTGGCCGCCAACTGCGTTTCCAGTCTCGAACGAGTTGGCCGCGTCGCCCGGGAGAACCGAGATGTAGTAGCGCTTGGTCGGATCCAGATGGACCGAGTTCGGGAGGAGGGGCGCTTCCCCGTTTCCGGTAAGATCTTGCCGGCAAACACCGTTGCCCACGTCGCACACCGATGCCACACCGCCAACCGTCTGGCCCGATTCGCAGGACAGTGGACCTGTGCAGCCCGCTGCTACGACCGGCATGTAGCTGGTATGGAAGTTCGTCCCAAAGGTTGGAACGATGCCCGTCGGGTTAGTCGTCGTAGGCGCGCCTGGGCAGCCCGCTGGCGGGGGGTTTGTTGTACAGGCAGGGTTGATGTAGAAGGTGCGGTCTTCCTCAATGATCCAGCGATAGTCGGCAACAGGAGTTGATTTATCTTTGCCGTCCACAACGTTGACCACAAGACCGGTGGCCGACGGGAAGTTCAGCGTCACGGCCGCGGCGGTGGCGCTCACAGTATTCTGCGAGTTCTGCGCCTTGAAGGTAAAGGAGTAGCTGCCTGCCCCAGAGACGGAGGCATTGAAGCCGCCGTTTGGATCCACGGAAAGCGTCAAGCCTGAAGCCGGCGTAACGCTAGCCGCATTCACCGTGACGGGATAGCCCGCCGCGTCTGTGCAGCCCGCCAGGATGCCCGGGGGCTTGATGCTCAGGGTGGTGGCCACCGTCGACGAGAACGCGGCGTTGGGGCATGTAATACCGCTAGCTGCCTCGATCGTTGCCGCGCCCAGGTTCACCGTGGCGCACGCTGGCCCCGAAGTCGCACCATTTCCGCAATAGGTAAAGGTAGTGGCGCCGCCCGAGTAGGTAAACGTCCCATCCAGGTTGAGCGTCAGTCCTGGTACGGTACCTTGGACCTTAGCACCATGCACATTGACGTCGTTGGCAAGCACACCTTTGGACGGGTCCGAAACGGTGAGCGTCTTCCCCGCAATCACCGAGCTGTAGATGTCGTTGTTGGCTTGCGCCGGCGCAATTGCAGCGGTGGTAGCCGCTATTCCAGCTCCATTGACGCTGATGTAGGCCAGCATTCCGCCGTCACGCCCGATCGAATTCGTTGACAGGCTCAACTCGCGGTCGAAAACAGGGAGGGCCGGCGGCCCGCTGGGTACATTAATCATTACGTCGTAAGTCTTACCCGCGGCCATAAATACTTCGCTCTGCACACGCGGAATGCCGGGCAGAGGATTGCCATCTTCGGCAATGAGCTTGAAGCCGGTAACGATGGGGTTTGTCGCCCCGGTTTGTCCAGCCACCTGCGATCCAACGATCGAAGGCACGTGCATGCGCAGGCCGGCATTGACTAAGCGCACTAAGACCGATCCGGAAGCCGAAACTCCGGCGGCGGGAGAAACTGGAAATAACGAAGCGCCAGCGGCGTTCCCGTTAAACGCAACACCGTTGATGAGGTAAAACAGGGGCTTGTAGTTGACCGCCGGTGGATAACAAGTATTGATGACCCCAACCGGCGAACTGGGATTGCCGCATCCGCCGGGCTGGCCGGACCAAACTGCTGTCTCGGAGAAGCCGGGGGTATTGACTGCCGTACTGACCGCGGTATTTTGAACGGGGTCGATTTCGCTGAAGACCAGCGGAATTTCTGCGTTATAGGTCACGGCGGGACTCGTCGTGCCGCCTGCGGGGTATGCAGTGCCAGCGGCGGACGTTGTAGGCGCGGCCGTCACTACAAGCACTCCATAAAGGCCCATCGGGCCCTGAATCGAGGGGTGTGTACCGGACTCAATCAGATACGTGCCCGGCCGAGGATTTTTCCAGACAAGGCGTTGCGTCGTTCCCGTTGCCACTTCTGTGGAGAATGATTGGACGCGGTCCCCCTGCGGTGGCGGAACATTCTGCGGGCCGGTGGCCGCTATGGGCCACGTGGTGTCCTGAGCGCCGTGAGCCGGACTCGGCATGGAAGTCGCCGTCGCTCCGAGCCCACCGCCTAACTGACCCACGATCACCAGCGAAGTAGGCACGCTATTCGGCAGACTGTTCTTGAGTTCGATAGCGAGGTCTTGCCCGGTCGGGATGGTAATGACGACGGGAGACCAGCCGGCCGGGTTCGGATTCAAGGATCTGCATGTCGATGGCGCCATCGTCGGAGCGCAACGATAACCCCACATCGGCACAGTTGAGCCGTCAGGCAGGGTGATAGCGCTGGGCTCCGCAGTCAGGTCCACATCCGTCGGCGTGACCCCGGTCGCCCCCGCCGGTGTCCCGGTGTCAGTGAGGGCTAGCGGCGAACCACCCACCGCGACGTCCGAAGTTACAAATGTCGAAGTGACGATCAGATGTCCCGCTTCGGCTGTTGTGTCCGGCCCCGCCGGCGCAGTGAAGACCAGGTTAACTGTGCAGGAATTCGCAGGTGTGGACGTGTTGTTCAGTACAAATGGTGCGGTAGGACAAGTACCACCTGACACCACGGAGTACGCCGAGTTATCGAAGGTTAGGTTGAAGCTCAACGGCGTGTCCGACGTATTGGTCACAGTCACGGTTTGCGCTCCGCTCGTTGCGCCGGGACCGGGATCACCGAAGATCAATGGGGTGGTCGGCGCCGTCACGGTTGGCCGATAGCCCGTCCCGGAGAGAGTTACCGGTGAGCCAGAAATACTGACAGCCGTCGTAACCGGCGGGTTTTGAGTGCTGTCCGTTGTGGTCGCGTTGACAGTAACGGAGTCGCTAAACGGGCCCGTATCCCCCGGGGTGAACGTCACGTTCATCGTGCAGGAGGCGCCGCTGGCCAGGCCGGCTGCGCAGCCGGTCGGATCCACCGAGAAGGGCACCGAGACGCCAGTAACGGCAACGCTTCCCGCGTCGATTGGGGACGCCCCGGCGGTCAGGGTCAACGCTGCCGTCGTCACGCTGGCGCCGACAGCGACGGTGCCGGACGCGGTGGCCGTCACAGACTGGCCAACGGCCATTGCCGCTCCGAGGAGGAGGAGAACTGTTGCGCACAAAGTGCTCTTCAAAATCGTTGGGACGTTGTGGGATTGCATTGCTGTTCTCCTCAAGTTAGTTGGACTCGTCGATTACAAATTCCCTGGAATCAACCAGCATCATCATCAGCATGCCGCCGGGGAAAATATTGTTGGTGGTGATTTCGCGCTCGTTGTGCGAGTGCCACATGAAGGCAAAACCGGCTTCACCGCTGGGCGAGTTCGCAATCGTTCCCGAGGGAGGAGTGGCACCGGTGGCGCCGCAGGACGTGTTGACCTGGGGATTAGTGGGGTCGGGGTGCATGCATCCGGTCGCCCGCAAGGTGGCGTCGGGGCCGAGGTACGGACTACCGCCGTACCAGGCGCCGTTTGTAAACAGGTTCGGATCCGGCAGAGTTACGGGACCGCCGCCCGCGACATCGCCGAACGGAGCAACTTGAAGTGGCTTGTTGTGGTCTTGGCACCACTCGAAATAGTTGATCGCAGTGGGGGCTCCGGTGTTGTAGCCGTTAGCATCCGGAGTACATGGAAGCTTTGCGCTCGCGTCAGCCGAGCTGGGGTTGTGACCGTACGCATCCCAGTTCAAACCTTTGGCTGTCCAGTAAAAGATGCCGTCAAACGCCAAGCCCGGGGTCGTNGTCGTGGTGAACATGAGAGGGCCGGCGAGACTGTTCGGGTCNNTCTGGCTGAGAATCAAGTTCCCGTCGCGGGCCAGAATNCGCACATGGTTACCGTGCTCGTGGAACGGATGCTGCCAGCGACCCTGGCCAATGACTCGTATCAGGACCTGCTCACCCGGATGCATGTGAGGATTGCCGTTGTAGGGCTGGTGCGGATACAAGTGTGAGTAATTGGCATCCATGTCATCCGGCATCGAACGTCCGTTAATCAGGAAGTACGCAGGGTGGTAAGGCTCGGTCGGAACCTGCAAGGTCGTGGGACAAACGTTGCCGTTAGCACTGCTGCAATTCGTGATGGCAGTAACCTGCGCCATTGCCTGGGTGTGAATGTTGGGATCCATCTCGGAGAACTGGAACAGGTACTCCCGGTCATAGCAGGTCTTGGCGTGGTCGTAGGCGGACGTTGCGAGTCGGAAATCGGACTCGCCCCACTGGGTTTCTGCCGCCAGGTTCGCCGCTTGAAGGTCCCCGTTGGTGCAGGCAATACCACTAACGGGCGTGGCCGGGAGCACGATGATTGCGCCGTACAGGCCCATCTCGACCTGGAGATCGCCCTGCGTTCCGCTGTAGTAGGCACGTGTTCCGGGGCTGCCTGCGGTGAAGGTGTAAGTCACGGTGCCGCCAGGCGCCGCCTCCTGAGTCAGCAGGCCGGTGACCCCGCCCGTCGCTGTCACCACGAAACCGGGAAACAGAATCGACGTGTTACCGGCCGCCGCGGGGAGACCATTCGACAGATTGACTGTGACGGTCTGTCCTTCCGTGACGATCAGCGTCGGGCCAGGCACCTGCATGGTGTTACAAAACGTGCCGGTGATGGCGGCGGGAGCATAGCCCGTGGGCGAGCCATTGCAACCGTACCCCCAGGAGTAGACCGACTGTCCATCGGGCTGGGTGAGGTAGGCCGGCTGCGCCGTCAAGTTAAACGTCGGGCCGGTTATCCCAGGAGCCGCAGCATGCGCCGTAACGGTCAGCAGCAGGACTAGCGCTATGACCGGCGCCAGAAGCAATTGTGTGTGCAAGATCGCTTTTTTCATTGTCGTTACCCTCATGGCTGCACTCCTAATTGATATGGACCTCGGTCATCAGCCCGCCGAAGTTCTCGGCATCGTTTGACAAGTGGTCAAGATTGGGGGTGTAAAGGTAGTAAGTGCCTTTAGGCACGCCGGTGCTGTCGAGAATCACGTCGAGGGACTCGCCGCCGGCCAAGGTGATCGAGTTCGTGGTGTAGTACAGATTGTTTCCAGCTTGATCCCGCAGCAACTTGGCGTTATAGCCGACGACTTTCATCGGGATTCCTAGTGAAGCCAATGTTTGATATTCCGAGACGTCCAGGTCAGAAATTCTCAGCAATGCCTTCTGGCCAGCCGGAATGTTGATGATCGAAGGCAGCGGCTGCGAGAAATGCATGCTGCCGTCCACCGTTTGGGTTGCCAGGGGACCGGGCGTGACCGTGTCGGGGTAGCTGCGTCCGTTCAGCAGGAAGTACTTGTCCTTCATGTCGGTAAAGCCTTCCGGGTTGAACGTCATACCGACGAAGTGGAAGTTGGGATCGAAGCCGTGAATCTGGAGGGGATACTCGACGTCGTAGTATGTGGAACCGTCGCCATCGTTGTAGGCATAGTTGCCGGTTGCTGCCCTGGCTACGCCCGTCGTGACGCCAGTGGCCAGCGGCGGGACCGGATTGCTGCACAGGATGTCTGCGGCGGAATTGCAAGCCGTGCGTGGATCAGCTTGCTGGGCCACGAGCGCGGCATGCAGATCGCTGCCGGCGGATACCCGATTCTGCCGTGGACGCACATAGAGTTGCCCAACCATGCCCATCTGCAAGTGCTCAGGAGGAGTAATGTGGCAGTGCCAGAAGTAGGTTCCGGCATCCGGCGCGAGATAGTAATAGGTGAAGCTGGCGCCGATGTTAATGGCGACCGAAGCGTCAGGCACGCCGTCATAGAACGCCGAAGCGTTGGGATAGCCGTGGAAGTGGACCGTGTGCTGCTCGAACAAGTCCGGCCGCATAATCATGCCAACGTTGCTAAGAGTGAGGAAGAATTCATCATCCTCGTCAATGGCCATCAAGGGCGCCGGGATGTTGCCATTCATCACACCGACATCCATGAGCTGGCGCGGGTCGACGTGTCCATCGATTGCCGGAACACTCGCCGCAGTGGCGGTGGTTGAAGTGTTCACGTCACCCAGGCCGGTGGTCGGATCGGTGTATGTGAAAGCAAACGTGGGCGGGAAAAAGGGATTGGGAACGTTGATGCCTGTGACAGTCCAGGTACCGTTATAGCCGGTGGTGTCCTGCCCTGAGATGACTACCTGGTCCCCGACCTTGAACCCTGACAGAGCGTTCAAAATAACCGTTACCGTGGTCCCGGACTCGCTGATGTCAAAGATTGTGTTTACGTACGACACGTCGTTAGCTAGTCCCACGGCGCCGTTGTAGGTAAACCCGGAAAGCGGGGCCGTCAAGATGTTTGGCCAGGCTCCCCAACTGTTGGCTACGATTCCATCTGTCGTGGCAGGATCGCCAGGTTGTAGAAACGCCGGCGCCCCGCCGTTGAACGTGCTCGGGGGCTGCGTGCCTGGCAGCCCGTTAGCGATGTCGGCCAACCCCGACAAGGGTCCGAAGGAGAACATATAGGTCTGCGTGCCATCTCCCATGGTCGCGTATCCGTCACCGCCAGAGATCTGCTGGCACTTGATCGCGCCGTTCACGTTTCCGCTCGGCTTCAGATATTGACCTGCGACATCGGCAGTAAAGGTCGTCGGACCGTTGTAGGCCGGTTCCGCATTATTGTTGTTGAGCGCCGATGGATGCGTGATGGTGGTGTTCGGGCATTGAACGCGAAACGACTGTGCGCTCGCAGTGACTGTCGCAAGACAGACGAGAAGAATTGGCAACCAATTCCGGTAGGGCTTCCTCATGGCTGTACAGCCTCCTTCCTAACTTGGCGGACACAAGTCCGCCCCAATGGAGCAGTAGCGATTCTTTCGGGACGATGCGCTATATGCACGGGAAGAAGGGGATGTAAACAAAACCTTCCGCATGCAAAGAACTACGAGCCAGATGCCCACCCTTGCTCGTGGTGACACACTACTATGGCTTATTTGTTGCTCTTTGCGGCAAGGCAACTATAAATGTAAAGTTTTGTAAAATATGTAAAGTTCCTGAAGGTAAAAGGGTCATCTTGCGGGAGAATAATTTCCGCGCCACAAGCACACGGGCAAATCAAAGACGCACCAGCTGCATGCTATTGTCTTCATTGGATTATTGCGTCAGATTAGCTCCTGAACAGTTGCGGACCGCTCGTCAGCAGATACCCGTCCAAGGATGGGTTGTTGCGTTTTACAGCTCTGAAAGCTAGCGGGAAACAATTGAAGCGAAAACCTTCTGCTCTTTGCGCTAGATCAAACACCTGAGCGCACGAGGGGTTTATCACTAAAGTCATTGCGCGTGCTGCCGGGCGAATCTGCCCGCGGGGCACGGTCAAATCGCTCCCCCAGATTTTCTCCGGTACAAACTCCCCTCAGGAGGCACGCGTGTACAAGGGGATCGGAATCCAACTTCAACACCGGGCTGCACAAATGACATCATGAAAAGTCTTCGAATTTTGGCAACTCTTATTATCATCCTGTCGGTACCTGTGATGGGACATGCGGATCAGGCCAATGCTTTGTACAAACAAGGCGTTCAGGCGGAAGCCAATAACAAATACGACGAAGCCTTTCAAGCGTACAGCCAGGCGCATTCTGTGAAACCCAAGGACGCGAGATATTTCACAGCCTTCACGCGTATGCGCTTTTACGCTGCTGTGGAACACGTCCGGCAGGGGCAATTGTTTAGAGACAGTGGCAAGTTGCAAGAAGCGGTCGCGGAATTTCAGCGTGCAGCCGAGATTGACCCGACCAATTTTACGGCGAAGGGGGAAGCTCGTCGCACGGAGGAGATGATAAAGAAGCAAGTGAAGGGCGAGACAGCCCCAAAGGCACGATCGCCACTGGACAAAATGGCGGATGAAGCAGGCGGGCCGGTAGAACTAGTGCCCCTGTCCAGTACGCTGATCAACCTGCGGCTTACTGAAAGCGCAAGCATGGTGTACAAGACCATCGCCAAGCTTGCCGGAATTAATGTTCTGTTTGATCAGGACTACAAGCCGCAGAAGATAACGGTAGAACTGAATGACGTTACCCTACGCGAAGCGCTGAACACGGTGGCGCTGCAGACGAAGACGTTTTGGGAACCCATCTCGAGCAACACCATTCTGGTAGCTGCGGATACCACCTCGAAACGCAAAGAAATGGAAGACACGGTGATGAAAACGTTCTACTTGCGGAACGTTTCGAACGCCGCCGAACTGCAGGAAGCTGCCACGACGTTGAAGGGTATTCTTGACGTTACTCGCATTCAGCTAATTCCCAAGCAGAACGCGATGATCTTGCGTGGAACCACGGACCAGATGGTGCTGGCGCAGAAATTGCTCACTGACATCGACAAGCCCAAGCCAGAGGTCGTGATTGACATCGCGGTTCTCCAAGTCAGTCGCAGTCGCATCCGCACGATAGGCGTCAATCCACCTACCTCTGCGAACATCGTCATGGTACCAAGCCCGCTTGGCGGCGGTGGCACCGGCGGCTCGGGTTCGGGTGGCAATACTTTCACTCTCAACTCGCTCCCAATGATTAACGGGAACAACTTTCAGGTAAGCATCCCCGGCGCATCGCTTTCATTCCTGATGAGTGATAGCGACACCAAGCTGCTGCAGAATCCCGAGATCCGGGCTCTGGACAACGAGAAGGCCACGTTGAAGATCGGCGACCGAGTGCCGGTGGCGACGGGTTCATTTGGAGCCGCGGCAGGAGGCGGTGGTGTCAGTGCATTGGTCAATACGCAATTCCAGTATCTTGACGTAGGAGTGAATATTGACATCACTCCTCACGTCCACTCCGATCATGAAGTCACTCTGAAAATGACGTTGGAGGTTTCCTCGGTTAGCGGAACGCAAAACATTGGCGGGATAAGCCAGCCGATCATCGGACAACGACGCATTGAGCACGAAACCCGCCTGGAAGATGGAGAAGTGAATCTGGTAGGCGGAATTCTTGAAGACACTGAGACGCATTCCCTCGCCGGATACCCCTGGCTGACGAAGATTCCGATCTTGAAGTATTTGTTTGGACAAGAGGACAAGCAAAGGCAAGAAAATGAAATTGTCTTTGCCATCACTCCTCACATTGTGCGAGCGCAAGAGGTAACGGACGACAATCTGCGAGTCGTCGATCTGGGCAGAGGCAACACGGTGAGGGTCGGTAACAGAGACCCGAGGAATAACGGCGCCCCTAATCCTCCGCCAGCTGAAAATTCTCCGATAAGCGGACGAGGGCGACCGCCTGCACCGAACCCAGCGAAGCCTGCGTCGAACATGCCGCAGAACGCGCCCGAGCCCCCCAAGACCAAGCAGACTGCCGGCGCGTATCCCGGGCCTTGACCTCCCCTCGGGCGAGATTCGAACGATGTGAAAAGCGCGTAACTAGGATCGTCTTCCACTATAGCCCCGGTTCAGCCCGGGGCTTTTTTATCGTAAGCGCGAATTGTCGCACCACCGAGATGGCATCGCTGTCACAAGGATCAGTAGTTCAATTTCAGCTCACACATCTCATCTTTGCCGTATCCCTTTCCGAGCGTCTGGCAAAAAGAATCCGAGTAAGTTGCGGTAACGCACAGACAATGCCCTGCACCTCTCTTACCTTGACGTGTGGAATCCACTAAGACTCTGCGGCAGTTCATTTCGGAGCAAACTCCTGGTGATTGGATAGCAATTTCTCTCGAGCGGAATTACGTCGTCGGCTTAGGTGCTTCGAAAGAAGAAGCGAGAGAAAAAGCAGAGGCAGACGGCTACTACAGCTTGATTTTGCTCAGAGTTCCCCAAAAAAGTGCTGCTCGGCCGAATCCTTCTGCGGAGCGTAATGCAGCATAAAGATCTCCGGTCATGTGTAGAAGAAGTGTGCAAAGAGTCAGCGTTCATTTGCGAATCGGAGAGAGTCAAGCAGGTTCCAAAGCCTGGATCAAAATATTATTCGCTCTGCGTAATCCGGGCCAGGGCAACGAAGTCTCGAACCATCACAGCCTCTCGGCGAATCGTGACGATCCCGAGCGATTGCCAATGGCAGAGCAGCCGGCTCACCGTGAATAAAGTTGTCCCTGTCAATTGGGCCAACTCGGCGCGCGAAAGAGCGATCTCGCGCTGCCCATTCACCGGTCCTCCGAGTTGATCCGACAGGCGAATCAGCTCGCTGCTGAGGCGCGAGGGAACCTTTTCCGTAGAGACTTCCCGAAAGCGCTGCTCCATCTCCCGCAAACGTTGTTCAAGAGCGCGAAGCGTATTGCGGCGAAATGCCGGGAGTCGCACCAGGAACTTTTCGAAATTTTCCGCTTCCCACACCAAGGCCGTGGAGGATTGGACTGCCTGCGCCGTGGAGCAGTGAGCGCACTGCACACACACTCGGAAAGAACCAACAATTTCACCCGCTCCATTTAACCGGAGGATCACTTCATTTCCGCTCAGGCCCGTCTGAGTGATCTTGACACAGCCGGACAGCAGCATGATCACTTGCCGAACGGGATTGCCCTCGCTGAAGAGTGTCTCCTTGCGCCCGAACCGCTTCTCTCGAGCAGCGGAAATAATACTCTGGCAATCGGACGGCTGGACATCCTCAAACAGCGGAAATCCTTGAACTAAGCTAAGTTTTGGGCTCGGCAAACTAATTGCACTCCTGGTCCTGTTGAATCTTCCAAAACCAATGGCCCGATTTTCGTGCAGCACTCGAACTAGTGTGCTGCCTGAGAAACGAAGAGGGGGATTGCAGCCAGACGCCGCTCGTTTCTTGCGTTTCCGTCGACCGGAAACAACGAGTTCAGGGAAGGAGCCATGGCAATCACAGAATGCCCGATGCCGCTGCTACCGTCCATAACACTGTTGGGGAAAGTAATGGCACGAACGGGGGAGTTTTGGGTGACGACAGTAACCGATTGAGTCGAGCAGCGCGAGACGTCGGCAGATCCGCATCGGGTACGGCGGAACAGCGGATCGAACTATTTCGCAGTCTCTTCCGTGGACGGCGACGATGTTTATGCCATTCGCTGGGAGAATTCTGACGGGCGATCTGGATACATGCCAAAGGCAGATCGTGATTGGAAATCATATCTACGTGCCAAAGACCAAGACCGTAAGAAGGTTGATCGTCAGACCAGAAAGTTCAGGCCACTAACTCAAGATGTTTTGCGTGGTCATCTTGTCGGGGATCATACGGTCGGAATCTATCCTCTTTTGCAGGACGAGACCTGCTGGTTGCTGGCGGTCGATTTCGATAAGAGAACGTGGCAGAAGG
>JGI12635J15846_10003514_pt1 | contig 13607 bp, 16 predicted proteins | sample BlaSpr_A8_OM2_M2_FD_15846 | JGI IMG/M metagenome (IMG submission 15846) | reverse complement strand
CGTCCGAAAAAGCCTTGTCGGGATCGTGATGCACTTCCATCAGCAACACGTCGGCGCCCGCCGCAACTGACGCCCGCGCCATGGGGGGAACTTTATCGCGCAATCCCGTGCCGTGCGATGGATCAGACGCCATCGGCAGATGTGAGAGCTTGTGGACAACCGGGATCGCGCTGATGTCCAGCGTATTCCGCGTGTAGGTCTCGAAGGTTCGAATGCCGCGCTCGCACAAAATTACTTCGTAGTTTCCGCCAGACATAATGTATTCGGCCGACAGCAACAGCTCTTCAATCGTGGCCGCAATGCCGCGCTTCAGCAAAACTGGTTTCTTCTCTTTTCCCAATTCGCGGAGAAGATTGAAGTTCTGCATATTGCGCGCGCCCACCTGAAAAATGTCGACGTACGGCAGCATCAGGCTGATTTGCGAAATCTCCATCACTTCGCTGATTACCAGCAGGTTAAACCGATCGCCAGCCTCGCGCAAAAGCTTGAGCCCTTCCAGCCCCATTCCTTGAAATGAATAAGGGGAACTTCGTGGTTTGAACGCACCTCCGCGAAGTGCGCGCGCCCCATCCTTTGCGATCAGTTCCGCGACCGTAAAAAGTTGCTCGCGAGATTCGACAGAGCAAGGTCCCGCCATCACCACAACTTCGTTGCCGCCAACCTTCAGGCCGTTGGCAAATTCGATGACCGTACCTTCAGGACGAAAGCTGCGTCCCGCCAGCTTGTACGGAGCGCTAATACGATGGACTCTCTCGACTCCTCCGAGCACTTCGAGATTCCGAGTGTCGAAATCAGTCCGCGCACCCACGGCTGCGAGAATTGTTTGCCGCTCGCCAGTGGTGCGATGCACGGAAAAGCCCATGCGGACGAGGTGCTCCACCACGTCCTGTATCTGCTCTTCACTCGCCGAATCTTGCATTGCAACGATCATAGGAAACTTGCCCTCAGCCTTCCACCATCAGTACCCTTCTTGCTCTTGGCTGATAGCTCATAGCTGAGAGATGATGGCTGAAAGCTGTTCTTAGTCATTTACGTCATTATCTAGTTCCGTTTCGCCAAGGCCAACTGTGGCTCCGGGTTCCGCGGGCGCAATTTCCTCTCGCTGTATCTGCCGCATCACGTCCATGATCCGTTCGTAAATTCGCAAAAGATCGCGGTTGGGAAGTGGTCCCTTGTTCAACTTCACCGCATTATTAAAGACCGCTCGTTCGCGATCCGGCTCATAAATCGGCATCCCCGCCCGGCTTTTCAACTTTCCGATCTCGTGCGCAGCGGCCGCCCGTTCGCTGAGCAGTTCCACTAACCTGCGATCAATCTCATCGATTTTCGTGCGCCAGTCTGAAATGTCCATGGGAATTCAGTCGTTGGTCGTTCGTCCTTGGTCGTTGGCCTTTTGCCTTCCCTACAAGCCAAACGCACAAGTGGTTTTGCCAACGACGCACGGCCAACGACTAACGACCAACGACCAACGACCTTACAAATTGTGCCACAGACTCCGCTTCTTTGCCGGGATTGCGCTCGATGGTCTCCACGATGGCACTGCCAACGACCGCAGCGTCGGCAAATGCACCCACACTTGCAAACTGCTCGGCGGTCGAAATTCCGAAGCCGACCGCGATTGGCAGCTTTGTAAATCTGCGCAACCGTTTGACCAGCTTTTGTGCGTCTTCAGGCAATTGCTTCTGTGCGCCGGTGACTCCGGTCCGCGAAACTGCATACACGAATCCGGTGGATGCCTTTGCGATCTGCTTTAAACGCGCATCTGTACTTGTCGGAGCAGCCAAAAATACCGTCGCCAGTTTTCTCTTCCGCATTTCGGATAGATAGTCGTCTGCTTCTTCCATTGGAAGGTCGGTGACAAGAGCGCCATCGACCCCGGCTTGGGCTGCCGATTCACTGAATTTGTCGACGCCCATTCGCATGATTGGATTCAAGTAAGAAAAGATAATTAAACCTGCCTGAGATTTCTTGCGGATGTCTTTGGCCAGCTTCAACACAGTGTCGAGTGTTGTTCCATTTTTTAAAGCCCGTTCGCTGGCCCGCTGAATGACGGGTCCATCGGCCACCGGATCGCTGAAGGGAACGCCGAGTTCGATGATGTCCGCCCCAGCGTCAATTGCGGCCAGTACGATATCAAGAGTCGTCGCCACATCGGGGTCGCCGCAGGTGACATAGGCGACGAGAGAAGGTTTGCGGACGAAGTGGAGGGTCATGAAGGTGCGTAACTATCCTAACGCAGAAGAAATCCGGGCCAATCAAATTGATTCGATCTTTCTTGCTTGCGCAGCTTGCCCATATGATAATCAGTCCAAAGGTGTGTATGGTCCCCAGCACGGTCAAAGACATCGAACGCGCGATCGAAACTCTCACGGCGAGAGAGATTGCGGAACTGTATGCCTGGCTGGATGAGCACTATCCTCACCCGATCGATGCTCGGCTCTCTTCCGACCTCTCCGCCGGGCGCCTAGACGCGGCGATTGATCGCGCCCTGGAAGATGAAAAGAACGGCCGTATTCGGCCGCTCTAGTCCAGATGCAGCACTACGCCTCAACCGATTTCTGGACGCAATACCATGCTCTTCCACACGAAATACGGATCCGCGCTGACAAGCAGTTCGTATTGCTGCAGGAAACTGCCCGGAGGGATTGATTGTAGTATATACATTTGTATAGCATTCTGCTACTATGATTTTACAAGTGAATGGGTTCGATTGGGACGGCGACAATCGGATCAAGTGCCAAAAACATGGAGTGTCGGTCGCGGAGATTGAGGCTCTGTTTCATCACGGCCCTCGCGTTGCGCCCGACCCAAAGCATTCGGCAACCGAGGATCGTTTGATTGCGGTAGGGAAAGCAGGCACGGGAAGGCCGCTGTTTGTGGCCTTCACGATGCGCACAAAAGAAGGCAGCCGACTGATCCGGCCGGTATCCGCCCGGTATATGCACGCGAGGGAGATTGCAGCTTATGAAAAGGAAAATGCCCCGCCTAAAAACCGATGAGCAGGGCGAGGCGTTTCTTGCCCAAGACCTCTCCAAACTCGATTTCTCACAATTCAAGCCGGCGCGCTTTGAGTTCGAGAAAAAGGATGAACAGATCAACATGCGCGTTCCGAAGCCGCTGCTTGCGGCCGTAAAGGCCCGCGCCAAAGCGCGCGGTATCCCTTATACCCGGTTCATTCGGGAAACTCTGGAACAGGCAGTGACTGCATCGAAGTAGGCCACCGGGGCTGACACTGTCCTGCGAGACTTATGAAAAAGAAAATCCCAGCTTGAATTCGCGAGGGTGGGAATTTTTATTTTTGGCACCCGCGCATGAGCGCGGAGTTTTGGCTGAATCTGCAAAGCCTCTACGAGTTGCGGCTCGCCCAGAAGAAGTCAGGGAGGTCCATACAAGCGCTTCCGAGGCTCGAACGGCGCGATCTTGTTCGTGCATGACGAAAATCCCCGCCGAAGCGGAGCTCGAGGCATCCTCGAGTCATCCTTGGATTGAGTCAGGGTACAGGTTAAGGCTCACTGGGACGGTTAATCCCCGGAACCTCGTGGCAGTGGCCAGTTCGAACGGCAGTCTCGGCTTCACCCACTTTCGGCAGCTCGCGTTGAAACCGATCGGTCAACAGGCGGTCTCCTTTGACCTCAACGAGGAAAACATCTTCATGCCACTGCTTGTCGTCACCCAACGAACGCTCGAACCAAACGACGGAATTCGGGTGAGCTGTAATGCACTCGCCGAAAAACGTCCTCGCCTCGTACCAAAGAGTACCGTCTTCGTAGTTAGTCTCCTTACCCGGATATAGAAACCGGCGTTGCTCACCCTCATTTTTCATTGGCCCATCACTAGGCGAGTGAATGTAGATCGAGCGGTTTGCGTCGCACTCTTGGCAGCCCACACCCGAGAGGATGTAATACGGGAGCTTGTGTTCTGTTTTAAGTGCTCCTAGCAGCTTCAGGTTGTACAGAGTTGTTTTGAATTTCGAACCGTCAGGTAAAGTCAGGTTTCCCATTTGAGTTGTTTGGGCGAGACTGGGCTGGCAGACGATGAGAGACAAAGACAGTAAGAGAACCGAAAGGGGTCCGACGTGGAACGTGCACGCCCTATTCAGGTAGCTTTTAAAGATCAATACCGTGGTGCCTCCGTCACTCCGGTTTCAGTCTCTCCCGCAGGATACCCATATCCTTATCCCCGCGCCCCGAGATGTTCACGATTACCACGTCAGATTTCTTCATCTTCGGCGCGCGCTTCATCATTTCCGCAACAGCATGCGCTGATTCTAGCGCTGGAATAATTCCTTCTGTCCGTGCCAACAGAGTGCACGCCTCTAGGGCCTCTGAATCCGAAGCTGGGACGTACTCCGCACGGCCTACATCTTTCAGCCAAGCGTGCTCTGGACCGATCGACGGATAATCCAGCCCCGCCGAAACGGAATGCGTAGCCGCAATTTGCCCGGCAGCATCCTGCAAAACGTAGGAATAGGTTCCCTGTAGCACACCGGGCGAACCTCCACGAAATCGGGCTGCATGCTCCCCGAGGCCATCTCCGCAACCTCCCGCCTCCACGCCAATGAACTTTACTTTTTTGTCTTTAATGAATTCGTAAAAAATTCCGATCGCATTCGATCCGCCGCCTACGCAGGCGATGATCGCAGTGGGCAGTTTGCCTTCAGCCTTCAGAATCTGGGCGCGCGCTTCGCGGCCGATCACCTTATGAAAATCCCGCACCATGGTTGGATAAGGATGAGCCCCCAAAACGCTTCCAAGCAAATAATGCGTGGTCCGCACATTGGTGACCCAGTCGCGCATGGCCTCGTTGATGGCGTCTTTTAGAGTGCGCGAACCCGACTCCACGCTGCGGACTTCGGCCCCAAGCAAGCGCATGCGAAATACGTTGAGCTCCTGGCGGCGCATGTCTTCGCTGCCCATGTACACCACACACTCGAATCCAAGCAGCGCGCACACAGTCGCCGTCGCAACACCGTGCTGCCCCGCGCCAGTTTCCGCAATAATTCGGCGCTTGCCCATGCGCTCGGCAAGCAGCCCCTGTCCCAGACAGTTATTGATTTTGTGTGCGCCAGTGTGCAGCAAGTCTTCGCGCTTGAGATAAATCTTGGCGCCGCCAAGTTGTTTGGTCAGGCGGCCAGCGAAAAACAGCGGCGTGGGACGGCCCGCATAAGTTCGCAGTAACTCAGCCAATCGCGCTTGAAATTTCTTGTCCTGTTTTACCTTTTCATATTCGCGCTCCAGTGCTTCGAGCGCAGCCATCAGCGTCTCCGGCACATAGCGGCCGCCGTACGCGCCGAAGCGCCCGGGAACCGGCCTCGTCGAAACTTTCTTCGCTCTCGTTACCGTTGCAGTCGCCATGTGCTATTTGTTTTTGTCCGCTTGCCGCACTGCCCTTATGAATGCGCGAACTTTTTCTGGATCCTTCTTGCCCGGCCTAGCCTCAACTCCCGACACAACGTCCACGCCCCAGGGATTTAGTATACGGATTGCTTCGGCGACATTTTCCGGATTAAGTCCGCCGGCGACTACGACCTTCACAGTCTGGCGAATGGTCTCGACTAGAGGAACCGCGGCTTCCCAATCAAACACTTTGCCGGTACCGCCGGGAGATTGTGAGGTTCCAGAGTCCAGAATGACAGTACCAAACGGGTTTGAATTTCGTGGATTAGGTAGTTTTCCAAAGCTTGCAAAATCCACTATGGTTCGAGGTTTGTCTCCCAGAAGATCGGCAGCCGAAAATACTAAATAGATTTTCTTCAGCGCGGGGCCTCCCTCTGAGGCGCGGTTGCTACCGCCGATGGTCTGAATGGATGGATAAAACTGTACACCTGTGAGCCCGCACTGTCTGGCTCTATCAATGCCCTCCTCGAACGACCCGTCCGGCAGTACGCCGACCTTCTCGATTTTCTCCGGCAGCTCCTTCACAATCTCCCGCACAACCTCAGGCGCAACATTTCGCGGACTCTTCTCATAAAAGACAAACCCTAGCGCATCGGCGCCAGCTTCGACCGCCATCAGCGCGTCTTCGAGGTTCGTGGTTCCGCAGATTTTGATCCAAGTCATAAAGCCGTCGTTGGTCGTTCGTCCTTGGCCGTTGGCCAGTCAAATCGCCAAAGCACTGTCAGCTACTTGCAACTGGTGTAGAAGCCTCCGCCAATAACTTGCGCAAGGCATCTCCAGGTTTGTCGGCTTTCATCAACGACTCCCCAATGAGAAACGCCTTAAATCCCGAAGCACGCAAGCGTGCGATGTCGGCACCGCAATGAATCCCACTCTCCGCGACGCTCAAAACGTTCGCAGGAATCGAACTTGCGAGCCGAAACGCGTTCTCCAGATCAACTTTAAGTGTCTTCAAATCGCGGTTATTTACTCCGATCAGGTCGCATCCTGCATCCAGCGCGACTTTGAGTTCTTCCCGATCATGCACTTCGCACAAAACGTCAAGACGCAATTCGGCAGCACGATCCGCCAGAGCGCTCAATTCTTTCGAAGACAGCGCAGCAACGATGAGCAACACTGCGTCCGCCGAATTTGCCTTAGCTTCCAACAACTGAAATTCATCGACGATGAAATCTTTCCGCAAACAGGGAAGTGTTGTCTTTGCGGAAGCCCTCCGCAGATTCTCCAATGACCCCTGAAAAAATTCCTCGTCCGTCAAAACAGAAAGCGCGGCCGCCCCGCCGGCTTCCAATTCCGCCGCCAGCTTTTCGACGTCGAAATCCGCCCGGATTAATCCCCGCGAAGGTGAAGCCTTTTTTAGCTCGGCAATAACCGCGACGCCTTCCTTACTCTCCAATGCGCGCCGAAAACCGCGCGGAGCATGCTTTTGCGCCCGCTGCTCCAGTTCACGCAGATCGACCGTGCGCCGCGTCATAGCGACTCTGGCCCTGGTAGCGGCAACGATTTGCTCAAGGCTGACAGGCATTGGAATCTAGCGATTATACCGGGCGCGATGCCTGCACTCAGGCCGCCGCACAGCATTCGGCAAGGGCACTGCTCGTACACCCACTTCGGTAACTACCGTCAGCCGCAAAAGCAGAACCAGTCTTTCAGGCGAGGGTTCAAACTCGTATGACCAACAAAATTGTCAATTCGCTCTTGACCGTGGCAGCCTGCGGACTGATGTTGGGTTTTGCAGCTGCTCAAACCACAACCAGCACCACTTCCGGAGCCGGAGCAGGCGTCGTCGATCCCGGCCATCCGCGCGTAAATCAGGTGAACAGCCGCGAAACCCGTCAGCAGAATCGCATCGCGAATGGAATCAGCAGCGGCAAACTAACCCCCACTCAAGCTTCACACCTCGAGCACGGAGAAGCCCGCCTGCAGAAAAATGAACAGAGAGATATGGCCGCCAACAACGGTCATCTCACGAAAAAAGACCAGAAGCAGCTCAATCACGAAGCCAACAATATGAACAAGCGCATCTATAACGATAAGCACTAGTTTTTGTTGAATCGCCTCAGGATCAAGCCGCAGAGGATTACGGCTTTTTTATTTGCGCGAGGCGCTCGCTCGCAATATCTGAGATGTCCCGAAATAAAGCAGCGTGGATAACTGCAGAAGTCTTACGGATGCTGGTTCTTGGCGATCCCGGATAATTCCAGCATGATCTCCTTCAACCGCTCATGCCGCTGTCCATTGGCGCGGACCGCCAGCCCGGCCGGTTTCTCCTGTTCGGAATATCGATCATTCATGTCGCGAATCGAAGCAATCTCGTAGCGAAGGGACTGAACTCGGCTTAATACGTCGGAAGTATACATGATCCTAGTTTAACCCAAGTCGAGGGTTGCGGCAGGAATAAGGGATTGTCGGAATGTGAACCTGGCGTGAATGGGAACGTCGAATTACTTCAATTTGTTCTTTACTGTCTCAATCTGTCGCAGATGATTTTGAGTATGCGAGTCGAGCTTCTCCACGATTTCGCTCAAATGCACCTCACGCTTTAGCTCCGGATGATAAGCCGACTTGTTCAAATCCGACGATTTCACCCGCCGCAATATTCGCAGATTGTGATGCCGGTTCACTCCAAACAGCGCGATCATCTCGGGCGCCGGAGTTTCCATGTAACCCAAATTCGCAGCCCACGCATTCTGATCCATGGGAGCAATCGCGGACTTCTCCTCCGCAAGCATCTGACGAATGCGGTGCCCGAACACGATCTCCACGTCCGCGAGATGCCCGAGGATTTCCAGAATGCTCCATTTATCCGGCGCAGGCTTGTAACGCAAAGTCTCAGCCGGCAATCCCGACGTAGCCGCGGCGAGTTGGCGAGGATTCTTTTCCGCCGCATCGAGATGTTGTTTTAATTCCGCTTCGGTCATCGATTCTCCCCGGCGCGCTTCCCAAATTCTCCTACTTCTTTGCCTTTGTCGGCAAACTCAATTTTGTAACTGTTATTGCTCATATCGCTTTCGGGCACACTGCCGTCGTTGACGATCACTTCCTGCGGAGTAGCCGCCGTCTCAATTCGGATCGAGGCTTTCGACTTCGCGCGCACTTCCAGCTGCTTCCGAATTTCTCCACCTTCAAACTTCATGATGATTGGAACTTCAGCGCCGGCACTTCCTAGATTGTCGATCGTGACCGTGACCAGATAACCTCCCGCAGCCAGCTTTCGGGGATACGCCGACTCCACCCGAAAATCCGGCAATCCCCGATCGCGATATACCCAGTCATCGAAGAACCACTCCAGGTCGCGCTTGGTTTGCTTTTCGATTAGTCGCGGCATGTACGACGGCTCTTTATCTTGATCGGAATGATAAGCAGCGAGAGCGTGTTTCAGAGTCGTGTCGCCAACCATGTCGCGAAGCATCCACCAGACATACATTGCCTTACTGCGATAAAACTCCTCGATGCTGGTGTTGATTAACGATTCAGCAGCTGCCGTATTCGGATCATGTTTTTCCGTGAGGACGCGTTCGGCAGTGACAACCGCCGCACGATGGGAGTCCATGAAACTGAGTGCGGCCTGGCTCCCAGTCTTGCTCTCCACACTTGCGGCCTGGGCGAAGTGCGCCAGCCCTTCATAAATCCATAAACGCGATGAATAAAAAGCCGCATGTGTGAGTTGGTGGACGGCCGTTAGGCTGTACTTTGTGGAATCAGTTTGCACCAGCGGGGTCAGGAGCGTCGGCCCACTCTCAAACGGCGAGTTGTGTGGATCCTGAAGTTCGACGATCTCAAGTTTCTCTCGCGGAGGTCCAAACCACTCTATTATGAAAGGAAGTTCTATCTCTTCCGCCAACGCAAAATTCTCTGCGGCGGGTTTATGCTCCGGTAAATGGTAAACAGTAATGTTTTGCCGTTCGAGCGTTCCATAGTTCCCGATCGCAAAGGATGGAACGGCAATCCCAATCTGCGAAAACGCACAGTCAGCTGAAACCAACTGCGCTCCGCCCACTTCCAGGGAGAGTTGATTTGTTTCGGTTCCGCTGCACAAGAGCGTTGGAGGCTCCTCAGAACCGCTCCGCTGGTAATGAAGCTTAACTTCCAGGCTTGAATACGACTCCCTGCGCTTCCATTTTCCAATCGTTTCGGCCACGCTATCGCCTTCCGATAAATCCGCAGATTCCATCCCCACCGGATACCACGTTACATATCCAACTCCCCGGACCGCAGTGAATGACTTTCCAATCTCGTCCCAATCGCTGTGCTTCGCCACGTCTTTCGGAACCCCAATTCGCTCCAGCCGCGTCGTATCCAGGACAATCGTTCCTTCATATCCCACGCTCACTTCAATCGTGCTGTGAGGCGCAATCTCTTGAGGCAACGTAACGATCGCTTCTGAAAGCGCGCCGGTATGATCGATATCGGAAGTGTAATTCTGCGAAGTAAACTCGACGGGTTTATCGCCGATCTGAATCGAACGCCAACCTAAACTGGAAGAGATTTGCAGACAGACATATTTTTGAGGTGCAGCCGAGTCGTTCCGCAAAGTGACTCTGCCGCGGACCCCAATCCGCTGCTGAGCAGGATCGACTCTTACATCCAAATCATATTTCGTGAAAGTGAAGGCCTCGCGATCGAGCGACCACGCGGGTGCTTGCAAAACACAAAACCAAAAAACCAGACAGAGCCACTTCATTTGGATTCGGACGGCTCCGATTTCTTTCTCCGCTGGCGCACAATTTCATACAGCATCACGCCAGCCGCGACGGAGACATTCAACGACGGCACTTTCCCCAGCATGGGAATGGAAACCAGAAAATCGCACTTTCTCGCCACTAGCTGATGAATCCCTTTGCCCTCCGCTCCGAGAACGATAGCGCAATCCATGTTGTAATCGAGCGAATCGTAGTTTTGTGGGCCGCGTTCATCCAAGCCAACCGTCCATATGTTCTTGGCTTTCAATTCTTCCAGCGTGCGGGCAATGTTCGTAACTTTGGCCACCGGCAAATGCTCGCTCGCCCCCGCCGAAGCCTTCGCCACCAGAGCTGTAACGCTCGCAGCCCTGCGTTCAGGAATAATTACCCCATCCGCGCCGGACGCATCAGCGGTTCGAATGACCGCTCCAAGGTTGTGCGGATCCTCAACGCCATCGAGCACCACTAGCAGAGAATACTGACCACGTTTCGCCTCCACCAGATCGTCGAGATCGTTGTATTGTTTCGCGGACGTAACCGCGACCACTCCCTGGTGCGCATTATTTCCCGCCATCTGGTCAAGCTCAGCGCGGGAGACAAATCGCACTGCCACGCCTTGCTTGCGGCATTCGTCGACCACTCGCTGAAGACGCAGGTCGTGCCGCTCTTTGGATACCGCTACCCAACTGAAAGAACGCGCTCGCGCTTTGAGTCCTTCAGCGACGGCATTAATCCCATAGATGTAATTCATGAGCAACTCAGTTTAGCGCCTAAGCGGTTTGCGGGCTAACTCGCTGCGATCAGTGGCTCCGATCGCAGGCTTCTCAATGCGACCGCACCTTTTGTGGTTGAGTTCCGCTATGCCGCCGCCGTATCGTCTAAGAAATTAATTCTGCAAGCCGAATCAAGCGTGATTGGGAGTCGAAGCGATGCATCGTGTGTTGAGATTGTTCATATTCCTTACATTGATATTTGTTGTGAGCCCACTCGGCTTCTCGCAGGATTTCTCCGCTGAGATGTTTGACCTGCGTCCGGGACGCACCGACACCGTCAAGATTTTTGTCGAAGGTTCCAAAGTGCGGATGGAGCCGCAAGGAAAGGGAAAAGACAGCCAAATCATGATATGGGACACCGCCGGCCAGAAAAGCTATGTGCTCGCGCCCGCGCGCCATATGTACATGGAGATCGGCAGTTCGATGTTGCAACGAGCCATTAATCTCTGGCGTCCCGCGGATGTTGAAGACGCCTGCACCGATTGGTTGAAGGTGTCGCAGCAGCTTAATCCGGGAGAGAAGCCGGCAACTTGTCGCAAAGTTGGCAATGACATTGTGAATGGACGCAGCGCGGTAAAATACGAAGGAACCTCGCCCGACGGCAAGAAGGGCGAAGTCTGGCTCGACGTTAAAGTGCGCTATCTCGTGAAAGTCGTGAGCCCCGACGGCGGCGGAATGGAATTGCGCAACATTCACGAAGGATCGTCTGACGCCAGCCTCTTTGAAGTTCCGCCTGGCTATAAGAATATGGACGCTGGCAGCACGAAGCGCTCATCACGACCTCCTCACTAACAATGTGGTAGCGGGCTACTTTGAACTCTTTTTCTCCACACACGGTAACCGATGCAAATACAGGCCCAGCTTTGATCCTTTTTTGAAAAAAGCGTTTCCAGGTCCATTTGGCGCGATTTGAAAGCCACAGTCTTTTTCGAAGTCTGCTTGGGCAGCGAACAAGTCTCATGCTCCTGCTTTCCGTCTTTGCTCGTGGGATTCCCCAGAGAGCTACTCTGTCTGCCACATTCCCGTAGCCAATCTGTGGCGCCAGCCGCAATTGTCGGACTCATCCGAAGTGTGCGATGAATCTGATGAAATTATAGGCGAAATAGTTCGGCGCAATAGCAGCGGCATGGTTGCAGCTTGCGCGAAATCCGCCCCTTCGTTGACGCGCCTAAAAATCGGTCGCTATACTGGAGATGATCAGCGACAGCGTGGAACCATCATGTCTCTATCAGCAGTAATTGTCGACGACGAGCAACTCGCCCGCGACGAACTCGCATATCTCCTAAAAAATATTGGAGAAGTAGAAATCGTCGGCCAGGGCGAAAACGGTCTCGACGCAATCAATCTGATTCGCGAACACAATCCTGATCTGGTTTTCCTCGATGTCCAAATGCCCGGCCTCGATGGCTTCGGCGTAATCAAAAAGCTCCTCGACAAAAAAGTCCCCTTACCGAAAATCATTTTTGCCACCGCCTTCGATCAGTACGCGGTAAAGGCCTTCGAGGTGAATGCCGTTGACTACCTTCTCAAGCCCTTCGACAAAAAGCGGGTAGCGCAATCCGTGCAGCGGGCTCGCACCACGCTCGATGCCAACGGCGCATCTTCCGACAAGCTCGAGACTCTGGTGCGTATGCTTGAGGCGCAGAAACCGCAGCCTTCCAAACTCCTGCTCAAGGCCGCCGGACGCCTGTTCCTCGTCAACCAAAAAGACATCTGTTTCGCTTCGATTGAAGACGGTGTTATCAGCGTCGCCACCACCGGACCAACCGGTATGGAAGGTCAATCCAACTGCCGCACTCTGGAAGAACTCCTCAGCAGCCTCGACCCCAATTCCTTCTGGCGCGCCCACCGCTCTTATCTGGTTAACATCAACAGAATCAAAGAAGTCGTCCCCTGGTTCAAAAGCTCCTACCAACTACGCATGGACGATAAGAAACAAACCGAAATCCCCGTAAGCCGCGCCCAAACCAAACGCCTCCGCGAACTATTTGGGTTGTAAATCCACTACAACCTTTCCCGCTTGGTTTGCATCGCACTAGCATCCATTTGTGTATCTATCTGGAACCTCTGAACGTTGATTAACGCAGTCAGGTATCGAGGGCAATTCGCCAGAGCGTTAGCGGTCCTCGGAATCCTCTTGGTCGCATTCAGCGGCTTCGCCCAGGCTGTCCACGTACATACTGACAATTCCAAACTTCCCAGTCATGAATGTTCCCTCTGCTCTGTTGCTCACTGTGGAGTCATTGGCACCGCCGTCTACCAGCCGGCTCCAGTCGTAACCGCTACCCTCTTGCACATCGCCCCAGACGTTATCGCTCGTTCCTCGGCTTTTGTACTCTCTTACCGCATTCGCCCTCCGCCCTCTGCCTAGCAATCGCTTCCGGCAATTGGAAACGTCAGGCCACCTTCGAAGCCCGGCATTTAACTTGACATATCCAGAGGCTGGTTAGCGGGGCAAACTGGCGCATGTGCCAGTTTTTCGAAATCGAGGTGAATCTCCAATGAGACATCGTCTGTGCTCTCTTATCGTTCAAGTGGCATTGTTTGCAATGCCTGTGTACTCCCAGCAGGTGCCGGGAACCTCGCCTGTACAAGACCAGCCCGATAATGCTGCTCTGATGCAGAAAATCCGCGACCTGGAGGATCGGCTAGTTCTGGCGGAAGGTCATATCCGGCAGCTGGAGAGTCAGCAGAGTGCGCCTGGGCAAGCCGCACCGCCAGCGGCTACCGCTGAATCCCCGACTTCGGCGCTAGCG
>JGI12635J15846_10003512_pt1 | contig 13609 bp, 9 predicted proteins | sample BlaSpr_A8_OM2_M2_FD_15846 | JGI IMG/M metagenome (IMG submission 15846) | reverse complement strand
TTCCCGACTTTGTTCTCGCTTGCTCCGGTGAAGCTTCCCTTGGTGTGGCCGAACAATTCGGACTCAATCAGTTCCTCGGGAATGGCGGCGCAATTCACTTCGACAAATGCCTGATCGCTGCGCAAACTCGCGGCGTGCAGGGCGCGAGCCACAAGCTCTTTTCCCGTTCCGCTTTCTCCATAGATCAAAACGCGCCCGTTGGTGGGAGCGGTGAGCGCGATCTGCTGGCGCAGCGCCCGGATCGGCACGCTGTCTCCGTGCAACTGGGTGCGGCCGCCAAGCTCTTCCCTGAGCCGCCGGTTCTCCTGTTCGAGGCGGTGAACTTCGAGGGCATTCTTGATCACCAGAATAACTTTCTCGAGTGACAGGGGCTTCTCGATGAAATCAAATGCACCAAGCTTCGTGGCCCGCACAGCTGTTTCGATGCTGGCGTGTCCGGAAATCATCACCACCATTGGAGTCATGCCGTTCTGGCGCATGCGTTCCAGTGTCTGGAGGCCATCCATTCCATCGAGCCACACATCAAGGAGCACGAGGTCCGGGGACCTTTGATCGAGCAGCGCGAGACACTCTTCTCCGGAAGAAACGGACGCGGTTTCATACCCTTCGTCGGTGAGGATCGAAGAGAGCGCCTCGCGAATGCCTTGTTCGTCGTCCACAATGAGGATGGAATGGGGCATGGCTTTTCGTTTCACGCCGTCCGGGGCGAGATCGGCGCCACAGCGACCTCGGTCATGGGCAGCTGCAGAATGAATCTGGCGCCGATGGGGGAATTGTCCTCGACGCGAATCGAGCCATGGTGTTCGGCCATGATGCGGCTCGCAATTGCGAGGCCCAGCCCCGTCCCACGGTCCTTGGTCGAGAAGTGCGGAAGGAACAGCCTGTCTTTGTCTTCCGGCGAAATTCCGTGGCCGCTGTCCGCGACGATAATTTCTATCGTTTCCCGGTCCCCGTTGAAACGCGTTCGCAGGAGCATTTCCTTTACCGACGATCCCTCCATTGCTTCAGCCGCATTGTCGATGAGGTTGACGACGACGCGCCGGAGAAGTTCCCCATCCGCGCGAATCGCGGGCAAATTGGGCGCCAGATCCTTGCGCACGCGAATCCCTTCCAGCCGGCCTCCGAATACCGCAAGGGCCTCCGTGACGATTTCATTCGGGAATGCGGAAGCGAGCCTCGCCGTGGGGAATCGGGCGAATTGCGAGAATTCGCTCACAAGCGACTCGAGCGCCGTGACTTCCCGTTCGATCAGGGCGGAGCACTCGCCCACAAGTCGCACCAGCTCCGGTGGGTCTGGGGCGGCGGATCGTACCGGGTTCGACCGGCTGCGTTCGAGGTAACGCGACAACCGCTGCGCCGAAAGCTGGATCGGCGTCAACGGATTCTTGATCTCGTGAGCGATGCGTTGCGCAACTTCTTGCCAGGCGGCGGCTTTCTGAGCGCGCAACAAATCGGTTAAATCGTCCACCACGACCACGTACCCACGATTTGTGCGGCGTGGTCCAAGCGAGCTGACGGTCACCGCCGCGTGCAAGAGCCGTCCGGCCATGGTGAATTCGAGTTCTTGCGAGGCGGTGCCCAGGCGCAGCGAACGGCGCATCAGCACATGGACGGAGCGGGCCGCTACCTCACCCAATAGCTGCGCGAAGTTTTCGGCCTGTTTTGCGCTCTCTCCAAACATTCTTACAGCCGCGGGATTGATTCGCACGATCGATTCCGTCTCGTTGACGGAAATCACGCCGGTCGGAATATTCTCCAAAATCGTTTCCATTAGCGTGCGCCGGCGTTCCAGTTCCTGCACCGCTTGCTGCAAGTTGTGAGTAAACAGATCAATTTGACGCCGGTTATCACCCAGCTGTTCGGTCATCCGGTTGAACGAGCGAACCAACGTCTCCAGCTCGTCTTGTGCCTGCACGTTTACTCGTGTTTCGAAGTTTCCAGCTATGATTTCCTGTGTCGCTTCGGCCAGCGCTTGAATAGGGACTGTGACCTGCTTCGACAGGAACAGGGCAAACCACGTCGCCGAGAACATCAGAAGAATCGTGAATAGCAGCAACGTGAGCAGCATTTGGGATTTGTAGGTGCGCAGCTGCTGCCGCTGCAGTCCGTACGTGAGTGTTTGCGTCTCAATTTCTTTAATGCGGCTCGGGAAATCATCCGGAACGTTTCGCCCCGTCAGTAGAAAGTTGCTTCCCGACCTTGCACGGCCAGCCAGGAAATACTTGCCCCGGTATTGCCACAGTTCCGCGCCGCTTGGCATCGATCGCGCATAAACGGGCAGTCCGGTGGCTGTCCCCGGCCCCGTGACACCGGGACCGCTGTCGAATTTGAAATTCGGATTCACACCTACAGCGATGGGATTACCCTGTTCTGTCGTTGCCCATGCGAGGTCCGCGCCCCGCGCGAAGGACAAATCAAACGAGTGGATCGTATCCCGGGCGGTCGCCGTGACACCCGCTCCCGCAACATCCTGCGCGATTTGCGTCATGCGATCTGAATCGGACCGGCCGATTTCATTGATGAGGTCACGGCTGGCTTGGTTTGCCATTTCGAGCGGACGGGGGAACCAAAGAACCAGCGTGCGGTTCAACAGGGCATAGCTGACAAAGAACATAAACACGACCGGCAGAAAGGAAACCGCAATGGCGCCCAAAACCATTTTCGTCTTGAAACGCGAACCAGGCTGATGAGCACGCCGCTCCGTCCAGAGCCTCAACAGGCTGCGCGTCAGGATCAGTCCAAAAACAAGAAGCGCCGCCACGATGAACGTCGAGAGCGCATACAGAACCAGAACCTCGTCCCACTGACGTGGTTCATAAGGAAGGGTCAGAGAGCCGAGCGTAAAAACCGCCGCGAGCAGCAGGGCGATCGCCAGGCCACCGAAGCCGAGCAATACCTGCGATTTCCGCCGAGTGCTCATTCTGGAGTCCTTGGGTTTAAGTCGGTCTCCCGTGTCACGACTCGCAATTGGGAAAGCGGCGAGGACGCCGACAGCAGGGAGGCGAGCGGGCATTCCTCGCAGCGCGGATCATTCTTACGGCACCAGTTCTTCCCGGTATTCACAACCAGTGCGTGGAATTCGTTGAAGAGTTGCGAATCGCGCGGAAGGGCTGCTTCGAGCAGCGTCCTGACGCTCTCGTACTGTGGTTTGCCGTCTGTAATTCCGTGCCGGCCGAATATCCTGTGCGTGTACGCATCGACAACAAATACAGGGTGGCCTCCGGCATACAAGAGTATGGAGTCAGCGGTCTCGGGTCCGATTCCGTGGACGGAGAGAAGCTTTTCACGCAACTCCCCTGTCGGCGTATCGAACATACGCTCCAACGAGCCCCCATATTCCCTCTGCAGAAACTTCACGAACGCCTTCAGTTTCTTGGCTTTTTGCCGGAAATACCCCGACGAACGCACGAGAGTCGCGAGCCTTGACGGCCGCGCCGCTAAGATCGCAGACGGTGTAAGCATCCGAGCCGAGCGCAGTTTGGTGATCGCTCGTTCGACATTTGCCCACGAAGTGTTTTGGGTCAGAATGGCGCCTACGATCACTTCAAACGGTGTCCTTGCAGGCCACCAATGCATTGGCCCCAGCGCTTGAGACATCGCCTCGAAGTAGCGCATCAGCGTCGGCCCCACGGTCGAATCTGCCTGTACCCCAGTCACAACGCGTGAGTTGCGCCGCCGGGCCATTTCGCGATCATTTGAGGCCAAAGCTTCCATTGCTCGCAAGATAGCGGGCGTCGTACGTCTAGTCAAGGCAAGGTCTTCCGAGTGTATCGAATCCACCTGTACGAAAGGACAGGTACTCGAGTATTGCCCCTTTCAGTACGACCGCTGAAAATGGGAGATTAGACGCCCCTTCCTATCTGTTACTTTTGAATTTCCGGGAGTGTGCATGCCCCGGGGAGCTTTCTTCCGATGTCGTCCCGGTTAGGCGAAATACTGATAAAAGAAAGCCTGATCACCTCCGACCAGCTCCGTCAGGCCCTGGAACATCAAAAGGCGAATGGCGGCAGGCTCGGAACGTGCCTGATGAAGCTCGGCTTCATCAGCGATGACGAAATTACGGGTGTCCTTTCCCGCCAGTACGGCGTCCCATCCATTAACCTTAAGTTTTATGAGGTAGATGCCTCTGTAATCAAGCTCATACCGCAGGACACCGCTGTCCGCTACCAGATTGTACCGCTTTCCCGCGTAGGCTCCACGCTGACCATCGCGATGACCGATCCAACCAACGTCTTTGCGATGGACGATATCAAGTTCATGACCGGCTTTAACGTGGAGCCGGTCGTGGCCTCCGAAACTGCCATTGCCGAGGCGATCACGAAATTTTACGGCGAAGTCGAGAGTGGGGAAGAACTCGACAAGGTCATGAAGGACCTCAGCCTCGAGGACGCCGCTGACCTGGAACTCGCCACTGAGGAACAGGAGTCGAACCTCGCCGACCTGGAACGCGCCGCCGAGGAAGCGCCCATCATCAAGCTGGTGAACTTGATCATGACCGATGCCGTCAAGCGCGGCGCGAGCGACATCCACGTCGAACCCTACGAGAAAGAAGTGCGCGTTCGCCTTCGAATTGACGGCGTTCTCCAGGCGGTGATGACCCCGCCGTTGAAGCTCCGCGACGCCATCACCAGCCGCATCAAGATCATGGCCAAGCTCGATATCAGTGAAAAGCGGCTGCCGCAAGACGGCCGCATCATGATCAAGTACCGGAAGGACAACAAAATCAAGGACCTCGACTTCCGCGTTTCGACCATCCCCACTCTCTACGGCGAAAAAATCGTAATGCGGTTGCTCGATAAAGAGAATCTGCGCTTGGACATGACCAAGCTCGGGTTTGAGCAGGAGTCCCTGACGAAGTATGAGCGCGCGATTCTGCGTCCTTATGGGATGGTTCTGGTAACGGGACCAACCGGGTCAGGCAAGACGAACACACTGTATTCCTCGATCGCGCGCCTCAATACGGCGGAAACCAACATCATGACCGCCGAGGACCCGGTCGAATTCCAACTTGCCGGGGTCAACCAGGTCCAAATGAAGGACCAGATCGGCCTGAATTTTGCCGCCGCGTTGCGCGCCTTCTTGCGGCAGGACCCCAACATCATTCTCGTCGGAGAAATTCGCGATTTCGAGACGGCGGAAATTGCGGTGAAAGCGGCGCTGACCGGCCACTTGGTTCTTTCCACGCTGCACACCAATGACGCTCCTTCAACCATCAGCCGCTTGATGAACATGGGAATTGAGCCTTTTCTGGTCGCCACTTCCGTTAACCTGATCTGCGCGCAACGCCTGGTCCGAAGAATCTGCCAGAACTGCAAGGAACCTCTTGACGTGCCCGAGCAAGCGATGCTCGATGCTGGCTACAGTCAGGAGGAAGTCGCGACGACGAAGATCTACGTCGGCAAGGGATGCGGTACCTGCAATAAGAACGGATATAAGGGCCGGGTCGGCCTTTATGAAGTCATGGAAATCAATGATGAGTTGCGCGAATTGATTTTGGTGGGCGCGTCGGCCCTGGAACTCAAAAAGAAGGCTATAGATCAGGGAATGCTCACACTTCGCAGGAGCGGCTTGACCAAGGCCGCCCTGGGTTTTACGACGCTCGAGGAAGTTCTTCGAGAAACCGTTTTGTAAGAAGGGGAGTCACGATGGCCGGGATAACCTTAAGCGAATTGTTAAAGAAAATGATCGAGCTTGGTGGCAGCGATCTGCACGTAACCACGAACAGTGCGCCTCGCGTTCGCGTGCACGGCAAACTTCGCCCGATGGATATGGCGCCGCTGACGGCGGCCGATACCAAGGCGCTGGCCTACAGCGTGCTCACCGACGCCCAAAAACACCGGTTCGAGGAGAATCTCGAACTCGATTTTTCCTTTGGCTTGAAGAACCTGGCTCGCTTCCGCGGCAACCTGTTTCAGCAGCGCGGCGCGGTCGGGTCGGTCTTCCGGACGATCCCTTGGGAGATCAAGGGCTTTGACGCGCTCGGCCTGCCTGTCGTAGCGAAGGCCCTCTGCGACAAGCCGCGCGGCCTGGTGCTGGTCACGGGACCCACCGGCTCCGGAAAATCGACAACGCTTGCGGCCATGCTCGACAAAATCAACAGCGAGCATGAAGAACACATGATTACGATCGAGGACCCGATCGAATTTCTGCACAATCACAAGAGATGCCTGGTGAATCAACGCGAGGTGCATTCGGATACGCACTCCTTCGCGAATGCACTCCGGGCAGCGCTCCGTGAGGACCCCGACGTAGTTCTGATCGGAGAAATGCGCGACCTGGAGACCATCGAATCCGCCCTGCGCATCGCGGAGACGGGCCACCTCACCTTTGCCACGCTGCACACCAACTCCGCGATTTCGACCATCAACCGTATCGTGGACGTCTTTCCGTCTTTCCAACAGCCGCAGATTCGCGCTCAGCTCTCCATGGTGCTGGAGGGGATTCTCTGTCAATCGTTGCTGCCGCGAGTGGATGGCCGTGGCCGCGTCATGATTATGGAAGTCCTGATTCCGAACGCCGCAATCCGCAACCTGATTCGTGAGGACAAGATTCACCAGATCTATTCGGCCATGCAGACGGGGACGGGCCAGTCGGGAATGCAGACGTTTAATCAGAGTCTGACCAACGCGTATTTTGCGAAGTTGATCACTTTGGAAATCGCGTTGTCGCGGTCGTCGAATCCGGATGAATTGCAGGATATGATCAATCGGGGAGTGACTTCGCCCGCTTCTTCCCGCGGGCCCGCAGCCCCGGTTCGTCGCTGAGGGTAGGGTGGGGGCTCTACTTGGAGCCCGCCGGAATATAGTTGAAGACGGGTATTTCAGGCGCAACTCGGACGAATTAGAGTCGCAGGGACCACGAGGAGGATAGAACCATGCCGGTTTTTACATATCGCGGCACCAATCGCGCGGGAGCAACCGTGACGGGGGAGCAGCTGGCGCCGAGCAAGGGCGAGCTGGTCAACATACTACGCAAGCAGCAGATTAACGTCACAAAGATGTCGGAAAAGGGCAAGGAATTTAATATGCCCACTTTTGGCGGCGGGGTGGATTCCAAGGAACTCGCCGTCTTCACCCGGCAATTCTCGGTGATGATCGATGCGGGGCTGCCACTCGTGCAGTGCCTCGAGATTTTGGCCGGCCAGCAGGAAAACAAGATGTTTCAGAAAGTACTGACCGGCACGCGAGCCTCCGTGGAAGGCGGGTCCACTCTATCAGCGGCGATGCGCCAATATGACAAGGTTTTTGACGCGCTCTATGTCAACCTCGTTGAAGCCGGTGAAACGGGCGGTATCCTCGATACCATTCTTCAGCGGCTTTCCGCCTATATTGAGAAGAACGTCAAATTGAAGCGCGCGGTTAAGTCGGCATTGGTGTACCCCGTCGCGGTCATTTCGGTCGCGGGCGGCGTCATTACGCTGTTGTTGTGGAAGGTTGTGCCTATTTTCGCCACGCTGTTCGCGGGTCTCGGCGTAGCCCTTCCGCTGCCGACGCGCATCGTCATTGGGATGAGTAATTTTGTTGGCAGCATTTTTGGATTGCTGTTGCTCGTGGCTCTCATCGGCATGATCATCGGATTGAAAGTTTGGTACGGCACCCCCACGGGCCGGATGGCGATCGATCGTACTCTTCTCAAATTGCCTCTGGTCGGCATATTGCTTAGAAAGATTGCCGTCGCGCGATTCACCCGGACGCTGGGCACATTGATTTCCAGCGGCGTTCCTATCCTCGAGGGGTTGGACATCACGGGCCGGACGGCGGGCAATGCGGTCATTGAGAAAGCGCTCATGGATGTTCGAAAGGCTCTTGAAGCGGGGCGGAACCTGGCTGATCCACTGAGGGATTCGAATGTATTTCCAGGCATGGTCACCCAGATGATCGGAGTCGGAGAACAGACGGGCGCGATGGACGCCATGTTGCAGAAGATCGCCGACTTCTACGAGGACGAAGTGGACGCGGCGGTCAAGGACCTTCTGGCGGCCATGGAGCCAATGATGATCGTGTTTCTGGGCGTCGTCGTGGGCGGCATTGTAATCTCGATGTACTTGCCTTTGTTCTCGCTGATCGGCCAACTCAGCCAAGCCCACTAATTTTAAGGATACGTTGTGCTTGACAACACGGGAGGGNGGTTNAATGCTGAACCGCCCTCCGAACTCGCCCCTGTTCCGGTCTTGATTGAGACATTCACACTCTGAACGGCTAATAAGCCGACAAGTTCGCCTCGAATGGGAATGACACGAAATGTCGCTGCGTGGCTCGCTTGGCTTTCTCGCGTTCGTTTTTTTCTGATCACCCTCCTACTGGCACTTGTACTGCTCCTGGGAAAGTCAAGCCAGCTTGAGGTGTCAACCCGTCTGTTCCTGCCGCTGATGATCCTCTGGTACACGCTGGCGATTTTCTACACGATTTTGATGCGATGGGTGCCGCTGGCATCGTGGCATGGGCCGGTGCAATTGGTTTGTGACCTTCTTTTGGTCACCGGTCTTATCTATTTGACTGGCACCCAGGATAGCTACTTCATATGGCTGTATCCGCTGGCCATCATCGTCGCGAGCATTCTATTTTCCCGCGAGGCCACGTTCATTGTCGCCGGACTGAGCTTTGTCCTGCTTGGTGGGCTCGCGGAATTAATCTACTACAACATCTTGCCTCGTATGCAAATTGCAGTTCCGAGCGGCCGCCAGCTCCAGACCTGGATTCTGAGCAACCTGTTTTACTTCTTGGCCGTGGCGTACCTCTCGAGCCTGCTGGCGCAGAGCTTGCGTCGCCAGGGCGCCGAACTCGACGTTAAACGCGGCGAACTGCAGGATCTTCAGGCGTTTAATGAAGACATCATCCACTCGATGCGAGGTGGATTGCTCACCACCGATCTGGAAGGCCGGATCCTATTGCTCAACCGGACTGGCGAGGAAATTACCGGTAAAAAGTTTTCCGTGGTTCGCGGAATGTCCTTGCAAGATCTTTGGCCGGTCTTTTGGCTGCCGGGTGAGGCGGCAGACGACGGCGCACTCCCGCAAAGACGCGAAGTGGACTTTCTAACCCCGGAAGGCCAGAAGCGGTTCATTGGGATATCAGTCTCTCCCCTGCGCACGGGGGAACGCCGCACGACCGGATATGTCTTCAATTTCCAGGACCTGACCGATTTGAAGCGCCTCGAAAAGGAAGTTGCAACCAAGGAGCGCATGGCCGCCCTGGGGCGTCTCTCCGCCGCAATTGCCCATGAGATCCGGCAGCCTTTAACGGCCATGGCCGGGGCGGTCAAAGAACTGGGCCGGCTCGTGCCTCTTCAGGAGGACGAGCAGCACCTTGTCGGAATCGTAAGCCGTGAATCCGAGCGGCTGAACAAGATTATTACCGATTTTCTGAATTACTCGCGCGAGAAAACCTACGACTTTTCCGAGGAGGATGTGACCTGTCTTCTTGACGAGACCCTGACGTTATTTGAACGGAACCCGAATTTGGACGGAAAGTATCGCATCGAACGGACTTTTGCGGAGCCTAAGGTTCGAATCAAGGTAGACCGGAACCGGATCAAACAAGTGTTTTGGAACTTGTCCGACAACGCCTTGCGCGCGATGCCTGAAGGCGGCGTTTTGTCGGTTGCTCTCGAGCTGTCGCAGTTTTGGGTCCGGATTCGGTTTCGCGATACAGGAATGGGCTTCAATTCGAAGCAGAGTGCCAAGTTATTTGAACCGTTGCAATCGACGTTTGTGGGTGGAACGGGGCTCGGGCTTGCCATCGTATATCAAATTATTCAAGCGCACAGCGGGCGAATCAGCGTCATTTCGGAAAAAGATCGCGGGGCGGAATTTACCGTGGAACTCCCGCGCATGGCATGAGTCGCGCCTAGCCGGGTGCGGGCTGTACCTGGAGCCCGCCGGAAATAAAAGAGGTCTGCTATGGCCCATATTCTAGTCGTGGATGACGAACAATCGATTTGCGAATTGCTGGAAATTACCTTCCGCAAAGAGGGACATCGAGTCGAGGTGGCCAGGAATGGCGAGACCGCGAAGCGCCTGCTTAAATCGCAGATCTTTGACATCGTCATTTCCGATATTCGCATGCCGGACGCCNCGGGCGTGGACCTTCTGCAATTTTGCAAGGAAATTTCTCCATCAAGCTATTTCCTTCTGATTACGGGAGTACCCACGGTCGAAACCGCGATTGCCGCCATTAATTCAGGGGCGGATCGTTACGTCATTAAGGACCATGACCTGGTCGATCAGTTGCGACGCGCCGTGCGCCAGGTGGATGAGACAATTCGTCTCAAGAGCGAGGCCGGCTATCTGCGCCGTGAACTGCGACGCCTCACCGGCCAGGACAATATCATTGGGCACAGCTCCAAGATGCGGGCTATCTTTGAGATGGTTCAGACCGTCGCTCCGCAATCCAGTCGCGTTCTGATCACCGGCGAAACCGGAACAGGTAAGGAACTGATTGCCCGGGCACTCCATGAAAACAGTCCTCGCGCCAGCCAACCCTTCATCACGATCAACTGTGGAGCTTTCCCGGAGACTCTGCTCGAGTCCGAGCTGTTCGGTTACATGAAAGGTGCATTTACGGGCGCGAACGAAAACCGCCAGGGCCTGTTCAATGCCGCAAATGGCGGAACGCTGTTCCTGGACGAGATTGGGAACATGAGTTTGCCGATGCAGGTGAAGCTCTTTCGCGTTCTTCAGGAGGGCAAAGTACGCCCGTTGGGCTCGAATGAGGAAACCGAAATAGATGTACGCGTGATCGCCGCGACGAACAAGGATCTCGATAAAGCCATCGCTGCGGGTGAATTCCGCGAGGATCTTTACTACCGGTTAAGTGTGATTCCGATTCAGCTGCCGCCTCTGCGGGAGCGGCGCGATGACATTCCATTGCTCGCTCGCGCGTTCCTGGATCGGTTTCGCAAAACCATGGAAAAAGACGTCCATGGGATTTCGCCGGAGGCGATGCATCTGTTGGAAGCGTACGACTGGCCCGGAAACGTACGCGAACTTGAGAACACGATGGAACGCTCTGTGGCGCTGGAGACGGGGAACTTGATTTCCGTTGCGGTTTTGCCGGAGAAAGTGAGTCGCCAGCGCACGGAACCTATCGATATGCCTGCCGCTGCATCGAACTCTGCCAATGGGCGCCGCCAGTTACCCGAGGGAGGGCTGGACCTCGTGAAGCACATGCAAGAGATGGAAAAAGCCTACATTGTGGCGGCGCTGGAAGCCTGTGGCGGCGTGGGGACACGTGCCGCGGAGCTGCTGAGAATGAGCTACCGCTCCTTCCGGCATTATTCCAAAAAGTACAGCATCAGTTGACTCCCGCCCGGTCCGTATCAGTCGGCTGGAAACGGAGGGGCGGGAGCGATCGCATTCGTCTTGTGCGGATTGCGAAACCGGGCGAACGATAGCAGGCGCCACAAACTACTTGTCGCGAGCACCACGATGATGGGATCCATTGGGTAGCGATATCGCGGGGAAGAGTGTGTCAGATAAAAAACCAACGGGAAGATGAGAAGAACCAAGGCATACGGGGCCGCGTAAGGATGGTGGGTACGGTAGGCATAAAGGACGCCGAGCAGGCTCAACAGTGCCAGCAAAGTATTAAGTATTAACAATACCTTACCGTAAAAAGAAGCGCCCGACCACAAATCCACCAAACTGTCCGTTTGGGCCAGCCAGATCTCTACAAATCTGTGGAACGTATGGTTCAGCGTGTCGACTGGGTGAGTCCGCATGAACGCGAATGCTTCGTGCTGTTTCTCCGCCATGTATGCAATTTCACCCATGCGCCTATATTTCTCGGCCTCTTCCGGATTGTCATTCGGGTGAGACATTTGAGACAACAGATCGATTACATTCGGATTGTTCCCGAGCCACAATTCCAGGCCAAAATTTGACCGCAAGACGATAAATTTTCCAAAGACGCGATAGTTGCGGACAGTCCACGGAATCAGTCCAATCGTGAATAATAGAAGTACCGCTGCCGCGTGCTTGATCCAAAGGGCCGAGTCCTTCCGCTCGTTCCACAGCAGCCATCCCAGGAAGAAGGGAAACAGAGAAAGGACCGAGGGATTGATCAAACCTCCGACTACCCACAACACCCCGTAGCCCGCCCATGGCAGAAGGCTTCGACTTCCTCGCAAAGCGAGGGTCGCCCAGAAAATCAGCAGGAAAAAGAATCCCGTCAGAGCCGTATCCCATATCCAAACGATGGGAAAAAATAGGGCCGTCGGAAGAAAAACCCAGACCCACGAGGCGCCGACCGCCACTCCTTCTCCAAACGTCCTCTTGGCAATGGCATGGATTGGAATAATCGTCAGGGCAGCGAAGGCACAGTTCAGCGTCGCAATGATGATGCGCGACATATCACTGTAAATTCCCCAGACTTTGAAAATCCCAGCCACAAAATAGGGATAGATCGGCGTGAACCAAGCCGTCGGGCCCGTATCCAGGTCGCGCAGTGGAGACGAAAACCCGTCTCCGGCAGCGATGGCTCTCGCCACTCGGCCCAACTCATAGCCAAACGGCAAATTGGCTTTAATTGGAGCCGGCGTTATGCGCCAGACCACCCACATCGCGAACATGCGCAGGGCAAATGCTACTCCGACGATGAAGACGGGGGAACTGAATAGGCGCTTCAAAGAATGTTTCATGGTTGGGCATCGCCCTCGCGCCGGGTCCGCGAGAATCTGGTTTTCCGGAGAACCCAAGTGTACGGATTCGCCCCTCGGCGCGCAATCGGCGCGAGATCCTTTGCAGTATTGGATTGTCGTTCCAGTTAGCTACCAGTAATGATTCTCCTTTTTGTGGTTGGGCTCCGCGTGATCAGATCAGGATCGATACAGGTCTTTGCATAACTCGACTAACTCGACAGCGGGTGGTATGCCAATTTCCGGCTTCCCCGAGCGACACATATTGTCAATCCCACTTGTTCGGCCTCTCATTTATCTCGAATTCCGGAGTTAACCAGTCGCCAGAAATCTCATATGTTGCTGACAAGGCAGCAGTTAAGTGGGCAGCGACAAGCGCTCTAAGTTCCGCCACATGTGGCACTAGATTTGCTCCTTCACCCAACGTGACACAGGACCGAAATTTGTGCCAGGCGAAAATATCTGGAACTGAGAGGGTGCAAAAAGGGATGCGCATCAAGGAAAAAGGCTTCTCACTGATTGAGTTGCTGATTGTGGTCGCGATCATCCTGATTATCGCGGCAATTGCGATTCCGAACTTGCTGCGTTCGAGGATTGCGGCCAATGAAGCGTCCGCTGTAGCCGTGATGCGCACGCTGAACACCTGCGCAGTCACTTATTCGACGAGCTACGGAGCCTATCCGACGAATCTGACAAATTTGGGCCCGGCGTCCACGCCCAGCTCCACGACAGCGGACTTGATTGATGGAGTGCTCGCCGTTGATCCTGCAACTAAGGCCGGCTACACGTTTGTCTATACGTCCACAGGGACGCCCGCTACCTCCTACACGCTTGTGGCCACGCCTGTGACCCGGGCACCAGCGGCCAACGAGGTTTCTACACGGACCAGACTGGCGTGATCCGCGCCGATCCAACGGGTTCGGCGACTTCCGGCAGCACACCGATCAGCTAGCTAGATTGGGAACTAACCCAGTAG
>JGI12635J15846_10003510_pt1 | contig 13613 bp, 10 predicted proteins | sample BlaSpr_A8_OM2_M2_FD_15846 | JGI IMG/M metagenome (IMG submission 15846) | reverse complement strand
AACAAAGAAGGCGGATTGACCGCCGGGAATGAGGCACCTTATACTGATCTCCCGCGCTGGACGTGAATTTCGCGCCAGCGTGCCTCGAGTCATTCCGCGAGCAGCGTAGGAGCGAACTTTAGTTCGCCGGCCGGAATTTCCGAAATCAGCAAACTTTCTAGGGAGCATATGAGCAGCGTCAAAGCNACACAACTCCGCCCCGGCATGGTCATCCAGCACGANGGCCAGCTTTTCACCATCTTCAGCGTCGATCACCGCACGCCNGGCAACAAGCGCGGCTCGATGCAGACGCGCATGAGGAACCTNCGCACGGGTGCGATCATCGATTANCGNTTCCGCGCCGAAGAATTCGTGGACCGCGCCATNCTCGATGAAGTCGAGTTCGAGTACCTNTACAACGAGGGCGACGATTTCCACTTCATGAATACGAAGAACTACGAGCAGATGCAGATGAGCCGCGAAGAGCTGGGCGAAACCGTCTACTACTTGATTCCCAGCACCATCGTGAAGGTGGAATTTTTCGAGGAAAAAGCCATCGGCGTGGACCTCCCCGATACCATGGATATGAAGGTGATCCAGACAGAGCCGACGCTCCAGAAAGCCACCGCCAGCGCGGTCATGAAGCCCGCAACACTCGAGACCGGCCTGGTCGTTCAGGTTCCGCCGTTCGTGAATGAGGGCGACAGAATCAAGGTGGACACCTCGGAAGCACGTTACGTTCAGCGCGTCGAGTGATTCTTAGTTCTTTGCTTTTGTACGCGGCTGGTAGATGATGACAGTTTGATTTTCCGCCTCCGCAGCTAATTTCAGCGCAAGCCGGAATTAGAAGAGGCAGAACGGCGTCTCGGCTCCGCCCGGGACGCCTTTTGTTTTTCTCTTACCGTTTCCCAGCTGAACCCGCGGCGGATTTCTCGCCAGCTGGATGCGCGCCAAACACGCGGTCGAAGATGGCATCCACATAGCGAAGCTGCCGCTGCAGGTCGAAGGTTTGCGCTAGGACTTTCGAATCGAGGTACTCCGCGATGCGCTCATCTTTCGAAACGCGTTCCTGGAAACTGGTGTCTGACTCCCACGCGGCCATGGCGTTCTCCTGCACCGCCTTATAAGCCTCATCCCGGGGCATGCCCTTCTCCACCAAGTCCTGCAACAATTGTCCTGAGTAAACGAGGCCGTGGGTGGATTCGAGATTTCGAATCATCCGTGCGGGGAAAACGCGCATCTGGCCGAGGATGGCGGTCATTTTCGAAAGCATGTAGTCCACGAGAATCGTGGAATCGGGGAAGATGATTCTCTCCACGGAGCTGTGGGAAATGTCGCGTTCGTGCCACAAAGCGACGTTTTCGAACGCGGCGAGCATGTTCGAACGCACGAGGCGCGAGAGACCGCAGATTTGCTCGCAGGTGACGGGATTGCGCTTGTGAGGCATGGCGGAACTGCCGCGCTGCTCGCCGCTGAACGGTTCTTCCGCTTCGCGGACCTCGGTGCGTTGGAGATGGCGAATTTCGAGCGCGATTTTCTCGAGCGTGGCGGCGATGAGCGCGAGGGCGCTGAGATATTGTGCGTGGCGATCGCGCTGAATCACTTGCGAAGCGACGGGAGCGACGGTGAGCCCAAGGCGCTTGCAGATACGCTCTTCCATCTCCGGACCGAGGTGCGAGGCGTTGCCGACCGCGCCGGAAATTTTTCCAACTGCCATCTGCGCGGCGGCGGCGCGGAAGCGCGCAATGTTGCGCTGATTTTCAGCAAACCAATTGGCGATTTTCAGGCCAAAGGTGATGGGTTCGGCGTGAATACCATGGGTGCGGCCGATCTGCGGGGTGTGGCGGAATTCGTGAGCGCGCAGATCGAGAATTTCTCCAAACATCACCAAGCCGCGCTCGATTAGTTTTGAAGCATCGCGAACCTGGAGGGCTTGCGCGGTGTCAACAACGTCATTCGAAGTCATGCCGTAGTGCAGCCAGCGCGCGGCGGCAGGATCAGCGATCGATTCGCCGACGGCCATGGTGAAAGCGATGACGTCGTGCTTCACGCGAGATTCGAGTTCGTTGATACGGGCGACATCGACCTTGGCACGAGAGCGAATCGCGGCGGCCGCATCTTTCGGAACCTGGCCTGCTTCAGCAAGCGTTTCCGTAGCGGCAAGCTCGACTTCCAGCCACTTGGCGAACTTGTTGCCGTCGCTCCAAACCTGGCCCATCTCCTGGCGCGTGTAACGTGGTATCAATGCTTTCTCCCCAAAAGCAAAAAGAAGATTGCGCGGGCAGTTCCCGGTGTTTCCTCCTTCCATGATACCGCAGATGGGAACATGTGCACGGCGCGAGGGATTCCATGCCGGGTGTCCGAAAATGGGATGGACAGTTGCGGAAACGAGCGTTTGGCGCCTGGAAAGCGAGTGGATAGCGCGTATAAGACGATAAGAAAAAAGGAGTTGGGGGCACCAACGGAGCGGCAAGGGAGTTGCACAAGTCAAGGGTGTAGAGTGTCTACTGGTTAGGGAGTAGGATGTCGACAGCCTTGGATGGAACAAAGGGCAGGGTCAAGACGTCCTAACCAAGGGAGCGAGCACAGAGACAGCATGGCAAGAGCGTTCGAGGGGACCGATTGAGCGTGGAAGGAATTGGTTGAGGGACAAAGCGATGGCTGAGAAGAGAGAGCGGTACCAGAACCGGATCGAGCTTTTGCAGGGGACGCTGGACCTGCTGATTTTGCAGACCCTGCAATGGGGGCCGCAACATGGCTATGGGATTANCGTGGCGATCCGGAATCGCTCCGGCGAGTTGTTGCAGGTGGATACGGGTTCGCTCTATCCAGCGCTACACCGGCTGGAAAAACAGAAATGGATCAAGGCGGAGTGGAGAATCTCCGAAAACAAACAGCGAGCAAAGTTTTACCAACTGACAGCCGCCGGCAAGAAACAACTGACCAAGGAGCGGTCGAAGTGGTCGCAGCTCTCCGACGCGATTGCCGGAGTGCTGAATCCGGAGCAGAGGTAAGGAACGACGTAACGGGGGTGACCGATGAATTTCTGGCGGCGTAAGCGGCAGCAAGCAGAGCTTGACGAAGAAGTGCGCAGCCATCTGGAGACGGCGGCTCGAGAACGCGTGGAGCGGGGTGAACCTGCAGAGGAAGCGGCGCGCGCGGCGCGAAGGGAATTCGGGAATGTGGAATTGGTAAAGGAAACGACGAGAGACGCGTGGGGCCGGAAGGGGCTGGAAGAATTTGTTGAGGACGCGCGGTACGGACTAAGAAGAATGCGCAAATCTCCCGGTTTTACTGCGATTGCTGTACTGACGCTTGCATTGGGAATCGGAGCTAACACTGCAATTTTCAGTCTGGTGAACGGGATTCTCCTGGTTTCCCTTCCATACCGCAACCCCGATCGGCTCGTCAGCCTAACAGGCGCCTATCCGAAAGGCGCGTTTTTAGCCATGCGAGAGCAAATGCACACGATGGACATAGGGGGGTACCTGGAAGGTCGCGAACTCAACCTGACTGGCTTTGGTGAGCCCGTTCGACTGACTGGAACTTCGGTATCCGCGGAATTGTTTTCCATCCTCGGTGCAAGACCGGAGATGGGAAGAACGTTTTACCCGGGCGAGGACGTTCCGGGCCAGGACAACTTCGTGATTCTAAGCCACGCTCTTTGGGAGCAGCGCTTCGCAGGCGACGCGAGCATCGTTGGCCGATCGATCGAACTGGGTGGCGTAAGCCGCCAGGTGATTGGCGTGATGCCAGCCGAGTTTCGTTTCCCATCTTCGAAGACTGAAGTGTGGATTCCGCTGCACAATGACCCGCGAAATACAGTGAGCTTCTGGGCAGGCGATTTCATGCCGGGGATCGGTCGGCTCCGGCCCGGTTCGACGATCCCGCAGGCGCAGACCGAGATTCGAATGTTTCAGTCACATGTAGGAGCGCTGTTTCCGTGGCCGATGCCCGCAAGTTGGAACGCCAATGCCAGTGTGGTGCCACTGCAGAACGGAATGGTCGCCGAGGTGCGCGCACGACTGCTGATTCTCCTCGGCGCTGTCGTACTGATATTGCTGATCGCATGCTCAAACGTCGCCAATCTAACGCTCTCACGCGCCGCGACGCGGGAAAAGGAAATCAGCATCCGTTCCGCCTTGGGCGCCGGCCGGCAGCGCATTACCCGGCAGCTTCTTACTGAGAGTGTCTTGCAAGCTTCGTTGGGGGGGTTGCTAGGCTTAACTTTTGCCAAAGAGGGGCTGATTCTGCTCAAAGCGATGCTGCCATCGGACACGCCACGTTTGGCCGAGGTGCATATTGATTGGCATGTGCTGGTGTTTACAGGTGTGCTCGCAATCCTGACAGGTGTTGTTTTCGGGCTTGCTCCAGCGCTGCACTCCGCGCGCGCGGCCCTCGCGGAAACACTGAGGTCTAGTAGCCGTGGCACGGCTTCCTCCGTGTCTCAACGTTTGCGGAGCTCGCTCGCGATCGCGCAGGTAGCATTTGCCGTGCTGCTGGTGATCGCAGCCGGACTTTTGATCCGAAGCTTCTGGGCGATATCCCACGTAAATCCTGGCTTTCGTGCGGAACACATCCTGACGGCGCGTCTCACACCGAATGAATCGTTCTGCAGCGATGCGGCACGCTGCCTGTCCTTCTATCGCACCGTACAGGATCAGGTTCAAGCCTATCCCGGCACTAGCGGGGTCGCACTGGTGAATACTCTTCCTCTTGGGGGGAGAGTGAGCAAGCGCTCCCTCGATGTCGAGAACTACGACGTCCCTGCTGGTGAGGATGTGCCTCTCTTCTGGCTCAATGTCGTGACTCCCGAATACTTTCACGTCATGGGCATCCCTGTTCTAGCAGGCAGAGCGTTCATCGATTCCGATGTCTCCGGAGCTCCGGCTGCTGTCGTCACCGACGAGACGGCGCGCCGCTTCTGGCCGAATCAGAGCGCCGTCGGGAAACACATCAGACTTCTTGACGACAAGGACTGGCGCACCATCGTTGGGGTTATTTCAGATGTGCGCGCGTACGATCTTCATCGAAACGCGCCCGAGTGGATCGGCGGCACTGCTTTTGTGCCCTACAATTCCACAGCAACCCTCGAAGATCGGCGAATACCCACGGAGATGACCCTAGCCATCCGAACCGCCTCGGATGACTCACAAATCGCGATGAGGATTCGCAATAGCTTGGCCGCCATAAACCCGGAAGTGCCCGTCAGTGAAGTGAAGAGCATGCGAGCAGTGATCTCGGAGGCGGTCTCGACGCCGGCGTCCACGACGGCCCTCATGGTGGTCTTTGGTGGTCTGGCTCTGGTCCTGGGTACGATCGGCATTTATGGTGTTCTTTCTTTTCTGGTGTCCAATCGCACCCGCGAGATCGGCGTCCGCATGGCGCTGGGAGCCCAAAGAGGGGACGTCCTGCGGTCCGTGATGAGAGAAGGGGCAAGGTTGTCGCTGGCCGGGATTGCGTTGGGAATGGCAGGGGCATTTGCAGTGATGCACGTCTTGTCCGGTGAATTGTACGGTGTAGGTGCGACAGACCCGCTGACTTTTTGCGGGGTCGCAATCCTGGTTGCCATCGTCGCGATGGCCGCCTGCTATATCCCAGCGCGGAGGGCGATGCGAGTGGATCCGATGGTGGCGCTTAGGTACGAATAGAAATTAGAAAATGGCAATTACAAATATGAAATGGGAAGAAGAGGTGCCGAGATGAGTTGGGTGAGCCGACTTTTTGGCAGACGGAAGCGAGAGAAAGAACTCCAAGAGGAAGTGCGGAGCCATCTGGAGATGTCGGCGGTGGAGCGCGTGGAAAGGGGCGAGGCCGCGGATGACGCCGAGCGCGCCGCGCGACGGGAGTTTGGGAATGTGGAATTGGTGCGGGAAGTGACGCGTGATGCATGGGGTTGGGGATTTCTCGACCGGCTCATGCAGGACTTGCGATTTGGCGTGAGGATGATCACCAAGTCGCCGGGATTCGCGGCGATGGCAATCTTGACGCTGGCGCTGGGGATAGGCGCGAATGCCGCGCTCTTTTCGGTGGTGAACGGAGTGTTGTTGAACCCGCTGCCGTATCCGGAGCCGGAGCAGCTCGTCACACTGCACGAGAGCAAGCCGAACTTTGAAGCGGGGTCGATCTCGTTCCCAAACTTTCGAGACTGGCGGAAGCAAAACACAACGTTTTCTATGATGGGCGTTTCGCGAGGCTATTCGTTCAATCTGACGGGTGCTGGCGATGCCGAGCAGGTGCGGGCGGAATTTGTTTCCACCGATTTTCTTCCCATGCTGGGAGTGCAGCCGGTGATTGGGCGGTTGTTCGAGGAAGGTGAAGACGAATTCGGCGCGAGCCACATTGCGATTATCAGCGCGGGATTCTGGAACCGGAAATTTGGGTCCGCGCAGGAGGTGCTGGGGAAAGGACTCACTCTGGATGGGCGAAGCTACACTATCGTGGGTGTGGTGCCGGCGAATTTCAACCTGCAGATCGGGGGGTTTCGCGCCAGCGAGCTCTACGTGCCCATGGGCCAATGGACAAATTCGGCATTGCACATCCGGGCGGCGGGACTGGGGATTCACGGAATTGGCCGTCTGAAACCGGGCGTAACGATTCAGCAAGCTCGCGCCGACATGTTGCGCATAACCGGGCATTTGGCGGAAGAGTATCCCGACTCGGACAAAGGGATCGGCGCGACACTCATTCCCCTGAAGGAGCAGATGGTGGGTGACGTACGGCGGTTGCTGCTGGTGTTGCTCGCGGCCGTCGGATTCGTGCTCTTGATCGCGTGCGTGAACGTGGCCAATCTGCTCATGGCGCGCTCGATGGGACGAAGTCGTGAGTTCGCCGTTCGCGCGGCGCTGGGCGCGGGCAGGGGGAGAATCGTTCGGCAACTCCTGACAGAGAGCATGCTGCTTGCGCTGGCGGGAGGTGGCCTCGGGCTGTTGCTGGCGGCATGGAGCACGAAGGCAGCGCTCCAACATATGCCGTCCGGGCTGCCGCGCGCAAGCGAGATCGGAACGGATTGGAAGGTATTGTTGTTTACGGCAGGGATTGCGCTATTCTGCGGAATTTTGTTTGGTGTGGCGCCGGCGCTGCGGATTTCGAAGCCGAATTTGCAGGAGACGTTGAAAGAAGGTAGCCGCGGCTCCGGCGGCGGAAAACAGCGCGCGCAGGGAGCATTCGTCGTCGCCGAAATGGCGATGGCGCTGGTGTTGCTGATAGCTGCAGGCTTGATGATCCGCAGCCTGAACGCGCTCTGGAGCGTGAATCCAGGCTTCGATTCACACAAGGTGCTGACGTTCGGAGTCTCTCTCCCGTCGTCGATGAGAGATGCGAGCCCCGGCGCGATTCGCGCGGCCCTGCGGGGAATTCAGGACAAGCTGGGCTCGACTCCCGGAGTGCAGGCGATGTCTCTTTCGTGGGCGGCCGTGCCAATGTCGAGCGACGATGAGGAGTTCTTCTGGCTGGAAGGACAGCCAAAACCGGCGAGCGAGAATGACATGAGCTGGGCAATCAGCTACGTAGTTCAAGAAGACTATTTGAAGGTAATGGGAATTCCCTTGGAGCGCGGACGGTTTTTCACGGGACAAGATACTGAACGCTCGCAGCATGTGATGGTCATTGACGATGTTTTCGCACGAAAGTTCTTTGGCGATCAGGATCCCATTGGGAAACGCGTGAACCTATACACCTTGGGAGGGCCGGCCGAAATCGTCGGAGTCGTCGGACACGTAAAACAGTGGGGCCTCGATTCAGACGACAAGCAATCACTCCGGGCACAGCTCTATTCCTCCTACATGCAAGCCCCCGACGAAATCATGCATCTGTCGTCCAGCGGGACCGGAGTGCTGGTGCGCGTCGACGGCAATACGGAGGCAACGGCCGGGACCATCCGGAAGGCGTTGAAAGAAATCAGCAACGAGCACGTTATGTTCAGCGTGCAAACAATGGAAGAGATCATTGCAGACTCCTTGGCGACGCGCCGGGTCTCGATGATCGTGCTTTGCGTCTTTGCCGCGCTGGCGTTGGGACTTGCCAGCATGGGGATCTATGGCGTGATTTCCTACCTGGTTGGCCAGCGAACCCATGAAATCGGCATCCGCATGGCACTGGGTGCGAGGCAAAGCGATGTGCTGCGCCAGATTTTGGGCGAAAGCATGAAGATGACGGTCATCGGAATTTTCATTGGGCTGTTGGCTGCACTGGGCCTCACCCGGCTGATGGCCAATCTGCTCTTTGGTGTGAGCGCGACCGATCCATTGACTTTTGCGGGAGTTGGCACGATTTTGGCGATCGTTGCGCTGGCGGCGTGTTACGTGCCGGCCCGTAGGGCCATGCGAGTTGACCCCCTCGTGGCGCTGAGATACGAATGAATGAAGTGTTAGCCGGAGAGCCGTGACTTGCATGTGGCTCCCCCGCGGAGCCAGATTGCCCCTTCCTCTAAGACCTGCTCTTGCGGGTCCAGCTAGCCGTATGTTATTGCCGAATAAGGGTGTAATCCCGACCTAACCGCAAGCCTCGAATCCTGTCTAATGAATCGGATGCAGCAGAGTGTCGAAAGCACCCAGGCCATCGCAGCGAGCGACGCCATCGCCGTGGAGCGCACGCTCGCGGGCGACCGCGATGCGTATCGCGTTCTTGTTGAGCGACACAGCCACAATGTTTTCCGGCTGGCCTACCGGATGACCAGGAATCGGCACGATGCCGAAGAGGTAGTCCAGGAAGCATTTTTGCGCGGGTATCAAAAGCTGGGTCAGTTTGCGGCGCGATCGAATTTCGGGACTTGGGTCTATCGAATCGCGGCGAACTATGCGATTGACCGCATGCGTCAGCGGCAGAAGGAAGAAGCGCGGCGGGAAGCGCCCCGAGCGGAAGACAGGGACGGTATGGAAAACGATCCACTGAGTCGCGTCCCAGATGGGGCGCCAACGCCGGAACGGTTGACGCAGAGCATCGAGCTGCGAAAACAGATGGAACAGGCGCTTGCCGCTCTTTCGGACGCGGAGAGAACCGCTTTCGTGATGCGGCATTGGGAAGGCTGCGGGATCGAAGAAATCGCCGGAGTCTTGAAATCAAGTTCCAACGCGACGAAGAACACCGTCTTTCGCGCGGTGCAGAAATTGCGGCGTGCTCTCGAGCCCGTTGTGGAGACAAGAGCGCAGGCACGCGCGATGGGAACGGAATCATGAAACACATGACGGAAGAAGAGTTGATTGCTTATCGCGAGGGAGTAGCCGAACAACCAGCGGTGGTTTCAGGACACCTGGCAGTCTGCGAAGAGTGCCGCGGCGAGTTGGAACGAATCGAAGCGGTACTCGCGGCGCTGGATACGCTTCCTGTGCCGGAGCCGGGGGCAGATTACGGGCGGCAGGTGTGGCGGGACATTGCCCCGCGGCTTGCGGAGAAACCGGGACGATGGTGGCAGGTGTGGATGGAACCACGGAGGCTCGCGGCGGCGGGCGCGGTGGTGGCGCTGATTATCGCGGCGTTTGCTGTCGGACGGATCACCAAGCGAGGCAGCACGGGTGACAACGTCGCGAACAAGGAACAGGTTCGGGAGCGCGTGCTGGTGGTTGCCGTAGGCGGACACCTCGGCCGTTCCGAGATGATGCTGATGGAACTCTCGAACGCAGGGCCGAAAGATTCGACGCAGAAGCAAGTGAACATCTCGGCCGAGCAGCGGCGCGCGGAAGATTTGCTGGAAGAAAACCGGCTGTATCGGCAGACGGCCGTGCAGGAGGGCGATGCCGGGATCGCCAGCGTGCTGGACGAGCTCGAGCGCGTGCTGCTGGACGTGGCCCACAGTCCGGAAGAGGTAACGCCGGCGCAGCTCGAAGCGATCCAGAACAAAATCGCGGGTCGCGGGATTTTGTTCAAAGTCCGCGTGGTCAACAAGGAGCTGCAACAACGGCAGGAGGCGAGGAAGCCTGCGCCGGCGCAGAACGAATCTACGAGGAGAGAGGGGAACAAAGTATGACCATCGGCAATTCAGTTGGAAAGACGGGTATCGCCTGGATCGCAATCGCTGTGCTGCTGCTGGCGCCGGCAGTCACGCGCGCGCGTGGACTCAAGACATTCCCCGCTGGATCTGCGGATTCTATGCAAGACGCGCAGGAGGCCCAGGACAAAGAACAGGAAAAGCGCGAACGCGAGCAAGAAGCAAGAGAGAGAGAAGACGAAAAACGCGAGCGGGAACAAGAAGCGCGCGAGCGGGCGCAGGAAAAGGTCGAACGGCTGCAAGAATTGTACGACAACGGGCGTGAAGACTTGGATGAGGACCGTTATGACCGGGCCGTGGCGAAATTCCAGCAATTGGCGGAAATGAGCGGTCCGCAGACGGATGCGGCGCTGTACTGGAAGGCTTACGCAGAGAACCGACTTGGCAAGCGGGACACGGCACTGGCAACGATCGCTGACCTCAAGCGACGGTTTCCGCAAAGCCGCTGGCAAAAAGATGCGAGTGCCCTTGAAATCGAGGTACGGCAGTCGACCGGCCAACCTGTAAAGCCAGCCGACCAGAGCGACGAAGAATTGAAAATGCTGGCGCTGCAGGGAATCATGAACGGCGATCCGCAAAGAGGAATTTCCATGCTGGAAAATATTCTCAACGGATCAGGAACGCCCAAGCTGAAATCGCGGGCGCTATTCATGGCGGCGCAGAGCGGCAGGCCGGAAGCGCGAGAGATTCTGGGCAAAATCGCGCGCGGACAGAGCAATCCGGAACTGCAGCGGAAGGCGGTTGAATACCTGGGACTCTTCGGCGGCGCTGAAGCGCGGAAGACCCTGGCCGACGTCTACGCATCAAGCGGAGACGCTTCTGTGAAGCACGCCATACTTCGCAGCTACATGATCGGTGGCGATCACGAGCGTCTGTTCGCCGCGGCGAAGAGCGAGAAGGACGAGTCACTGCGCCGCGAGGCGATCCGGCAGTTGGGGCTGGTCCACGGCACGAGTGAGCTGGAGCAGTTGTACCAGAAGGAAACTTCGCCGGACCTCCGGCGGGAAATCCTTCAGGCATTTTTCCTGGCGGGAGATTCGGGAAGACTCGTGCAGGCGGCGCAAGGAGAAAAAGATCCGGAATTGCGGCGAGCGGCGATTCGAAATCTTGGGCTGATCCATTCGGACGATTCGGGGAAAGCGCTGCAAGAAATCTACAGCAAGGAAACGGACCACGCGGTCAAAGCAGAGGTATTGAACGCATATTTCCTGCAGGGGAACGCGAAAGCGCTGGTGGCCATCGCGCGAAGCGAAAAAGACCCGGAACTCAAGAAGACCGCGGTGTCCAAATTGACGCTGATGCATTCCAAGGAAGGCACCGACTACCTGATGGAACTGCTGCAAAAGTGAGAGGGGGAACGATGTTAGAAGAACGGATTGTTTCGTCGCTGCGGAGAGTACTCGGGCTCGCGATGATCGTTGCGGGGATTGGCAGTGCCGCCGTGCAACTGGCCCAGGTCGGGGCAAGTCCCGTCCGTGCGCAGGCGGCGGAAGCTCCGCGCATTGAAAATGCGAAGCTGGAAACGCGGGCAGCCGGCGCAAATCTAGATGCGACCATTCGGGAGATCGCCGCAACGGCGGAAAAAGCGGAGTGGGTCGCCTACCATGTCGAAGAGGTCGCCGGAGAGCGCGGCGTCTGCTGCGACAACAACTGGAATGACGGGAGTTGCGGGACCTGCCGGTTGGAAAAGGAAAACGGCGGAATGAGTGGCACGACGCACACGGACGGCAACGTCAAACTGGAAGGGGCGCGGCAACTCGTCGTGCTGTATCGCCTGGAAGCGAAGCAGGTCGTAAAAATTCGGGTCGCGTCGGACGATTGCACTCTGGATGCGGGCGGTCTTGCATTCGTTTGGCTGACGGGAGTCAAACCAACGGAGAGCGTGGCGTTCCTCGCAACCTACGTGCGCGGGTCGGGCTTCGAAGATCGCGGAAATCGCAGCGTCGGCAACGGAGCGCTGACGGCGATCGCATTGCATGCCGATGCGTCGGCTGACCGGGCGCTCGAATCGTTCGTGACACCGGAGCAGCGCGAAGAGTTGCGGAAGCAGGCGGCATTCTGGATGGGGGCTGCCCGGGGCAACGCTGGATTGATCGCTTTGCAGCACATGGCGAAAACTGATCCGAGTTCGGACGTGCGCGCTCATGTAGCGTTTGCGCTATCCGTGAGCCATGTAGCTGGGGCGCTGGATGAGATGATTCGCATGGCGCACGATGACACGAGCTCACACGTGCGGGGCCAGGCACTTTTCTGGCTTGCGCAAAAAGCCGGAAAGAAAGCTGTAGGCACGATCACCGGCGCGATCGAGAACGATCCCGACACGGATGTGAAGAAAAAAGCGGTGTTTGCGCTGAGCCAATTGCCGAAGGATGAAGGCGTGCCTAAGTTGATTGAAGTGGCGCAGAACAACAGGAATCCGGCGGTGCGGAAACAGGCGATGTTCTGGCTGGGGCAATCGAACGATCCGCGGGCGCTGCAGTTTTTCGAAAAAGTGCTCACCCAGTAGCGGTTAACGCAGGAGATCTTCGAGCTTCACGCGCGCATCCGTCTTGGCGTCGCGGTACTTGACTATGACAGCAGCCTGCAGCGAGAGTCCCCATTTTGCGCCGGAGGGATGAGAGACGGCGCGCGAACCGGGCACCACGATGGCTTCTTCGGGAATGACGAGCGGCTCGTTCTCCGTGGCGGTGTAAATCGAGTCGCGGACGAGATCGTAAACCGGGATGGAGCGATTGAGGATCGTACCGGTGCCGAGAACGGCGCGGCGCTTGACGACGGTTCCCTCATAAACGCCGGAATTTCCACCGAACAGGACTTCGTCTTCGATAATCACCGGTAGCGCTCCGACAGGTTCGAGGACGCCACCAATTTGCGACGCGGCGGAAATGTGGCAGTTGCGGCCGACCTGGGCGCAACTCCCAACGAGAGCATGGGAATCGATCATCGTGCCTTCACCAACGTAAGCGCCGACGTTTACGAACATCGGCGGCATGCAAATCACGCCGCGGCCGATGTAACTTCCATCGCGAATGCTGGAGCCGCCGGGAACGATGCGCACGCCGTCGGAAGCCGCGAACGCACGCACCGGGTAGGTAGACTTGTCAAAAAAAGGTTGTTTCGAGGCGTCGATCGACATATCAGCGATGGCGCCCATTCGAAAGCCAAGCAGGATTCCCTTTTTCACCCAGGCGTTCGTGCGCCAGCCGGATTTCGTCGAGGCATCCGGTTCGGCAGCGCGAATTTCGCCGCGATTCAGCGCGGCTTTGAAATCGCGAAAGAGCCAGAAGTGTTCTTGCTCGTAGTGAGCTGGAACTTCGTCAAACAGACGTTCAATTTGCGAAGGCAGCATGAACCCTCTCGACCGTAGGCACGGCCGCCGGGCGGCTGACGAGCCCGAGCGCTTCGAGCACGGCCCGGATGCGCGCCTGATTCTCCGCCTTGGGCGGCACGAGTGGCAAGCGCCATACCGGTTCGAGCAAGCCCATTTCCGCCATTGCGGCCTTCACGGGCATGGGATTCGACTCCACGAAATTAATTTCCATAAGCGGATGATAGCGGCGGTGAATCGCGCGCGCGGCGGGAAAGTCACCCTGGAGGGAGAGCCTCGTCAATTGTGACATTTCCGCGGGGATTTCATTCGAAACGACGG
>JGI12635J15846_10003506_pt1 | contig 13615 bp, 10 predicted proteins | sample BlaSpr_A8_OM2_M2_FD_15846 | JGI IMG/M metagenome (IMG submission 15846) | reverse complement strand
CGGGATGCTCATCTCCGCGGGCGGCCTGGCATGGAGCGCCGCAATGCTGACCCCGACCTCGAACTACTTCGCGGTGCTGCTCCCGGGCATGCTGGCCACCGGCATCGGCACCGGCCTGACGTTCGTCGGTTGCACATCGACCGGCATGCGGGGCGTCGCGCCGCGCGACTCCGGCGTCGCGTCCGGCCTGCTGAATACCAGCGTGCAGTGCGGCGCCGCGCTCGGCATCGCCGCGCTCGCCGCCATCGCCTCGGCGGTGACCAGAAACCAGCAGACAGGACACGCCTACGCGGTGGCGCTCACCCACGGATACTCCGCCGGCCTCCTGGCGGGCGCCGCCATCTACACGGCCGCCGCCATCGTCGCAGCGCTCACCATCAACGCCCGCCTCAGCGCCGGCCAGCTGGCAGGCAACTGAGCGCATGCCCCAGGCGGCAAGTCAGTTCGAAGATCGTCTATCTGAACGAATATTCGGTGTTCGGAATCACCTCGGCGGGCCACGCCCGGTACCGCTATACGTTCCGTGAGCCTAAGTGGCTCTGTGATAGGCGGCCCGACCAGCTGCGCCAATCGGGAACGCCCGCAGACTGGGGATGTGATCAGTCAGCCGGATGGGTGGTGGCACCAGGTCAGGCCCGTGGCGCGTACTGGATCGAGCCGAACGGCCAGTCGCGTTCCAGCCATTCCCGGACCCTGTGGTAAAGCACTGGGTCGAGTTCCGCACGGTCCGCGCGCACCCAGGAACTGACGGCCGCGCACTGTTCACCCTCGCTCGTGCCGCCCTGGCTTTCGGCGCGCGGCGGGTAGATGTACACGCAGCCGATCACGTTGCCGGTGCCGGCGCTGAGCACGGTGTAGGTGAACCCGCGGCGCCCGGCGAAGTCCTGCGCGTGGCGTTCGAGGTCGCGCAGATTTTCCGCCAGGCTCATCTCGTGTGGCCAGCTCGTCCCGGCGAATCCCGGCGTCGCCTGAATGTGGCCCACGCTGGACGTCCATGCCGCATAGTCCGCGGCGTTGTGCTGGGGCCCGAGCGGTTCCAGCCGGAACTCCCCGGCTGTGAGCCCTTCAGGTACCGCGAAATCCACCGGGACGAAGAACTGACCACTCATCAGGCGATGTTAGCCGCATGGCCATCTGGCACGTTTGTTGCCGGAGCCTGGCTTAGGGGGTGGCCGGCTGCTTGTTTACCGACGCCTGGTAGATCTGCTCGATCGACGACTCGAGCTGAGCGTTGAACTGCTCGTCGGTCTGGCTTTCGGTCAGCCCCTCGAGAAGCGCGCGGGAGAAGCTGGCGATGAGGGTGGGATCGCGGGCGAGCCGGGCGCAGGCCTCGTCGCGGCTGTACCCGCCCGACAAGGCGAGGACCCGCAGGACCCGCGGGTCAGACGCCAGGTCACCGTACAGGCCAGGCCGGGTCGGGATAGTGATCTTCAGCATCACGGTCGCGCCCTCAGGAAGCGCCTCGACGTGCTTGATGACGGCGTCGTGCAGCAGCGTCTCAGCCTGCTCCTTGTGCGGGCTGGAAATGCTGACCTCGGGCTCGAGGATCGGCACCAGGCCGGCGGCCCGGATCCGGCTCGCATAGCCGAACTGCTGGTCCACAATCGCCGAGATCCCGGCCTCGTCGGCATCGTTGATCACCGACCGCATCTTGGTGCCGAAGATCTGGTGCCGCTGCGCGCGCTCGAGCAGATCATCGAGGGTGTCGATGGGCTTCATGAGCTGCACGCCGTGCTGCTCGGGGGCTAGCCCCTTGTCGACTTTCAGGAACGGCACCACGTTCTTCTCGTCCCACAGATACCGCGCGGTGGGGACGCCGTCGACGTCGCGTTCCATGGTCTGCTCGAACAAGATCGCCGCGAGAACGCGCGAGCCATCAAACGCCGGGCTGGTCAGCACACGGGTCCGCATGGCGTGGACGAGGTCGAACATCTGGGCGTCGGAGCTGTAGCGGTCCCGCTCGACGCCGTACTCGGCCAGCGCCTTGGGTGTGCTGCCGCCGCTCTGGTCGAGGGCGGCAAAGAAGCCACGGCCGGCCCTGACTTTCTCGAACTGGGTAGTGTTCATCCTTCCTTATTCTGGCACCAGCCGCACGAGGCTGGCCTCAAGGGGAGGTGTCCGGGTCTGTTCGCGCCGGTTCCGTTCCGCCCGGCGCGACAAGGCCGCTTTCGTAGGCGAGCACGACGGCCTGGGCGCGGTCGCGGAGGTCCAGTTTGGCCAGGATGCGGCCGACGTAGGTCTTGGTGGTCTGTTCGGCGATGACTAGGGTGTGGCTGATCTCGGCGTTGGACAGGCCGCGGGCGATCAGCCGCAGCACTTCGGACTCCCGGTGGGTGAGCGCGCCGAGCGCGGCGGGGGGCGGCGGGTCCGGGCGTGGCCGGCGGGCGAAGTCGGCGATCAGCCTCCGGGTCACCGACGGGGCGAGCAGCGCGTCGCCGGCGGCGACCACGCGAACGGCGTGGACCAGTTCGGCGACGGTGGCGTCCTTGAGCAGGAAGCCGCTGGCGCCGGCCCGCAACGCCTCATAGACGTAGTCGTCGAGGTCGAAGGTCGTGAGCATCAGCACCCGCGGCCGCTGCCGGCTGGCTGGTGCGCGGAGAATCTGACGGGTTGCCTGCAGCCCGTCCATGACCGGCATCCGCACGTCCATCAAGACGACGTCCGGATTCAGCTGCCGCGTCAGGCTCACCGCGTCGGCGCCGTCAGCAGCCTGGCCTACCACCAGTAGGCCCGGCTGGGCTGCGAGTACTGCGGCGAAGCCCTCTCGTACCATCGCCTGGTCGTCGGCGATCAGGCATCGCGTGGTCACTGTGCCGCCTGCCGCGGCGTTCGCCGTCATGCCGTCTCGCCGAGCGGGAGCACCGCCGAGACCACGAACCCGCCGTCGGGCGCCGGGCCGGCCGACAGCGAGCCGCCGAGCAGCGCCACCCGCTCGCGCATCCCGGTCAGCCCGTAGCCTGGCGCGCGTTCGTTCAGAGATGGGCCGGCTGGGCTGGCGTGTCCGCCGGGTCCGTTGGCCACACGGAGCAAGACCGAGGCGACATCATGGTCCACCGACACGGTGACCGCGGCTCCGGGGGCGTGCTGGCTGGCGTTGGCCAGCGATTCCTGAACGATCCGGTACGCGCAGAGTCCAATGCCGGAAGGCACCTGATGCAGCGAAACGGGGACCGAGAGCTCGACCGATAGTCCGGCCTTGCGGGCGGTATCGACGAGTACAGGCAGGTCCGCCAGCTGCGGCTGTGGCGCAAGAGCGGCGGGCTGGTCGTCGCGCAGCACGCCGAGCAGCCGCCGCATCTCGGCCAGCGCCTCGCGGGCCTCTTCGCTCAGCGAGCCGAACTCGGCCTGGGCTGACTCGGGCAGGCCGGGGAGGCGGTAGGACGCGGTCTCGGCGCGGACCGCGATCAGCGACATGTGATGGGCGACCACGTCGTGCAGTTCCCGGGCGATCCGGGTGCGCTCCTCGAGAACGGCCCGTCGCGCCTGCTCTTTCTCGGCGCGCTCGGTCTGGGCGGCCAGGGCGCGCTGGGCGCGCAGCCAGAAGCCGATACTGTCCACGGCGACCGCCGCGGCGGCGGAGACGAAGGTGGCGCCGACCGGGCCGCCCAGGTCCGGCATGTCGGCCGCGAGCCACAGCCACCACGGGATGAGGGTCAGCGCCCACATCCACCACAGTTCTGGCCGCTGCTGGCGGATCCCGGCGAGGGCGAACGCTCCCAGCAGGGCGAAGATCTGCCCGGGGCCCCACGGCCAGCCTCCCCACCAGTGGGCAGGTACCAGCGGCGCCAGCAGCAGCGCCAGCCATCCGATCCGCCAAGCCCACATCGGATAGCGGGCGGCCAGCGGCAGCGGCGCCACCACCGGCACGGCAAGCACCAGCTGTCCCGGTGTCGCGACGCCGCCGACCAGGTTAGCGGCGCATAGCGCGAGCGTCGCCACGCAGAGCGTGGCGTATGCGGCCCGGCGCTCCTGTGGTGAACGCCATCGCCACACGCCGGGCGGGTCGGGACCGATCAGCACCTCGACCAGCCCGCGCCACGCCCGGCGCGCCACCCGGCGGGCGCTGCCAGCTTCCGGTGCGGCGCCGAGACCGAGTTTCACGATCTCAGGGTAGGCCGCCTGGGGGCGCCCGCTCATCACCCCAGCGTGGTCATACCCAGGTATCAGTTTGGCCTGTGGCCTGCCCGGATTGCCTTCCTGGTATGACCACAGATTCCACTCCGTGGTGTGAAGACCCGGCCCTGGCCCGCCAGGCAGCCTGAGCAGTGTCAGAAATCCGGCAAGGCCACCGATCCGGAACATGCCGCGCCGGCAGCAAGAGACAGGCATCACGAGTGGAGGATCAGTGACAACGACGGTGCTTGAACTGCGCGAGGTGTCGAAGGTCTATGGGACCGGCCCCGCCCAGGTCACTGCGCTCCGGCGAGTGAACCTGTCGGTCCGCGGCGGTGAGCTGGTGGCGGTCATGGGCCCGAGCGGCTCGGGCAAGAGCTCGCTGCTGACCATAGCGGGCAGCCTGGAGGAACCCACTAGTGGCCAGGTGCTGGTGATGGGGGCTGACCTCACGCACCTGTCACCTAACGATCAGGCGAGACTGCGCCGGCGCCGCATCGGCTACGTCTTCCAGGATTTCAACCTGCTGGCCGGATTTACCGCGATCGAGAACGTGGCTGTTCCGCTGGAGCTGGACGGCGTTTCAGCGAAGGCGGCGCACGTGGCGGGGATGAAGGCCCTGGCAGAGCTGGGCATGGCCGAGCGGGCTCAGCATTTTCCTGATGAGCTGTCCGGCGGGGAGCGCCAGCGCGTCGCGATCGCCCGAGCGGTGGTCGGTGACCGCAGGCTCCTGCTCGCCGACGAGCCGACTGGTGCCCTGGACTCGGTGAACGCCGGGGCGGTCATGCAGCTGATGCTGACCATCTGCCGGCGCGGGGTGGCCGGCGTGGTCGTGACCCATGACGCGCAGCTGGCGTCGTGCACCGACCGGGTGGTGTTCCTGCAAGATGGGCAGGTCATCGATCAGACCCGGGCGTCCTCCGGCCCCGATTCACTGCTCGCAGATGGCCCAGGGCGGTGAGCGCGATGCTGCAAGACCGCGCAGTTCTTCGCGGTCCGGCCAGCGGCGGTACCGCTGGCCGGCGGGTCGTGATCCGGTGGGCAAGGCGGCTGCTGGGCCGGGAGTGGCGGCAGCAGATGCTGGTGCTGGCGCTGCTGGTCCTGACCGTCGGTGCTGCTTCCTTCGGCGTGGCGGCGGCCTATAACCTTGCGCCCCTGCCAAATCCGCAGTTGGGCTCAGCGGACTACCTGCTGCAGTTCGCCGGGCCCGGTGGCAGGGCCATGACGGCAGACATCGCTGCAGCCAGGAAAGCGTTCGGCACCGTCGAGGTGATTGGCCACCAGTTCGTGCCCATCCCCGGCTCGGCCCAGTCCGTCGAATTCCGGGCGCTGAGCCCGGGCGGGCCCTACAGCGGCCCGATGCTCGCCCTGGTGCAGGGGCGCTACCCCTCAGGTGCCGGGCAGGTCGCCGTCACCAGCGGGCTAGCGCAGGCTCTTCAGGTCCACATCGGCTCCGTGCTNTCCCTGCCCGGACACCACCAAAGGGTGACCGGCATCGTTGAGGATCCCAGCGACCTGAAAGACCAGTTCGCGCTGGTGCCGCCGTCGGCTGCTGGCCCGGCCCAAGGGATAACGGTCCTGCTGGATGCCAGCCCGGCCGCGTTCAGTGCCTTCCGGGACAACTTCCATGGCCAGCTGCTGTGGCAGGCGCGCGGCGCCGACACCCAGGCAGCTGTCGCGGCCGGCGCGCTCGGTGCCGTCACGGTCCTGATGGTGCTGGTCGCTCTGGTCGCCGCCGCGGCCTTCGCCGTTATCGCCGCGCGCCGCCAACGCCAGCTCGGCATGCTGGCGGCCATAGGGGCGACACGACGGCAGCTCCGGATGGTCATGGTCGCAGGCGGAGCGCTGGTGGGCATCATCGCCGCCGTCACCGGGACGGTCATCGGCCTGGCCGCCTGGTTCGTGGCCGCCCCCCACCTGCAAGTTTCCGCCGGTCACCGGATCGACAAGTTCGCGGTTCCCTGGCCGCTGGTCGGTCTGGGCATGCTGCTCGCGATACTGACGGCGGCGGCCGCGGCATGGTGGCCAGCGCGGGCCGCATCCCGTGTCCCGGTCGTCAATGCCCTGTCGGCCCGGCCGCTTGAGCCCAGGCCAGCGCACCGCACCGCCATCATGGCCGTCCCGCTGATCGTGCTGGCCCTGGCCTGCCTCGCGCTGGCCAATCAGACCAGCGGCCCGCTGATCATCGTCGGCGCACTGGCCATGGCTCTGGGCATCTCGTTCATCAGCCCGCTGAGCATCCGGGTCCTGACCGCGGCCGGCCGCCGGGCTCCGGTCGCGGTCCGGCTGGCACTGCGTGACCTGGCCCGCTACCAGGCCCGCTCCGCCGCGGCGCTGGCCGCGATCAGCCTGGCCCTGGGGATCGCCGTCGCGATCATGATCAGCCTGGCCGCGGCCGCGGCCCCGGCCAGCGCGGGCAACCTGCCGGACAACCAGATGCTGATCTGGATCGGCCAGCCCGGCCAGAACCAGCTGGTGCCCATCCGGACGCCTGCCGAGCTCAGCACGCTGGCTGCCGCGGTACATCGGATCGCCGGATCGCTGGGCGGCGCCGCCGTGGTCCCCCTCGACATGCCCGTCAACCCGGCCAGCCGACCGCAGCCCGGCGGCCAGCAGCCGGTGGTCAGCCTGAACACCCCGGTGGACGGGGCCGCCGGCCGGAACGGCGTCTACCGCTCGGTGGACCTCTACGTCGCCACGCCCGCCGTGCTCCACCTCCTCGGCATCAATCCCGCGACGGTCGGCCCGGCCACGGGCATCCTCACCGCCCAGGCCGGGCAGGACGTCCTCACCACCATCACCACCAGCACCGACGCCACGAACGTCCAGCGGATCCATGTTCCCGATTACGGCTCTGAACCCACCTCGCTGATCACCGTGAACGGCCTGCGCCGCGAGCACTGGACGCAGATCCGGTCCGGCTGGATGGTCAACTCAGCCCGGCCACTGCACGCCGCGCAGATCGCGGCCGCACGGGAGGTGGCCGCCAGGTCAGGCCTGGTCATCGAGTCCAGGAACACTCAGGCTTCGCTGGCCACGATCAGAACCCTGGCGACCGCCGCCGGGGCACTGATCGCTCTCGGCGTGCTGGCCCTGACGGTCGGCCTGATCCGCGCCGAGGCGGCCGGTGACGTGCGCACCCTCACCGCCATCGGAGCCACCAGCTCGACCCGGCGTACCCTCACCGCCACCACCGCCGGCACCCTGGCACTGCTGGGCGCGCTGCTCGGATCGGGCGCCGCCTACCTGGCGCTGGCCGCCGGGCACCGCAGCGACATCAGTGTGCTGAGCCAGGTGCCAGTTCTCGACCTCACCCTCACCATTGTCGGCGTTCCCGCCGGCGCCGCCCTGGCCGGCTGGATCCTCGCCGGGCGCAGGCCACCATCCGTCGCCCGGCAGCCACTCGACTGACTCGCTGACCGACCGTGGCCGCTCGCACCGAGCGGCCACCGAAGTCAGCCGGCGAGCGTGTCCTGACGCGCAATGCCGTCGCGGCAGGGTCTCGACCCGATCAGCCGCCGTACCAGAAAAGAATGAAATCTATCCTTATAGGGCCTTTTGATGTGACAGGATCACGGTCGTAGCTGAGACCGGCAACAGCCGGGACCGTTCCACTGCGCGCTGGCCATCATGGCCAGTCAGCTATTCAGGGGGCCGCCCAATGTCAGGACGTCGTCGCTGCTGGATGCTCGTCTCGCTCGCTGTGGCCGCGATCGTCGGTGGGGGGTCCGCCCTCGCGGCGGCTGCCGCCCAGGCCGATGTTGCGCCGGCTGGGGCCCAGGCCGGAGTTGCGGCCAGGCCGGGGAACGTCACCATCTACCTGGCACCCGCCTCGCAAGGCGGCAAAGACGGCAACACCGGGCTGACGTCGTCGAGCCCGATCCTCACCCTGGCACACGCACAGCAGGTGCTGAGGGGGCTGAACCCGACCGGCAACGTCACGATCCGGATCAAGCAAGGCACCTACGTGGCCAGCGCGATCACGTGGTCGTTCTACGTGCCTGGCCACACGATCTCGTTCATGCCCGTCAACTACTCCGGTGGCGGCCGGCCGCCGGGCGGGGACCCGGTGTTCGCCGACCCGACGAGCAGCGGGACGCACATCGGCCAGACGTGGTTCACCGCGATACTTCCCCCGGCCCCCTCCCCACTGGACGACGGCGGCCCCACCGGCCTGCGCTTTTATTACCTGACCATCGAGGACTACACCCAGGGCATCTCGTTCAACGGGCAGGCCGGCCACTCCTGGCACAACTCGACCTTTTACATCCAGCCCAGCAAGGGCGTGAACGGCAACGACGTGTCCGGCATGACGTTCCATGACATCGGTGACTCGTTCGCTCCCTCGCAGACCGGCTACGGCGCCATCCTGTTCACGGACTCCTCAAACGATGACATCTCCAACAACACCTTCGACGACATCGATAACTCGGGCGACACGGACCAGCTCCACGCGCTGTACATCACGCACTTCAGCTCCGGGAACACCGTCCACAACAACCTGTTCGAGAACACCAACGGCGAAGCCGTCAAGGTGCGGGACCGCAGCAACAACAACGACATCTTCAGCAACACGTTCAAGGCGACCGGTGGCGTCGCCGCCTACCTGGACGATTTCTGCGATCAGCAGTGCGTGAACGGCGCCAGCCCGAAGAAGTACCGTGAGTGCGCCTCGTACGGCAACCGCTTCGCGGACAACGTCATCGACAACGGCGCCACGTGGGATCTGATCCCCCCCGGCAACACCTACGCCGGCGGCGCCGGCTGCTCGATCCCCAGCGGGCAGGAACGCCTGCACACCGCGGGAAACACAAGCTGACCGCCAGGTAGCTACGCGGGCTGTGGTTGCCGGTGCCGGATGGTGCCGTCGGCCATGATGTCGCCGCCGGTGCACTGCCATTGGACCTTGCCGCTGTCGAACTGTTCCTGGTACAGCGACGCGTACACGCCATCTTCGCGCAGCAGAGAGCGGTGAGTACCGGACTCGACCACGCGTCCGGCGTCGATGACGTTGATGACGTCGGCGTTGACGATGGTGGACAGGCGATGAGCGATGGCGATGGTGGTCCGTGATCCCATGAGGGCATCGAGGGCCTTCTGGACCTCGCGCTCGCTGGCCGTGTCGAGTGCCGAGGTCGCCTCGTCCAGGATCAGGATGCGGGGATCGTGCAGCAGCACCCGCGCGATGGCCAGGCGCTGTTTCTCGCCGCCGGACAGGCGGTAGCCCCGCTCGCCCACGATCGTGTCGTAGCCGTCGGAGAACTGCATGATCCGGTCGTGGATGTACGCCGCCCGGGCGGCTTCCTCCACCTCCGCCATGGAGGCGGCGGGACGCCCGTAACGGATGTTGGCCAGGATTGTGTCGTGGAAGAGGTAGCTCTCCTGGGTCACGAAGCCGATGGCGGCAGCCAGCGATGCCTGGCGGACGTGCCGCACGTCGGCGCCGTCGATCTGGACCGAACCGCTGGTGACGTCGTACAGCCGCGGTATCAGGTAGCTGATGGTGGTCTTGCCGGCCCCGCTCGGCCCGACCAGCGCCACGAGCTGGGCTTGGTCGGCTTCGAAGCTGACGCCCGCCAGCGCGTCCACCGGTGTGCTGGGGTAGCGGAAGTGGACCTCCTGGAGGGCCACCCGGCCGCCGGTGCTGATCGCCGGCAGATCGACGGCGTCGGGGGCATCGACGATATCGGGCACCACGTCCAGGTACTCGAAGACCCGGTCGAACAAGGCCAGAGACGANCGCAGCTCCACCGAGACCTGCAGCAGCTGCCCGACCGGGAAGTACAGGCGGGTCTGCAGCGTGGTGAACGCGACGATGGTGCCCGCTGAGATGGCATTGCCGTGCGCCAGCAGCAGGCCAGCGATCAGGTACACCGCAGCCGGGGTGATCGACAGGAACGACTGCACGATCGCGTAGAAGCCCTGGCCGATCATCTGCTGGCGGACTTCCAGGCCGGCCAGGCGCTGATTCTCCTGGTGGTAGCGGGCGGTATCGCGCGCCTGGTTGCCGAACACCTTTGCCAGCAGCACCCCCGACACCGACAACGTTTCCTCTGACAGGGCGCTCATCGCCGCCAGCGACTCCTGGGTCAACCGCGCCACCCGGCGCCGCCGCTCGCCGACCATCTTGGTCAGCCAGAAGAACCCCGGCACGGTGAAGACTGCCACGATGGTCAGCTGCCAGCTAAGGATCACCATGGCGACGACCGTGGACACAAAAGTCACGACGTTGGCCAGGATGGTTGAGGCGGTGGTGGTGACCACCGACTCGACACCGCCCACGTCGTTGGCCAGCCGGGACTGAATCTCGCCGGTCTTGGTGCCAGTGAAAAACGCAAGCGAGAGCGTCTGCAGGTGCGCATACAGCCGGTCACGCAGGTCCCGCATGACCTGCTGCCCGACCCGGGTGGTCTCGTAGGTCTGCAGGATGCCGATGGCGCCGTTGACGANNGGGACAACGGCCATGATGGAGACCAGGATGACGAGCAACCGGATGTTGGGGCCGCCATGCACGAACAGGGCCTTGTTGAACACCACCTGGATCAGCAGCGGGTTGATGATGCCGACCGTCGAGGTCACCACGATCAGCCCGACGACGGCGGCCACCTGTACCCGGTAAGGGCGAAACAGCGGCACCACCCGGCGGGCGGTGTCCCGGTTCGCGTGGGCCGGCGCGGCCGGGCTCCCGCTAGCCGAAGACAGCGGGCCCGGGGCCGTCACGGCGCCCGCCAGCAGTCCGACGGCGTGCCCGGCTCAAGCCCGGCCCCTGCGTACACCTTCATGCCCGGCCTCCTCCGCAGCGCCATTCCCGGCAGCCGAGCCAGGGCCATGTGCGCGCCTCGACCTACCCCATCATTACCAGCGTGCCCGTTGGCAAGGTCCTGGACGGGATGAGTGGCGTTCGTCAATCCGGATCATGAACGGGACGAGTGCCGGCTCCATGAAGCCATGATCACGGGCTGGCAGGTGAAACCACATCACCGAGATCCGGTGACCGCCGCGGAGAAGGGATGGTCAGCGGATGGTGTTACCGGCGTCTACCGTCAGGGCAGCGCCGGTGACGTAGCGTGCCTCCTCGGAGGCGAGCCACAGCACCGCGTTGCTGACGTCGCGCGGGTCGAGCGCCTCGACGGGCAGGCCATTGGTGAAGATGGCGCCCAGTTCGGGGCTTCGGCTGAGGAACGGCTCGAGGGTCTCCAGGCCGGCGACCATCGGGGTATCGACCCCGGCTGGGTGCACCGTGTTGACCCGGATGTGATGGCTGGCCAGCTCGTTGGCCAGCGACCGGCAGATGCCGACCACGGCGTGCTTAGCCGCAACGTAAGGGGCGAGGAAGGGCATGCCCTTGAGGCCGGCGGTGGAGCTGGTGGCGATGATCGACCCGCCACCGGCGGCGATGAGGTGCGGGACCGCCACGACCATGGCGTTCCAGACCCCGGTCAGATTCGTGTCGATGGTGTCTTGCCACACCTCCGCGGTGACCTGGTCCCACGGCTGCACGGTGTAGATCCCGGCGTTGGCGCAGACGATGTCCAGCCGGCCCAGCTCTGCCACGCCGGCATCGAGGGCCGCCCTGAGCGTCGCGGCGTCGCGCACGTCGGCTTTGGCCGCCACGATCCCGCGGTCGAGCGCCTCGACAGCACGGACGGTCTCGGTGAGTTCGGCACGGCCGGACATCGCATAGCGGACCGTCGGATAGTCCTCGAGGATGTCGACGGCAATGATGTCGCAGCCCTCCTCGGCCAAGCGGATCGCGTGGCTGCGCCCCTGACCCCGCGCCGCGCCGGTGATGAAGGCAACCTTGCCTTCGACCCTTCCTGACATCTATCTCCTCCGTCTCTCGGGAGCCGGTCTCCCGCTGGCGTCGCGCTGGGACCGGTTAGCCTGCGGCCATGGGTACCTTGTCGATCATTAATGCTGGCGTGTTCGACGGTGTGTCTGACGGCCTGGCTGACGGGCCGGTGCATGTCGCCGACGGCCGCATCGTGTCGGTCGGCGGGCCGCCCCAGCCAGCCGACCAGGTCATCGACGCGCGCGGCGGCACGGTGCTGCCCGGCCTGATCGACGCGCACTGCCACGCCTACGGCATCGGCCTGGACATGATGGCAACTGAGTCGCAGCCGCTCAGCTACGTCGCGCTGGCCGCCGCCCGGCGGCTAGGCCGGGCGCTGGCCCGCGGGTTCACCACGGTGCGTGACCCGGCAGGCGGCGATGCGGGACTGGCCCGGGCCATCGCCGAGAACCTCATTCCCTCGCCCCGTTACCTGTGGACCGGCGCGGCACTGAGCCAGACCGGCGGTCACGGCGACGCGCGCGATCCCGACAGCGAGACCTGCCCGTGCTATGCGCACGGCTGCGAGGTTGTCGACGGAGTCGACCCGCTGCGCAGGGCGGTCCGGGAGCGGTTCCGCCGCGGCGCGCATGCGATCAAGATCATGACCTCGGGCGGTGTCATGTCGCTGGCCGACCCGATCCGGATGCCGCAGTACTCCGCCGAAGAGATCCGCGCGGTGACCGATGAGGCGGCCCGGCGCGGCAGCTACGTGGCCGCGCACGCCTACTCGCCCGAGGCGATACGCCACTCGATCGACAACGGCGTGCGCAGCATCGAGCACGGCAACCTGCTCGATGAGCCGACAGCGGCGGCGATGGCCTCGGCCGGGGCCTTCCTCGTGCCGACCCTGGCCGCCTATGACGCGATGGAGCGCCGCGGGGAGCAGATCGGCATGCCGGCTGTGTCCCGGCACAAAAACCGGGAGGTCCTGGAGTCCGGTCAGCAGGCCGTCGAGCTTGCCCGCGCTGCCGGGGTCAGCGTTGGCTTCGGCACCGACCTTATGGGCCTGCTGGAGGACGAGCAGCTCAACGGCCTGCGCCTACAGACCGAGGCAGGCGGGATCTGGACCGCGCTGGCCTCGGCTACCTCGGTCAACGCTGAGCTGATCGGCCGGCCTGACCTCGGCCGGGTTGCCGAGGGCTGCACCGCCGACCTGCTCATGCTCGGCGGCAACATCAGCGACGACCCATCGGTGCTGTGGTCACCCGACAGTCAGCGAACGATCGTGCAGAACGGGCGAGTTGTCACCGACCCGAGGGCGCCTTTTTAGGCGGAGGGGAGCAGGTGCTGGCCGGCGGGGGTGGCTTCGCTGGCGAGGCGTGCTCGCACGGTTCGGCGGGCGCGGTCGAAGTAGGTGGCGTCGTTGAAGAGGTGGTAGTACCAGTTGGCTGACAGCAGTGCTGCTTCGAGTTCGAAGGCGAGTTGCTGCGGGTCGGTGGCGGCGGCTAGTTCGCCGTGTTGCTGGGCTTCGGTGGCGGCGTGTTCGAGGGTGGCCATCCACTGGTTTTGGCAGTGGGCGATGCGGTCGCGGACGGGTCCGGGTGTTTTGCTGTCGAATTCGGCCATGGCGGAGGCGAAGAAGCATCCTCCGGGGAAGACGGCGCGTTCGAGGTAGGACAGGAACGCTTCGCAGAGGGCGTGCAGGCGGGTGATGCCGGGGCCTGCGGC
>JGI12635J15846_10003503_pt1 | contig 13619 bp, 19 predicted proteins | sample BlaSpr_A8_OM2_M2_FD_15846 | JGI IMG/M metagenome (IMG submission 15846) | reverse complement strand
ATCGCCAAGCAAATTTTCCAGCTCTTCCCCAAGATTCCGATTCTGATGGTGACGCTACACCTCTCGAACCAGCTTGCGGAAGCCGCTCGTCAGGTCGGGGTCCGCGGGGCCTGCGCCAAGCAGGATATTGGATCTGTCGTGGAGGCCGTCCAGGTCTTACTGCACGATAAAACGTATTTCCCGGTTGTTTCCGAGCGACAGAACGCCTAAGGTAACGGGTGTATGGAGAACCGCGATGTCTCGGAATGAAATACAGGATTCCCTGTATTGGACCCCGGCAATCAGAACGTTAGCCTCAATGGGTTACGGGGCCCTCCCCCGATTTTGTGCTGTTCAATCTTAAAGAATTTACTTTGGTCAGGCTTGTCACAAACGCAAGGTTAAATGTGGCGAATCGTCTGGTCTCCCCAAAGGACTGAAACGGAATGACAATTCGCATACTGCTGGTTGATGACCACCCTATCGTGAGGCAGGGCTTGAAAACGCTGTTGGAAGGCCATTCGGGTTGGGAAGTCATTGGAGAAGCGTCGGACGGGGCTGAAGCGGTGGAAAAGGCAAAGGACTTGAGTCCTGATGTCATGGTACTCGACGTCACCATGCCAAGAATGAACGGCTTGGAGGCTTGCCGCCTACTGCGGCAGGAGTGTCCCGGTCTCGAGATTCTGTTCGTCACTCAGCACGACTCTCCCCAAATGATGCGCGAGGCTCTGGAAGCTGGAGCCCGCGGATACGTGGTCAAGTCCAACGCTGCTCGCGACCTGTTGGCGGCAGTGGATGCGGTCAGTCAGCATCGGGTGTTTACCGCTTTGAATGGCCGCAACGTTGCCGAGTTACGTTAAAGTTCGACCGAACACTGGGAAGCTCGATTTCGAAAGAGGCGAATTATGAAGCTTAGGATCCTGTTAGCCGATGACCATGAAATCGTGCGCCGCGGTTTGCGCGCGCTTCTGGAAAAGCATGAAGGCTGGGAAGTCTGTGGTGAAGCCAGCGACGGCCGCGAGGCGGTTGAGAAGGCTTTGCAGCTGAACCCCGACGTCGTCATCGTGGACATTGGGATGCCCAATCTCAACGGTTTGGATACGACCCGCCAGCTTCTGCAACACGACCCTCACTTCAAGGTAATCGTATTGACCATCACCGACTCCGATCAGGTCATTCGCGAAGCCCTGGACGCCGGCGCTCGTGGTTTCGTTTTGAAGTCAGATGCCGCGCGCGACCTGGTGTCCGCTGTCGAGGCGCTTCAGAACAAACGCATGTTCTTTACGCCGCGGGTAAACGACCTGGTATTGGCTGGCTTTTTGGAAAAAGGGCAAACCGTGTCCAGAAACGAAGCTCCGAAGTTGCCGACTTTGACTGCCCGGGAACGCGAAATCACCCAGTTGCTGGCGGAAGGGAACAGCTCCAAAGAAGTTGCATCTCTGTTGAACTTGAGTACAAAGACGGTCGAAACCCACCGCAGCAATATTATGCGGAAGCTGAGTTTTCACTCCATTCGCGACCTGGTGGTTTATGCCATCAAGAACAACCTGATCCAGATCGAGTTACCCCCGCCGCCCCCCAAGACTCCTACCGGGCCGACCGCTGCGTAATTTCGGCCCGGTAGAGTTCTGCTAACGTTGGTTCTGTTAACGAGTATTCTCGCCAGGATAATACCCGGTCCGTGTGCGGACGATCAGCCGTGTGTGATTCGGTCCTCTCGCCTCCACCCGAATCCCTTCGTAGCCCATTTTCCCAGGCTTGTCTCCCGGCTTGAACGCCAGCGTGTATTGGCTCCGAATGTCGTGTGCCACTTCCCGTGTAATTTCGTTGACCTCGTCGAGGTTCTGCGGAAAGAACGCCACTCCCCCAGTGCTGGAAGCTAGCGCCTGAAGGGCTTCCCTCCCGGCTCGCGTCATCCCTTCATCGGTCAGTCCAATGGCGTATACCGTCTCGCCCTTGTCCGCCTGCAACTTGCGAATCGCATCCTTCAGCGTCTCCCGACTCATATTGTCTTGCCCGTCGGTAATCACCAGTAGCACTTTCTTGGTGAGACGCGGATTGTTTTTCAGGTGTACGGCCGAAGCAACGACTGCGTCGTACAGCGCCGTACTTCCCCGACTGGAGACTTGATGCAAGGCCGCCTGCAGCAACTTCACGTCAGAAGTAAAATCCTGATCCAGGTAAGGTGTCTGGCTGAAGTTAACCACGAACACTTCATCCTGGGAATTGCTGGCGCGGATAAAGTTAAGTACAGCCTGATTCACCTTCTCCCGCTTGTCACGCATAGACCCCGAGTTATCAACGACAATGCCCAATGCCACAGGAACGTCCTCGCTGCGAAACGATGTGAGTGGCTCGGGGACATTGTTCACGTAAATCGAGAACGCGCTACGATCCAGTCCGGTAACCAGACGCCCTGTCTCATCTACAACCGTAGCGTGCAACACGACTTCCTGCACTTGTTTCTTGAACACAAACCGGCCCGAATCATCCTTTTCGGGCGTGATGGACGACTCCCCACCTTGTGCCCCCGATTGCTGATCCGTTGGCTCTTGTGTGGAGACCGGGGGCGCTACCGTGCGAGGAGGACCGTAATCGGGGTCCCACGCGGCGGGAGGCGGCGCTGAAGGACTGCTTTGGGGTACCGGCGTATTCTGGGCGTGCACCAGCGCGCACAGAATCGCTCCCCACGCGGCAGTCCTCAATCCCGAGCGGAGAAATCTCGTTGTACCAAAATCCATTGGGCAAACCTCCGTGCAACAATTAGATGCCAGTCCTAGCGGTGCCGTTTGGTTTTTCTTAGGTCGCAGTATCCCACGCATTCCTGCCTTCATTACTGCCAATACCGTATTCCCGGAAAAATTCCCCGCACGCACCATGGTTCTAGCAATTTGGAGGCATTTTGGTCGTTTGCAGGACTTACACGAGTCTCCGAGTTGTGGCGCCGGTAAGACGCTTAGATGTAATGAAATGCGTGTTTGGCGAGATTTGTGCTTTGAGTAACTGAGGTTCGCGTCCCCTCGTTCTCTGGGGGACTGCATGCTCGCGTGTCCGGACATTTGCGGTGCATCGGAATTTGGGCCCCTGAATTTCCTGGAAGGTGGAGAATGCTTCGAATCCTGATTGCGGACGATCATGAAGTGGCTAGGCAAGGCATNCGCGCGCTACTNGAAGGTCATGCAGGCTGGGAAGTCTGTGCAGAAGCGAAAGACGGACGCGAGGCTGTGGAATTGGCCAATACGGTGAACCCCGATCTGATTCTGCTCGACATCGGCATGCCTAACCTGAACGGACTAGAGGCTGCCCGACAGATTCTCGCTTCCTACCCAGAGCTTCCTATCTTGATCCTTACGATGCACGATTCCGATCAAGTTGTACGCGAGGTGCTTCGCGCCGGAGCTCGCGGCTTTCTGCTCAAGTCCGACGCAGGTCGTGACTTGGTTGCCGCCGTAGAGGCCTTGCAGATGCACAGGACTTTCTTCACCACGAAAGTCAGTCAGATGGTGTTAAACGGATATCTTGACCGAGATAGTCCAGAGAGCCGTGAACAGAGCACCCAGGAAAAGGAAGACGGAGCCGCGCCCGTGCTCACCGGACGGGAGCGGGAGGTGATTCAATTGCTGGCCGAGGGCAAAACCAGCAAGGAAGTAGCTGTAGCCTTGCACCTCAGCGTAAAGACCGCGGAAACTCACCGCACCAACCTGATGCGAAAGTTAGGATTGCATTCGGTGGCCGACTTGACTCGCTATGCGGTCCGTAACGGCATTGTACAAGTTTTTTAGAGCGTCAGTCGTAAAGTGCATATCCGCGCCAATTACCTGTTTTGCCTGATCGACCCGTTTTGCCTGTCTGCATAGCCTTCTGAAGTAATTAATCGACTCTGGGAAGGATGCCTCAAATGCTCTTCACGATTGCTGCCCTTCTGTTCATCTTGTGGTTATTCGGGATGGTCAGTTCGTACACTCTCGGCGGATTCATTCACATCTTGCTGATTCTCGCCATCATTTCTGTGCTAATTCGGGTCATTCAAGGCCGAAGCGCAGTCTAAGCGCGCAGATTCGGCTGCTTGACTCAACGGACCTATCGATAGTCCTTGCTTAGCTGCTGCTTCAACGTGAAACAGCCCAAGAACGTAACAAACATTCTTTCTCTCTTCAACATCTCATTTGTGAGGTCAAGATCGGAGATCGTGACTGAAACATCGCGACTGGAGGTTTGAAAATGGATCAGAATCCGAAAGATCAAAATACCTGCGACGTTTGCGAACAGCCCTTTAGTTCCGAGCAGGAATTGCAGGCTCACAAAAACAATGTCCATGGGCAAAGCAATTCTGCAGACAGACAATCGAACTACGACATAGAACGAGATCAGCCGCAGGAACGAAAGATCGCATAACTCAGGTCGTGCCGGCCCAAGCCGGGAACTATTGTTGGTCGAAAGAATTTCAAAGGAGGCTACACATGAACAAGGACCGAGTGGAGGGTAAAGTGAAGGACATTGCTGGACGCGTCGAGCGGCAGGCCGGCGAATGGACAGATAACCCCAAGACTCAAGTCAAGGGCGCTGCGAAACAAGCCGAAGGCAAAGTGCAGAACGCCTGGGGTAAGGCCAAAGACGCCGCCAAACAGACGGCCGACGATACGACCTCAAAGCCACCGAAGCGTGCTTCGGAAGACGCAGACCCGGATGCGGAAGAAATTCGTCGTCGGGGCTAGTCCGATGGTCGTTAATCCTTGCGCGCGCAGTTTACAGAAACTGCATTGCCAGAGCACGCGAGCGTTAATTTCAACTGAAAGGTAGTGCGGTATCCCCGCACCGACCCGAAAACAGGGTAAGCCCGGCTCAAGTAGCTGTGGCTTACCCTGCATTTTTGTTTCCGGAAAACTTATATATATACGTACAAGACAGTACTGTCCTCAGACTTCCGGTGGACGGTTGTCCGCCGTCAGACGCGCATTAGGACCGCGAGAAAACCGTGCAACAAATGAGTGCAACCCTGTATTTCGAATTCGCCGGCCATCGCCTCAAATAAGAGGCGTCTTAAAGGCCCGCTGGGATTCTGAGGAGATTCATTATGCTACGAGCTTTTGGCGCGTTTCTTGCGGTCTTCTCGCTACTTAGCTTGACCGTGCATTTGGAGGCGTTAGGCACGGTATTGGGGATGGCTGCCTTTTCCCTTTTTGCAATCGATGAACTCCTCGTTCGATTCGCAGGAAGTCAGCGCTCGTCCAGGATTCCGGGAGAGCCATTTCTTTAGAGCCAAGCGCTTTTGTCCCACCCAATTTTGCTGCGCCTCAGAACTGGCAGGCTCACGCTGCCGACGCGCCTAAGTGTGTCTTGCCGTCGACTCCTTCTTCATTATCGAGACGCAGTTCGCACAACTCCGTGATCAGGGTTCCTGCCCACTCGTAAATATTGTGTTCCCGAATCACGCGCCGCATATGTTGCATACGCGCCTGTTTTTCTTCTGGATCCATTTCCAAGGCGACTCGAATGGCTTCAGCCGTCTGGTCGATGTCGTACGGATTCACTTGCAGCGCATCGCGCAACTCTCGCGCGGCTCCCGTAAAGATACTCAAAATCAGCACGCCACTCTCATCGTGACGCGCCGCCACAAATTCTTTCGCCACTAGATTCATGCCGTCGTGCAGCGATGTAACCAGGCATAGGTCCGCTGCTTTGTAGTAAGGCTCGATTTCTTTGTGACTATGCTGCCGGTTGAGCAGAACGATCGGCCGCCATTTATCTCTCTGAAAACGCCAGTTGATCCGACCTGCCTCCGCCTCGACCTCCGCTTCCAGATCGTGATATCGCTTCAGATGACTGCGGCTCGGTGCACCAATTTGCACAAATGTGAACTGCCCTTGATAGCGCGGATACCTTTCAAAAAAACGTTCCAGAGCCAGAAACCGTTCCAGAATTCCTTTCGTGTAGTCGAGGCGGTCTACCCCGACTCCCAGGAAAAGAGCTTCGATGTCCAAGCTCTTCAACAGTCCTGCACGTCCGTCGAAAACCTGTTCGCCAGAACCTTCCGGCGATAGCTCGGTCGCATCCACGCTGATCGGAAACGGGTGCACCGTCGTAGTGTGCCCCAGGCGTTGAACCGTGAAATGTTCCCAGTCAATTCTTGACTCCATAACCCGATCGGCAGTTTGAAGAAAGTTAGTGCAGTGCGATTGGATATGAAACCCGATGAGATCGGCCCCCAAGAGCCCATCCACCAGTTCGCGCTGCCATGGACAAATTCCAAACGCTTCCTGATTGGGCCATGGAATGTGCCAGAAAATCGCTACCCGGGCGTCCGGCCTTTTTTGTTTGATCATTCTGGGCAGCAACGCGAAATGATAATCCTGCACCAGAACGACCGGCTTCTCACTCTCTTTCATCTCCTCCAGCAGGGCGTCAGCGAACTTGCGATTCACCGCCTGATATTGCTTCCAGTCGCTCGCCCGAAAAATCGGACGCGTGTGCGCGATGTGACAGAGCGGCCACAGCCCTTCATTGGCGAAGCCGTAGTAATACCCTTCTTCTTCTTCTTTCGTCAGCCAGATGCGACGCAGCGTATATCGCGGGTCGTCAGGAGGCACCGGTAGCCGGTTATGCCGGTCCACGGTTTCCCGGTCGGCCGTACCGCTTCCGTGTGCCAGCCACATTCCATCGCAAGCGCACAGCACGGGCTCGAGCGCCGTCACCAAACCACTCGGTGGCACACTCACCTCCACCGACTTGCCACGGCGCATGTGGATATAAGGCTCCCGATTCGATACCACAAACATTCGGCCTTCCCCCAAGCGGGCGCGAAGATTCAATGTCAGCTTTTCCGCGGTCCATTGGGACTGGCCCTCCGCCCGCAGCCTCGCTTCCCGCTCAGCAGCGGTGCGCGCGGTATTAAGACTCTGGGCAAAGGTCGCCACCTCCCGCGCCAGGGGCCGGAACAACTCCACGTCCGGCACGCCGATACGCGACGAAGGCATGTGCCCGGTTCGGAGAGCTCTCATCCAATGTGCGGTACGGGCAATCGGCCCCTCGAAACTCCAGCGCACAATCAGGAGAGTTATCAGAACGATCAGGACGACCTGAGCCAGACCACTCAGAAACGTTTCGTGCCAAATGCGAAGACTTTGCGCCCGAATGTAACCTGCATCATGAACAATAGCTAATGCACCCAGGAATTTGCCCGGACTGTAAAGTGGCAACACGGAAATGTGCACAGGCTGGCCCGACAACCTTTGGAATGCATCCGCCTCATGGTTGTCTTTGAGCGTGTCGAGGACGACAGGGGGAGTTTCCGCCATCCTTGGGGCCAGATCGTTGGTGATGGCGATGACGTNACCTTGGGGGTCGTACACTGCCATGCCGATCAAATTCTCGCGATGGGCGAAATGCTGCACGGTTTTTCGCAGAGTCTGAAAGGCTCCCCTTTCAATGTCGCGCTCCACGTTCCCCGCGAGACTCTCCGCCAACACCTCGGCGCGCCGTTGCAGATCCCGTCGCAGGTTTCGCTTACCCACCCAGACTTCATATTCAGACGCGCAAAGTGAAACCAACATCACACCAATGATCAGGGAGATAATGAGCCGGGCGCTAAGCAATCGCATGCATAAGTCCTCAAGGATGACGGCTCGGGCCGAGATCCCTCCCGCCAACGTGCATCTATCCGTGGCCCTGCCGGTTAACGGGACGCCCGCTAGCCGCGCCGGTTACTCGCAGCGCTAATGTGTCCCTGTAAACTCATGCCCACGGTAATGGTTTTCAGGCGATTCTTCGATGCCACATTCGGTGGTTTTGCTGCTATTTGCCGCTTCCGGGAAGTTAGGGCTAGCAGCCCCTAAGCAAGAACGAACCTTCGGCCTCATCCCAACGCCTTCAAAACCGACACGAACCATGCCATCCTCCTGGCTACAGAGAACGCTTTATGGACCGACAGAATCGATTGGGATAAAAGTGTTTACACAGACGGTTTAGTAGCCACATGGGCAGTCCGCCACTAGGTGGGAACTGATGCGCTAAAGGTGATAGCAAAGTCAATCGCGCATCGATTTTCCAGCGCTCGTCCTTCGGAGAATATTTCTATGGATCGAACGACGACTGTGTTCGCTGGTTTCCTGTTAGTCCTAACCCCGCTGGCATGCGGACAGGAATCACAACCGGCGCCGCAAACTCCCGAGGACGCCTTCGTAATGCAGCGGCCAGTTGCCTGGACGCGAATGCAGAAGCCGCAACCGGCGCCCCAGCCTCTGCCGCCGCAGGACACCACTGTCCCCGAACCAGACCAACAGGACCAGCAGGGAAAGCAGCCGGCGGATCCACAGACTCCATCCCAGCAGACTCCGGTGAACCAGTCCTTTACCGGAAAGATTGTGAAAGACGGTGATAAGTACGTCCTGAAGGTGGCCAGTAACACCAGTTACGAATTACAAGATCAGGGCGACGTAAAGCAGTATGAGAACCAAAATGTGAGGGTCACAGGCAAACTCGATACGGGCACAAACACGATTCTTGTCGCTAAGATCGAATTGCTCTCTTAGGCCCGTCCTTCCCAGAAGCGTCACCGGCGTAGCGCATCGCGCAGGCAGATCGACTATCCGTTAAAGGCAAACTCTTACTGGGTGTCGACGCGGGTTATGTCCACCACATGCAGAGTGTTCGTGGCGGCATCCATCGTTGCCATGATCCTCACATCCTTGCCCTCGAACTTCTTTGCTTTGTCCTGGTCATCCAGCTTGAAGGGACTCTGAGTAACATTTTCTCGGAGAACGAATCCGTCAGCCGACTTTTCGATCTTGCCCTCAAACGCGCGTGCCGACGGATGCGAATTCGTGGCGTCAGTCTGCGGTTGCGGCATCGAACTATCGGGCCCCGTACGCGGCGGAGTCTGCATCGAAGGCGAATCAGCCGCCGATGGCTTCTGCTGAGCCGATAAGCTGATTCCCCAGCCGACCAGGCCAATTAACACAATCACGAAGAGAAGCCGTTTCATATTTTCCTACCTCCAAACTCATCTTGATCTTGCGAATTTCCGGAGGCCGTTTCCACCTGACCCTCCAAACGTCCGAGCGGTAAATTCTAATTGATGGTTCAAGCCTTCCCGCGCACTCAACCTCTTGTCCTACGCTCTTCCCTGTAGTTACCCTGATGACCCAGGCAGGACGAATAACTGCCTTCCAATTGCCTCGAGCACTCCTGAATTACAGGATTTACCCTAGTGCCTCGATTCAAGAAAACCTATAATTTGAGCCATCGCCTTGGTAATTGTGTTGTCGAAGGTCCCGCTATCCTTCCTCGCAACCGGCTTGGAGATTAAGCCATGAGCGCCACTGGAACAGCCGCCTACGCCATGTATCCCCGCAACGTCGCTTTGTCCGACGTCGTTTCTGCCTTGAACCAGGCAGGATTCGGAAACGAAGACATCTGTATGGTGTTGTCGCCCGCTCACCCCGTTGCGTCAGCCGTTGAGGATGCCACCATTGGCAATGTCGCGCGGGAACAAAGCGCAACGAGCGCCCGTGTGATTGGGTGGCTTTCCCAGCTCGGTGCCGTGGTCATTCCTACCGTCGGGTTCTTTATCCGTTCCCAAGCCTTTTTTCAGGCCCTGCTAGGAGAACAGAATTTACCAACTCTTTCTCGAGGATCAGGAACCCTGCTCGGTCTCGGTTTCTCCGAAGATGAGGCTAGAAGACTAGGCCATCAGCTGTGCGACGTCGGCGCCTTGGTATACGTATCCTGCCCAGAAAGGTCCAAAGCAGACGGCGCCATCGAACTGCTGCGTCGGGCTGGAGCAAAAGAGGCTGCGAGCTTGGGCATGGCGCCGGCTGCCCGAGCCGCTGCAGCCTAAAGCTTTCCTCCTTCAGTTTTTGGTTTTTTCTCTACGGTCGTCTCTAGGGAAATTTCTACTCGGCGCTGGCACTGCGCAAGTCCGCCAGCGCCGAGGTCGTCTGCTTCGTTTCACGAACTTACGTCACCCCTGTCCTACCGATTTCGCGCTGGCACTCGACTTGCATCTCTCCCCGTAACCAACTCTTCGAGATTGCGACGCATCCATCTGCAGTCCCGCGGACAGGGATAAGGGTAACCATGAGAAATTACCGTGTCTGGATTGAGATCCTGCTGCTCGGCACTGCGATTGCCGTCGCACTCGCACTTCTGATTGCGACCTTGGGCGCGGCTGCAGGGGAAGCTGCACAAGAGGATTCTCTCTCGACAACCCAGCAAAGCTACGACGGGATGGTGACCTGCTCCCGCTGCGGAGCCAGGCATTCCGGAGCTCTGGGCCACACTGCGGCCGACTGCGCACGCAATTGTGTTCGGGATGGAGCGAGCTTCGTCTTGGTTAAACCTGATGCCACCTACATGCTCGATGGCGACTTAGGTGTTCTGGGAGGGCTGGCCGGGCGGCGGGCCCGGGTCGTTGGGGAGTTGAATGGAAGGACGATCAGGATTTCTTCTGCCGCCTTGGAACGTTAATTCGTTGCGCTGCATCGAGAAACTCGATTTCTGATGGGAGGTCGCTTTCGTGAAAAACTTCCTTATTCGCATTTTGTTGGCTGCCGCTTTGACGTTGGTGTCATTCGGGCTGGCATCGTTGGCACAGGCGCAGCAGGCCGACGAGGATCCTGTTCCCACTAGTCCCCACCAACCGCAACCTACTACGGCTCCAAAATCTCCCCAACAACAGCAGAGCTCTGTGGCTTCTTCGGACGACGATCAAACCCAACAGGCGCTCGCCTTCACTGGCCGCGTGACCAGCGAACAAGGCCGATTGGTGTTGAACGATCCAGTAACCAAAATGAGCTACCAGCTAGACGACCAGACGAAAGCCAAGCCGTACGTTGGCAAGCAGGTCAAAGTCATTGGCAAGCTTGAAATGAAGAGCAACACGATTCATATCGATAGCATCGAACCGGTGTCGTGATTGTCTGGCTTCTGCCTCAGCGCGCGACGGTTCGTCTCATGCGGAGGGTCAGGATCGCCTGATCCTTCGCCCTATCTCAGGCTCAATCGAAAAAGCGTGGGTCTCCTAAGGACAACTCGACCCCGGCCCAAAATACTCAATACAGAATTCACCTTATTGCTCTTTAACGCCGGCGTTAGTTTAATCCCTTACGGCGTATTTGGCTTCTTTTCAGAAGCGACTTCGAACGCGAGATTTTCTCAACTGGGGCTTCCTATGGATCAAGCACGAGCAAATTCGGAAGTCTCGCTCCTAAGGCGGGTAGTCGAGTTATGGCCTTATGTTTTTATCGTTGTCTCGGTCATGGGCTTGGCTTACATCGCTCTGAGCGCTGGCCGCTAACCCCTCCGCGCTGTCTGTCTCGTGCCACACCTGCACTGACTCGCATATGAGTCGCGTGTGTGTCTGCGGTATGCTTCGCCGACCCGAATCGAAGAACAGTCAAACATCGATTCCCTTCGGCAATAGCCCAGAGTTCAGCAGGCGGAGGAGCGCCCGCAGGGGGCTCGAGTAGCAACTCGGGACAGACCTCAACCCCTGGTTCGCCGGCGACTCCACCCGCTAGCACCGCAACCCCACCGGCTAGCACCGCCACACCACCTGCCGGAACCGCGACTCCACAAACCACGCCTGGACAAACCCCTGGCTCCACCTCGCCCAGCGGAACTCCGAACACTACTACGACGGGATCGACGTCCCCGAACAATTCGACTCCGGGAAGTACCCTGCAACCATCCACGGCTAATCCCAACACACCGACTCCTGGCACTTCGCCCAACAGTTCTCCTTGTGGAACAGGCACCGCAAACGGATCGTCGGGCTCCATGCCGAACTCGGGATCCTCAAGTTCGAGCCCGTCGACCCCTGGAAGTCAAGGCAACAGCAGCACGCCAGGAACGAGTTCTACGCCGGGAACGCCATGCCCTTCAACCCCTAGTGGCAGCCCCACCTCGCCGCATGCCTAAACAAAATTTCTCTTCTGCGCGGGCCCGCTGGGCCCGCTTTTTTTGTTCCAAATCTTCAGGCCGGCGCCCAATCGTTCTTCCAGTTCGTAGCGGAAGAAGGTAACCGGATCGCAAGAAACATCGGCTTCCGTTGCCCATTTTCTGGCATCAGAATGCCATGTATCCGGATCAGTATCCCCTCCAATACTACTTCCGCATTCCTTCCGAGCCGGAACCGTTCCCAATTCATGAACCGCCCGATTCGCCGGAGAACCCCGACGTGCCCGTCCGCGAGCCCGACCCCGAAGATCCCGGCCAGATCTGACTGCGAGTTTTACACAGCCCTTCTGAGCCGCCGCTTCGATGCTCCCCTACAGTGAGCGGCGGATGGCCTCTCCTCCCGCAGATCCGATACTGAATCTCAATGTGCTTCCAACGTTCTGGGGATAAGCTCATCCCGATATTCCGAAAATACTCAACCCAAAAACAGGAGGACAAATGGCGCACTACGGCACTCTGAAAGACACGCGAATCGGCGAAGCTGCTGACGATATTCGCGCCTCTGATCTGTATGACTTGAACGAGGAGAAGTTGGGCAGGATTGACGATGTCATTTTCGACCATTCCACAGGAAACATCCGCTACGTCGTCGTGGACACCGGGGGCTGGCTTTCCAGCAAGAAATTCATCGTCCCCGCGGATGCGCTGCACGCCTCACCAGGCATAACAATGATTTCGAAGCAAACCCGGATAAGCGCCAGGTAGAAAGTTTCCCCCCATATAACGAATCCGATCTTGATTCTGAAAGTAAGTGGGCTGGCTACGAAGGGCGCTGCCGTTCCAAGTGGGTCGCCGATCCCGTGATGCACCGCGCGGAAACCGACCGCAACATCACTCCTACCACCCAACAAGCTTCCGGAAATCCCGTCTCGGAGCAAGGAGCGGCTCGAACCCAGGGGTGGCAGACTGGTTCTAAGCCTCCAGTCGGCGCTGGCGCCCGTAGAGCCGACGTCGATTCGGCCTCTTCCACCACCGATCGGATGGTTCCGGCCGGAACCGATTCGGTCGTAATCAGCAACAGCGCCGTTGGAATCGGGGGCGGTGGGATACTTTCCAGAGCCGCCTCCGCGAACGCCGCAAAGAAGCCGTTTCTGGATGCAATACGTGCACCGGCGAGTCTGCCGTCAAGCGCGGCTCCGAAAGCGTCGATACGTTGCGGAAAGCAGTGTAGAAACGTATTTCCCCCGCTCAAACGCAACGGAAATAGCCAGTTAGAGGCACCCTTTCGCAACAGGGCGCCTCATTTCTGGCCGGAAATTACGACTCCTGTCTTATGGAAAGTTAGTTCCGAAGGACATCAAATTGGCATCTCAACTACGGTCATGATCGTGGGCAATCCAAAATCGTGTCGAACGATGGCATTCTGGGCCGTTGCCCTCGTATTGCTGATCGTAATAAGCACGGCATTCATTACCATGCGGAAGAGAACACCTTCGCTTAAAGTACTTCCTATGCACCCCTCGACAGTAACCCTCAGCGCCATCTGACGTTCAACGGCTGGGGGAGACTTTCCACAACTGCGCAAGCGCCCGGGCAGCGTCAGATAGGGCGCGCTTCTCCGCATCCACCGACGATCCAGCGACGCCAGTTCCGGCGCGCTGTGCGATGGGAGTTCGGTATTCCGAGACCTTTCCGGTGAGACCCACTTCATAGATGTCGCGCACCGCGCATTCAAACGCTCGTTT
>JGI12635J15846_10003501_pt1 | contig 13625 bp, 17 predicted proteins | sample BlaSpr_A8_OM2_M2_FD_15846 | JGI IMG/M metagenome (IMG submission 15846) | reverse complement strand
CTTCGGGCATATCGAGATCCTGCATCTCGTTGCCGCCACCGCCGCCGCCGCCCGCTTCGAGGTTCACCATGATCAACTCGCGCCCGCGCTGCTCGTGGATGGTGATGATCAGAATGAGCAGCAGGGCGACGTGAAGCGCGACCGAGAGCGGGAACGGGCCGATCAAGAATCGAATTGCGCTGCGGATAGCCGGCCAGAAACCGCCGGCCTCCTCGCGAGCCTCGTCATCGTCAACTGTCTCAACTGTCTGAATTAGGAGCGGCGCAGGCGCGCGCGCTGCTACTGGTGCGCCGAGTGCGTCCGCTCGGGCGAGTGCAGCAAGCTGGCGCTGACAAATCGCGCATCCCGCGACGTGCGCATTCAACGTTGTGCGCTCGTCGACTGCGAGCGTGTTCTCCGCGAACGCCGCGAGCAGGTCCGCGTCGGGGCATCTGGCACCCGAGGGGTCGAGGCCGGACGCAAGCCTGGTGCGAATCATCGCGTCAAGGTGGTTATCCTGGTTCTTCTCGTCTCGCATCATTTTCCCAGCGCGAGCATTCGGCCGAGATCGAACGGCCAATCGCCGGTCGCGTACTCGAAACATTGACGGATTTGATCGTCACTGAAACGATACTCGCGGCGCAGCGTGCGGGTGACGCAATCGCGAATCGCCGTCCTTGCACGCGCGAGATTGCGCGACGCGCTCGACTCATGCTCGCCAATCAGAGCCGCGGTCTGCGCGAGTGTGAGATTCTGCACATAGTAATATGAAAGGCGAAGGCGGTCGTCGGGTTCCAGCGCGTTCAACGCCTGTCCGAGCGAGCGTTCGAGGGCGCCAATCAGTCGTCCGCGATCGGGATCGGGCGAATCAGTGACAGCCCCATTGGCGATAGCGCCGCTGCCGTCGCGCTTTTCGTCGAGAGGTTCCATGCGATGAGTCGCGCGCCATTGATCGGCTTCAAGCCGGGTCACAACTACTCGCATCCACGACATCAGCGAGCTGCGCCCGCCGTAATGATCGAGCGGCGAGCGGCGATCGCCGTCCGAGCCTCGCAGGCCGTAAAGATCCGCCCACAACGAGTCGGCGATCTCGCTCGCGCGCGACGAGTTGCCGAGCACGGCCCTTGCGAACGCGTCGATGGGCGCGCGATATGTCGCCACCAGATGACGCCATGCGTCGGCGTCGCCGTCGCGGCATCCGATGGCGAGCGCAAGGTCGCGCGCATGGAGCGACTCGAGAAATTGAACCGCCTCGACCCGGGCGACAGCGGTCGCATCCGCACCGAAGCGGCGCTGGAAGCTTCGGTACAACGCCGCGCCGAAAGACTGACGTGAGACATTCCATGAATCGGCGTTGCTGGCAGCGAACAGGCGATCAATCGTATCGCGATGATTTTCGAGAAATTGTTCCAGCGACATCGCCGCCATAATTTCTATACTGAGCTTGTGTCAGCCCGAATCTCAATCCCGGAGGAGAGACGCCTGCGCGGCGGGCGGCATCGACACCGTCGCGGGGGGGTGACCCCTGCACCCAATATTAAGAAAAGAAATCGCAAAATCGCGCGGACGCGCCTTTGCTCTCAGGTTCTTGGGAAAAGGGAGCGAGCGGAGTAGGAGGTCCTGGGCGTTTGGTTATGTGAGGATCTCGATAAGGCGGGTGGGCATGGCGCTGCGAAACTCCATCGGCGCGCCGGATACTGGATGGTGAAACTTCAGCTCGCATGAGTGAAGGGCCAGGCGGCGCGCGGGATCCGTCGTCGCTCCGTATTTGCGATCGCCTACGACAGGATGGCCGAGGCCGGCCATCTGTACGCGAATCTGGTTCTTGCGACCGGTTTCCAGCGTCAGCTCGAGCAAGGAATTCGCTCGACCTTTGCGCAAGACGCGGTAGTGCGTGATTGCCACAGCGCCGCCGCGATCGACGCGATGCATCCTGAGCGACTTGCTCTCGACCAGGTTATCGCGAAGCGTCCCTTCGGCTTTCGCGGGTAGGCCTTCGACGACGGCGAGGTATTTTTTCGTGACAGTCTTCCAGTTCTCCTGAAGGGCAGCCTGGCTGGTGCGGCTCCTCGCGAACATCATGAGGCCGGACGTCTCGCGATCGAGGCGATGCACGATAAAGGCCTGCTGCGAATCCGAGCTGGTCAGGGACTTCAGATGTTCGTTGAGAATCCGATGCGCGGTGCGCTCCTTCTCGCCCTCCGAGCCCATCGAAAGCAGCCCGGCACTTTTATCGACGATGACGATGTCGTCGTCGAGATAGACGATTTTCAAGCCGTGACGATCGAGCGATGGCGAGGGGACTTGCTTGCCCGCCGCAATAGTCACAACGTCGCCCGGCTGCAGCTGGGTGTCGTGCCGCACTGCATTCAATCGCGCGACGGCCACCGCGCGGAAGCGCATGAGATCCTTCGCCTGTTTGCGCGACAATCCGAGCGGAAGGCTGAGCAGAAAGGGCAGCAGCTCGCATCGTGACGAGACGTTGAACCGACGCTCACGGGTGGCCATTGCGGAAATATGGTCGCCCACTATTGATGAAGCGGCAAGACCGGCGCCGCTACGATCTGCCGTGGAGCGCGTTTGGCTGAGCGGCGTAATCGGCGAGTAAAGTGAGTAATCGATTATATCCAGTTGATCCGTTCTCTTGAGCACTTCATTTAATTAACTGGACTATTCAATATGATATTCCAAACGTAACATCAGCTTGTGAAACCCATGGTAATGATCGGTGCGGTTATCGCCTTGTTGGGCCTGCTCGCGATTGCTATGCCCGCCTTCACCACTAACGACACGAAGAACGTCGCCCAGCTTGGCGATCTGAAGATCCAGGCCAACGAGCAAACCTCGCACGCGATACCGCCGATTCTAAGTGGGGCGGCACTAATCGTGGGGTTGGTTATGGTGGCTGGCGGTCTGTATCAGAAACGCTGACCCGGGGACCGGCTGTGGAAAAACTCTCGACGGCTCCGCTCGTTGGCGAGCACGAGCTTAACGAAGGGCTCGACGAGGGGAGCTCCACGGGGCCGATCGTCGCAGTAATCCTGGCGACGGCGGTACTCTATCTCGCCAAAGATATTTTGATGCCGTTGACGATGGCGGCGCTGCTCGCGGTCATCTTCAGTCCGATTGCCAGCCGGCTCGAGCGTTGGGTCGGAAGCTTTGTCAGTGCGGCGCTGGTGGTGGTCGCGGCGGTTACAATCGTTGTGGGGATTGGCTATTTCGTCACGGTCGAGCTCACCTCGGTCGCCGTTCAGGTTACCAACTACACCGACAATATCGCCACCAAGCTGACCGCGTTGGAAGGCAGCACGCCCGAGTGGATGAAGCGGGTGCAGCTCGGGATTAAGGACGTCGAGCAGCAGGTTAACGACGTGACGCCGCAACCCAAGCTGGCGAAGGCCACACGCGTGGTCGAGGCAGCGTCGCCGCCGTCGTACCTGGAACAGGCCGTAAAGCCGGTCGTCCCGATACTGTCGGGCCTGTTCGAAGCGCTGCTGGTCGTGATCCTGATGTTCTTTCTTCTGTATGGCCGGAACGACTTGCGCGATCGGCTGGTGCGGCTGGCGGCTCGCGGGCGGGTCACGCTTTCGGCGGAGGCGATTGGGGCGGCGGGCGAAGCGGTAGGACATTACCTGTTGCTATTCGCATTGACTAATCTCGGATACGGAGTTGTTATTGGATTGACTATCTGGATAATCGGGCTGCCCAACCCGATCCTGTGGGGCGCGCTGGCAGCGCTGTTTCGTTTCGTGCCGTACGTCGGTGTTCCGTTTGCCGCTCTATTGCCGATGTTCGTGGCGTTTGCGGTGTCACCCGGATGGAGCGAATCGCTGGAAGTATTCGCCGCGTTCGTGATTCTGGATCAAATCGTGGGCTACCTGATCGAGCCTTTTTTGATCGGACGCGGAATTGGTTTGTCGCCGCTCGGCCTGTTGTTTTCCGCGATGTTCTGGGGATGGCTGTGGGGCCTACCGGGACTGCTGCTCGCGACCTCTTTGACCGCGTGCCTGAAAGTCGCCGGTGACTATATTCCGGCCCTGGGCTTCTTCTCCGTGCTGTTCGGAGACGACAGCGCGCGCGAGGACTATCACGACTACTACCGCAGCCTGCTCGAGCTCGATCTGTCGAGCGCGCGAAATCTCGCGATTGGTTATTGCGACAAGCATGGCCTCGAGCCGACTTTCGATGAAGTACTGGTGCCCGCGGTCGTCCTGGCCGGCGAAGAGCGCTACGAAAACAATATCAGCGAAGAGAATCAGAGCCTGGTGTTTGCGACCACTGCCACGCTGATCAAAGAGCTCGGAGACCGGTTCAACAAACCCAAAGCGAGAGGCCGGCTGCGCATCGTGGGTATCGTGCCGCCGGGCGAAGTTCACAGCCTGGGACTGATGATGCTGCTCGAACTGCTGCGGCGGACGGGGATCGCGGCCAATTTTTTCGGCATGGATAAATCGCAGGAAGAAATCTGCGCCTTCGTGAAGCAATATGCACCGGACATGGTCTTTCTTTCCTGCACCTCGACAGAGTGCTTGCCTGCCGCGGTCGAACTGGTTCGCGCGCTGATGGCAGCGTCGCCGTACCTGACTATTATCGGCGGCGGGCCGTCCGCGTTGGCGCAGCGCGCGGAACTGCTCGAGGCGGGCGCCATCGAAATCTGCGGCAGTCGCGGCGAGGTACGGCACGCGGTGCGGCTCTATGCTCTCAGGCGTTCGGTTTCACGATCACCGGTGGCCAGTAGCGGCCGTCCTTTGGTTGGCAGCCAACAGCCGAGCAGCTAGTCAGATCGGCGGCGCCTGAAACGCGTAAGTATATGAAGTGTTGGTTCTTATAAGTACCGCGTTCGCTTTACCAGAATGGCTATTTCGAAATACTAGACTTATAGTTAGTTGTCGGAATCGATATAGGATTCGGGTCCGGCTCTGATCCAGTTCGACAGTGGTCTTTCCGCTCGCCTTCGACCACGTTTCGCTAGACCGTCGTTAAATCACGAACCCAAGGCTTGAGTGAGGTCCGCACGAGACGACCGAGTCTCGTGGAATTGCCGCTTATGGGGATGAGATTCAAAAATAAACTCAAGAAGACGATTGCATTGTCCGGCGTGATTCTCGCGTTCGGGATGGCAGCGCCATCGTTCGCGCAGTACGGTCCCGGACCCGGCTACGACGGTCCCGGCTACTACGGTGGACCGGGACAAGCCGGATGGGGCGCCTACGACAATAGTCACACCTGGCGAGGCGCGCGATGGTGGCATCAGCACGACATCATGTGGTTCTACCAGAATCATCCGGAATGGCGCTTCATGGACGCCTTGTGGCTCAGTCAGGACGGCGACTACGAGAGCAACGGCACCTGGCAGGATGCCTACTGGTGGCATCAGAACGATCCGGATTTTTTCTACGCCAATCATCCCAACTGGATTTCGTGGTATCCGGACTGGCGCAACACCGACGGCGCGTACGACGGGCAGCACAACTGGCATTATGGGCAATGGTGGTACAACCAGAATCCGAGCTGGGTTTCCGCCAACCATCCCAACTGGATCAGCCAGCATAGCAACTGGGCGAATCACACCGAGCCAAATATGTCTCGAGCCGTGATGCGGACCGAGAACGAAGGCAGTGCGCGAACCCGCCAGGTGCAGGCCTCGAATCAGCAGACCAAGGTGAACGAGAAGGCCGCAGTCAATGGGCGGGCCGCTGCCAATGAGAAGGCGGCTACCAATCAGCGCAACGAGGCGAGCAAGCAGGAAGCCTCGCGCGAGCAGCAGACACAGCAGAAGGACCGACAGCAGACTGCTGCTCGCAACCAGGAGCGGCCCACGCATAACCAGCAGCAAGCGACTCACAATCAGGCGCGGGCTACTGAGAACCAGCAGCGGGCAACTCGCGACAAGCAGCAAGCGTCGCATCATCAGGAGCAGGCTTCTCATCATCAGCAGTCTCAGCATCATCAGGAGGCGTCGCATCAGCAGGCCGCGCATCAGCCGGCGAGTCATGAGCAGCATTCGTCTAACCGTCAGCCGGAGCAGAACCGGCAGGCCAATGCCGGTCACGAGGGCGGACACGAAAAGAACTAATCGCGGCGCGATACGCGCCTGACCGGGCGTATCGCGCTTCAATCAACAGACTTACAACGAGAAGTTTCAGGGAGAGAAAAAAATGAATTCAATCCAACGAATTGCGATCAGCGTCGTGAGTGTTGCGGCTTTAGCATGCGTTGCCGGATGCGGCAGTACGACCAAGGAAGTCGACTCGACGACTTATGTTCCCGCCGCCGCGCCAGCCCAGGTCGTGGTGGCTCCGCCAGTACAGGTGATTCCGCCCACAACAACTACCAGCACCTCGGTGGACAAGTCGCATGATTCGAGCGACTCGAGCGCTGGCGGGACCGTTGATAGCTCGAGTTCCCATCACAGCGAATCCACCACCGTGACGCCAAGTAACTGATTCGCAATCTTGAGAGAATTCGGCGATGCAAAATACATGTAATCGAAAAATAACAGCCGTGCCGGCATTGGCGATCGCGCTATTGATTGGCGGCGGAATGCTGGCATCGAGCGCGCTCGCCCAAACGGCTGGCAGCGACTCCGCCAGCGACGTGTCTCGCGAGAACGACAGCGTGAACGTAAAGGCGGAGCATCACTATAACTCCCCGGCAGAACGCGCGAACGACGATCTGCTGATAACCGAGGTCAAGAGCGCGCTTGCCCATGACGGGGTTGCCGACGGCTATCTCGTCGCGGTCGACTGCGACCATGGCAAGATCATGTTGAGCGGTGTGGTTAAGTCGGCCCGGGACGCAAAGCACGCCGGCGATATTGCGGCGGGCGCGCAGGGCGTCACCGGGGTTAACGATCAACTGACCTGGCATTAGCAGCCGGCCGGGCTAAGAGAAGAAGGTAGGATACGATGTTACTGATTCTGATNATCTTGCTGATCCTATTCGGCGGCGGCGGAGGTTACCGAACCTATCATCACGGCGCCAGGGATCCGGGCGGTTTGGTGATGCTGATACTGATGATCGTGTTGATAGTTTGGTTAATCAACGGCGGTCTTCACGTCTGACTTGTCACTGACTATCAGGAAATAGGCAAAGGAGCGCCTGGTGACTCTAGTCAATATAGTAATAATTCTGGTCGTGGTTGGATTAGTAATGTGGCTAATCAATACCTACATCCCGATGGCCGGGGCGATCAAAAGTTTACTCAATATTGTCGTGTTCGTGGTCTTATTGATTTGGATTTTGCAGACGTTCGGGATAATCGGTCCGATACCCGGAGTCAGAATACCGGCGCTGAAGTGAATTGTGGCGAGGCGCGAATGAGAGTCAGCAGCAAAGCCACCTGGATCGAATCACGCGGTCTTGGGGCGATCAATCTTCCAGCAACCGAGCGGCGCGACCCGCGCGGGGATGGGTGAAACGGCGGGCATCCGGGAGACTCCCCCCTCCCTCGGTGCCCGCCAACTTTTCATTTGAATTAAACAGACAAATAACGAACCGCAAGCTCAGGAGTAATCGATATGACATTGGAAGACACCGCAAATTCGAGCGTTCGCACTGCAATGGATCAGGGCCGTCAGGCGGCGGACAAAGCCAGCCAGGCGGTCAAAGACGGCTACGATGCGGCGCAGCAATACGTCAAGGATCGCGGCCTCGAGCTCGACCTGCGTGACCTGGTACGCCGTGAGCCGTGGTTCGCAATCGCAGCCGCGTTCGCGGTGGGCTATGTCGCCGCGCAGATCGTTCGGCGCGTCTCCTGAGCCGGGGCAGGGCAGTGAACAATTCAGCAGGGGCCACCGCAAGCGAAGCGGATGAGAAGCGGCGCCGGCGCGATCGCGACATCGGCGAATACATAAGAGAAGAACCGCTGATCTCGCTGGCGATCGCCGGCGGCGTCGGATTCATTCTTGGCGGCGGCGCTAACAGCCGCCTCGGTATCGCACTCCTGAGCATCGCGGGACGAATCGCGATCCGCGGCGCGGCGACCAGTTTTATCGTCGATCTGGTCAGCGGCGATCACGGCAACGAACGACCAAATCGCGAGCACGCTCGCGGCGGAAGCAATCGCAATGGACACCATGACAAACGAAGAACAGATTTCAGCGATCCAGATTGAGCGCGACGACGCCCGCCAGGACNTGCGCGACACGCTGGCCGACGTCAATGAGAAAGTCGGTCAGGCCGAAGGCGAGATGCGTCCCGACCACGTCATCGAGAGTCATTCGGTTGGCGCAGCGTTGATCGCCGGCGCGTTGGGATTTTTGTTTGGATCCGTGGTCACCAGCCGTGGGGCGGGCCCGGTCGTCATCGCGGCGCTGCTTGGGATCGCGATCTCGAGACACAATTCAAGCGACGAGACTTGAAGTCCCGCCGGCACGAGATGCAGGGCTGATCCTATGACAGAAAAACAGTCGCATAGCGGAAACGGGGCGCCGCAGACCCTGCAGGATTGGCCGACGCTGGTGGGCAGGGCGGTCGACGACGTCACCCGAATCCTGCAGTCCGAAGCCCACATGCTCGAGACCAGCATGAGCGCGGCGCTGCAGGTGCGGCTGGCTGCTGCGATAACTACCCTAACCGTAGTAGCGGTGATGCTGTCCGGCGGAGTATGCATCCTGTGCGCGGCGATATTGCTGATCCACCAATGGCTACCGCTGTGGCAGTCGTTCGGACTCGTGGGCGTCTGTATCCTGGTGGTCGGAATCGCTAGTTACGCAATTACGAAACCTGCCACCGTCCTCAATTCCTAGCCAGCAAAATAGACCAACATCGGTTGATAAGCGCGGTGCGCGACACTGCCGCGGATGAATTGATCCGCGCGTCACCGAATCCAAATAGCCACTTTTTTGTCATCGCCTTCTCGAGCGGCAATACTTTGACATATCGACTCGTGCGATCGGGGCCGACTGACTATTACCTCTGTCACGCTTTTAAAGCATCGCTAAGCTTCTGACTAGTACATTCGCCGCGTTCGCGGTATCCGCGGAACACAATTAGTCACATCCCTTTCGAGGTACGGAACTTGCGTTTACCCCGGTTGGCGGACCCGCGCTGGCGGCAGGGTCTTTTCCTGCTGCCGCACGGCTCGTCAAGGGGAACCAATAGGATGAACTTGCGAACGGAGAGAGGAATTCAAGCTGAGTCTAAATCCCAGTTCGACCGACATGCGGCGGCCGCTTGCATCCTGATGCTTATGGTTGTGCTGGTCGTCGGCGCGACCGGTTATGCGGGCGTCCGCCGGACTCTCCGCACAGCCAGCGCAACTGCGAGCGTCGTGCCGCCCGTTGACCGCGTTCGAGAAGCTGACCCGGCTCGAATAGCCAGCGCTGCGGTTGCGCTCGCGCTGATCGCAGCTCTGATGATGGCGATCGCAGTGGCTCCTGAAAGAATCACAGTCGTCGAAGCAAGCCGGCGCAGAGATCCGCGCGATTCGGACTGAATAGCGAACCCGCTTGTGACGAATAGTCAATACACAATGCCGCGAAATACCTCGAGCTTCATCGGATGCAAGTAAAGAAGGAATTGAATGTCATGTTATCGACGAAAAAGAGCACGATGATGCTCAAAGATATAGTAAGTGCAATCTCAGTTGCGGCGTTCTTAGTAGTCACAGGAATGGCGGCACCTGCGGCCGCGGCAAACGTCCCGCGGCCCGAGAAAAACGTCCCGCGGCCCATGGTGATGTTTTCGAATCCACTTGACCGCGCCACGGGCGTGTCCGTCGATACCGATATCACCGTGTTTTTCAGCGTGCCGATGGAGTGCAGGAATATAAACGCAGATACCTTCCGGCTGGATGCGCTCAAGCGGGTGCGTATCGTGGCGAGCAGCATCACTTGCAACGGCACCAGCGCGACTTTTATCCCGCAGGGCCCGCTCGCAAACGAAACGAGATACCGGATCAAGCTCATCGGAACGATCAGGGCTTTGGACGGCAGACCGATGAGGCCTGGCTTCACATCGGATTTCACCACCGGTCCGGTCATAATTCCGCCGACCGCGACCGCAACTGCAAGCGCTACCTCCACGGCGACGGCCACCTCGACTGCGACGGCCACCAATACGGCCACAGCGACCTCGACTGCGACGGCTACCAATACGGCCACGGCGACCCCGACAGCCACCGACACAGCTACGGCAACTGCGACACCGACGACTACCTCGACCGCCAGCGCTACTGCCACTGATACTGCAACAACTACTTCTACGGCCACGGCTACTGCGACGGCCACCTCGAGTGCCAGCGCTACCGCTACTGACACGGCGACAACTACTTCCACGGCCACGGCTTCCGCGACGACTACCTCGACTGCTAGCGCTACCGCCACCGACACAGCGACGGCGACCGACACCGCGACTGCGACAGCGACGCCGACTGACACTCCAACCACGACTGCGACCGATACTGCCACGGTCACGGCGACCTCAACCGCGACCTCGACGGCCACGGCGACCTCAACCGCCACCGCAACTGCGACTCCCACAGCGACCGCGACTCCCGGGGTTGCGCCTACGGTCCTTTCGTCGGCCCCGGCAATCGTGGGTTGCGGCGGACAAGGAATTGGCACCAATCAGAAAATCACCGTGACCTTCAGCGAGCCGATGAACGTTGCGTCGCTGATGGCTACAGGCACCTTCACGGTGACCTCGCCCGGCCCGACTCTGGTACCAGGCTCCGTGAGCTACGATATGGTCAATAACATCGCAGTGTTTACGCCAACCGGAGGAGTCTTCGCATCCGGCACCACCTTTACCGGCATGGTCACGACTGCGGCTGAAAGCGTCGGACTCGTGCCGCTGGCGAACGACTACGTATGGACTTTTTCGACTGGCGCGGGCACAGACACGACCCCGCCATTGGTGAGCTCCACAGATCCGGTTGCTAACGCACCCAGCGTGGCCACCAACCAGAAGATCGTCGCTACTTTCGACAAGGGGATAGACTCGACAACCCTCACCGGAACGACCTTTACCGTTACTGAAAAAGTCGGACTTCTTAACGTACCCGTTGCGGGCACGGTCACCTACTCGACGATTGGCACCACTGCAACGTTCACGCCGAGCAGCACGCTTGACCCCAACGCCGTATTCACCGCGACACTTACGACCGGGGTCGAGGACTTGTCGGGTAACGCACTCGCCAGTAACTTCGTGTGGACTTTCACGACCGGAGCTACCACCGACACCGTCGCTCCGACAGTTACTTCTACCAACCCGGCTGCGAGTGCCACTGGCGTAGGTATCGACGCTGCAGTCAACGCAACCTTCGATAAGGCGATGGACTCTTCTACCCTCAACTCCACGACGTTTACCGTTACCGGGCCGGGCTCAACGGTCGTCGTCGGGAAAGTCTCCTATGACGTCGCCGACGAGATAGTGACGTTTACTCCGACCAGCCCGCTGGCATCCAGCACGATGTTCACCGCCACGATCACTGGCGCCCAGGACCTGGCAGGCAATGCGCTCGCGACTACTTCATGGACCTTCACCACCGGCCTCACGACTACCGGTCAATCGCCGGTGAATCTTGGCCAAGCCTCCAGTTACGAGATTCTGGCCACCACCACAGTTACCTCACCTACCGTTACTGTAGTGAACGGAGATCTTGGTGTGTATCCAGGCAGCGCGATATCAGGCTTTCCGCCGTCAACCGTGAACGGGGCCATAAACCTCGACAATCCTGCGTCGCAGGCAGCGGAGGCTTCCTTGCTGACCGCCTTTGATTATTTGATGACCACGGTGCCGGCGGGAGCCACTGTGTCCGGAAACATAGGTGGAACATCGCCCCCACCCGGCGTCTACACTGCAGCTTCGTCGTTAGCGGTCACGTCGGGCAATCTGACCCTTGACGCCATGGGAGACCCGAATGCGATCTGGATCTTCCAGATTGGAACCGCTCTCGACGTCACGACCTCGGTGATCCTGGCCAACGGCGCCCAGGCATCCAATGTCTTCTGGCAGGTTGGTAGTTCAGCGACGATCGACGTCGGCGCGGCCATGCAAGGAAACATATTGGCTGGAATCTCAATCACCCTGAATGGCGGGGCGACCGTGAATGGCCGTACTCTGGCGCTGAATGGAGCCGTCACGGCAAGCGCCAGCAGCTCGGCGGTGCCGGTATGTCAGTGAGCATGAACAAGCTCTGAAACGACGCTCTCGAGCGGGGCTCCATTGCCTCGCTTGAGAGCATTTCAACAACGCGACCCTCAGGTGCTCCGGCAAAAATGCCGGAGCACTTTTTTTTTGTCGTTCGATATTGCCGAACTCAATCCGCTGTACTAACGACGTGTATGTAATCTCGCTCTCGTCGGTTGGAGTCTGGCGATGCAAAAGAACGGAATCTTGTCGGGAATCAGGGTGATCGACTGCGGAACGTATATTGCGGGTCCGGCCTCGACGACCGTCATGTCGGATTTTGGCGCGGAAGTGTTCAAGATCGAACGGCCCGACGGAGGCGATCTGTGGCGCCTCTTTCCACATCTGCCCGGCACTCCGAAGTCGGAATTGAATTACGCCTGGATACTCACCGGGCGGAACAAGAAAAGCGTCGCGCTGGATCTCGCGAGTCCCGAAGGTTACGAGGCTCTCATTCGGCTCGTGAAAACTGCCGACGTTTTCGTGACCAACTATCAGGCTCAACTGCTAACGAAGTTTCGTCTAACCTGGGACGACTTGCGCGCCATCAACGAGCGGCTGATTTTCGCCCACCTCACCGGCTACGGAGATGAAGGCGACGATTCGGACCTGCCTGCCTTCGACGCATTGGCTTACTGGGCGCGCTCGGGTCTGATGACCAGTGTGACTGGACGCGACGGAACGCCGTCGGGGCCGCGGCCCGGAATCGGCGACCATCCGACCGCGATGGCGCTGTTCGGCGCGATCATGCTCGGCCTCTACGATCGCGAACACACCGGACGCGGCTCGAAAGTCGGCACGTCGCTGATGGCGAGCGGCGCGTGGGCGCATAGCTGCGACTTACAGGCGCGCATGCTCGGCGCGACGTTCCCCAAACCAGAGGGTCCAACTCCCATAAATCCGCTCTCCGCAGGATACATGACGCGCGATGCGAAAGTATTTTTGCTCGTACAGCTCGATCCCGAGCACGAGTTTCCGCGGCTATGCAAGATGTTCGATGCGCCCGAAATGGCGACCGATCCGATGTTCGCGACCGACGCCGCCCGCACTGAGCACGCTGCCGAGCTGTCGGCAATTTTGCAATCGCAGTTCGAGTCGAAGGACCTGTCCGAGTGGCGCGCGCTGTTCAGGCAGTACGACATCAAATGGTCGGCGCTGCCGGCGCTCGAGGACGTCGTTACCGATCCGCAGATGCGCGCTGCCGGCGCTTTCGTGGAACTCGACTATCCGGGCCACGGCACGATCGAGACGATCAACAGTCCGCTCTTCGTCGCGGGAACCGACAAGCGAAAGCCCGAAGCCGCCCCTGAGCTCGGTGCCAATACCCGCGAGGTTCTGCGCACGCTCGGTTACGCCGACGCCGCGATCGACCAGATGATCAGGCAGCGCATCGCGGCCGGCTGATCGCTACACCGGGATCGTTTTTTTGAGCCAGGTGACTAGATCGCGCATCACTTCGACGCGATTGGTTTCGTTCAGCATTTCGTGGCGGCCATCCGGATAATATTTCT
>JGI12635J15846_10003500_pt1 | contig 13626 bp, 11 predicted proteins | sample BlaSpr_A8_OM2_M2_FD_15846 | JGI IMG/M metagenome (IMG submission 15846) | reverse complement strand
CTTCGGTTCTCCACCAACTCTGGACGAAACACGGTGAGAAAAACACTGCACGGGAGTTTTGTGTCTTGACAACGCCTTCGCTCTTATCGAAGGCCACCCGGGATAAATCAAGAGCGGACCGCCTGCCGCGGCGGGCCGTCCCTACAAGAGAAAAGCAGTTCGTGAGAAATGCGGATTAACTCGCTGGAGGCCTTGCAATTTCCTTTAGGCGGCGCAGGTCTAATTTGCCAGTGCCGAGATACGGCAACTGCTCGACGTGGACGAATTGGTCGGGCCGCGGCTTCCAGAGAGCGGGCAAATCGCTCTTTGAGAGTTTTTCCAGGCAATCCTTCAAGGTCTCTTCATTCAGAGTGTGTACCACCACCAGTCGCTCGCCTTTCTTCTCATCTGGGATCGCGGTGACCGCTAGGACCTGGCCGTCGGCTTCGAGGAGTTCGTGGAGCTTTTCTTCCACCTTGATGTGCGGCACCATTTCGCCGCCGATTTTGCTGAAGCGGCTCAGGCGGTCGGTGATGCGCAGGAATCCGTCTTCGTCCTGGGTGGCGATGTCGCCGGTGTTGTACCAGCCGTCCTTCAAAACTTCGGCGGTTTTTTCCGGGAGGTTCAGATAACCGACCATCACGTTCGGGCCGCGCACGAGCAGTAGCCCCGGCTTATCCACCGGCAGCGCTTCGCCGGAGTCAGGATCAATGATGCGGACGCCAATGCCTGGCAGCGGATGGCCAATCGTGCCGCGCTTCGCTCCCACCTGGCGGAAGTATGCGGCGCGAAAATCGTAGGTGTTGACGGCGACAACCGGGGAGCATTCCGTGCAGCCGTAGCCCTCGAGCGGGCGAATGCCGAAGTGATCTTCGAACGCCTGCGCGACACGCTCAGGCAATTTTTCTGCTCCGGCCATCACGATGCGCAGGCTGCCGAAGGATTCGGGCGGGCAGCGGCGCGTGTAGGAGTTCAGAAACGTCGGCGTGGAAAGAAGCATGCTTACCGAATATTTGCTCACCAGTGCGGCGATGGCTTGCGCGTCGAGCGGGCTGGGATGGAAGACGGCGCCGATTCCCGCCATTGCCGGCAGGCAAAGTGTGCCGGTAAAGCCGAAGGAATGGAAAAAGGGAAGTATGCCCAGGATGCTGTCGCCTTTGTGCAGGTGAAAGACTTGTTCGAGTTGCTCGACATTCGCGGCGAGATTGAAATGCGAGAGCACTACGCCTTTGGGCTCGCCCGTGGAGCCGCTGGAAAAAATGACGGTGGCGGTGTCGTCGAGCGACGGCTTTCGCGAGAAGCCGAGAGAGCGTTCCATCAAACGCGCGGGAAGCAGCTTTGCGGATGACAGCGCGGCAAGCTTTTCGGATAGCCTCGGTTTCTCTGCGAGGTCTTCCACATAAATGACTTTTCCTGGAGGCTCGATGTGCACTTTTTCGAGGAAGAGCTTTGAAGTCACCACCGTTTGCAGTTCGCATTGACGCGCACAGGAGGCCAGCGATTCGTTCGAGGTAGTGTAGTTCAGGTTGATCGGCACTTTGCCCTGCAGCATTGCCGCCCAATTCACCAGCGCGCCCGGAATGGAGGGCGGCAGCAGGACGCCGACCATCTGCTGGCCTTCCCACAATGGGCGCAGGCGCCGCGCCAGGAAAACCGTTTTGGTCAAGGCTTCGCCGAAGCTGAGCTTTGGTGTGCGGCCGTCCGCCATCGCGAATCGGCCGGCATGGCGCCGCGCCATCTTGATGAATGAGCGCGTGAGTGGCTTCATGTAACGGCGGCGGCGCTGGAACGCATCCACGCCCAATTCCTGGACGGCGGTGCGCACGTCCGTCGTGCTGGCAGTCGAGGGTAACGGTTTTCCGAACGAGACGCGCACGGGATAAGGGATGTGGCGAGGCCGCTTCCACAAAAAGCGCCCGCCGGAAAAACTGAAAATCGAGCCCCAGAGGCCGTCGATGTTCACGGGAATGATGGGAACGTCGATGCCTTTCACGATGCGCTCGAAGCCACGGCGGAACGGGAGCATCTGGCCGATGCGCGTGATTTCGCCTTCCGGAAAGATGCAGACTACTTCGCCGTTGCGAAGCGCATCGGAAGCCTCGCGCAACGAATGGATCATTTCGCGCGGGCCCTGGTCGGAAGCGATGGGAATAATTTTGAGAATTTTCGCAAACGGCTTGATGAGCGGATGGTCGTATATGCCTTTGAACATCAGGAAGCGAATTGGCCGGTCGGTGGCGGAAAGCAGGAGCACGGCGTCCACCCAGGAGGAATGATTCGGCGTAAGGAGCGCGCCGCCGCGCGCGGGAATATTTTCCTGGCCCTTCAGATCGAGCCGGTAAATCGTATGCGCCGCGATCCACAACAGCAATCGCAGCAGGGAATCCGGCAAGAGCCACAGGAGATAGGCGAGTGCGCCCAGCGTCAGAATCGAGGCCCAGAAGAAAATTCCCGCCGGGCCTAGCCTCAGATAGTGCTTCAGCAGGTAAAACGCGCCGGATGCGCCGAGAATGCCGATGAACGAGTAGAGATTTGCCGCTGCTAGCACGCCACCGCGGTGCTGCTCTTCCGGCCGGTGCTGAATTAGTGCGCTGATTGGCACGATGAAGAAGCCGCCGGCGAATCCGAGCGCGGCGAGGAGAATGAGCACTGCGTTGAAGGGCAGGCCAGGAACCGCCAGCAGAAAGCCAAATACGGTGATGCCCGCTGCGCCCAGGGGAATCAGGCCATATTCAATCTTCCCGCCGGAAAGGTAGCCGGCTGCGAGGCTGCCCAAACCGATGCCGATGGCGATTGCGGCTTGCAGCAAGCTGCCGTGAGTTGCGGTGACGTGGAGGACGTCGCGCGCGTAGAAAACGATGTCGAACTGCAACAAGGCGCCAAGGAAGAAAAAGTAGGTATTCCCAAGGACGGCAAGCCACAGCACGTAGTCCTGCCCGATCAGCTTGCCTTGCGACCAGAGATCGCCGAGAAAATTGACGCGAAATTTTTTCGCGGGATCGGCCGCAGGAACTTTTGAAATTCCAAAGCTGGTTGCGAGGCCGATTACCGAGCACACAAGGAAGAAAATTCCGGAGTAGTATTCGCGCCCAGCGAAGACTTCCGAGAGCCTCGCGCCCACCACCGTGCCGGTGATTGCGGCGAGAAACGTGCCGAGTTCGATGACGCCGTTGCCCCAGGAGAGGCGCTTCTCCGGCAAAATCTCCGGCAGCAGCCCATATTTCGATGGACCAAAGAGAGCGCCCTGCGTGCTGGCCAGAAAGACGGCTGCCATGGACATGGCCATGCTGTGCGCTGCAAAGCCCGCGATGGCGAAAAGCATTACCGCGATTTCGAATACTTTGGTCCAGATGGTGACTGAGCGCTTGCTGAAGCGGTCTGCGAAATAGCCACCGGTCATGGAAAAAAGAATGAAAGGAAGGGCGAAGAGGGAACCGACCAGCAGGACTTTGGCTTCTTCTTCGTCTGAGGAGAGATTGGTGCCGATGATCAGGAAGATCACCAGGTATTTCAGGGCGTTGTCGTTGAACGCACCTTGAAATTGCGTGGCGATCAGGCTCCAGAAACCCACACGCCAGGAACGCGGTGCTTCGCTCACGCTGGGAAGACCTCCGTCAGACAATTGGTGCAGGTGTGGTTCGAGGAAAATGGTCGCAAACTACGCGCGGAATGAGTAGTGATTTCTTGCGTCGGTGTGCTGGAATGTCGCGGGTGCATTGAAGTGGTACTTTCTGAAGTTCCACTGCGAAGCGGCCGCTGAATGGCCGACAGAGCGAGGACAATGTGAGGTTGGGAGATGGCGTGTAGGTGGAAAAAGCGGTAGCTGAGCTACCGCACTCCAAAGAAGATTGCTTCGATCGCAATGTCCGGGCCGATTTGACGGATGCAGCGCACGCGCATTGGAGGCAGCGCTTTGGCACCGGACTTCACGAACGGCACGCGCGAATCGCCGGCAATTTTGGGGGCGTAGAAGAGGACGAGTTTGTTAACGAGGCCGGCGGACAATGCAGCCCCGTTTAGTCCGGGGCCTGCTTCCAGGAGCACGCCCAGAACGTCGCGGCGCCCGAGCTCTTTGATCGCCGCTCCAAGGTCCAATCCGTCGCGGCCACGCTTCACTTGGGCCAACTCGACGCCTGCATTCTGCAAACTGCGCGCTTTCGAAGATTTGAGCGGGGCGGCGGTGAAGAGGAGCAGATCGTCATCGGCCGTTTGCACGATTCGCGACTTGGGTGAAAGGCGGAGACGCGTATCCATGATTACGCGGAGCAAGCGGCGGCGACGCGGCAGGCCGCTCCGATCCGTCAGCAGCGGATCGTCGGCGAGGATCGTGCCGATGCCGGTGAGCACGGCGTCCGAGGCGTGACGCATGCGGTGCACTTCGGCGCGCGACTCTTCACTGGTGATCCATTCGCGTTTTTTGCCCTTGCGAGGTTTCGGCAAAGCCAGTTGCCCGTCCAGCGTCAGTGCCGATTTCAACGTGACAAAGGGCATGCGCTTTGTGATCCAATGCGAGAACGCTTCGTTGAGATTTTTGGCTTCCGCTTCGAGCAGGCCGCTTTGCACTTCAATGCCAACCTCGCGCAAGCGGCCGAATCCGGTCCCGCGCGTTTTTGGATTCGGATCCTCCATCGCGGCCACGACGCGCGAAATTCCCGCTGCAATAATCGCCTCGGTGCAAGGACCGGTGCGGCCGGTGTGGTTGCACGGCTCCAACGTCACGTACAGAGTCGCGCCACGGGCCCGCTCACCGGCCTGCTTGAGCGCCACAATTTCCGCGTGGTCTTTCCGATCGTACTGGTGGAATCCCTCACCCAGGATTGCGCCGTCTTTCACGATGACACAGCCCACAGTAGGGTTCGGGCTGGCCAGTCCGACGCCCTTGCGCGCCAGATCCAGCGCGTGCTCCATGAAATGAGTGTCGTGGGAATTCACGGTATCAGTTGAAAAGCGAATCGGCGTAGGTTTGCGCGTCGAAGGGGACGAGGTCGTTGATCTGCTCGCCTGTGCCAACGAAGCGGATCGGCAGGCCCAGTTCGCGCGAAATGGCCACGACGATGCCGCCCTTCGCGGTTCCATCGAGTTTCGTCAGGATGATGCCGGTCACGCCGACAGCGGAAGTAAACTCGCGGGCTTGCGCCAGGCCGTTCTGCCCGGTCGTGGCGTCCATCACCAGCAGGACATCGTGAGGCGCGCCGGGAATCACTTTTGCGGCGGTGCGCTTCATCTTTTCGAGTTCGAGCATCAGGTTTGATTTGGTGTGCAGGCGTCCGGCGGTATCCACAATCACCGCGTCCGCGCCGCGAGCCTTCGCGGCCGCCATCGCGTCGAACACGACCGCTGCGGGATCGGAGCCGGATTTCTGTTTGATTACTTCGACGCCGTTGCGCTGGGCCCAAATTTCGAGTTGCTCGATCGCCGCGGCGCGAAACGTGTCCGCCGCGCAAAGCACCACGCTGCGCCCATCCTGACGCAGACGATTGGCCAGTTTGCCGATGCTGGTGGTTTTCCCCGCGCCGTTCACGCCGACAATAAAAATTACCCGGGGATCGTTGCCATTCGCGGCGCTTACCATTTTCGGAGTGTTTCCGTAAACATTCAGGGTGCGAAACACGTGGGCTTTGATTTCGCGTTTGAGTTGCTCGCCGTTGTTCAGGGCGTTGCGCGAAATCTGTTCTTTTACAGAGTCTAGAATTTCTTTCGTGGTCTTCACACCCAGGTCCGCGGAGAGCAGCGCATTTTCCAGTTCCTTGAGGACGGAGGGATCAATCTGCCGGCCGCCTTGGGTGATGGTATCGAGTGTGTCGGCGAGGGCTTCCTTGGTTTTGCCGACGGACTCTTTCAGCCGCTCCAGTAGCGTGGGTTCCGGTTTTCCGAAAAGGGTGATCATAAGAGTGGTCCGCGCGCATCAAAAGGCGAGAAAGAAAAGTGTAACAGATTGGGTGGGGCCCGGCCGGGGGCGCAGTTGGCGGGCAGCAGAATTGGGAGGTTGGGTTGAGACCGTAAAGGCGGAAGCTGAGCTTCCCTTCGGGAAGACTCAGGGCAAGCCGCACTCCAAAATTAGACTTGGACTTCAACCGCGGTGAGGCGCAATTTGCCGGCTTTTACGACGGATTCGAGGGCGACCACTATCGCTTCGTCGAACTTGGAGCCAGCAAGGGCCTTGATGCGGCCCAGCGCGTAGTCCAAATCCATTGCCGATTGATATGGGCGATTGGTGGTCATTGCATCCAGAGTGTCCGCCACGCCAATGATTCGCGCCATCTGCGGAATCTGTGGGCCCGTCAAACCATAGGGATACCCGCGCCCATCCATGTGCTCGTGGTGCAATTCAATGCCCGGCAGCATTTCTTTGAGCTGCGAGACCGGACGCATGATGTTCGCGCCCTTGGTCGTGTGCGTCTTCATTATCTCGAACTCTTCGGGCGTCAGGGAGCCCGGCTTTTTGAGCACGCGATCGTCCACGCCGATCTTTCCGACGTCATGCAGGAGCGCCGCAATTTTCAGCTTGTCGAGATCCTCTGGCGAGAGCTTCATTTCCTGCGCGATGATCGTCGAATACTTGGCCACGCGACCCGAATGGCCTCGCGTGTACGGGTCCTTTTCGTCGATCGCGGCCGCCAGCATGCGGATCGAGCCGATGAACAGCTCGCGATTTTCCTCGGCGGCTTCCTTCAGCCGCTCGATGTACTCTTCGATGTCGCTGGCCATCAGGTTGAAATTTTCGGCCAGCTCGCTGATCTCCGTGGCGCCTCGCACCGGAGTGCGCTGGTGAAACTCGCCCCGGCTGATGGCGCGAGTGGAAGCCGCCAGGGAACGAATCGGCGTGCTGATGCCGACGGCGAAGAAATAACCGAAGAGAATGGCCACCAGAACCACGACGCTGACGAATGCCAGCGCCTGCTGGTTGAGTTCCGTTACGCCGGCGTCGGCCCGGGCTTCATCCACGCTGCGCTCGGCGATCACGGCCCAGTTGACTTCCGGAAAGGTGCTGTACGTCCCCACCATCTCTATCTGGCGGTTATTTTCCTTTTCCGTGAAATGTACGGTTTCGGTGTTGCGCAAATCCTTGGGGAGTGCCTTGACCTGGGCCACCATGTGCGACTTGTCGCTCAAATCCTCGCCGGGCACAAAGTGCTTGGTATCCGGATGGGCCACGATATGTCCGTAGTGGTCGATTATGAACACGGTCCGGCCACGGACGCTGGCATCCTGCAGGCGGTGCAGAATCGGGTCCAGAGAAACCACGGCGGCGAGCATGCCGGTAAAGTTGTCCTGTGAATCTTTCAGAGGCACCGCCATTACGAAGGCGGGGCGATTATCCGGCGCCAACGCCAGAGGGTCGCTGCGGAATTTTACCGACTGAACGCAGCTTACAAAGGCGCGCTGAAGGGCTTTGGCCACGAAGGGATCCTGCTCCGCGCGGAAATTTCCCTGCGAAGCAGTGGTGCCCTTGCCGTCGCGGCCCACGGCGGTCAGGTAAATGAACGAGTTCCGGTTGGAATCAACGAAATTTTCGAGGAGCCGGGTTACTTTGGGTTCAGCCACCGGGTCGGTGACGTTTTCGATCAGCCCCGTCAGGGTCAGAATTTGTCGCTGGCTGATCAACTGTTGCGTCAGGTTGGATTCGAAAAACTGGACTTCTTGCGCGAGCGAACGGGTCATTTCCGTCTGTTGCACGCGCTCCGTGTCCACGAGCTTTTCCTGGCTGAGTTCGAGCACTTGCCGGTGATACAAGCCGATCGGAAGCGCGCTCACAAGCAGGAGCGCACCGAGCACAAGCCATAGGATGCGCACCCGGCCGGAACGGAGGCGCGTCAAAATCGATTGAACCCTATCCGCCATCGCAACACACTGATTTTAGAAGGGTAGACAGTAAAAAAGCGGCTGGCCTAAAGGACAGGAGGCGCGGAAGTGCAACTAGGCTGGAGGTACTAGGGGGTTGCTCTCAGACGCCCTACTCCTTCTTCAAAGGCCTTTCCATGATCGCGCGGATCGCCTCGCGTGGCGAATTTCCGAGGTGCAGGATGCTGTGCACCTGCTGCGTGACCGGCAGTTCGATCCGGTTCTCCCGCGCCAGCGGCAGAAGCGCTGCCGTCGTGCCCACGCCCTCGGCGACCATCGTCATGCCGGCGAGGATTTCTGCCAGCGAGCGCCCCTGGCCCAACTCGAATCCCACGCGGCGATTGCGACTTTGGGCCCCATAGCAGGTGAGGATCAGGTCGCCCATTCCCGCGAGGCCACTGAGCGTTTCCTGTTTTCCGCCCAGAGCCACGGCGAGGCGCGTCATTTCCGCCAGGCCACGAGTAATCAGCGCGGCCAGAGAGTTTGCTCCCAGGCCCAACCCCTGGCATGCCCCTGCGGCAATGGCCATCACATTTTTCATGGCGCCGGCCAGTTCCACTCCCACCACGTCATCGTTGGTGTACAAACGAAACGTCGGGCCGGAAAACTCTTCCTGCAGGAACGCACCCAGGGCCGCATCTCGCGAGGCGAGCACCACCGCGGTCGGCTCACCCTGAGCAGCCTCCGCGGCGAACGACGGGCCGGATAACACCGCCACATTGGGCACAAAACGCGCGTTGACGACCTGCGAGATGACCTCGCTCATTCGCAGGTGCGTTGCCGGCTCCAGCCCTTTCGTGGCGCTGACGAAGACCGCGTCGCGCGAGACAAGGGGGAGCGCCAGCGCAAGAATGCCACGCGTGTGCGCGGAAGGCACCGCACCCACCACAATCTGCGCTTCGTGTAAAACTTCTTCGAGTTTATTAGAGGCCATAACGCAGGCCGGGACGGCCACGCCGGGCAGGTATGCCTTGTTTTCCCGGTGCTGCTCGATGGACTCCGCCAAGGAAGAGTCGCGGACCCAGAGGCGGATCTCATGTTTCCGCCGGCTGCTTGAGAGAACGACAGCAAGCCCGGTGCCCCAACTGCCACCGCCGAGAATCGCGATGCGGCTCACGCGGCGTCTCCCTTGGATTTGCCGAAGGAGAATTTTGGTTCGGTGCCGTCCGTGAGGCGCTGCAGGTTGGCGTCGTGCTTAAAAATGATCAGCGCTGCTGCGAAGAGTGTGCCGAAGTCGACCACCAGTGGTGGCGCGTGCCCGGGCGCCCACAGGAAGTACATCAGCAGCGGCATCGCCGCCGCTGCGGATACGGAGCCGAGAGAAACGTAGCGCCACGCCAGACTCACCAGAATGAATACGAGCAGCGCGCCCAAAGCCGCCAGCGGGGCGAGCATCAAGAAAACGCCCAGCGCAGCTGCAACGCCTTTGCCGCCCTTGAATTTCAGCCAAACCGGAAAACAGTGGCCGAGAAGAGCGGCAACGCCGGCGAGCGTCATGGCTGTCGAGCTCTGGTCGGTGAAGCGACCGGCAAGCCATACGGCCGCCGCGCCTTTTGCAGCGTCGAGCACGAGCGTCAGGATTCCGGCGGCCGGGCCTACTACACGCGCGACGTTGGCCGCACCGATGTTGCCGCTGCCCGATTTCCGGATATCGCTGCCCGCAAGCAGTTTTGCCAGGATCAGGCCGAAAGGAATCGAGCCGAGCAAATAAGCGGCGGCCAGGAGAAGGGAGGTGGTCGGCGTGAAGAACGACATGCAGCGCTAAGCCTCCGTTGCAAAGCGGAACGATTGCAGGGTAGTGTACTCCGCTCCGGTGGGTTTCAGCTTGCTTTCGATGAGATGAATCTCGCTTGTGCACAGCGAGCCAAACACCTGCTCGCTCTTTTCGCGAATCGCCTGCAAAAATTTTGGCGGGATGCCCGGCGGCTGAAACCTCGCCATCGTCAGGTGCGGGGCGAAGGGGCGTTCCTCCAGGGGGAACCCGATCCGGTGCGCGGCCTGATCGATCTCCGCCGCAAGCGCCTTCAGATTCGCGGACGCTTCCATGCCCGCCCAGAAGACGCGGGGACGATTCTCATTCGGGAAAAAGCCAAGCCCATGAAATTCGAGATTCACCGGCTCGGCGGAACGAATGGCGGAGAGCACATTCTGCAACGCGCCCAATTTCGTGGATTCCGTCTCGCCCAGGAACTTCAGCGTGACGTGCAGATTTCCGGCGCGAACCCACTTCACCTGAGGAGCAATGGCGCGGAATTCCTTCAGTAGAGACGCAAAGGAGGATCGAATGTCTTCCGGAATTTTGATGGCAATGAAAAGTCGCACGAAGGCAGCCTGTATCAGGTAGCCGGATTGACGCGGCGCGGCTGAGGCTTGCCATCGAACAGGTAGTGTACGCGGACCATGTCCAGGGCGAGTTGCGAGGCATAGAAGCGGATCATTTCCCGGTCGCCAGGGAGATGCACCAGCCGCTCCTTCGTCCCGGTGGGCGTGGCAAGCGCGATATGGACCGTGCCCACCGGCTTTTCCTCGCTGCCGCCGCCCGGGCCGGCGATACCCGTAATGCCAACGCCGAACGTGCTGCCAACGCTGCGGCGAATACCCTCGGCAAGAGCGATTGCCACTTCCGCGCTCACCGCGCCCTTTGCGGCGATGAGTTCAGCGGGCACCTCCGTCCATACTGTTTTCCGTTCGTTGCTATAGGAAACCACGCCGCCCAGAAAATAAGTGGAGCTTCCTGGGATTCGCGTGAGGCGCTCTGCGAGCAGCCCGCCGGTGCAGCTCTCCGCGGTGGCAATCGTGGCGCGATTGGTGGCCAGAAGTTCCGCTACGACATCCTCAAGCGGCACGCCCTTGTGCGCGAAAATGCGGTCGCCCAGAGCCAGTTCGAAGCTGCGCACGATTTCGTCCAGGGTGGTTTCGGCTTGGGTCGGGTTATCGGTCCAGATGCGCAGGTGGATTTGGATTTCACCCGGCGCGGCGAGAATTGTTGTGTTCACGTGCGGATAGCGCGTGTAAATCGGCCGAATGCGCTCTTCGACATGCGATTCGCCCAGTCCGGTCACGCGAAGCTCGCGGTGAAACATGCGAACGCCAGAAACGCGGCGCCGCAATCGCGGCAGCACCTGTTCGAGAAAAAGTGGCTTGAGTTCGCGCGGCGGGCCAGGCAACAGCGCCACCATCCGGCCCTTGTCTTCAATCCAAAGGCCGGGAGCGGTGCCGCGCGGATTTTCTAACACCTCGGCGCCTTCCGGCACCATTGCCTGGCGCAGATTGACCGCGGGCATGTCGCGCTTGAAGCTGCGGAACCGCGCCTCAATCGCGCGAACCACGTCTTCATTTCGCTGCAGGCGGCGGCCCAGAAGTTCGGCGAGCGTTTCGCGGGTCAGGTCGTCTTCCGTGGGGCCCAGTCCGCCGCTGGTGATTACCACCGGGACGCGATTCAGCGCATCACGAAACGCTTCCGCGAGCAACTCGCGATTGTCGCCGACGATCGTCTTTCGCAAAACCTCGATGCCGAGTTTGTTCAACTCTTCGGTTAAAAAGAGCGAGTTCGTATCCACTCGGTCTGGAGTCAGGAGTTCCGATCCAACGGCGATGATTTCGGCTTTCATGGAGATTATTGTAGCTCACCCGGCGGAGCAGCCGGGCCGAACGCGAGCCATAAGCTGGGGACTAGCCGCGCAGAGGCAAGCCGCGGACATTCCAGTCAATCGTAAACAGGGAACTGTTGGCCGCAAGAATTCCGCGCCCGCTCGGGAGCAGCGCCAGGCCCACCAGAGCCGAACCGCTCAGGAAATGTTCGGCGTGACCTTGGGGAGAAATGCGCACGATCCCGCGGCGCCCACCGAACGAGGCGACCACATAGAGATTTTTGTCCTGGTCAAACGCCAGGCCCTGCGGCCGGCCCAATCCGCGATAAAAGACATGCACCTCGCCGTTTTGCGTGATGCGATAGACGCGGTCATAGCTCGAGGTGGTCGGGCCGCTGACGTAAAGTTCGCCGCTGGGGTGAAACGCCAGGTGATACGCGGAGACGGAAGGCTCCAGCGTGGCGAACACAAAAATTTCGCGCTCGGGACTGATCTTGAAAATCGTGCCGCTGCGATCTCCGACAAACAGATTTCCTTTTGGATCAAAGGCCAGTCCGGTGGCGATGCCCATGCCTTCGATCCATTGTTCGCTGCGGCCGTCCGGAGTGACGCGATAAATTGATCCGTCATGGCGGCAGGAAACAAACAGATCGCCTTTTGCCCCCAGTGCCAGCCCGGTTGGATTCACCAGTGACGTCACGAACGGCTTCACCGTATAACTGGGGTTGATCTTGTAGAGCGATACCGGGACGCGCTGGCCGCGAGGCCCGCTGAACGTGACATAAATATTTCCTTCGGAATCTACCGCCGGATTGCTGACCGGGTGCAGGTTGTCGGCGATCTGGAATCCCAGCGCCACCGGGAACGGCTGGCTTTCGCTTTGCGCATTCACAATCTGGATCGTGCTGCCGTTGGCATTTTCCGGCACCCGTGCGATCAGGCGGTTGCTGCTGGCCAGCGAAAGCGCCGCCTCAGCCTCGCCAAAGCGGACCAGTGGCCGCCCGCCGTGCCGCGAGGTGAACCCGCTGCCATAAATCGCGATCTCGCCCCCGGGAATCGCAGCCGCGGGCGCAATCCGCTCAATGTGAGGTATGCCGTTCTTTTCTGGTGTGGAACCAAAACCGAATTTCATTGCCGTTGACCAAGGTTCATAGCCAATGGAAGTGTAACGCGAGACGCAAGCAAATGGCAGCGTAGACCCCGGCCATCCAGTCGTCGGCCATGATGCCCCAGCCGCCGGGGAGCTTTTCGAGGCGCCGGCAGGGGAAGGGCTTGGCGATGTCGAAGAGCCGGAAGAGAAGAAAACCGGCCAGCAGAAATTTCCAGTTGAGGATGCTCATGCCGCTAAAGAGTGCAAACGTGGCCGCATCCTCCGGTCTCAGGAAGACCATCGGCGCTACAGGGGCCAGGCTCAGGATAAGTGTGAGGTGCACTCCTGAAACCTCGTCGATCACCACGTATTGCGGATCTTTCACTCCTGCAAATTCCGCAACTTGACTGCTCGTCTTGACTCCAAGCAACGCTAAAAAAAGCCACACAGCAATGGAAGGAATAAGGACAACCGCAATTCCGAGCCTGCCCGCCTGAAAAGTAACATCGATTCCAAGACCGACGCCTAGGACTGCGCTAAGAACGTAAAACCAGGTGAAGGGATGCGAGACGACAGCGATCAGCAGGCCCACAGCGGAGCCCCAGGTGCCGGGGCCTGGCTTGAGGTAACCGGTGCCGAAAACCGTGGCGATGGCGTAGGCGAAGCGCGGCTTTGTGCCTGGGGACGGACTGGCGGCCGGATCAGTGGATGGTGTCATCATTATCGTGTCCGTCTTCCCGCAGGGCGCGGCGATCGGCCTCGGGGATTTCTTGTTCGTCGAAGATGGGGTCGGACACGACGTACTTCTCCGCCGCCCACGCGCCCAGGTCCATCAATCGGCAGCGGTCGGAGCAGAACGGAAAGTCCGCGTCCGTGGCGGAGTCAGTAGGTTTCTTGCAAATCGGGCAGCGGTGCTTCATTTCGAAGAAACTGTTTTACCATCCTGGAAGGAATCACGACAAGCGCCGGCTTTCACGCCAGCCTCTTGGGTTGCTTACGAGTCTTGCACTAGCCAATCACCCGCAAAGCCGCTCCGGTGGCAATCCGCGTCAATTTCTCAGGCGCAACTTCCACTTTGCGGGGAGCCATTTCATGCACGGTCGTTCGCTGCCGAATCTCGACGAC
>JGI12635J15846_10003499_pt1 | contig 13627 bp, 13 predicted proteins | sample BlaSpr_A8_OM2_M2_FD_15846 | JGI IMG/M metagenome (IMG submission 15846) | reverse complement strand
ACCGAATCATCGGTGCTGCCGATATTCACCGCGGGGAAGGCTCCGAACGCGCCGGAGCGGATGCTGGACGGAAAGCCCCCGAACAAGCTCGACATTTGGCGTTGCAGCCGGTCGAACTCGCTGAAGAGATCACTTCCGAAGTAGAAGTTGCCCATGATGATGTCCTCCTTGACACGCAGCCAAGAAGGCGAACGGGCCAACGCGCTCGGGTTCGCCTGCCAGGCTGCTGGCAAACAAATCAAAACACGCAGCGCACTAATGCGACTGCCTGAACGACACCTATGATAGGGCGCGTATGGCAAATTTCAAGGAATCTTTAACCCGATTCACGCGTCTAAGATTACGACAGATCCACATGTGCAAATGGAATACGCATCGCTTCAACCAGAGTTGGCAACGCTGTTGCGCCGGTTGCCCCTGGGTACCACAGCCGATATTAACGAGTGCACCGTTGCCTTTTGGGACGGCCAAGAGGTGAGGGGGTTTCGCTTGCGGCCTGACGGCCGGCTGGACGCAGATTTCGTTTTCGACGAGCGATCGTTCAATCAGCTGCATTCGGATATCGTCGCCTGGATGGCCGCGCCCCGTTATTCGATGCGCCCTGAACTCGTGGACTGGCTGAGGGGCGTCCGATCCTAGGTTCGCCTTGCGCTGTAGCACACCCCGGGCAAGATCAGCACTGACCACCCGGGTTCTTAATTATCTCCGACCCTCGCAGCGCTAAGGGACCGAGATTGACTCCGCGTGCTTGGCAGTGCTATGTCATGCGGCCGTCGAAATTCGTGCTTCCAGTCAGCGGATCCGTACGAATTGGGCCTTTACGAAGAGTTCGGATGTGAATCCGCTTTTCCTCGAGCACCTCCTCGCCCTGCATCTGGCTACGGTGCGCTGATTAGTTTAAGCCATCGCTGAACGTCGCGTTCGGAACAAGCTCTGGGATAGCTTCCCCATAGTCGCGCTGCGCTATACTTGCAGCCTCTCAGGTTGGTAGACCCCTCGGATATTACCGACCATTAGCCTGCGCTTGCGCAGGTCTTTTTCGGGTAATGACGCCGGTCGAACATCGCTTGTGACTGCTGCGAGCGCTCCGGACGGCTACCTCGCACGACAATTCGAGACGCCGCGCTGCGAGCGACGGGACGACCGTGGAATATCTCCTCCGAACCGGTCGCCGCGAACATATCACAGGTGATTCTTGCCCAGCAGGCCTCGCCCACCGCGCTCGGAAACAGGTTGCTGCCCTCGTGCTTATTGGGAAAGACGACTGGACGACCAGGCCGCGACTTCAGGCTTAATAGTTCAAGAGCGGACGATCCATCATCTTCTGGAAATATTGAAGTTGTTCGATGCTCAGTTTCCGAAATAAAGCCGGTAGCGCGCGAGCGCGTGAGCGGGACGCGCGTATTTTTGGGTTGCTCCGGAAATCGCGATCAAGGCCCGGAGGGTTCTCATGCTCGAGATGAAGACGCGCCAAGAGATTGACTTGATATCTTGACGCTGAGCATGTGAGGAGAACGAGGTATGACATCGGCTGCGCGTCCCAGGCCGGACCCCGAGATGACCTGCCCACTACCTTCGGTCGATGTCCTGAGCAAACTCAGGCGCCGTTGCTTGCCACTGTGGAGAACCGAGAAAGTCGCTTGGCACATTCTTGCCTTGGGCCGTGCGGATCGTAGCGATGCCCTCGCTTAACGCCCTCACCTCTTCGAAAGAAGGGATGCTATCGTCCGCCGGCCAAGTGTCAATATCTGCCAACAGTGGGTCTCGATTTATTGCGGATAGACGCTCGCGAGCAATTCGCCGAACGATGCGAAGGTTGGTTTATCGTTGCGAGCCACCAAACTGGGCAGAGACCCAGTCGCCTTTCGTTGAACGATGACGAAGCTGAACTCCGGCGAAGGCCCATTAAGTGCCGCGCGAACGGCTTGCAATTCCCGCGCTGCTTCTCGAACGAGATCGGCGTCGCCGGTATCGACATAATTCGGAGCACTGCGACTGTCCTTGAGAAGCATATGTATCACGAGGTTGGGCTCACGGAGTGCCGCGGGCGGGGTCAAAGTGAAACCGCAATGCGACCCCGCCGCGGCCTTCTCGTCTATCGTCAATAAAAACTCCATACGTTGATAACCGGCGCTCAGCTGATGAGGCGCCTCTTGAATCGCGAACCCACCGTTCTTGAAGTGATTTTTGAATTGCTCGATGGCAGCGCCTTTTGTGCGCGCCACGGCACCACTCAAGCGATCAGCGATTTGAATGTACAGAGATCCGATTTCCGCTCTCTTATCTGCCATCTCTTTGATCGTTGCAAGATTCATCATCTTCTCTCGGTTGTTGGGACCCTTATTTTCCATCAACCTACAAACTTGCTGGACCAGTCATGAGGCAAGCACAGGCACCGTCATCGATTTAACCAAGCGTAGCTCGCGCTCTACACAAAGCGGCAAGTGACCAACCTGCGCACACAAAGCACACGGCGCCGAGTTGTGCTACCGGCCAAAGCTTGCGGCGACGAAGCGCCGGGTCACGCTGCGGCCGAGGCGAACGTAGCCTGCTCAGTTAATTTCGATCTTTCGATTCGTGGCGGAATGTTTTCGTGGGTGTCGACGTTAGAATCCGGCGACACCGCCTGGCGCTCGTAGCTGATCGTCAATAGGCCCCTATCGATCGATACGTCGAGCTCGGCGGGATTGATGCCTTGGGGCGAACGCAACGATATCGATCGAATCGTCAGTGGTGCCGATGTTGACCTGCGGGAAGGCTCCGAAGCGCCCGGAGCGGATGCTGGAGGGGAAGCCGCCGAACAGACCCGCTATCTGTTGCTGTAGACGGTCGAACTCGCTGAACAGGTCGGTTCCGGAATAGAGATCACTCATGGTCGTACCCATCCTTGGATGCAGCATGGAGGCAAACGGGCCTACGCGCTCCAGTTCGCCTGCCAGGGTGCTGGCAAACAAATCGAAACACGCAGCGCGCCTGACTGGCGCGACTGCCTGAGCGTTTCTAAAATAGTATTTGCGGCGGAAATTTCAAGGTGGCAGCAGCGCAATTCCGCTCTTGAAATTCGTACGGCAATCCCTATTGTCGCGATGCATTATTACTATGCGGTGTAACGGCACGGAGGACATCATGGAATTCGATTCGGACTGGCTCACGCTTGGGAGACACCGCGTCCGGCTGCGCTCGACCAACGGCTTTCCGACTGAGGTGATGCGCGCCTTGGCAGAGACCGCCAGGCTCGCGATCGACAACAACATGAGTGCCCGCGCGCGGCTGGTCGAGATCGTCTTCCAGCAGGATAAAACCTACGACATCGGCGTCGGCACGACCCTGGTGGAAGACAAGGTGTGTGCGCCGCAACTGGAAGTGGCCATTGCGGTCGTGTTCGGTCTGCACCCGGATCAAGTGAACGTCACGGTCAACACCGTCAGCCAGGAGGAGGTTGACCTGCACTTTGGCGTGTATGAACGCATGCTCGCCGAGAAACTGGGGGTCGTGCAGCCAATCCAATGATCTTGGGGCGGCCTATGCGCTGCGCCGCAACGTCACCGGCCCCGAAGTACCCCAAACCACGGCTGAGACCACCACCCATCAAGCCGAATTGGGAGCAGGACCATGGAGAACCGCTGAAATGCATCGCTTGCGACGGCCGTCCTGGTCGCTGGATCGTTGCCTGTGATCGCGCTGGCCGCAGCGCAGCCCTTGAGAACCTTGCCGGCGCAACAGGACATCTGGATTACCGTCACGATCCAACCGGTAACGGGCAATACGCGCGCGCTGGGCGCCTAACGACCATTCTGCTGGACCGCGCGTCAACGTCACCCCTGCAATGACAAGGTCGGTACCGACGTTCTGCTCGGAAAAGCCGGTGCAGCGGACCCTTTGCTCCTGGCACCTTATCTGGGGCAGCGGGTTGCGGTAAGGAGGCGCGTCGTCTGTCCGGATTCGGGTATCCGGTTTACACCAGGTAGGGGATGTGACAGGCTTTCAGCGTCGGGTCAGCCCGTGGCGACCTGATGTAATGCGGGTGGTCGCGCTGTCTGGGCGAGCGCTGAATAGATGGTCATATAGTGCTGTGCCATGGTCATCGAGGTGAAGCGGCGCAGGAAGGCCGCACGAATTTCGGTACGGGAAAGAGCGTCAAGTCGTGCCACGGCGTCGACTGCCGCCGGTACATCATCGACGATATAGCCCGTCGCACCGTGGGCAATCACCTCCGGCACCGAGCCTCGATTGAACGCGATCACAGGTGTGCCACATGCCATCGCTTCGATCATCACCAGGCCAAACGGCTCGGACCAGTCGATGGGGAACAGTAGCGCCCGCGCGCCCGAGAGAAATCCGGCTTTCTGCGCGTCATTGATCTCGCCGATGAATTCGACATTCGGCCGCGACAGCAGCGGCTGGATCACGTTCCGGAAGTACGCTTCGTCGGCCCTGTCCACCTTCGCGGCAATCTTCAGCGGCAGACCGACCCGGTCGGCGATCTCGATGGCCAGGTCGACACGCTTTTCAGCACAGATCCGGCCGAGGAACGCCAGATATGCCGGCTGCGTTTGCGTTTGCGGAGTCAGCAGATTTTCCGGCAGGCCATGATAGACCGTATCGAGCCAGTTCGCGTTGGGCAACGGAATTCGTTGCGAATCGGAAATGGAGACAACGGGCGCCTGCGGGAACATGTCGAACATCGCCTGCAGTTCCAGCAGATCGAGACGACCATGCAGCGTGGTCACGAACGGCACGTCGAGTAGCGAGAATGTCGGGAACGGCAGGTAACTCAGGTGGAAGTGCAGGACGTCAAATGTGTCGGCCACGCGCCGTACTCTCTCAAGCAGCAGCAGATGCGGCGCAAGGGTATCGCCGGTCCCCGGATCGAGACGCAGCGAGCGCGGCCATACCGGTTCAAGGCGGGCACCCGTCTGTGAGTCACCGCTCGCGAACAGGGTGACGTCGTGTCCCAGGTCGACCAGCGCCTCGGTAAGGTACGACACCACGCGTTCCGTGCCGCCATAGAGCTTCGGCGGAACCGCTTCGTGCAGAGGCGCGATCTGCGCAATACGCATGCGGGCAACTCCGTTCAGATGCTTCGCGCAGACCGCGCGGACGAGGGCGCGACGGAACCGTGTTGGCAGAGCCCGTGAGAGAGCGCCTTCGTGTGGGCTCGCGCGGATACCTTGTGACGCCGCGCGGGTCTGCTTCGCGTTCCCGTTTTTCCCGCTTCTTATACGATGACGGAAGATCCGAACAACCAGCGCAACCCGAATTTCAGGCCGTGCACCAACGGATCAGAACGCCGTCGCGACCGCAGTAGGGATCTTCCCGCGAGAGCTTCAGGGTTTTTGGGTCGTCGCATCCTTGACGGCTTCCTCGACGTCGCCAGCCTTCTTCCGTGCTTCGCCAACTGCCTGCTGAACATCGCCCTTAACTTCCTGTTTCCTGTCGCCCGTTGCGCGGCCGATGGTCTCATTCACCTTGCCTTTCACCTTCTCCGCCGTACCCTTGACCTGGTCCTTGTTCATGGCCGACCTCCAATGTAAAACTGATTCGTGGATGGTTTGCCGCCCATACCGGGGCAGGCATATGAAGTAGCGCAAACGGCGTGCCTGGCTGCTCCGTGGCCGCAGCGCCGTGTGACCGTCGCCCTCCCGCCGGGCCGGTAAGGGGAGTAAATTGGAAGGCATTTGCATTGTGCGGCGCAAAGGCGTTGCACATATATCGGGTTGTTCGCTCGTTGCAATGAGGCACTAACATGAGAATGATGGGAGTGCGGGCAGCGAGCAGAATGGCCGTTGTCGCGAACGACACGATTGCGACTGCGGCCTCAGTTGCTTTTGTCGTTGCCCGTCTGGTATGGAGCGAGGTTGATATGAAGTTCGCGATCGCCACCTGCGCGGTTATGCCCGCCACCGCGTTTGCCACCGACACCCTGCGAGCCCAGGGGACCGTCCAGTCGATCACCGCGAGCCGGGTCGACGATGTTCAGCTGGCGTCCGGATATCGGGCCTCCACGGTCATCGGCTCGACCGTCTACAACGATGGCAGGGATACAATCGGAACGATCGACGATCTGATCGTGAACCTCAGGGACAGCGTGACGTACGTCATTCTGTCGGTCGGCGGATTTCTCGGTCTTGGTACCCACCTGGTCGCGGTGCCATTTGGCAGTCTGCGCGTCGTCGACAAGCAGATGCATTTACCGGGCGCCACCCGGGACTCCCTGAAGGCGTTGCCTGAATTCAAATACGCATCACCCTGGCCGCCCGGACCCGGCGTGGCGGGTTGACTACGCCTGCGGCCGGATTCCGGTGAGGCCAGGCACATCATGGCCGGTCCGTCATTTGTGGCCGGATGCGAGCGCGACCCGGCCCGGGGCACACCGTGTGGCCGTCAGATCTTCAGTCGCGTGACCTTGATGCCTTCCAGCGAGACACCGGCCATCAGGCCGGCGTTGGAGTCAACACGAAGGCCTGCACCGGCGCGGTCGCGGTTGACGTATCGATATTGCCGTTCCCGTTGTAGGCGACTCGATGGTGATTGTCGAAGTCCCTTTGCCGCCGTAGTTAACACTCACACGCTTTCATTTTTGCAATAAGCGACGGGCACAACTTGAAGTTGCAAAATGGGCGAGTCCGCCGCGTCTGCGATTAGCAAGACGGCGTTTCCGTAGCCGACGTTTTTATCGCTATCCTGTTGGTTGGCGATTCACGACATCACCGCCGCCCCATGACGAGAAACTCGGTAGCGCCCCGTGCGCGAGTTGGGGGCAACGGCGATTGCGCTCCGCAGGGATACTCCTAGGCGCCGCAGTCTCGACGTCCTGAATCGTCCATCGGTTCGCACTGCCATGGGCGGGCGTCGGTGCGATCAGGCGGGCCGGAGTTCACCTTGCTCTCGCTATCATCGACCTACGCATATGCCCGCTACCAGACGCGCTGCCGCTATTAGCCACTGGATCGCTTGTCAAATCCTTCGATCCATTTGCCGGCCCGATAAGTGCGATCGAAGGCACGCTCGTCGGCTTCGGGACTTTGAAACCGACGGGCGCAGCTGACACGACGCAGTGTCGCCACGCCAGGACGATAGCGGAAATTAGAAGAAGCGCGACCAGTCGGCGCACCAACGTCCAGAAAGGCATTGTTCATTATGTTGCCACCTGTCGACTGGCCCCGTAGGTCCGTGGCGGCGACAAGACTCATCCAGCCGTCGCTCGTTCCGCTCGCCAGCGCGGACAACGAACTACAAGCAAGAGGACCGAGTTTATGTATTCCTCGACAGCGCTGAAATCGGCCAGAGGCCGCATTCTGAAAGACAAGAAGTCGGTCAAAAAGGCCTGCCTTAGCGTCGCGAACTCGTTCAGCTAATGACTCGTGCACACGGGAGACTGGAGGGCATTGTCAACTTACCGAGAATTGGATGGAACGACGCCAAGGTGACGGCCGATCAAAGCGCAGTCGACGGATTTTGGGCGCATCCGGTGAATTCTCGCCAAGCAGCGAAGTGGGTTGCAAGTTGTTTGCGATAGAGTGAAGCGCGCAGCAGATGCCGCTTGAGCGCGAAATGTTGTCGGCCCAAAGCAGGAGAGAAATTTCTGAGTGCGTTTAGGGTCGCGAAAGCCACGCATGCGCCGCTCGCGTTCACGCGTGGGCCGGTGACTGTTTTCAGCCCCTTGTTCAATCGCGCAGCCGCTTTGACGAATACGTGCTTCACGCTCGCCAGTTCGGGAATTTCAGTCTTTGCCGCTTGGTAGCTGCGCAACTGATCGGTGACAATTTTACGAGGCACCGTTTTCCGGCTGGCGTNATCAGTTGCGCAGTGGGTTGGTATTTCCGCTTCCAGCTGAGCTTGCGCGACCTCGAAGAGTTGCTCTTCGAGCGCGGCGTGACCGTGACGTACGCCCCGAAGGAAGTCCCGTAGGGACGAGACGATCCGATGCTGGTGCTGCAAATTCGGCGCGGGCTTTGCTCGCAGGGCGAAAGCGGTGCGGCGCAGGCCAGGCAGTACATGGCATCTCGACGAGATGTTTGTGACGCCGAGCGGTGAACACTACCAGCGTCGCTGCGCAACAGTCTCCGTTTGTTTCAATGGTGGGATGCTCGCCGGTTGAGTTCGATATGCCGAGGCACAGCGCTTGCTTAAGCCGAGTAAGCGCCGCGGCTATCGAAATCCGTGCGCCTAGTTTCGACAGGCTCAGGGAGGCACGATGCTCGATATGCGCGATCGTGCGGCCGGCGTCAGCGCACGGCCGCCGCACAACGATGTCCGCGATGTTGCCGATGCGCGCGTTCCGGCGCTGGATACGTTTCTGCGCAATGCACGCTTCCACGCCGATGATCCGGCCTCGCTCGGCAGCCTGCTGGTGGAGTTGATCGATCACGGCTTCGATCGTTTACCGTTCCCAGGCGGCGGCTGGACGCTCGTGCGCTGGCAAATGCTCGCGACGGTCGCTGGGTGGGACCTCGGACTCGTGAAGCTGTTCGAAGGTCATACCGATGCGCTCGCGATCCTCGCCGAATTGAACGGCTTTACGCCGCCCGCGCGCAGCCGGTGGGGCGTGTGGGCCGCCGAACCGCCCGATGCACGCGTGAGCGCCACCGCCTTGCGTGGGTCGCAACTACGTTTGTCGGGCGTCAAGGCGTGGTGCTCCGGCGCGAGCATTGTCAGCCATGGGTTGCTTACTGTCTGGTTGGACGGCGAGTCGGTGCTCGCGGCGGTCGACATGCAGCAGCCGTCGTCGATCTCGATCGATACGTCGCGCTGGCAAGCGGTCGGCATGCGCGCGACCGCGAGCGCGGATGTGTCGTTCGATCACGCGCTCGCCACGCGGATCGGCGGGCCGCACGCATACGTGCGGCGTCCCGGTTTCTGGCATGGCGGCGCCGGCATCGCCGCATGCTGGTATGGTGCGGCGGCGAGGCTGGGACAGACGCTGCGCGATGCCGCCGCCCAACGCGCAGATGCGCATCGGCTCGCGCATCTCGGCGCGGTCGACGTTGCGCTGTCCGGCGCCGCGGCGGTGTTGCGCGAAACGGCGGCGCAAATCGACGTCAATCCTCGTGACGATCTGCAATGCGAGGCGCTGCGTGCGCGTCTCGTGGTCGAATCAGCGGTGACCGATGTAATGGCACACGTGACTCGCACGCTCGGCGCCGGCCCATTGTGCCGCGACGCGCGTTTTGCTCGCGCGCTTGCGGACTTGCCGGTGTTCCTGCGACAAAGTCACGCCGAACGCGATCTCGCCGTACTGGGTGAAGCGAGCTTGAAAACCGGAGACGCTACATGGACACTCTAACGCTTTGTACCAGGAGCNGCTGACATGTTCTCTCTGATCCAATATTTCCATGAGTTGTACAAACGCGGCGACGATCCGTGGAAATTGCGCGGNGGCTGGTACGAACAGCGCAAGCGTTCGCTAACGCTCGCGTTGTTGCCGCGGCCGCGTTACCGCAATGCGTTCGAACCCGGCTGCGCAAACGGCGAACTGACCGCCGAACTGGCGGCTCGTTGCGATGCGCTGCTTGCCGCCGACCTGAACGCGACGGCAGTGCGCCTCGCGCGCGAGCGGGTCGCGGCTGCGCCGCACGTGCGCGTCGAGCAACGGACGATGCCGGCGCACTGGCCGCGCGAAGCAGGTCCGTTCGATCTGATTGTTATCAGCGAGTTCGCGTACTACCTTGATGCCGCCGATCTCGACACGCTGGCCGCTTGCATCGCAGGATCGTTGACGGTGGACGGCACGCTGCTCGCGTGCCACTGGCGCAGGCCGTTCGACGAAGCGCTCGAATCCGCCGGCGCGGCGCATGCGCTGTTCGACGCGCGTTGCGGTCTGACGCGGCTTGCGCATCACGACGAGGCCGATCTGCTGATCGACGTGTGGTCGCGCGACGCGCGGTCGGTCGCGCAACGCGAGGGGCTCGCATGATCGGCGTGATCGTCCCCGCGCACAACGAACAGGCGCTGCTCTCGACATGTCTTGCCGCGTTGCACGCGGCCGCGCGGCATGCGGACCTGGTTGGCGAGACGGTGCGCCAAGTTGTGGTGCTTGACGCGTGCAACGATTTCTCCGGCGCGATTGCGCACGCGTACGGCGTCGAGACGTTGACGATTCAGGCGCGCAACGTCGGCGTCGCGCGCGCGGCCGGCGCGGCGATGCTGCTCACGGCCGGGGCGCGTTGGCTCGCATTCACCGACGCCGACAGCCGCGTGTCGGCGGGCTGGCTGGTCGCGCAACTGTCGCTCGGCACGGATGCGGTGTGCGGTTCGATAGCAGTCGACGACTGGTCCGCGCATCCGCACAGCGTGCGCGATCATTTCCGCAAAGTCTATGTTGACGCCGACGGCCATCGCCATGTGCACGGCGCGAATCTCGGCGTCTCCGCCGAAGCGTACCTACGGGCCGGCGGTTTCCCGCCGCTTGCCTGTAGCGAGGACGTCGCGCTGGTCGACCGGTTGATCGGGAGCGGCGCGCGCATCGCGTGGAGCGCCGCGCCGCGCGTGACTACCAGCGCGCGCAGCGCAACCCGCGCGCGCGGCGGCTTCGGCGACACGCTCGCTGGTTGGGCCTCCTCAGGTTGACCGTGTCGTTCCATCCAATTCTCGGTAAGTTGACAATGCCCTCCAGTGTCCCATGTGCATGAGTCATTAGCTGAACGAGTTCGCGACGCTAATCGTGGAGCTTTTCTTTGAGCACGTTAGCATTTTGGGACCTGACGACGTACGGCGGCCATCGCAGTAGGCAGACCGGGTAGTCCCTTTCAAATAGCTGGAAGACGACCATAGGCATTCAAGATTGCCACTTTCAAACGCGAGGCGCGGATATGAGGCACGACCGTTGCTTTCCCAATCTACTCAACCGTTCAGGAGGTGAGGCTATGGCTCAAAGCAACAAACCCGGCGCGCAAGGAGCGAAGGATGAAGGGGCAAACGAAGGCGCAAAGGCAACAACTCCGAGCTCTCAGGAGAACGATGACGTTAGCGAAGCACCGGCCGATTCCGAAGACGACCTGGGACGATGACGCGATCGAACTCGCTTAGAAAGGCGGCCTTTCGCAAATGCTGGCGACGTTGTAGTCGCAGAGTGCCAGCTACTGTTCTGACGTCGATGCGGTTACGTCTGGCACGCTGTGGAACCCGGAAAATTTGTAAATATTCCTAATCGAAGTGCTCATGTAGCGGGCGAGCAGAGTCTCCATCGCCGCATACACAAGTGCCTGAAGCGGTTCGATGCAAATGGAGACAGTGAATGGGTGAAAGTCGTCGGACTACACGAACGAATGACCGATGATGAGTAAGCGGAAGAGACTGGACAAGCTGTTCGATGGGGGGCATTTTGATCGCGAGATCATCCTTCTGTGCATTCGCTGGTACCTGCGCTACAACCTTAGCCTCGGGATCTTGTCGAGATGATGGCTGAGCGGGGTTTGTCACTTGCGCACACGACGATCCTGCGTTGGGAATGCCGTTCTGTCGACTCGATAAGATATCCTTATCTTTGATGAGATATCCCTAGCTATACGAAACGCCTCGACCAGACTGCCTATTTGCACCAGAGCCATCATTTGCCCGTCGACATGACGTGCGCCGAGTTGATGTTGCTACGCGGCGCGACTCGCCAGACAGCGTTACCTACGTCGTCCGCCACGAGCAAGGCCCCGTGCGCATCCAGCGCGACGCCAACAGGTCGCCCCACGGCGTGGCCATCCGCCGTCAGGAAGCCGCTCAGAAAATCCTCAGGGGCGCCAGCAGGCTTTCCATCTTCAAATGGCACGAACACCACCTTGTAGCCGGTGCGCGGCTTGCGGTTCCATGATCCATGCTGGCCAACAAAGGCGCCGCCCCGATAGTGCGTTGGGAACAGCGTCTGGTCGTAAAAGACAAGACCTAGCGACGCCGTATGATTGCCGAGAGCATAGTCCGGCGCGATGGCCGTGGCGACCAGGTCGGGGCGTTGAGGTTTGACTCGCTTGTCAACGTGCTGGCCGTAGTAGCTGTACGGAAAGCCATAGAACGCTCCCTCTTTCACTGCGGTCATGTAGTCCGGTACAAGGTTGTTACCGAGATCGTCCCGCTCGTTGACTGCTGTCCACAACGCCCCGCTGTCCGGTTGCCACGAGAGGCCGTTGGCATTGCGCAATCCTGTCGCATAGGGCCGTAAGCGACCCGTGTCCACGTCAAACTCAAGGATCCGTGCGCGGCCTTGTTCGGCGTCGACGCCATTTTCTCCCGCGTTGCTATTTGACCCCACCGTGATGTATAGATGCTTGCCTGAGTGATCCGCGAGGATATTTTTTGTCCAGTGATGATTGATCGGGCCGGCTGGCAAATCGGCAACCTTAAGCCCAGGGCTGGTGATCTGCGTGGTGCCCGTAGCGTAGTCGAAACGCAGCAGAGCGTCCGTATCGGCAACGTAGAGTTTATTGTCAATGAGCGCCATTCCGAATGGCGAGTGCAGGCCGCGGAGAAACATGGTTTGCATCTGGGCGACGCCACTGCCGTTCGCGTCGCGTAACAGCGCGATGCGATCGGGACTCGTCACACCCGCGCCTGCGCGCTTCATGACCTGCCGTCTGATCCAGCCGAATATACCGCTTCCTTCGTCGCGCTCTTTGGGTGCATCGCTTTCCGCTACCAGTACGTCACCGTTAGGCAACGTGTAAAGCCAGCGCGGGTGCGCCAGGCCGCCGGCGAACTCGGTGACGGAAAAGCCGTTGGGAGCGATGGGCATGAAACCGGCGGGGCGCGCCTGGATGGGCGCGATGTTGACTATTGGAATCAACATCGATTCTGGAACCGGCATGGCGGGCGAGGCACCGAAACCGGTATCGCTTGAACTTGATGGTCCGATCGCGCAGGCGGCGAGTGGCAAAACCATTGAAGCAGCCAGACGATTTAGCAGGCGCATGTTTGATCTCAGCGATAAGCGTTAGTCATTGATGTTGGAGAAGAGCAGCAAGAAGCCTGCCTGTGAAAATGCTTGCCGATGCGCAAATATCTCCGAGGTGTTCTATCGGAAGTCGTGCTCGCAACCATATGTTTGCCACGATAGCCTCGCGGCCATACCAAGTGGTCGACAGCGAAGTTGGGCAGCCGGATGGCTCCGTGCGGAGCATCAGGTTTCCTTAAGGTGAGGTCGTTAGCGTCGTTTAGTGTTGGCGAGGTGTATCTGCCGGCAGTCGAGCGAAGGTTTGACGCGGCTCGCTGGCTGATCTGCGCGGACGCTCAAGCTGGGGTTCCTCGTAATGGAAGTCTCAACGGAAGATGCGGATCCGCGGCGCAGACTTCAGCTAGAAAATCGATGAACACCCGTACGCGGCTCGGCACGCGCCGGCGCTCACCGCATGGATCGGGAAATCATGCGGTGCGTAGTCGGTCAGGATCTGCCGCACCTCGCCGGACGCGATTTCGGGCGCATACAGCCAGCTCGCGCTCTGACTGATACCGAGCCCGGAGAGCGCGGCGGCGCGAAGATGCTCGGCGTCGTTGGAACGCACTTGACCTTTGGGTTCGATCGTCATCGGCCCCGCCGGGCCGTTGAAGCCCCAACTGGTCAGCGCGCCATGGTGCACGAAGCCAATGCAGTCGTGCCGCGTGAGATCGGCGGGTGTGCGGAGTTCGCCCGCGCGCTCGAGATACG
>JGI12635J15846_10003498_pt1 | contig 13627 bp, 9 predicted proteins | sample BlaSpr_A8_OM2_M2_FD_15846 | JGI IMG/M metagenome (IMG submission 15846) | reverse complement strand
CGCTGCGCTGATGTTCGCCGCACTTGTAACTACGCTATTCACTCGCGAGTTCCGCCCCACCTTGATTTACGGAATCCCTTTGCTGCTTGTGCTCACTACGGCTTATATTTTGCGGCCTACCCGAGCTATAGCGATCACACAACCGGTCATCGAGGAAACACGATAGTCATGAGCATTCACACCCATCAGCCATCTTCCGACACGTCTTCGCAAGATCCGCTTCTCGTCTGGCGCAAGGAGTTCCCCATCCTTGAGCACACGACATACATGATCAGCCATTCGCTCGGGCCTATGCCTCTACGCGCCCAGACCGCGCTACAGGAGTTCACCAACACCTGGGCAATGCGCGGCATCCGCGCTTGGGAGGAGGGGTGGTGGAAGATGCCTGTCACCTGCGGCGATCTCATTGGCTCTATCATTGGTGCGCCAAAGGGTCGCGTTGTTATTCATCAGAATGTCTCCATCTGTCAGTCCATCGTCACTTCGTGCTTCGACTGGAATGGGTCCCGTAACAAACTCGTCAGCGATGGCCTGAACTTCCCTTCGAACGGCTATATCTATCATGGCCTCACGCGCCAGGGAGCAGAGATCGTCTCCGTCGCCTCGCCCGACGGCATGACGGTTCCACTCGAGCGCATTCTCGAAGCTATTGACGAAAAGACACAGCTCGTCAGCATCTCGCACGTGGCTTTCCGCAGCTCGTATCTGCAGGATCTTGGCGCCATTACGGCACGAGCACATGAAGTCGGCGCTTATATTGTTGCGGACCTCTATCAATCTGCCGGTATCGTGCCGCTCGACGTGAGCGCGCTGAATCTTGACTTCGCGACTGGCGGCTCGGTTAAGTGGTTGCTCGGAGGTCCTGGCGCCGGCTATCTCTACGTTCGTGCTGATCTCGACCTGAAACTGTGCCCGGGCGCCACTGGTTGGGCCGCCCACATACATCCCTTTGAGTTCGTCGATGGACCCATCGAGTACGCGCCGGACATCCGCCGGTTCCTCAACGGCACGCCCAATGTTCCGGCGATGTACTCCGCTCGCTCAGGCTATGAGATCGTCAACGAGATTGGTGTCGCCGTTATCCGTGCCAAGTCGCAGCGGCAGACCCAACGTCTCATCGCGCTCGCGGACGAGGCAGGCCTCAAGGTCCGCAGCCCGCGCGACCCCGCGGCTCGCGGCGGCGCGATCATACTTGACATTGCGAATGGCCTAGAGGTCACCGCCGAACTGGACCGCCGGAACATCTTAGTTGACTTTCGTCCCGGTGCGGGCATCCGGATCGCCCCGCACTTTTACACCTCGGATGACGAGATCGCCCACACCATTCACGAGCTGCATTCCATCATCAATCGCTGAATTCCGCACAGAGGATCGAACGGCGCTCTTACTTCTCCATGCTGTCCCGGGGCGCAACCAGGCGCATATCCTGATAGATTTTCCGGAGTTTTTCACGCTCGTCTTTGTACTTCCTGTACAGTTCCACTTCACGCGCAACATCTGCCGGCCGGTTCAATTTGCGATAGATGGTACTGAGTCGAAAATGTGCCAGGACATTGGTAGGATCCGCGGCCTCCACCTCCTTGAGCAGCCGAACCGCTTCGGCCTGGTCCCCCTTCTCTGAGAACACATTGGCAAGGCCGATGGCCGCATCTTCGAAGCCCGGCTGGAGTTGCAATGCCTTTCGATAGTAGGTGGCGGCTGCGTCCGGATCGCCCTTCTCCACCTCGATATCGCCCATACGGGTTGCGGCTTTTGGATCCCTCGGGTTCGTTTCGACTGCCAACCTGTATTGCTGCTCGGCCTCGGCACGAACCTGCGGATCATCGGACGCATGTAGCGCCTCGGCCAATTCAAAGTGAATGCCTGGAAGGTTTAGGTCAAGAGCAAGCGCTTTTCGTAGATTCGCGATAGTGCCCGCTAGATCACGGTCGCGCTGCAGTTCATGAGCCATCGCCTGGTGCGTCTGCGCCGAATCTGGCGCCACCAGCCCCAACTCCAGCATCGCAGCGACCGCCATTTCCGAATGAATTCTGTAGGAGATGTATAACAGTGCCGGATTCGTCGGTTCAAGTTTTAACAGCGTGCTGATGATCGGCGAAGCCTTGTCGAAGTCATCAGTCGACGCGTAGCTCTCGATCAATTCACGCCCAACCTCGATCTTCAGCTTTTCTTCTTCAAGATGTTGATAAGCAGCCTCGAGGTCCGCGCGGCCATCCTTATCGTTCCCCGTTCTCCTCTCCGCCATGCCGAGCAGCGAACGAATCTTCCAAAGATCGGCCTTCATGTCGGTAGCTGCTTTCAATTGCGGAATTGCCTCGGCATACCGCCCCTGGAAGAACAGCAGCACGCCTAGATTTGCTCGCACCTCCATGTTTGTGGGGTCGAGTGCAACGGTCGCCTCAAGCTCGGGTATGGCAAGGTCGGGCTTCTTCTCCTGGAGAAACTGCTGGGCTTTTCGCTCATGTTCTGCAATCTGTTGAGCCCGGTCTCCGGTGGTCTGCGCGGCACAAGGAAAGCTACTCATGAGCAGCATGGCTCCGACGAACGCGACGACACTTTTTTGGCTCATGACTTCCAAATCATATACAAAGCGGCCCTTGGCGGGCGGCCCGCAAAAGAAAGAGACGGCGGAGGCGCGCCGTCTCTTCAAGGTGGTCAAATCGACCTGAGTTAGAGCGACAGCCGAGCACTGATCTGAATGTTGCCGCCGATTTGAATCATGGTTATTGGCCAATAGATCTCTCCAATATCTGAAAGTCGCCCTGCCACTTTCGAAAGCTCCGGGTAATTCAATGCATTTTTCACGTCAGCGCGAATCGGCGAATGAAACCCGTTCACATGGAAACAAAATCCTGTAGACCAACGTTTGTTTCTAAAACTAAAGAAGATATTTTCTACTTGACAACGAATACCTCGGTGGGATGTAATCAGCGGCGGCTTTGAGACAGCTAGCATTCATCCGCCAAAGACAAACGATTGTCTTTGGCATCCAGCTGGCGATGATCAGCTGAAGTTCGATTTAGATAAATGTAAGGATCTGTTCGACTGTTCAGGCTTGGCACCGTCGGCGGAGATCAAAGGACAATCTTCAGTAGTTATGAAGAGTTGAAAACATACTTTAGCGGTAGCTACAAATTTGGGAGGCAGTTATGAGAGAGACAAGGCTTTGGCTTCTATTAAGTCTATTACTTTGTGTAATTTGTGGGCGGGGGGTATTCGCTCAGAACACTAACTCCGGCGATATTCGCGGTACGGCGACGGACCCCACGGGGGCAGTCATTCCCGGTGTAGAGGTTGAGGTCAAAGATGTGGATAAGGGTGTGATCCACAACTATGTCACCGACAATGCCGGATTGTACGACACGGGTTCTATCACACCCGATCACTACCTCATCACCTTCACCAAAAGTGGTTTCGAGACTTTCGTACGCGGGCCGATCACGCTTGACGTTAGTACGCAAACGGTTAACGGGCCGTTGAAGGTCGGATCGACAGATCAGCAGGTGGTAGTGGACACGGATCTGGCCCTGCTCACCACGGAATCGGGTGCGCAGGAGGGGACCTTGTCTTCGCAAACCATGGCGAATCTTCCGCAGACAGGTGCGGACTGGGAGAACTTTGTCATCCTGTTGCCTGGTGCGTCCGGTGCTCCTGAGCAAAACAGCACGTTCAATGCAGGTCAGGTTTCATCGATCAACGGAAATCTGCCCTTCGAGAGCATGCTTGCCGATGGCGCTACCACCACGCTGCCCATGAGCCAGAACTCCGACGTCACCATCTTCGAGACCACGCAAGAAGTGAAGGTGAGCGTTACCGGGTTTTCGGCGCAGTACGGTGTCGGCGACATTATCTACAACCAGATCACCAAAGGCGGCACCAACTCGTTTCATGGCGCCGGTTACGAATACTTTCAGAACAATGCACTGGACGCTGCGCCCTACGCCTTCGGCTCGGTCGCCACGGTTCCGGTCCTTCGCTATAACAACTTTGGCTTCGCCGTCGGGGGCCCGGTCTTGAAGAATAAGCTGTTCTTCTACTTCGATTACGACAAAACGATCCAGCACGGAGGAGCTGCCATCAGTTTTAACACTGTGCCGACCGCGGCGCTGGAGGCGGGCAACTTTACCGCCGCAGGCATACCTACCCTCTACGACCCAACCACGCAAACGATTCAGCAGACAGGAACGTATACTTACACCGGGGCGGAATATCCGAACGGAGCACTCACGTCGAAATGCCCTTGCGTCATCCGGCAGTCTTTCGACTCGGAATACCACAACGGCAACGTTCTTCCTCCCGCCATGCTCAGCAAGGTTGCCCAGAACATCCAGGCCTATTGGCCGTCTCCGAACACTACCCCCCAATCAGTGAGTTCTGGGGTCGCACAAGGCAACTTTACCTCTGCTGTCCCCGGTTCTACCCCATTTACCAAGTACTTCGGACGTCTGGACTATGACATTACCGGCTCCAACCGGTTTACCGCCTCAGTGACGGAAAGCGATAACCCGGTGACATCCCTTGGCATAGGTATCTGCCCAATTAATTGCCAACCCCAGGATGTGAGCCGCCACAATGCCCAGGTCTCCGATGTATGGACCATCAGTTCGAGGCTCATCAATGAAGCTCGCCTCGGATTTACCGATCAGTTGAATTTCTTTGTTCCGGATACGCTCAACCAGGGCTTTCCCGCGAAGCTGGGATTGCAGTTTGCTCAAGCCAACGACTTCCCACAGGTAACCGTCGGAAATTTCTACGAGCTCGGCAATACCGGTAGTACGCCGAACGCGGTCTATAAGGAGATGGTCTTCGACCCATCCGACGTGGTCACGATGATCCGCGGACGGCATGTTCTGCACTTTGGGGGCGAGTACCTGATCAACCGGGCCGACTCCACGGCCTGGGGGAACATCAACGCCGCGAACATTGGTTATACCGGTACCTACACCTCCCAAGGCGGTCAAGCTACCATTGCTTACAATGGCGGTCCCTACGCGGACTTTCTGCTCGGGCAGACACAAAACTGGACTGCAAAGGTACAGCCGGAGTACGGAGCAAGGTGGAAGTCCCCGCAGTTGTTCGTTCAGGATGACTACAAATTGCGGCCGAACCTGACCGTCAACCTGGGCTTGCGCTATGAGATTGAGACTGGGTGGTCGGAGGTCCACGGCAATGAGGCGACCTTCGATCCAACGGTGGTCAACCCTGCGAACAACGCGCTCGGAGCGACGTGGTATGGCTTTAGCCATGCGAATGGCCGCACCACACTTCAGGCTCCCAAGTACAACATTGTTCTGCCGCGCGTCGGGTTCAGCTACCAGCCTATGGCGAACACGGTTATCCGCGGCGGCTTCGGCATCTATGCGTCTACCTGGAGCGAAGACACTTATGGTGGCGGGATGGGCAATGCCTTTGGCAGCAGTGGCAACTATACCGACAACACCAACGGCTTTTGCCCGGTCGTGCAGCTCGACTCCGATGGCACCACTCCCGATACCACAGACGCCGGGTGCGGGACGGGTAACTACAACCCGGCCAGCATCCTTTCCAAATACGTTACTGCGCCGACCTCTCCGGCTGCCCAAAACGGGCAGGGAGTTAGCTACAACCAGTACCACACACCTGTGCCCACAAATTACCAGTGGACGCTGTCCACAGAGCGGGAGATTGGGGCGAACATGGTTGCTGAACTCGCCTATGTCGGCAACCACGGCAAGAATCTGAACTTCCCGGTGGACATCAATCAGGTCCCCGAAAGCCAGCTTGGGCCAAATGACGTTGCGAATCAGCCGTATTCGTTGTACCAGGCGATCACCGGCAGCACCAACAACGCAGTCTCCAACTACAACGCATTGCAAGCCCAGCTGACAAAGCGCATGAGTCAGGGGCTCCAATTCAACGTCAACTACACATGGTCCCACTTCCTCGACGACCTGGATTCTTCCGGCTGGGGGGGACGAGAAGGTTATCAGAACTACCAAAACGCATACAATCCGGGTGATAACTACAGCAGGTCCAACTTCGACATTCGGAATATGTTCAAGGGGCAGGTTATCTATCAGCTACCGGTCGGAAGAGGACGTCAGTTCCTGAGTAGCAACCGCCTGCTGGATGTGCTGATTGGGGGATGGCAGACTGCAGCCACCTTAGTGATCCAGGGCGGCAATCCCATCGGCATCACCACGGGAAATAATAATAGCTCCAACAATCAGTCTGGGAGCTATACGCAGTATGCGAACCTTGTCGGGAACGTACAGCTGTCGGGTAGCACCAAATCTCGTCTCGGTGAGTGGTACAACCTTAGCGCATTGGCGGTTCCGGCACCCTACACTTATGGGAACTTCCGGCGGAACATCGTGTCTGGCCCTGGTCTGAGCGAGTTGAACGCCTCTCTGGGCAAGAGCTTCGATCTCTGGCCGGACCGCGGCGTCAAACTGCAGATCCGCGCCGACGCGACGAATGTCCTAAACCATCCCAGCTTCGGGCAACCTGGCAATAACGCCATCGGCGCCAACCAAACCGCTAATATCACGGGTACAACGATCGGGGGCCGTACCATGCAGCTATATGGCCGGATCTCGTTCTGATCCAAGAGCATTCTCAACCGAAAAGGACGGCGACTATCGCCGTCCTTTTCACATTCCGCTCAAATCGAAGCTGGAGCCGTTGGTCTCCGCGATTGCGCGATCGCGGACGAAGATAAGGGCGTATCGACTAGAATGAGCGGCATGGCATTCAGGTTTCAAGGTGTTGACTTCATCGAGTTCGATTCTCTGCTTTCGGAGGGTGAACTTCTCGTCCGCAATAGTACCCGCGCCTTTATTGAAGACAAGTTGATCCCGATTATTGAGCAGTGCAACCGTGACGGCCGCTTCCCGCGAGAACTGGTGCGGCCTATGGGCGATCAGGGCTACTTCGGAGCAACGCTCGATGGCTATGGCTGCGCTGGGATAAACAATGTTGAATATGGTCTGTTGACGCAGGAGCTCGAGCGCGGGGACTCCGGCATTCGCAGCTTCGTCAGCGTGCAATCGGCGCTCGTCATGTATCCCATTTATACGTTCGGCTCCGAGGAGCAGAAATCGCTTTGGTTGCCGAAGATGGCGACGGGAGAAAAGCTGGGTTGCTTCGGCTTGACTGAACCGGACTTCGGCTCGAACCCGAGTGGGATGCGTACCCGTGCCCGCAAGGATGGTGACCACTATATTCTGAATGGCGAAAAGATGTGGATTACCTCGGGCAGCATTGCAGATGTCGCCGTGATCTGGGCCAAGGTGGAGGAGCCTGGCGTTTCTCCTGATAATTGGCGCATTCGCGGCTTTCTGGTAGAGACGGATCGTCCGGGATTCTCTGCACACGACGTACACGGCAAGTGGTCGCTGCGGGCGTCGGTTACTTCGGGACTCTCCATGCAGGATGTCCGGATTCCGGTGACAAATTTGCTTCCGAAGTCCGATGGGCTGAAGTCTCCGCTGATGTGCCTGAGCCAGGCGCGCTACGGAATCGGTTGGGGAGCCATTGGGGCCGCAATGGCCTGCTACGACATCGCACTGCAGTACGCAAAGGAGCGCAAACAGTTTCGCGACCAGCCCATTGCGAGTCATCAACTCGTACAGGAAAAGTTGGCGTGGATGATTACCGAGATTACGAAGGCGCAACTGCTGTCTCTCCAGATCGGCCGGCTCAAGGATCAGGGGAAGGCTGCCTTCCAACATATTTCCATGGCGAAGAAGAACAACGTTTGGATGGCGGTGGAATGCGCGCGCATGGCGCGCGATATTCTGGGAGCCGCCGGCATCTCCGACGAATACCCCATCATGCGCCACATGATGAATCTTGAGTCCGTTAAGACGTACGAAGGCACTCATGACATTCACACGCTCATTATTGGGCAAAGCATCACCGGCATCNCGGCATTTTGATTGCACAAATCAGCGAANGTTGTACTCAACAGGAAAACCCTGATAGCCTCGTGTGCCATGGAACTGCACATCAGCATGATTCCGTCACCAGAAGACCCATCGTGGAGGAGCGATGACTACCAGTCAGAGCTCCGCAACCTTGGACTGATACTTAGGGCCGACGGTTTAGAGCTTCACGACGTTGGTGCCCATACCGCTCGCGAGGGCTGTACGCCTGCAATGTCAGGAGTGTGGAAGGTCAAGCTCGGCGCTACGCTCGGCCCGATCCTGGTAGCTCCTGTTTGCAGGCGCGGCGTGGTCGCACGGTTCGCTTGACCGTGGGAGAGATCGAAGCAGATGTGCGAACGGTCGATGAGCTGCTATGCGTTATCAAGACAGCCAGTACCTATCAGGAAGCCGCGGAGATTGAAACCTGACTGAGCCGTCATCCTCACCTTTCGAGCTTCGGGGCGTCAATTATTAGTGAGGGAGCGCTGAGGAATGGTGGCAACCTAGGTTCCGTGAAGTCCTCAAAACGGCACGCCGCTTCGGCCAACGCTAGGGTGAATATGGTATCGTGATTTCGGTCGTGAAACTCCAAAGTTTCACCTCGGGGGAGTAGAACTCATGGCGACAGAACACGTCGCGCTGGCAGCCGGTGCCGAAGGCGGCACGTTGGCCAAGCCAGACACGCAACAGCGGTCTGTGCAAGGAAAGATCGTCAACGACTTCAGCATTCAGATCGCGACCGTGAATGGGTCGGGATCGCAATCGGCCAACCTGGTTCTGCTCAAGTCGATATTCCGGATGGGTATTCCGGTCAGCGGCAAAAACCTGTTTCCTTCGAACATCGCGGGCCTGCCTACCTGGTACACCATCCGCGCCAGCAAAGATGGTTACGTCGCTCGCAAGAAGGAGATCGACATCCTCATTGCGATGAATCCCGAGACCGCGAAGGAAGACATGCTTTCGCTTCCTGCGGGTGCTGCGGCGATCTACGAGGAGTCCGCCAATCTGCAGCAGTTCCGCGACGACGTGGCGTGCTATCCCGTCCCGTTCGACAGGCTGACCGCTGCGGTTTGCCCTGAGGCTAAGTTGCGCAAGCTGGTCAAGAACATGATCTACGTTGGCGTTGCTGCGCAGCTTCTGAAGATGGACATGACAGCCGTCGAAGCTGCGCTGCGCAAGCAGTTCGCCAAGAAGACCAAGGCCGCGGACCTGAACTGGGCGGCAGTGCAGGCGGGCTACGACTACTCGGCGATGACCTTCACGAACAGTACCCCCTTTCTGCTCGAAGCAATGAACGCCACTGAGGGAAAGATCATTATCGATGGGAATGCCGCGGCGGCGCTTGGCTGCATCTTTGCCGGCTGCACGGTGGTGATGTGGTATCCCATCACACCCTCGTCGTCGGTGGTGGAAAACTTCATCGACTATGCCAAGCGCTACCGGGTTGAGGAAGATGGCAAGGCCACCTTCGCCGTAGTTCAGGCAGAGGATGAGCTTGCGGCCATAGGCGCGGTGTTTGGAGCGGGTTGGGCCGGTGCGCGCGCCATGACGGCGACTTCGGGCCCAGGAATCTCGCTTATGGCCGAGTTCGCTGGCCTTGGGTACTACGCCGAGTTGCCGGGGGTCATCTTCGACATACAGCGCACGGGGCCGTCAACTGGCATGCCGACTCGCAATCAGCAGGGCGATCTGCTCTCCGTTGCGTTCCTGTCTCATGGGGACACGAAGCATGTCATGCTTATTCCCGGCAGCGTTAAGGAGTGCTACGAGATGGCGCAGGCTGCATTCGACCTGGCTGAGCACTTGCAGACGCCCGTGTTCGTCATGTCGGATCTCGATCTGGGCATGAACAACTGGATGTCCGAGCCATTTACCTATCCAGACAAACCGCTGAATCGCGGCAAGGTGCTGAGCGCCGAAGATTTGACCAGGCTTGGTGGATTCGCTCGTTATAAGGACGTCGATGGCGATGGCATAGGCTATCGCACTTTGCCAGGCACCGACCATCCGCTTGCGGCCTATTTCACGCGCGGTAGCGGTCACAATGAGAAGGCTCAATACACCGAGCGGCCAGACGACTACTTCAACAATATGGAGCGGCTGTCGAAGAAGTTCGAGACTGCGCGCTCGCTTGTTCCACGGCCGGAGGTGGTGCAGACTGGCAAGTCGAAGATCGGTCTGATCGCGTTCGGAACTTCCGATTTTGCGACGCGTGAGAGCCGGGATCAACTGAACAGTGAATATGGCCTGGACACCGACTACCTGCGGCTACGCGCTTATCCGTTCGCGCGCGAGGTGCATGAGTTTGTCGCTTCGCACGATCGGGTGTATGTGATTGAGCAGAACCGCGACGCGCAGATGTTGAGTCTGCTGAAACTGGATCTGCAGGCCGAGGAAGTTGTGAAGTTGCGCAGTATCCGCCACTTCAACGGTTTGCCGATCGATGCGCGCTCCGTTACCGACGAACTGGTTACGCAGGAAGGAATTTAAATGGCAACTACGCCTGCAACTTCTGCTCCAATTGACGCACCCAAGCCGGCAGCGAAGACGAACCGGATCGGTCTTCAGGTCATCGATTATCGCGGTGGTAAGACGACCCTTTGCGCCGGATGCGGACACAATGTAATCTCCGAGCGCATCGTCGATGCGTTTTACGAGATGGGGGTTCAGCCGGAGCGCTTGATGAAACTTTCCGGCATCGGATGTTCGTCGAAGAGTCCGGCCTACTTCATGAGCCGTTCACTCTCGTTCAACAGCGTCCATGGGCGTATGCCTTCGGTCGCGACGGGCGCGCTGCTGGCGAATCGCACCATGAAGGCGCTGGGAGTCAGTGGTGACGGCGACACTGCCTCGATCGGTGTGGGCCAGTTCGTCCACATGATGCGTCGCAACGTGCCCATCATCTACATCATCGAGGACAACGGCGTGTACGGGCTGACCAAGGGGCAGTTCTCCGCGACCGCCGATATTGGCTCCAAGCTGAAGACCGGCGTGATCAACGATTTGCCGGCCATCGATACCTGCGCGCTGGCAGTTCAACTGGGCGCGACGTTCGTGGGACGATCTTTCTCGGGCGACAAGAAACAGTTGCTGGCCATGCTGAAGGCAGCCATTGCGCACAATGGTACCGTGGTGCTGGACGTGATCTCGCCGTGCGTGACGTTCAACGATCACGAGGGATCGACCAAGAGCTACAAGTACATGCAGGAGCACGAGGAGGCCATCTCAGAGGTTGGCTTCGTGCCACATTTCCAGGAGATCGACGTTGAGTACGATCCCGGCACGACGATAAACGTAGAAATGCACGACGGCAGCCACCTACGCCTCCGCAAATTGCATGAGGACTTCAATCCAACCGATCGTGTTGCTGCGATTTCAGCGCTGATGTCTGCACACGCAAACGAAGAAGTTCTGACCGGTGTCTTTTACGTCGACACACAAAAACCCAGCTTCACCGAGATGTTGAACCTCACGGAGGAACCACTTGGCACCTTGCCGGAGAATCGCGTAAGGCCGAGCCGTGCTGTGCTTGATGATGTGATGCAACGGCTAATGTAAGTTGCCGCGTTTCCTTTCGAAGGGGTGCCCCCTACGGGTATCTTTCAGGACAAGCCATTTTGAATCAACGATATCCGTAATTCTGGATAAGGCAAAATATAGATTTCAAACGGTTTACGAGCAAAAATCAGATTCTAAAAGAGTTATGCGAAAATCTTCGCGCGAAAGACAGAACCCGGGCGGATGCCCAGGCTTTTTGACCCTATTTCCATTCTAGATTTGAAGAGATGAAACTCATAGGACAGGCAAAAACGGCTATATTCCGTTTGTTATGTGCTTGTTAGAGATTCGGGGCTTGACACGTGGTTTGGCTGGAAAAACGGGCTTCGGTTTGGTCTGCAGGAACTTTTTTGCGCTACGCGGGACGCGTTCGACGTGAGCGTCAAACTGAATGGCAATAAGCAAAGACTGACATCAACAGCCAACTATTTATTTACCGCTATGTTCTGCTTCAGCATCCAGTCCTGGGAAGTCGGTGTCACCGTCCTTCAGCATTTCGTCTTGATCACGGTGTCCGAGTTGACCTGTGAAGGAACCGTGTTCGGGACGGCGCTTGCTCTCGGGGTGTTGCGCGTCGTCTTCCACTGCGCCCTTGCGCATTCCTTCGTCCCGTCGAGTGGTAGGTTCAGTCATGTTTCCCTCCTGTGGCCTGGATAAGAGATTCGATAGTAGCACTGCGCGGGCAGGTTGGCTGGGCGCGCGGCCCGAAAACATCCTTCGCAGTTCGGTGTTCGCGGGCTATAGACCGAACGCCTTCCTTTCCGAAGTGGGCGGATGTCCAATGTACGTCTTGGCACACGACACTGAATTTGATGTGCCAGTTTCGTACGAGGTGGGGTAGTCTGGTTGCCAGATAAGGAGAGCGAAATCGGAGTCGGCCCGACGTAATTTTGCTTTGCGGGGCCAGTCAGCAACTTTTGACCATTTATGAATTCAGTTTTCCTCCATATATATGGGCCTATCGCAATTCTTATGATTGCCGCCCTGGGTTTTGCGGTCTCTCCTCTCGTGTTGGCGTGGCTTTGGGCCAAGAAGTTTTCTCCTCGCAAGCCGGGTCCTGGCAAGAACGCAACCTATGAGTGCGGGCTTGAAACTAAAGACGATGGCTTCATCCGATTCCGGCCGGAGTATTACCTGTATGCGATTGTCTTTTTGATCTTCGATGTGGAAGCAATTTTTCTGCTGCCGTTCGCAGTGGCATTTTCCGGCCTGACGGTCGGTGCATCGATCACCATGTTGATCTTCCTGCTGTTACTGGTCGAGGGACTGGTCTGGACGTGGCAAAAGGGCGTCCTAACGTGGATATGACCGTTTTCTCGAACTCAAGCAAAACGTCCTGGACTGAGTCCAACCTACAAGCGTTGCGGGCGGTGCGGTAAAAATGGATCTTGAGCTGAAAAACGAGTTAAGCCGACAAGGAATTTTCACTACCACACTCGAAGAGCTTTACAACTGGGGTCGGAAGAGTTCCGTGTGGCCGCTGACGTTCGGGCTTGCGTGCTGCGCGATCGAAATGATCGCGACGACGATGGCGCGCTATGATCTGGCTCGGTTTGGCGCTGAGGTCTTTCGTCCCTCGCCACGGCAAGCGGATTTGATGATTGTCGCCGGGACGGTCACCAAAAAAATGGCGCCGCAGATAGTGCGGCTTTACAACCAGATGCCGGAGCCGAAGTATGTGATCGCGATGGGGGCATGCGCGATTTCGGGTGGGCCGTTCAAGCAGGGGTATAACGTGCTGAAGGGAATCGACCGGTATATTCCCGTGGATGTGCACATTCCCGGTTGTCCGCCGCGTCCGGAGGCGCTGATGGACGCTTTTATCGCTTTGCAGAAGAAAATCGAGGCGCAATCGCTGACGGGAGCGGATAGGCCGCCGCACCTGAATGCAGAGGCGCCCAGCGAATTTATTGTTCCGCAATATGGGGCACACGATCTGGAGCCGTCGAAGAATGTGAAGCTTTGGAACATCATTACCAAAAGCACCGCAAATGGTTCGCGCGCCGCGAGTGAAAATGAATCTGGAAAAAATCAAATCCGATATTGAAGCCGCCGTGCGGGGTTGTTCGGTGCAGCTTGTTTTGAACGGCAGCCCCTGCGGTCAGCACTCGCTCTTGCTCGACAGGGAGCATGCGTTCGAGATTGCGAAGTTTCTGCGGGAC
>JGI12635J15846_10003497_pt1 | contig 13628 bp, 11 predicted proteins | sample BlaSpr_A8_OM2_M2_FD_15846 | JGI IMG/M metagenome (IMG submission 15846) | reverse complement strand
TGGCGTGGCAGTTGGGGCACTCTTGACTGGTGTAGTTCGGGTCTACCTTCAAAAGTTGCCTGCCAGCGTTTTCAGCTTTGTAGGACAACGTGTTGATGAAAGAAGACCAACCGACATCGTGAACTGCTCTCGAAAGCAGGCCGCCCGAAAGACCCTTGATGTTCAGGTCTTCGACAACGATGGTTCCGAAATCTCGTACTAGTTTGTAGGACTCTTGGTGGTGAAAATCTTTACGTTGGTTAGCGACATGCCAGTTGTGGCGGGGCACCTATGGGTGTTCTGAGGCAATACCTCGAACAGCAGAAGACGCCGCTTTAACAGGTAAGCGGTGCCTTATATCCCCGCCCCAAGGGCGAGGTTTTACGGCACCACGGATAAATTTAGAAGCGTTCCGTCCTATTTTTAGATTTGCCAGCGAAAATAGTTCCATTCCGGGAATCAAACTTTCTCAGGTACAATCAATCTCGATCGCAGGAAAAAGCTATTCCGGACGAAGACTTTTTTCGCGATAAAATCTGTCTCAGTTAATAACCAAACCTGCTTACGGCGAAGCACCCAGCACGTCAGAAAGCAATGCGGGGCAGGGATCTTTCCTCAAGGTGATTGTTGGACATCGAGCCATTAACGGATCCTTCTCCGACTCCCCCCTTAGAGGGTCCCCCTCCCCAAGGCATCCTCAGTAAGATTTTTCTAAACGACAAAGGAATGCGCGGCGGCTGGCGTCTGCTGATTTACGCGGCCTTGGTAGCCGGGCTCGGATTCGGCGGTGGAATCGTCCTCCAACAATTTATTCGCCCCACACGAGGTGTTTTTTCTCTCGGCTCTTCGTTCGCGTACGAATTGTTCTGTTTCACCGTCGTTTTTGGCGCCGCCCTGATCATGGCTCAGATCGAGGGCCGCTCTCCCGGCGCTTATGGGTTGCCGCTGAGTGGCGCATTCGGGAAATTGTTCTGGCAGGGCTGCCTCATCGGATCGGTCGAGATTTCAGTATTGGTTGGCTTGATCGCCGCCTTTGGCGGGTATTCGTTTGGAGACGTTGCGCTGCATGGCAAAGAGCTGTTGCGTTGGGGAATTTTGTGGGCTGTCTTCTATGTTCTTGTGGGCTTGTTTGAAGAGTTCACGTTTCGGGGATACACGCAATACACCCTCGCGAAGAGCATCGGCTTCTGGCCTGCAGCGATCCTGCTTTCCTGCTCGTTTGGGGCTGTCCATTTGGGAAATCCCGGTGAAGGCTGGGTGGGGGCAGCGGGCGTTGTGACGATCGGGCTGATTTTCGCGTTTGCCCTGCGGCGTACCGGCAATCTCTGGCTGGTTGTGGGATGGCACGCGAGTTTTGATTTCGGCGAGACATTCCTTTACTCCGTGCCGAACAGCGGCATCGTCTTTGAGGGACACCTGTCGAATGCCTCCTTGCACGGCGCTAAATGGCTCACGGGCGGCACGGTGGGACCCGAAGGCAGCGTCTTCAGCTTTCTCACCACGGGGATTCTTGCCTTCGCCATTCATCTGCTTTTTCCGGCGAAGAAAACAGAGCCCGCACAGCCGTGAGCAAAACGGGCTAATTAGTGGAGGAGTTCGGAGGCCAGCACCAGGTGGACCCCTTGCGCCTGCGCTTGCGGTAGAACTTCGCGCAGAGCCTGGAGTGTCGCGGGATGAGGATGGCCAATGGCCACGGCTTCGCCCTTTTCGCGGGCGCCGCGCAATGCCAATTCGAGCTGTTTGCGGACCGCGGCCACCTCGGCCACGTCGTCCAGGAAAGGGACGTTGCGGAAGGCAGAGCGCACTCCAAAGTCCTGCGCCGTATCGTAAGCCACCGTAGCGGGGGTCGTGCGGCTGTCGACGTAAAAGAGGTTACGGTCGCGCAACACGGGCATCAGTTCATCCATTAGCGCGGTGTCGGCAGTCGCCTGTGATCCCTGATGATTGTTGACGCCAGCGGGGTCCGGAACATTTTGCAGGAATTGATCGACGAGCGACGCAACTTCGGGCGCCGACATTCCAGGGCGCAATTCCTGCGCTTCGGGTGTTTCGTTCGCGACCGATTGCATCGGCAGATGAAGCATTACCTCTAATCCACGGCGATGCGCTTCCTTGGCGATGTCCACCGAATGTTCGTGATTGGGTAAGACGGAAACGGTGAGGGGATAGCCCAGAGCGAAGACGGCGTCGGCAGCAGCGCGGTCGCTCCCGAGATCGTCGATGATGATCGCGAGCCGCGCGTCCACAACTTTTCCGGTGGAATTCCTCGCTCCGACGATGGAGGCGGGTGTTGCACGCGTCACGATTTCTATTTCCAGTGTCGGCACGCCTGAATGTCGAAGCTTGATGTGAAGCAGATCCCCGGTTTGGGTGGGTGGATCCTGTGTCAGATGATTTTGGGTCGCGACGGTACCGAGGCTTTGGAGAAGCTTGGCGACTGCGGCGCGCTGCGTATCAGCCGAGGAATCATTCTTCAACACGATACGCAGGTAATCCGTGTTTCCGGGTTGCTGGCTGGAAGGGCCTTGGCGGAGTTTAATGGGGGTCCCGGCAGGTACCGCGGCAGAAGCCGCAGACGCCAGCTCGCGCGTGATTTGGTGAACTTGCGCGGGCGTGAGGCGGTTCACTTCGTTTTTTTTGCAGCCATTGGAAAGAACTGCGAGAAGGAAGCAAATTCCCAGACGTGTGAAACTTGTTGGACAGTTTAGATTGATTCGAAAGCAATGCGGGCTTGCTTGAACCGAGTAAGGCTGCCGGGCCACGGAAAACTAGGCAGCCTTTTTCACGGGGGCCTTTAACAGGTCAAGAGCGCGGTGAAAGATGGGGTCTTCCGGAGAAAGCGGGCGCGGCCCGAGCCCGGATTCCTTCCGGGTTTCGGGTGCTGGCGCTGCATCTTCATCCGTTGAATCCGAATCATCTTCCGGGACGGCGTGTACCACTTCCGTTGGGACGACGCCTTCTTCCATGATCGATTTGCCGCCGGGATTGTAGTAGTTCGCGACCGTGAGAATCAGCGCCGCGCCATCATCCAATGTAATGAGCTTCTGCTCGGAGGCAAGACCAAAAGTGCGCTCTCCAACGACATTCCCGCGATGGTTCGCAGCAATGGCGGAGGCCAGAACTTCCGCGGCCCCCGACGTCGTGGCGTCGATCAAGACGGAGACGGGATTCTTCCAAATGACCTGTTTTGGTTCGGCTGAAAAAACCTGTGCCGAGACCGTCTGGCCGCGCAGCGTTGTCAGAATGCCAGAAGGAACGAAAAGGCGAGCGGTCGAAATCGCCTCGGACACCTGCCCGCGGCCGCATTCCCGCACATCCAGTATGACCTTGCGAATGCCCTGTTTTTCCGCGTCGAGCAGACGATTGCGGATTTCATCCGCGCGGCCGGCATCGAGCGAAGCGATGCGCAGCACCAGAATGTCAGCATCCACTTTCTGGGCGATGATCTTCGGCGTAGCCAGCTTCTCTCGAACAATATCGACTTCTTCGGGCGTAGCCTTACCGCGCCGGATCACCCCAACCTTGATAGCCGTGCCCGGCTGGCCATTGAGAAGATTCATGGCCTGGCCAACGGACATATCGCGGGTGGTGAATCCGCTGATGGACTCGAAAATGTCGCCGCTGCGAATTCCCGCCTTGGTGCCCGGACCATCCGGCAGCACGGAGAGAACGATAATGTAACCGAAGCGCTTGCTGAGCGTCAGCCCGGTCTCCGCCGTTCCTGCATTCGCGAGCTTCTTTTTGTATTCGTCGTATTCGCGGGGCGTTAGGTAGCTGGACTGAGCGTCGAGGGATTCCAGCATCCCGTGCAAGGAACCGGCGGTCACCGTCCGCATGTTCGGATCGTCGACGTAATCCTGCTGCACCTTCTGCAAAACCTCGCCGAAGACAGTGAGCGACTTATAGGCTTTGTCGTCTGAGGTGCGGCCAAGGAGGACGTGTCCTATGCCTGCGAAACAAAAGATGGCTACCGATACGCAAAGAATCCCGATGCGAGACGCTCGATTCATACCCCACCCTTCCACAAGAAAATACAAATCCCAATTATACCACTGTACGGGTTTAGGACGCGGCGCGAATCTAAAGGGTAGCCCGGGGCGGGAGGACTAGGCCGAACACTTTCGGAGATGAGACACATCGAAGACGCGAAATGTTGCGAAAATACCACATCAATCGATTCCGTGATCTTATTGTTGCTTATAAGTCATTGATAACAAAGCACAAAGTTGGGATGTATTGGCGAACAACATGCTATGATGGAGTGCGGGGAATGTTTCAAACTACCATCGCCAAGGAGTCACTCGCCGAGGGTGTGGGCCTCCATACCGGCGTGTACGGTCACGTCCGCCTGATGCCCGCACCGGCCGAAACAGGTATCGTCTTTCGCCGCGTGGACTTGGATAATTTTCCCATCGAAGCGCAGGGGCACAACGTGGCTCGCGTCAGTTATGCCACAAGCCTCATGAAACAAGGCGTTTTGCTCTCCACCACCGAGCATTTGCTTGCCGCCATCTATTCTTGCGGCATCGACAACATTTACATCGACATCGACTCCATCGAAGTGCCCATTCTCGACGGTTCGGCAGAGCCCTTTATGCAGATGCTGGAGCATTCCGGCGTTCGCAAACTGCGCAGGAAGCGGCGCTATCTGAAAATACTGAAGCCGCTGGAGGTCATCGAAGGGGACCGCCGGATCGGAATCTATCCTGCCGATGAGTTTCGCGTGCGCTGTTACGTGGATTTTCCACACCCCCTGGTAGGCCAACAGGAAGTGGAGATGTTGGTGGGGCCGGATACTTTCCGCTACCTTCTGGCGCGCGCGCGAACTTTCTGTTTCCAGCGCGACATTGAGCCGCTCAAGGCCATGGGCCTCATTCGCGGCGGCTCACTCGAGAACGCCATCGTTCTCACCGACGACGGCGTGATGAACGGGCCGCTGCGATTTCCCGACGAGTTTGGACGGCACAAGGCACTGGATCTGATTGGCGACCTGGCGCTGGCGGGCTTGCCGCTCCTGGCGCGCGTCGAGGCCCACAAAGCCGGCCACGCCCTGCACACCCAACTCGTCAGCCGTCTCTTGGCCGATCCCTCGCTGTGGACCATCACCACCGGCGAAGCCGTCCGCCCCACCAGTGATACCTACCTGACCGCCCTTTCGCCTGCCCCGGCCACTGATTAACGATACGCCGCGTCGTGAACAACCCTCCGGTTGCGAAATAGCCGCTGCTCCCGCAGAATGGGCTCAAAACCATGTCCAACAACAATCTAGCTATAGTGATTCTGGCCGCTGGCAAAGGCACACGGTTAAAGTCGAGCCTGGCAAAGGTGCTGCATCGCGCCGGTGGGCGCACGCTCGTCGAACAAATTGTGCGCTCCTGTGAGGCGCTGAAGGCACGCGAGACGGTGGTCGTCGTGGGCCACCAGGCGGAACAGGTCGCGGGGGTGGTCGAGCCGCTCGCGGCGCTTACTGTGCTGCAGCAGCCACAAAACGGCACCGGCCACGCGATGCAAATCGCTAAGCGCGCGCTAGGCCGCGTGAAATTTGCCGTTGTGCTCCCGGGCGACGCTCCCCTCGTGCGCACCGATACCTTGAAAGCGCTGATTGCCGCGCATCACAATGGAAATGCGGCGGCAACAGTTCTCTCCGCGGTGCTCGCCGATCCTTCCGGCTACGGCCGGGTCGTGCGCAAATCCGAAACGGCTGTCTCCGCGATTGTGGAAGAATCGCAGCTCACCGACGAGCAGCGCGAGATCAACGAAATCAATTCGGCGATTTACTGCTTTACCTTGGAGAAACTCTGGCCCGCGCTGGCCCAGGTGAAGCCGAACAACAAGCATCGCGAGTTGTACCTGACCGACGCCATCGCCGTTCTAAACGCCAAGGGTGAGACCGTGCAGGCGCAAGTGGCCGCCGATGCGCGCGAAGTGCTGGGGTGCAATACGCGCGCGGATTTGGCCGAAGTGGACCGCGTATTCCGGGAGCGGAAACGCAACGCCCTGATGGAGGATGGCGTCACGATCCAGCTACCGGAGACGGTTCTGATCGATCCGGACGTGACCGCGGGCGAAGACACCATTATCGAACCCGGCGTGCAGTTGCTGGGCAAAACGAAAATTGGCGCGCGCTGCACCATTCGGACGGGAAGCGTTCTGACCGACGCAATCCTCGGCGAGGACGTGACCGTCGAACCGCATTGCGTCGTAGCGCAGAGCCGCCTCGATGACCGCGTCATCATTGGCCCCTTCGCGCGATTGCGGCCGGACAATCATCTGAAAGCCGGCGCGCGCATCGGTAATTTTGTCGAACTCAAGAAAAGCACCATCGGCGAAGGCACGAAGGCCATGCATCTCTCGTACTTGGGCGACGCAAAGATAGGATCGAAGAGCAACATCGGCGCGGGCACGATTACCTGCAATTACGACGGCTTCCACAAGTATCCGACATCGATCGGGAACAAAGTTTTCATCGGCAGCGATACGGCGCTGGTGGCGCCCGTGCGCGTCGGGGACGGCGCCTATGTCGCCGCAGGTTCGACAATCACGGAAAACGTGCCTTCAGACGGATTGGGGATTGCCCGCGGCCGCCAAGTCAACAAACCGGGCTGGGCGGCGAAGAAACGCCGTGAACTGGCCGCTGCCGAAAAACCGAAGAGAGCCTCATCGAAAAGAAAACCACGACGAAGAGCAAATAAGCGGAAATAAAAGCTCCCTCCCGTAGGGCGCGACCTCGATGTCAACCACTGATGCGTCAAAACGGAAGTCGTCGGTGCTGCGGCCACCTCATCAGAAGCATTGAATCCCCACAAAGCGGGTGTTATCGTCCGCGGTACGAGAAGCAGAAGGAGACTACCCGTGGGAAACTGGGTAAATTGGCTGCTGGTGATCGGCGGCATCGTTTGCGTGATTATCGAGCTCGCACTCGGCGCGCTGACGGGATTCGATCTGGCGCTTCTGGGTGCTTCACTGGCAGTCGGCGGCGGCATCGGACTTCTGACGGGCTCGGCAAAGATTGGTCTGCTCGCCGCGGGCGCGCTCGCGCTGCTGTACTTGGCGGTGTTTCGAAACTGGCTGAAAACGAAGCTGACGGTGAAGGATCAGGCCAGCAACGTGGATGCGGTGGTGGGGAAAACCGGCGTGGTCACCAAGCGGATCGCCGTTCGCGAGCCCGGCATGGTGAAGGTGGGCGCGGAGATTTGGAGAGCCGAGTTGGCGGGTGGGGATGAGGCTGCCAGAGATGCCGGCGCAGTGGTGGTGGTGCAATCAGTCGAAGGGGTGACGCTCCGAGTGAGGTGAGAGCATATGGACGCCATCGGCGGCTTGGTCATGGTTGCAATCTTTGCGTTCCTCGTTCTTGGTTTAGTCGCGCTGGCCAAGGGCGCGCGCACGGTGAAGCAGTACGAAAAAGGATTGATCACGCGGCTGGGGAAGTATCACGGCATGGCGCCGTCCGGCCTAACCTTCATCGTGCCGTTCGTGGACGACATTGTGCGCGTGGACATGCGCGAACAGGTCATCACCGTCCCCCCGCAGAAACTCATCACCAAAGACAACGTGACCGTGGAAGTCGACGCCGTGGTGTATTACAAAGTGATCGATCCGGTGAAGTCCCAATATGAAGTGCAGGATTTCGGCTACGCGTGCACCACATTGGCGCAGACCAATCTGCGCAACCTGATCGGCGACCGCACGCTGGATGAAACTCTCGTCGCCCGCGACATGATCAATACCAACTTGCGCGAAGTCCTCGACGAGGCCACCAACGGCTGGGGCGTGAAGGTGACGCGAGTGGAAGTGCAGAAGATCGAGCCGCCGCGGGACATTACCGACGCCATGTCACGCCAGATGAAAGCGGAACGTGAAAAACGCGCTGCCGTGCTCGAAGCGGAAGGCATCAAGCAGAGCCAGATTCTGCAGGCCGAAGGCAAGAAGCAATCGGAAATATTGAAAGCCGAAGGCGACGCCCAGGCGCGAGTTACCCGGGCAAACGCCGAGGCCGAAGCCATCAAGCTCGTCTCCACGGCCGCCGAAACCTACTTCAAGGAACGCGCCGAAATGATGCGCCGCCTCGAAGTCCTGAACAACACGCTGGCCCAAAACACAAAATACATCGTGCCCTCCAACTCCAGTCTCGTGAACGTGCTGGGCCTCGACGCCGCCGTGCAATCGCCCCCCAAGTCCTCGACGGATGCACCTCTACCGGCCGGTTCCGGCCCCACCGGCCGTTCGATCTGATCGCCAATCGACGAGGTGCTTGCATGGCCGAACCACAGATTAAAGTCGCCGCAAAGTGCAAGGCGATTTGCCCGCATTTCGTCGTCCCTGATGTCGTCGCCTCCGCGGAACACTATCGCGACGTCCTGGGGTTCAAGATCATGGGTTATTGGCTTGATCCGCCCGTGTTTGCCATCGTGGCGCGGGATGACGTTGAGATTCAAATCGGGAAATCTGATAACGGGGCTCTTCCCTCGCCCAACTTTGTGCGTCGCGAATCGGGCCTGGACGCCTACATTTGGGTGAACGATCTCGATGCCTTGTACGCGGAGCTGCAGGGGCGAGGCGCGAAAATTCTCGAGGCTCCTGCAATGCGCGTCTACAAATGTTATGAACTGTTGGTCGAAGATAACTTCGGTTTTCGCCTCTGCTTTTCGATGGATACCAGTTCGCTTCCGAGTTGAGATTCAGCAGGCCCAAGGTCCACCGGAATCGAATGGGAAGCGCACGGGTGTGCTAAAATAAGGGTTCCCGCAACGCGACAGGGAGCTGCCACCGCATGAAATTTGGAGTCGTAGTTTTTCCCGGGTCCAATTGCGATCATGACGCGTTTTACGCCATCGGCAACGTTCTGCGGAAGCCGGTCGAATTTATCTGGCACCAATCGGAAAATCTGGCGAATTGCGACGCCATCATCCTTCCCGGCGGATTTTCCTACGGCGATTATCTGCGCACCGGCGCCATCGCGCGTTTTTCGCCGGTGATGAAGTCCGTCGAAAAATTCGCAAACAGCGGCGGAATGGTGCTCGGCGTCTGCAACGGCTTCCAGATCTTGTGCGAAGCGGGCCTGCTCCCCGGCGCGATGATGCGGAATAGCGGCCTGCGCTTCATCTGCCGCCACGTGCATATCCGCGTCGAGCAAACGGACACGCCGTTCACCAACGCCGCGCAGAAGGGTCAGATCCTCAGGATTCCCATCGCGCATTTTGACGGCAATTACAATTGCGACGAAGCCACGCTCGCCGGGCTTGAAAAGAACCGCCAGGTAATTTTCCGTTACACAACTCCCGACGGTTCTGACGACAACGCCGGCAATCCCAACGGCGCAGTTCACAATATCGCTGGAGTCTGCAGCCGCGAGCGCAACGTCGCCGGACTCATGCCCCATCCCGAGCGCGCGGTGGAATCGGTGCTGGGCTCCAACGACGGCTTGGTCATTTTCCGCTCCATGGTGGAAGCTCTAATCGGCGCCGCGAAGGCCACAGCATGATCCATAGCGCTCCGACTCTGGTCGGAGTGAATTTCGTTCGTGCAGGGCACGATAGATCGTGCCCCTACGGTCTACAATTCTTCTCGCAGATTTGAAATATGGCTACCGCTAGCACCGAAATCAGAGTAACGCCGGAAATCGTCGCCGAGCACGGCCTCACCGCCGAAGAATATGCGCGCGTGAAGCAGATCCTCGGGCGCGAGCCAAACATCACCGAGCTGGGCATCTTCAGCGTGATGTGGAGCGAGCACTGCTCCTACAAATCGAGCAAAGTCCATCTGAAGCGCCTGCCCACGCGCGGCAAGCTCGTCGTTCAGGGACCTGGCGAAAACGCGGGCGTCGTCGACATCGGCGACGGCTTGGTCGCTGTTTTCAAAATCGAATCGCATAATCATCCCAGCTACGTCGAGCCCTTCCAGGGCGCGACGACCGGCGTCGGCGGCATCCTTCGCGACGTTTTCACCATGGGCGCGCGCCCCATCGCTGTCTTGGATTCCTTGCGATTCGGCGAGATCACTGCAAGTAAATTCACCAGTGAAGAGGACGCCGCGAAAAACCGCCGCATCCTCGACGGCGTAATTCGCGGAATCGGAAGCTACGGAAATTGTTTTGGCGTCCCGACGGTCGGCGGTGAAGTCGGCTTCGAGCCTTGCTATTCGCAGAATCCGCTCGTCAACGCTCTCGCGCTCGGCATCGCCAAAAAAGAAGAAATTTTTCTCGCCAAAGCCAAAGGCATCGGCAATCCCGTGATCTACGTCGGCGCAAAAACCGGCCGCGACGGAATTCATGGCGCGTCGTTGTTGGCGTCAGCCGAGTTCACTGAAGAGTCGAAGCAGAAGCGCCCGAACGTGCAAGTCGGCGACCCCTTCATGGAAAAGCTGCTGCTCGAAGCCTGCCTCGAAGCCATGCAGACCGGCGCGGTCGTGGCGATTCAGGACATGGGCGCCGCCGGCCTCACCTGTTCCACCACGGAAATGGCTTCGCGCGGCGGCACCGGCATCGAAATCGACCTCGCCAGAGTTCCCCAGCGCGAGACCGGCATGACGCCGTACGAAATCATGCTAAGCGAATCCCAGGAGCGCATGCTGCTGGTGGCGGAGCAGGGCCGCGAGCAAGAAGTCCTCGCCGTCTTCAAGAAATGGGGCCTCGACGCCGTTGTGGTCGGCCAGGTTACCGAAGGCGGCATCGCCCGCATCAACAACAACGGCAAAATCGCCGCGGAAATTCCCGCCCATCCTTTGGCGGAAGAAGGTCCGGTGTACCAACGGCCCCTCGCCGCGCCTGCACCGAGCAAAGAGGCCGCCGCGGATTGGTTTGCATTCGCTGCCCAAGGCACGAACCTCACCCAGAATTTTGTGAAGTTACTTGCATCGCCCGCGATTGCCTCGAAGCGCTGGATCACCGAGCAGTACGACACCAGCGTGCGCACGAACACTNTAGCCGGGCCCGGGGCGAGCGATGCCGCGGTCGTGCGCATCAAAGATCCGAAGACGGGAGTCGTGAAGCGCGCTCTGGCGCTCTCCACCGACGGCAACGGCCGCTGGTGCCAGTTGAATCCACGCGTAGGCGCCATGCACGCGGTCGCCGAAGCCGCCCGCAACGCGGTTTGCAGCGGCGCGCGGCCCATCGCCGCCACGAATTGCCTCAATTTCGGCAGCCCCGAAAAGCCCGAAGTAATGTGGCAATTCAGTGAGACCATCGACGGCCTCGCCGAAGCCTGCACCGCCCTCGGCACGCCCATTACCGGCGGCAACGTCAGCTTCTACAACGAAACCCTCGGCAAATCTATCTACCCGACGCCGGTCATCGGCGTCCTTGGCGTGATCGAAGACGCCTCCCAGATCCTGAAAATGGCCTTCCGCGACGAGGGCGACGTAATCCTTCTGCTCGACGGATCATGCTCGCCTGTAGAGGCGAACTTCAGTTCGCCCTCAACAGACACTCGCGAAGATCTCGCCCGCGAATTCTCCTCCTCCCAATACTCCAAAACGATAGCTGGGATCATCGCCGGCGAACCACCCGCCATCGATCTAGCCGCCGAAAAACGCCTGATCGACTGTCTCCTCGCACTCACCGCCGAAGGCGCCGTCCAGTCCGCCCACGACATCTCCGACGGCGGCCTCGCCGTCACGCTTGCCGAATCCTGCTTCGCCTCTTCCGTTGTAGGGGGGCAACACCTTGCGCCCCATCTTGGGGCACACGTGAAATTAGAAGAAGAAGGCCCCGCCGAAGCCGCCGCATTCGGTGAACGCGGCGCCCGCGCGGTTGTCTCCGTCACTCCATCAAAACTTGCCGCCGTTCTCGATACTGCGAGACAATACAAGGTGGCGGCGCACCAGATCGGCCAGGTCACCCGCGGGGATGCTTTCCGCATCCAACATAAGGGGCGCGCGGTGATCGACAGTTCCGTTGAAACGCTCCGCGACGCCTGGGCCCATTCGCTCGAACGCGCGCTAACCACAAAATGACCCAAAAATTCGCTTTCGCCGACGATCATTTTCACGACGAATGTGGAGTATTCGGCGTCTTTGGCCACCCCGAAGCCGCAAACCTCGTGTATCTGGGTCTCTATGCGCTTCAGCATCGCGGGCAGGAGTCCGCGGGAATCGTCTCGAGCGACGGCACGGATTTGCACCTGCACCGCGCGATGGGGGAAGTCGAGGAAATTTTCCAACCGAGCGTGCTCGCACAGCTTCCCGGCAGCCTCGCCATCGGCCACACGCGTTACTCCACCGCGGGTGACAAAGCTCTGCTCAACGCCCAGCCCATCATGATCGACTGCAACAAAGGCAAGGTCGCCCTCGGCCACAACGGCAACCTCACCAACGCCGCCGAGTGGCGCCGCAAGCTCGAGCATCGCGGCTCGATTTTCCAGACCAACAGCGATACCGAAGTCATTGTCCACTTGATCGCCCGCTCTCAAGCGCGCAATCTTACCGGCGCGCTGGGCGATGCGCTCAATCAAGTCGAAGGCGCGTATTCTCTGCTCGTGCTCACGCAGGATGAATTGTATGCGGTGCGCGACCCGCGCGGCTTCCGCCCGCTGGTACTGGGAAAATTAACCACGCCCGGCGGCTGCGTGTCCTGGCTGGTGGCTTCCGAGACCTGCGCGTTCGACCTGCTCAACGCGCAATACGTCCGCGAGATCGAGCCTGGAGAAATGGTGCGCATCTCGAAATCAGGCATCGAGTCCATTCACTTCGCGCCAGAAAAGCCCCTCCAACAATGCATCTTCGAGCATGTTTATTTCTCGCGCCCGGACAGCATCATTTTCGGCCGCTCCGTAAATGAAAGCCGCGAGATGCTCGGCCGCCTCCTTGCGCGCGAGCATCCTGTGGATGCGGACATCGTCGTCCCCGTCCCGGATTCCGGCGTACCGGCCGCAGTAGGCTACGCGCTCGAATCAAGAATCCCTTTCCGCATGGGCCTGATCCGCAACCACTATATCGGACGTACCTTCATCGAGCCGTCGCAAGCCATCCGCAATTTCGGCGTGAAGCTCAAGCTCAATCCCATCCGCGGCTTGATCGAAGGCCAGCGCGTGATACTCGTCGACGACTCCATCGTCCGCGGCACCACCAGCCGCAAAATCGTCCGCATGGTCCGCGAAGTCGGCGCAAAAGAAGTTCACGTGCGCATCAGTTGCCCGCCGACGATTTCCCCGTGCTACTACGGCGTGGACACGCCGACGCGCGAAGAACTCATCGCGTCTTCAAACTTTCCGGAAGAAATCTGCAAATTCCTCGGCGCCGATTCGCTCGGCTACGTTTCCCTCCCGGCGCTACGCCGGGCGGTCAGTGATACCGAAGGCAAGTTCTGTACGTCTTGTTATACGGGTGTCTATCCGACGGATCTAGTGCAGCTCGAGGTACGCGAAAACGCTCTCAACGGCAAATCCGGCGAAGCTCCTCCTGGTAACGGCAGTGAGCCCGCGCCCGCAGAGCGGCCGGTGGTGGTGGAACGTGAAAGCTGACAAAAATAAAAAGCACGAAGAAACAAACGTGCCCGTGCAAACAAAAATTCAGCGCGAGATCATCGCGTGGTTTTGGGTCGGCCTCGCCTTTCTGCTTATCAACGGCACGATCGGCCAGGCGCGCGTCATTCCCTCCGGCTCGATGGAGAACACGCTGCTCATCGGCGATCACCTCATCATGAGCCGCATCGGCTA
>JGI12635J15846_10003496_pt1 | contig 13628 bp, 13 predicted proteins | sample BlaSpr_A8_OM2_M2_FD_15846 | JGI IMG/M metagenome (IMG submission 15846) | reverse complement strand
CTGGTAGTGGGTGGCGGCTCCGCGAATGATTCCTTTGGCGAGCGGGCAAAGTCTGCGCTTCGAGTGGTACCGGATGGTCACCGATTCCGGTCCGTTTCGGATAGCTTCCAGCTCCGGCGGCCGCGCGCCCGGGGTGTTCAGCTTGACTCCGCGATGAATCACCTCTTCGGTGTTCAAAAGAAAGTCCATGAAGCTCCACCGCGGGTTGATCAGAAATCCATAGATCTCCAGCAGCCCCGGCACGATGGCCACACCGAACTCCTCGACGAGCTCCTCCGGAGGCCGTCCGGTCGCCTCGACAAGGCCCCGCATGATCACGGCAAGCTCGTCGTCGGGATACGAGGCAGCGAAGTCGTAGCCGCCATCTCCTCGCCCCGTCAGGTTGCGGATCCGGGTCAGCCCGTCCTGGCCGACCTGCGCGAGGACGAACTTCTCCAGCTCGTCGTAGATGACGCCCTGCACGCGTCTAAGCCTGGCCTCTGATCACTGGCCCGTGACTGTGATCACGCAGGCGGGATCGCCCCGCAGCACGCACTTCTCCTCGATGACGTCGACCTCCACGCCATAGTGCAGCGCGGCGCCCTGGATGATGCCGCGGACCGCTGAGCACGCTCGGAGTGGGGACTCGTAGACGATCTGCACGGTCTCCAGGCCTGTGCGGGTCGCGTGGACCCTGGTCGGAAGGGCGTCCGGCGCATGAAGGTGGAGCGCCGAGTGCAGGAGCGGCTCCATGCCGAGCAGGAAGTCGATGAAGCTCCAGCGTGGGTTGGCGAGGATGCTGTAGTACTTGAACATGACGGGCACCAGCGCCTCGCCGAAGCCCTCGAGGACGTCGGCCAGCGGCATGCCGGCGACCTCGGCCGCCTGCATCGCGAGCAGGCCGAGCTCCTGGTCCGGATAGACCTTGTCGCTCAAGTATTCGTGGCCGGCCGGCCGCCCAGACCTCTTCATGACCTCCGCCCAAGCGGGATCGCCGTACGCGCCCACGACATACATCCGCATCTCGTCGAGGATGACGCCCTGCACAGAGCCAAGACTGGCAGGGAGGAAGGGCCCAGTCGCCATGCAAACGCCCGGCCTCCGCCCAGGTCCTATGGTGCTGATAATGACTGCTAGAGAAAGCTAAGCCTCCGAGCAGGCTTGAATTTCAGCCGGGCGCCGTGAATCCGATCGTTTGGCGCCAAAGGAGCCGAATTACGGACATCATTCCGCACGTTTGGCGCCAGAGACGCGAAAACTGTCTTTGTCGGGCCTAGGCGGAGCGTTGTAGGGCCGGTTCGGCGTCCAGGCCCCTCATGAAGATCTCCAGGGGCAGGGCCGCTTCCTCGAAGTCCTGCCGGAGGAGATCGAGGTCGGCACCCGCCTGCTGGACGCCCGCGATCGCGAGGTCGATCGTGCGCAGCGCGTCCCGCACGTAGCGCTCCAGGGACTTGGGCAGGGGTGCAGCGGCGTTCTCACGCCGCCAGGCCTCTCGAACCGCCGTGGCCAGCTCCAGGAGCCTGGCAGCCACGGAGCCGGCCGCCTGGCGCTCGTGAGGGTCCGACAGCAGGCGCGTGACCGCCTCGTCGAAGGAGCGGATCAGCCGCCTCAGCCGGACCTGGGTGCTCAAAGTACGCATGTTCGCAATCACAGCATAGCGAACAGGTGTTCGGATTGCAAGTGCTTCAGCGTCCTTGGCGTGTAAACGCCGCGGCCCGGACGAGCACCCGCTTCCTTTAAGTAGCTTGCGGAGCCCGCCCCACGATCAGGTTGAAGAAGCCCAGCGCGAAGCGCTCCACCGAGATCACCTCCACGCCCGCCCGGCGGATCGTCTGTTCAGTGCGGCGGTTGAAGTGGTCTCGCTCCAGGGCGAAGAGAAGCGGGCTGGCCGCCTCCTGGAGCAGCGCGATGGGCAGCAGGTGGCTGCGCACGTGCTCGAGGAAGGCCATCGGCGCACCCGGCCGCGCGACCCGCAGGGCCTCTCGGAGGGCTCGCTCCGGGTCCTCGATCGTGCAAAGGCACAAATTGAAGGCAACCGAGTCGAAGGTTCGATCGGGAAACGCCAGGTGCTCGGCGTCCATCTCGACCAGCTGCACCACCCTGCCTAGACGCGCGGCCTCCTGGCGAGCGAACTGCAGCATGCCCAGGCTGGCGTCGATCCCGACAACGTCAACTGGAGGTGGGTAGTGGGGCTGGCTCAAGCCGGTCCCAAAGCCGATGTCGAGCAGCCTGCCCGTGACGATCTCCCCCACCTTCCGGCGCCGCTCGGCGAGGAGTCGCTCGGTCAGGCCCGACCCGCGGTGGTAAGCGGCCGGGTTCCGGTCGTAGAGCCGGCGCACACGATCCAGCTGCGACACTCCGACAGCCTTAGCCGAACAGCTCGATCGACAGCTCGTTCGAAGGGCCAAGGTCGGCGGCAACCCGTCCGTATCGGTTCGGCACCAGCCAGACGTGCAGCATCCACGGGGTGAAGTACGTCGCTGAGCCGGCCGGGCAGCCAGGGGCGGCGCCGACCACCTCGCCTCCCGGTGTGAAGCAGAGGTCGTCGTGACGGTGCCACGGGGTCAGCTCGCCGGCCACGTCAGGGGGCGCCGCGTTCGGATCCTCCAACGAATACATCGCCGCCACCAGCACCGGCCCGCGCAGAGTGTTCTCGTAAACGAGCGACTCGACATGCTGAGGGTCCAGCACCCGCCCATCTTGCATGTACTCCGGCTTGACGTAGTGCACCAGTAGCTCACCGATCGGGTTGAAGGCGATGTAGCCGTCAGTCCTGGCGACCGTGAGTGACCGGTAGCGCCGGGTCGACGCCTCAGTCTGCTGCCAGAGCAGGTTGGCCGCCGCCTGCTGATCCTGGGTGCCGGTCGGAAGTGTTGGGACGGACAGCATGGCGTTCGCGATCCAGCCCACCGAGGCGAGGATCGGCAGCAGCGCCGCCACGCCCAACCACCGGTTCACGCTGCGCCCGATCATCCACGCCGCCGAGGAAGCGGCGATCAGGATCCCGGCCGCGACCAGGTCATGGGCAGGGATAAGGACGTCGAGCGGAGACTCGTGTGCGGCGAGCGCTGGATTCGCGCTGTGAATCGAAATGTCCCAGGCCAGACCGAGCAGAGCCGCGGCCGCCCCACCGAAGCAAACCAGCAAGGCGGGATTGGCGCGGCTCATTTTGGGAGGATAGTGTCCTCTCGTCTGGAGGCCCGATGGAATCTCACCAAAAGCAATGGCGCTCGTCTCGTATCCGTAAATGGGTCGTTGTACTGAGCGCCGTAGTCGCCGTGATCATCGCCCTGGCACAGCTGCTCGTCTTGGCGCAGCTGTTCGTGTCGCCGCAGCCGCATGAGGTCCACACTCCGAACGCCATCCCGATCCGGGTCCAGACCGCGACATCCCGGATCGACGCGTTCATCACAACCGCAAGCGAATCAATCGCAAATCTACGGTGCGATGTCTGGCACTCCGGAAGCTGGACTAATTCGGGGTACCGGCCTAACACCGGTCCTTGCCCGGATGACGCGACGCTTGCTTTGACCTACTGGCCACAGTTTTCCCAGAGCCCGAAGACCCTGTACCTGGCGTGGACGAGGTGCTGGGTCTTCAACGTCGAGTACATCGCCTCCAACCGAACCCTGGTCATCCACTGCTTCACGGCCGGAACCTTGATCCCAGCCGTAAGGCTTCCCGGCGTCGTCGCACAGTCATTTCTTTCTCTGCTCCTGATACCCACCGATGCCATGTCGCCTGGAAGCGTGGGCATTATCGAGGACGACCGGGTCGAACACTTCATCGGCGACTACAGCAGCGAGGTTCCGCTCGCAACAGCGACGATCTCCTGAGGCTAAGGGGCGAAGATCCTGCAGAGGCTTTCGGCCAGGGAATCCGCGTCCATCCCGGGGTGGGTCAGGAAGTAGCCGACGGCGTCGCTGACCGCCCCCACCACGGCGCGACCGAAGACGCGTGGGTCCTTGTCCGCATAAAAAGGATCGTGGGCCATAGCGTGGCGGACCTCCTCCCCCACCGCGTCCGCGAACCTTCCTTGCAGCTCATGTCGCACCTCATCGACAGCCTCACTCAGACCGACCGACTCCACGATCAATAGGCGCGCGACCGACGACCGCTCGAAGCACGAGCGCACGAACGTCGTGATTCCGAGTCGAAGCCGCTCGTGATGGTTGCGACCGGTGGCAGCGGTCGCAAGCACTTCATGAATGAGGTCGCCACCTTCCAGCTCGAGCAAGTCGCGGAAGCAGTCTTCTTTCGACGTGAAGAACTCGTAGAACGCCGATTTCGACATCTTGGCCCGTTCGACGACCTCTTCGACAGAGGTCGCGTTGTAGCCGCGCGTGGCGAACAGGACGAGGGCCGCGTCCGCGATCCGCCTCCGCCGCTTCTCCAGCCGTGCGTCCCTGCGCTGCTGGAAGCCGGGGGCGACTGCCATGGCTAGTTCTTGGCCAACGCTCTCGAGATGACGATGCGCTGGATCTCGCTCGTGCCTTCGAACAGCGTGTAGATCTTGGCGTCGCGGTGCCACTTCTCGACGGGAAAGTCGCGGATGTATCCATACCCGCCGCAGATCTGGATCGCCTGCTCGGTGACCTTGACCGCGACCTCACCGGCCTTCAGCTTCGCCATCGAACCCTCGGCCTTCTTGAACTCGCCGCCATTGCGGCCTTCCCACAGCGCACGCCAGATGAGCGCTCGCGTGGCCTCGATCTCCGTCGCCATGTCCGCGAGCATGAAGGCGATCGCCTCGTTCTCGATCAGGGCGCGGCCGAACTGCTTCCGTTCCTTGGCGTAGGCCAGGGCGAACTCGAACGCCGCGCGAGCGATCCCGAGCGCCTGCGCGCCGACGATCGGGCGCGACAGCTCAAACGTCTTGAGCGCAACCGACGAGCGCGAGTGAGTTCCCTCGCGAGCGCGAGCCAGCTTTGCCTCCAGCTTCTCAACTCCGCCCAGCACGTTCTCGGCGGGGATCGTGCAGTCCTCGAGCAGCACCTCGGCGGTGTGCGAGGCGCGGATGCCCATCTTCTTTTCCTTCTTGCCCATGCGCAGGCCCTTGGTGCCGGGTCCCACGACAAAGCTCGCCTGCCCGCGCGTTCCGAGCTCCGGCTCGACCGCCGCCACCACGACGTGAACGTCGGCGATCCCTCCGTTGGTGATGAAGACCTTCTGGCCGTTGATCACCCAGTCACCGTTCTTGCGCACGGCTCGCGTCTTCATTGACGAGACGTCCGAGCCGGCGTCGGGCTCGGTGACCGCGAAGGCGCCCAGCGCAGGCTTGTCGACCGTGCCGAAGCAGGCGGGGATCCAGGCCGCGATCTGCTCCGGGGTTCCCTGGGAGAAGATCGCGGCGATGGGCAGGCCCGTGCCCTGGATGGCGAGCGCGATGCCAGCGCAGCCCCAGGTCAGCTCCTCGGCAACCAGGGCGGGCATGATGCCGGTCGCGTCGCCATAGGTCTGCTGGAGGAACTCCACCCCGTAGAGGCCGACCTCCGCGGCTTTCTTGACGACCGGCCATGGAAACTCCTCCGCTTCGTCGTACTGGTGCGCGACGGGGCGGATCTCTTTTTCCGCGAAGCTGTGCACCCAGTCCCGGATCTCACGCTGCTCGTCGCTCAGCTCGAACGAAATCATTTAGGCCATTGCTCCTGTGTTGACAACGTTTCAGTACTCAAACGTACCGGTTTCGGCGCAGACGCTACGCCGCACTGCGTCATCGTGTCAAGTTCCTTAACCGGCTATTCGCCGGTCCACAGCGGTTTCCGCTTGGCCAGGAACGCCTCGACCCCTTCTTTGAAGTCCCGCGATGAGTAGCACTTGATGATCAGGTCGGAGTCGGCGTTCTCCGGCATCATCGTGTCGCGCACTCGCCGCAGCGCCTCCTTGGTCGCCCACAAGGTGAGCGGGGCGAGCGACGCCACCTCTTCCGCAAGCGCCTGCCCTCGAGGAAGCAGTGACTCCTCGTCCGGCGTCACCTCCGAAAGCAGTCCGCACGCCAGCATCTCCTGGGCATCCATCAACCTCGCCCGCAGGATCAAGTCCTTCAGCCGCGCGAACCCGACCAGGGCCGCGGCGCGCGTGTAGTTCGCCATGGACAGGCAGTTGCCCAGCGTGCGCGCGATCGGAAATCCGTAGCGCGCCGAGGGCGATCCGATACGGAGGTCGCAGCACGCCGCGATCGCAGCGCCGGCTCCAGTGCAAGGACCCGCGATGGCGGCGATCACCGGCACGCGAATCGATTCCAGCGTGCTCATGATCACGTTTCCCCGCGCCTCGTAGTCGAGGGCGTCCTGCTCCGTTTTGAAAGCGCGAAACTGCCCGATGTCGGTCCCCGCCACGAAAGCCTTGCCGCCGGCGCCGGTCAGCACGACCGCACGAACCGCCCGATCGGCGTTCACGTCGTGGCACGCGGCCTCGAGCCGGTCGTACATGTTCCAGGTGAGCGCGTTGCGTGCCTGGGGTCGGTTGAAAGTGATCCACGCAATCGCGCCGCGGCGCTCGACGATCAGCTCGTCGGCGGTCTCGCTCACGATGCCTTCACTACGCGCTTCTCGACGAGTTTGCTGACCTCAGCCGGTTCGTAGCCCAGCTCGGCCAGCAAACCGGCCGTGTCCTCGCCGAGCAACGGCCCTGCGGTGTCCCGGCGCACCGGAGTGCGCGAGAAACGCATCGGCGAGCCCAGCTGGCGAACCGGCCCCGCCTTCGGATGCGGCGCATCCCAGAAATACTGGCGGGCGAGCAGATGCGGGTCGGTGAACACCTGGCTGAAATCCAGGATCGGCGCACTTGGAACGCCGGCTTCGCCCAGCTTTGCGAGCCAATGCTCGACGGGCTCGGTCATCGTGACGGACTCGATCGTCGCGGCCAGGGCCTCCCGGTTCCGGTAGCGCCGGTTGGAATCGAGGTAGCGCTCGTCCTCCAACAGGCTCTGCAAGCCCAGGGCCCCGCAAAGCGCCGTCCAGTTGGGCCTGGTGGTGGCACCAATGGTCAGCCACCCGTCCGCGGCGCGAAATGCCTGGTAGGGAGCAGCGCTCTGATGGGCAGAGCCTGAAGGCTGCGGGATGGCGCCCGTCGCAAAAAAACTTCCGGCCTCCCAGATCGCAAACGACACCCCCGCCTCGAGCAGGGAGACGTCGATGAACTGGCCCTTCCCCGTCTCGCGCCGCTCATAGAGCGCGGCCACAGCCGCGAGCGCGCCATACAGGGCGCACACCAGGTCGCACATTGGAACGCCAACCTTCACAGGCTCACCACCTGGCGTTCCCGTGATGCTCATGAGACCGGATCGAGCCTGCGCCATGATGTCCATGCCCGGCTGGTCGCGCAGCGGACCATCCTGGCCCCACCCCGATGCGGCGACGTAGATCAGCGCCGGGTTGATGCGTTGGAGACCTTCGTAATCGAGGCCGAGGTCCTTCATCGTGCCAGGCCGGAGATTTTCGACGACCACGTCCGCGGTTCCTACGAGCTTGCGAAAGATCTCCTTGCCCTTTTCGGTCTTGAGGTCCAACGCGATCGAGCGTTTGTTGCGGTTGAGACGCATGAACGCCGAGCCTTCACCTTCGATCAGCGGCGCCGACTGGCGAACCACATCGCCACCCTCGGGGTGCTCTACCTTGATGACCTCCGCGCCGAGGTCGGCGAGCTGCATGGCGCAAAACGGAGCTGCCATAAAATTTCCGACTTCCACCACCCGGATGCCGGCGAGCGGGGGGCTATTGCTCATCGAGCTCCGCCGCCGCGTCGGAACCAAGCCACTCGCGCAGCACCTCGGCGCTGTGCTGTCCAAGCAGCGGCGGTGGCATCCGGATCGGGCTGGAAGCTCCGTCGATCTTCCAAGGCGCGCCGACCTGGGTGATGAGACCCGACTTCGGGTGCTCGATCTCCACCGTCATGTCGCGCTCGGTCGCGAGCGGGCTCGCAAACGCCTCGTCGATGCCGAGGATCGGACCCGCGGGAATTCCAAATTGCTCGAAGCGCTCGAGCCATCGCGCCCGCGTGTCCTCCCTCAAGTGACCTTCGATCGCGCGCGCCAGCTCTAACTTCGCCGCCTGGCGGAGCGCGTTGCTCGCGAACCTCGGGTCCTCGGCGAGCTCCGGAGCGCGGATGGCTTCGCAGAATCGCATGTACTGGGCATCCGTGGCGACCGCCACGTTGATGAATCCGTCACTGGCCGCGAAGGTTCCGTACGGCGCGATGGTTGCGTGGTGGTTGCCTTCCAGGGTTGGGATCTCTCCGGTCGCGAAGTACCGCCCCGCCTGGTAGGTGAACAACGCCAGCAGCGAGTCATTGAGGGCGATGTCGATGCGGCGTCCCTTGCCCGTGCTTGCCCGCTCGACCAAAGCTGCCAGGATCGTCTGCGACGCGAACATCCCGGCGGTGATGTCGCCGATCGGCACCCCGACCTTGGTCGGCGGACCCTCCGGCATGGCGTTCATGCTCATCATGCCCGACGTTCCCTGGGCGATCTGGTCGTAGCCGGCGAGCGTTGGCTGGTTCTGGCCGAAGCCGCTGATCGACGCATAGACAAGGCCGGCCTTCATGCCCTGGAGCTTTTCAGCGTCCAGGCCGAGCCGGGTCATCGTGCCCGGCTTGAAGTTCTCCACGACCACGTCGCTCGCCATGGCCAGCTTCTCCGCAACGCGCAGCGTCGCAGGGCGCTTGAGGTCGAGGACAACGCTTCGCTTGTTGCGGTTCACCGAAAGGAAGTAGGACGACTCGCCGTTGATGAACGGCGGTCCCCACTGCCGCGAGTGATCGCCCTTCGGCGGCTCGATCTTGATCACGTCGGCTCCCAGGTCGCCGAGCAGCATCGTGCAGTACGGACCCGCGAGCGCGTGACTGAAGTCGAGGACGCGGATGCCCGCCAGCGGCAGCGGGGCTGACGTGTCCATCACTCAGGCCTGTCGTGGGCGGCTGTCGAGGGCGTCGGGCCACGGCCGCATGAACATCTGCAGCCGCCCTCGTAGGGCGTGCGAGTGCCTATACCTGCTTTCACGATTCGCGAGAACGCTCTTGATCGAGATCTGTCCCATGCCGTCCAGCTCCTCCACGAGCGCCTGGCGCAGCATGCCTGCCATCAACTCAGGCGCCTCGTGCCCGGCGGGTTGCTCCGGCACCACGCGGTCGACGAGCTTGAGCCCTACCAGGTCCCGTGCCGTGAGCTTCAGCCGCCCGGCGAGCTCGTGTGCGTGGGCAGCATCGTGATAGAGGATGGACGAGGCTGCCTCTGGACCGATGACCGAGAAAATGGCGTTCTCCATCATGAGGAGGCGATCGCCCACCGACAGGGCCAGCGCCCCTCCGCTTCCACCCTCGCCGACGACGACGTTGATGACCACCGTGCGAAGCCGTCCGAGTCTTGCCAGCGACTCGGCGACCGCCGCCGTTATCCCACCTGCTTCGGCCTCGGCGTCAGTTGCGGCGCCCGGTGCGTCCACCAGCGTGACGAGCGGCAGAGAAAACCGCTCGGCCATCGTGAAGGCGCGCTGCGCTTTGCGGTAGCCGCTCGGTCTGGCCCGACCTCCGTTTGCGGAGCGACGGTCCTGCGCGACGATCACCACCGCACTGCCGCGAAGGGTGCCGATTCCGGCCATGATCGAGTCGTCGTCTTCCCCGCTTCGATCGCCGTGCAGCTCGAAGAGGTCATGGAACACACGCTGCGCGAGGTCGCGACCGGTCGGGCGCGCCGGGTGCCTGGCCAGCTCCACGGTTTCCCACACCGGCCGGCCCGGCGCGGTTGTCGCAGGCTCCTTGGGCACCGCCTGACGCTTGCTCCGGCCGGCCTCGGGCTTCCGGAGCATCGAAGCGAGATGGCCCAGCACCGGGCGCAGCTGCTCGCGTTCGACGATCGCGTCGACCGTGCCGTGCAAGAGCGCGAACTCAGCGCTTCCGGGGGGAACCGCATCACCCATCGCTTTCTCGTGCACGCGCGGCCCGACAAACGATATGCGGGCATGGGGCTCGGCAAGCATCACGTCTCCCATGCTGGCGAACGACGCGAGCACTCCCCCCATCGTCGGATCGGCCAGCACCGTGAGCAGGGGAACTCCCTGTTCCCTCATGCGTGCGGCGCACAACGTGGTCTTGGCCATCTGAAAGAGAGCGACCATGCCCTCCTGTATGCGCGCCCCGCCGGACGAGCACACAGCGATCACGGGCCGGCGCTGACGCCTTCCCGCGTCGAACGCCCGGGCGATCTTCTCGCCCACGACGCTTCCCATGCTGCCGCCAAGGAACCTGAAATCGAAAACGACCAGGACCACGTCGATTCCCATCACCCGGGCGCGGCCGGTCACGACCGCATCAAGAAGCCGCGTCGCCGCCTGCGCCTGGGCGAGCTGCTTGTCATACGTGGTGACGCCGTCAGAGAAATGGATTGGGTTTCCCGACCACAGATGCCGGTCAGATTCTTGAAAGGTGCCGCGGTCGGCGAGCTGATCGATTCGCTGCGCGGCGCTGAGCGGCGCATGGTAGCCGCACGCAGGGCAGACCAGCAGCCGGTTCAACGCAGAGTCGCAGCGCGGGCAGGCTTGCGCCGGGACCGCCGGACCGTCGGGGACGCTAGGAGCCGGCGTCGACATCGTCAGGAGTTTCCGGCTGCCACCTGAGGAGGGAAACGTCCGCCACGACCCGAAGGTGCTGGCGCATGGCTTCTGCCGCGAGCTGAGCGCTCCGCGACTCGATCGCGGAGAGGATGCGCGTGTGGGCCTCGAGCGAGCGAGGCGGCCGCCCCGGCTCGCTGAGCGATTCGACGCGGCTCTCCTGGATTACTTCCGCCATGGCGTCGATCAGGTGCAGCAAGACCTGGTTGCGCGCGGCCAGTGCGATGGCGTGGTGGAATGCGGAGTCGCCTTCGATGCCCAGCCCGCCCGCGGCGATCTCACGCTCCATCATGGTCAGGGCAGCTCTCATCGCCGCGAGATCCGCGTCGCCGCGATGCGTCGCCGCGAGCTCGGCCAGCTTCACCTCGAGCGCTTCACGCGCCTCCAGCACGTCGGGAAGGCGGCGGCGGCGCTCGATGAGCTTCGCGAACGACTCGCCGAACCCGCGGGTGCGGCGGAGGAAGACGCCCTCCCCATGACGGACGTCGACGAAGCCGAGGGCCTGAAGCACCACGAATGACTGCCGCACCGACGTGCGGCTCACCTGCAGCCTCTGCGCCAGATCGCGCTCGGATGGAAACTGGTCCCCGGGAGCCATGCTCGATTCGCGCACGAGCAGGCCGAGCCGCTCGCCTACATCTTCATACAGGCGCCGGCTGCGCTCGAGCGGGCGAAGCGCCGCTGTGGATGGCGCGCCCATCGCGGCGGAGTCTACCAGCAGATAGGTCTACTGGTCCAACCATTGACAACGGACCAAGGCTGGACTAATCTCCGGCCGAACCCGACCCGAGCTTTGGCCTGGAGGAACGTCATGACCGTCAACCCAGCTCGTCCACGAAGCTTGAGAAGTCACGAAGGTACCTGGCGCCTGGTGGCTGGCTCCGTGGCGGCGGTCTTCGTGATCGCGGCGTGCGGCAACAACACGACATCCTCCGGCAAGCTGCCGACCGGGCCCGTGACGATGGGCGTGCTTTCGTGCTTCACCGGCACCCTCGCCAGCCTCGGCCAGGCCATGCTCCAGGGCTCGCAGGTGGCCCAGAAGGCGATCAACGACGCCGGGGGCATCCTCGGCCAGCAGCTCGTGATCAACCACGCCGACACCCAGTGCGACGAGGCCGACTCGGTGCCGGCCGTCCATCAGCTGCTCGGCGCCAGCAACGTGGTCGGGATCATCGGACCTGAGACCCAGGAGATCAACGCCGTCTCCCCGATCGTGACGTCGGCCAAGATCCCAACCCAGTTCCAGGGCGGCAGCACACTGTTCGACAAGAACACGGACCCGTATCTCTGGAGGGACAGCCCGTCTGACTCGCAGCTCGGCGTTGCCATGGCGCTGTACGCCTACAAGAAGGGCTACCGGAAAGCCGCGCTCGTGTTCTACTCCGACATTGCGGCGCAGACCTTCCCGCCGCCGATCACCAACACCTTCACGAAGCTCGGCGGCACCGTCGTCAAGAGCATCACCATCGCCCCTGACCAGACGTCTTACCGCACCAACGTGCAGGACGTGATCAGCTCCAATCCAGACGTGATCTTCACGCAGACCGACGCCGCGACCGCCGCGGTGCTCTTCAAGAACTTCAAGGACCTCAACAATCTCGCCGTCCCGTTCGTCGGCACCGACGTCACCGGCGGCGACGACTACCTGAAGGCGATCACCTACCAGGTGGCCCACGACCACCTCATCTCGGTCTACGGCACTTCGGTCTCGGGCGCAGCGGCCGATGAGTTCAACAAGCAGTTCGCCGTCGTCGTCGGCGCGAACCAGCAGCCGCTGGCCAACGCCAACTACGCCTATGACGCGGTGATCAGCCAGGCGCTCGCGATCGACAAGGCCAACAGCATCAACGGACCCGACATCAACGCCGCGATGACGAGCGTGACCAACCCGNCCGGCACGCAGTGCTACACGTACAAGACGTGCTACGACCTCATCAAGGCTGGGACGAAGATCAACTTCGATGGTGCCAGCGGGCCGCTCGACTACAACCAGTACCACAACGTGTTCGGGCCGTATGCCGCGTTCCAGCAGGACCCGGGCACCGGCCAGCAGGTGCAGATCCAGGTGCTCTCGGCCGCCGACCTGGCCGCCGCGACACCGTAAGCCACAGCAGCGGGTACCACCTCGTCGTCGACACTCTCACGGAGAGCGGGCGAAGCATGTCGGCATTAGAAACGTCGCTAGAAGGCCGGATTCATTCCGGCCGTCCCCTGCTCGCCTGCAAGGCCACCGCGCGTCGCCTGGAGAAATCAATCCGAAAAATCCCATCCTGCAAGAAAGAGAGCCATGAGAGGAAACCTAGGTTTCCTCTCATATCGTCGTGAACCAGGCGTTGCTGACGCTTGGGTTCGCGCTGGTTACCGCTTCGATCCTCGCGCTGTCCGCCGTCGCGTTCACCCTCGAGTACGCGGTGACCAACGTCGCCAACGTCTCGCATGGCGAGATCCTCACCGTGGGGGCCTACGCCGCGTACCTGGTGCACGAGCGGACGGGCAGCGCGATCGCCGCCGCCATCGCGGCAGCGCTTGTGGGAGGACTTGTCGCGCTCGCGATGCACTCGGCCGTGATCGGCCCGTTCATCCGGTTTGGCGCGACTCCGACGATCGTCTTCATCGCCACTCTCGGGATGTCTTTCATGATCCAGAACGTCCTGGTCATCTTCTTCGGCGCGGCCAACGTCGCCTACACGCTCGATCCTGGCGCGCCACAGCACATCGGCCCGTTCTTGCTCACGCCGCTCGACCTGCAGATCATCGCCTCGGCCATCGCGATCACTTTCTTGCTCTACCTGATCATCTCGCGCACAAGGTTCGGCAAAGCCCTACGTGCCGTTTCTCAGAACCGCGAGCTCGCGCGCGTGACCGGCATCAACGCGACGCGCGTGGCTGCGGTGACGTTCTTTCTCGCCGGCCTGATCGCCGGCTACGCCGGTTTCATCCTCGCCGAGAGCGTCGGGTCGTTCAACCCGTACTTCGGTTTCAGCTTCTTCCTCATCACCCTCACCGCCGCGGTCGCGGGAGGTCTCGGAAGGGCCTTCGGCACGA
>JGI12635J15846_10003491_pt1 | contig 13639 bp, 14 predicted proteins | sample BlaSpr_A8_OM2_M2_FD_15846 | JGI IMG/M metagenome (IMG submission 15846) | reverse complement strand
GGCTCGGGGGCGTCGACGGCGCTCAGGCCGTCGGTGCGGGCGATGATGACGAAGTCTCGATTGCCGAGGTCGTCGGCCACGGCCCGCGCCATCCGGAGTTTGCCGATCATTTCATTGACGGGGATCAGTGCCTTGCCGCCAATGTGGCCGCAGCGCTTGGGGAGCACCTGGTCTTCGATGTGCGCCGCGGCGACACCGGCAGTCACATAGAGCTCGGTGGTGCGCTGGACGTTGAAGATGTTGCCGTAGCCGCCGTCCATGTCGACGATCAGCGGTGGGATGTCGAGGTGTCGGGCCGGCACGCCCTTTTCGGGATCACCGACCGCCATCGTCAGCTGGAACTTGCGCAGGGCGCTGACGGTTCGGCGCGCGCCGTCCGCGATCTCGACGTTGGAATAGAGGTCCATGTCGGTCGTGCCCAGGTGGCCGATGGCGAACGAGTAACCGCTGAAGTAGACGGCTTTGAATCCGTAATACATCACCAGCTGCGCGCCCATCGGGTCATAGACGCCCGGACCGAACAAGAAGGGTTCGGTGTCGAGCAGCCCTCGCATGCGGGTGCTCGGGTGCACGAAACGCGAGGCCGGAACCTTGAACCCGTCGGGGAGCAACGGGCTCGCGACCAGCTGGTTGGTCTGCGGAACAGCCACCTTCAACATCACGGTTGGGCTATTCGTTGCCGTGATCGCGTTCGCAGTCGTCGGGGCATCCGCATTCGGCGATCTCGGCCCGGCAGGGCTGGTAATCGTCCCGGTTGCGAAGCTGGATGCTTGGCGCTTCCATTCTGATCATGGAAGCCACGATATCAACTAACCGGCCATCGGTCCAATCGTTTTAGGCGATTGGTTCGATAGAGAACCCCTATAACAGGTGGAAGCTCGCCGCCATCTCCAGTCCCAGCGCCAGTGCCGCGAGGACCAGCAGGATGCCGACGATCCGGGCGTCGTTGGTGGCGGCGATCGCGGCCAGCCTCGCCTCGCGCAGCGCGGCGCTTACTTCGCTACGCGTGTTGCGCATGGCCGCTCGAGCAGCCAGTCGCAGGCGAACCGATACGGCTCCCACCCGACGCGCGGCGCGTGCCGGGCCGAGCTCCGGGTGCAGTTGCATGGAAAACAGTCCCACCTCGCTTCCCTCCTTCCCTGGGCGGACGGGGCTTCCTGCCCGTCACCGTAGCAGATCACGCCCGGTCCACGTCAAGTGGCTCCGAGTCTCGTTCAGGCGGGCGGGGGCAGGTTCCACCGGCTGATCACGGGGTCCTCGTGCTCGTAGCCGAGCACGCTGAGCGCCGCAGTTTGCAGCGCATAGTGCCGGCCTCCTCCGGGAGGCTCACCCAGCCACCGGGCCGCGAGCACGCGCAGGACGTGTCCGTGCGCGAAGATCAGGACGTCGCCGGCCACCCGGCGCACCTCGGCGATGACGCGATCCACCCGGCGACCGACGTCGGCGGGCGTCTCGCCGTCGGGCCCACCGTCACGCCAGAGCGACCAGCCGGGATTTTCCGCGACGATCTGTCGCGAGGTCCGACCCTCGTACCGGCCGTAATCCCACTCCATCAACTCCGGCCGCACCAGCGCCCTCGCTCCATACCCGGCCAGGCGGCAGGTCTCCAGCGCCCGCTGCAGCGGGCTGCTGAGGACCAGGGCAAACTGCCGGGCGCCAAGCGTTGCGGTGAGCTCCGCCGCCTGCCGGCGTCCTTCCTCGGTGAGTGGGATATCCGTCCGGCCTGTATGGCGGCCGTCCCGACTCCACTCCGTTTCGCCGTGGCGAACAAGCACCACGTTGTCGGCCACGGTGCCGTCCTCAGCCGGTCCGGAAGTCGACGTGCGAGGCGCCGCCGCTGATCTGGATATCGAAGCGGTCGGTCGCCGAGCTGTAATCGGAGCTCTGTTGCTGAAAGTCGCCGCCAAGGTTACCGGACGATGAGCCGTTGATCGTGACCGCGCTGACGCCGCCACTGACCGCCATCCGCCACGGCGAATGGGCCGACGCGACCATCGTGACGTTGTTGGCTCCGCCCGAAACGCTGATCACCACCGTCCCCTTCGGGCTGGGCAGCTGCGCGTCGAGCCGGTTGGCGCCGCCGGAGATCTCGAGCTTGTTGAGCTGGCCGCGGCGGAGGTCCAGGTGCAGGTTGGCTGCGCCGCCTCCAATCTGAACCGACCACGGGATCTGGTCCGTGAGCGTGATCCGCACGTGGCGGCGACTCCCACCGAAGAAATGGAAGGGCGAAAAAGTCGAACTCTCGTGGATCTGCAGGGTGCCGGTCTCGCGGTCGAGGCTGATGGTCGGGGGATTCTCACCGCTCGGATAGTCGACATGAGCCTGGTACAGCGAGTCAGTGAGACTCCCGGCCTGAACGTCGATGGTCGCGGCTCCGTAGTTGACATCGAGACTCGCAGCGCTCAGGCCGCCCAGGCGTTCCGATGAATCGAATCGCTGGGTGGCGAAGGACGCCGCCGGGGCGAGCGCCGCGTACGCCACCGCTGCGGCCACGATGACGGCGGTCGCCCCGAGACCAATCAGGGTGGCCTGCTGCCGCGGCATGGTGTGATTCAGAATCAGCTGCAGTCCAAGGATGACGAGCAGCAGCGGCCACAGGTCGCCCAGGCGCTCCAGGGTTTGTTGCGACAGCACGCCGACGTTCGCCAGCAGGACGATGATTCCGATCGCGATCAAAACCAGCGGGAAGAGGAAGCCGCGGTTCCGGTACATCGCAGCCTATCGACGCCGAGCCAGTAGCAGAAGCCCGAGCGCGATCAGCACCGCGGGCCAGAAGAGATCCCAGCGGACGTTAGTGAATACGCCCAGGTTGGTCAGCAGGAAGTAGGCGCCGAGCACGATCAGGATGATGCCGGCCCACAGCCCGGACGGTCGGTTGCCATACGGAGGACCCCACCTTCCATGGTGGCGGGGAGGTTCGGCGGGTGGGGGACCGCTGGCGGGCGGCGAACCACCAGCGGGGTCTCCGCTCGTCGGCGGTGGCGTTCCACTTGCCTGCGAGCGCGAGAAGCCGGTTCGGAAATCCTGCCTCAGATCGTCGCCCATCGCGCGCAGCCGTTCACCAACACTTCTGGTGGCCGCTGCGGTCGTGTTTTGCGGCGGTTCCATCAAGAACCAGAGCACGAGGTAGAGCAGGATGCCGATGCCAGGTGGCACCAGAGCGAGGATGACGAAGACGATCCGGACGAGGAGGGCGTCGACCTCGAAATAGACCGCGAGTCCGGAGCAAACGCCACCGACGATGCGGTCCGACCCACGTCGCAAGACGCCCCCCGTCGTCTCACTCACGGCTCGGCAATTATCGCATGCCGGCTCGGGACGAAAAAAAGAGGGCGCGGGGGACGCGCCCTCGTCGAATGGTGGGCGTTAGACAGCTCGGCGGCCCACCAGCAGGTTGTAAACAATCCCGATGATCGCCAGCACCAGCAGCAGGTGAATGAGCCCACCGCCGAAGCTGAGCGCGAAGCCAAGGAGCCACAAGACAAAGAGCACGACGACGATGGTCCAGATCAAGCTAGCCATGAAATACCTCCCATGATGGATGCCCTGCTACATGATAGCCTCGATATCATATTACAGGACGGGAGGGTGGGTGTCAACCTCGCTGTCGGGGCCCGGACCCGGGCCTGGGGCGGGCTCTCAACAGCCAGGTTCGCCGGGGTGGCCGCAGCAGGGTGTGGGCGGGAACCGAAGCCGGTTCGCGATGAGCCGCTGCAGTTTGCGGCCGAGCGGCATTGGCTGGCGGAGGTTATCCCAGATGGCGGACGGTGACCTGCGACTCATGGCTTCCTCTCTCGGCCGGCATCAGGGTTTGGGATAAACGCTTCCTCGCTCCATTGGGGCATCGGCGTCGAGGTTTTTGACGATGTCTCCCCCGAGGACCACCATCCGGACGTGCGCGGGGTCGGCGAAGATCGCCGGGTCGGCTAGCGGGTCCGTGTCGAGCAGGATCATGTCGGCGCGCTTGCCCTCCTCGATGGTGCCGGTCTCCTTATCGATGCGCATTAACGCCGCGTTGGTCCGGGTGGCCGCGATGATCGCATTCATCGCCCCCATGACTCGTGCCTGGCAGGCAATCTCCTTCCCTTTCTCGCCCTGCATGTCCGCCAACACATCGGAGCCGGATCCGATCTGCAACCCCTTTTCGTAAGCGAGCCCGAGCGCGTCATAGGCGCCGGTCAGTCCCTGGCGGATCTTGCGCACCATGTCGTGGGTCCACCCATCGCCGGGCTCGAGCCGCGACATGAGCTCGTAGGTGATCACGGTCGGGACCAGAAACGTGTCCGATTTCTTCAGCATCTGGTCGGCGGTTTCCTCATCAAGGAAATTCCCGTGCTCGATGGATCGGACGCCCGCCCGCAGGCAGTTCTGGATGGCTCGCGGACCGTAGGCGTGGGCGAGCACGTAGGTGCCGACCGCGTCCGCGACATCGACGGCGGCAGCCAGCTCGTCGACTGAGAACTGCACCTGATCAAGCTCGTCGGTCGGCGAGGCGGCGCCGCCGCTCGCCATTACCTTGATCTGGTCGGCGCCGCGTCGGAGCGCCTCCCGCGCCGCCCGCCGGACCTCGTCGGCACCGTCGGCCAGGATGGTTTCGGTGGTCAGGCCGTGCACCGCACGGAAGAGCTCGCGGGCGGTGCGAGGCCGTTGGTTATCACCGTGGCCACCGGTTTGCGACAGAAACGGTCCGCTGATGAAGAGTCGCGGCCCGCGGATCAGTCCCAAGCGGATCGCTTCCTTGAACCCCCAATCGAGGCCGCCGGCGTCGCGCACCGTCGTGAAGCCGGCCTGCAGGGTGTCTTCGATCTGGCGCGCGATCCGCAGCGCGATCACCGCCGGGGCGAGGGCCACCTCCTCGATCGGATCGAGGTCAAGACTGGCCAGGTGGACGTGCGCATCGAGCAGTCCGGGCATCAGGGTGCGGCCCAGGCAATCGATGATCCGGGCGCCCCGGGGACCGGCGGGCCCACCCGAGGGACCAATCCGCTGGATCCGTCCGTCCTCGACGACCACTCGCGAGTTGGGTTGTGGATCGCGGCCGGTGCAGTCGAGGAGGGTCGCACGTTCGAAGACGACGCTCACGGCCCGACTAGTTTATCTACGCGGCGAGGTAGGTCAGGAAGAGGTCCGTGCCATAGGCGAGCAAGAATCCGAGGAGCAATCCCCATGCCATCGCGGCCGGAGAGTTCAAGCGGCGGCCGATGTGGAACATCTCGTTGACGACGTAGAATAGGGCGCCCGCCGCCAGGGCCAGGAACAGCACATAGATGTAGGTGGAGGTGAAGAGGTAGCCGATCACCGTTCCGAGGAAGGTCGGGGCACCGCCGATCAAGCCGGCGACGAAGAGAAAGCCCCAGGACGGCATCGAGCTGTCGGTGGCCAGCGGCGCGGCGATACCGAAGCCCTCGGTGACGTTGTGGAGGGCGAAGCCGATGACGAGCACGACGGCGAAGGCGACCGCCCCGGTGGCGGCGGACTGGCCGATCGCGAGCCCCTCCGAGAGGTTGTGCAGGCCCAGCCCCGTGGCAATCATCATGGCGAGCGTCTTGGGGGCCGGGGGCGGCGCNTGCTTGGTCCGTCCNAACAGCCGGGCNTTGAAGTACACGAGGCCCAGCAGGCCGACCNCGACGCCGGCGGCGAAGATCAGCACCAGCGCCGCAAAGCCGCGATCGCCGTGCCGNANGGCGGCGAGGCTNGTCTCGATCGGAGTGGCGGCGTGGCTGAGGATGTCCCAGAGCAGGAAGAGCAGCACGCCGGTGGCGATGGCGTTGAGCATGCCCTGGACCGTCTTGGAGATGCCTCGAATCCGCCCGACCGGGAGACCGATGAAGATGGTGGCGCCGGCGATCGCGCCCAGCGCGGCGGCCGCGGCGTGGCTCACGATTCGATATTGTTAGTAGGTGCGAAGCTCAGGATTAGTTAACGCTAACACACGCACCGCTCCGCCCTCGGAGGTCATCGCCCACTACCTGGAGGCGATTTATTACATTCGCGCGGAGGGCGAACCGGTGCGCAGCGCGCGACTGGCGGACTGGCTTTCGGTGAGCCGGCCGACCGTAACGGTAGCCCTGCGACGGATGACGCGCGATGGGATGGTGCGGCTCAACGCCCACAAGGAGATCGAGTTGACCCCGCGGGGCGACGACGCCGCCGCGGCGATCGTGCGACGGCATCGCATCATGGAGCGCTGGCTGACCGACGTGCTCGGGCTCGATTGGGTCACGGCAGACGCCGAGGCCGAGCGCCTCGAGCACGCGGTGTCGGAGGTGGTGGAGGAGACGCTCTACCGAAGCCTGGGACGACCGAAGACCTGCCCGCACGGCAACCCGATCCCCGGGCACTCGACGATGCGGGCGAACGAACTTCGCCTTTCGGCGCTTCGGCCGGGGGACACGGGGACGATCACCCGCATCTCAGAGGTGGCCCAGCGGGAAGCCCCGCCGCTGTTGCAGTACCTTCACGACCGAGGCCTCCACCCGGGAACGCGGATCACGGTCGAGGAGGTGGACGAGGTCGGCCGCACGATCCAGCTTCGGGCGGCCCGCAGGCTGACGCTCAGCACTGAAACCGCCTCGAAGCTATCGGTCGTGCGTTCTGTTAGGCCGAAACCGAGACGGGCTTCCTCTCCTCGCTGACGACGACCGGCTTGATGGTCGTCGTTGCCGAGTGCGGCAGCACCAGCCAGCCGCAAAGGACGATCGCGCACGAGATCACTGCGATGACAGTTGTCGCGTCCATGGTCTTTTTTCCTCCTTCTTAAAGGGCGTACGCGGGTTCGCCGTGTTGCGAGATGTCGAGGCCGAGGAGTTCCTCCTCTTCCTGAACGCGGAGCGGTACGAACAGGTTGACGATTTTGAGAATGACGAAGGTGCCGACAGCTGCCCAGCCCCACGCTGCGCCGATCGCCGCCAGCTGAATCAGGACCTGCTTCGGGTTGCCATAGAAGAGGCCGTTTGCCGCACTCGAGTTGATGGCGACGGTCGCGAACAGCCCGGTGGCAAGCGCGCCCCAGGTGCCGCCGATACCGTGAACCGCCCAGACGTCGAGCGCATCGTCGACGTGAATCCGCTCGCGCAGCTGAATGGCCGCGTAGCAGACCACACCAGCGCCGAACCCGATCACGATCGCGCCCATCACGTTGACGTACCCGGAGGCGGGAGTGATCGCCACCAGGCCGGCGACGGCCCCAGCGGCGGCGCCCAGTACGCTCGGCTGCCGCTTGTGCCACCAGCTGACCGTCATCCACGTCAGGGCGGCCATGGCGGTTGCGGTATTGGTCACGACGAAGGCGCTGGTTGCGAGGCTGCCGGCCGCGACGGCGCTACCCGCGTTGAAGCCGAACCAGCCGAACCAGAGCAGGCATGCGCCGAGGATCGTCATGGTGGCGTCATGTGGCTCGACCTTCTCTTTGCCAAAGCCCAGCCGCCGCCCGAGGACGAGCGCCGCCACGAGGGCCGAGACGCCCGAGCTGATGTGAACGACCGTCCCGCCGGCGAAGTCGAGCGCGCCAAGGTTGTGCAACCATCCGCCGGCGCCCCAGACCCAATGCGCGATCGGGTCATAGACGAAGGTCGCCCAGAGCAACGAGAAGAGCACGAAGGCCTTGAAGCGCTGGCGCTCTGCGAAGGCGCCGCTGATCAGCGCCGGCGTGATCACGGCGAACATCATTTGAAAAACCATATAAGCCTGGTGGGGGATGGTGGGCGCGTAATCGGCGTTGGGCGTGAAGCCCACGTTGTTGAGGCCGATCCACTCCAAGCCGCCGATCAGGTGGAACTTGTCGGGTCCGAATGCAAGGCTATAGCCCCACAGGACCCACTGAACGCTGATGAGGCACAGGATGAAAAAGCTGTGCATGATGGTCGACAGCACGTTCTTGCGACGGACGAGCCCGCCGTAGAAGAATCCGAGTGCGGGCGTCATCAGCATGACGAGTGCTGCCGACGCGAGGACCCAAGCGGTATCGCCGCTATCGATCTTCATATCGCCAATCTCCGGTTTGCCAAAACTTCCCTCCTGAGTTCGTTTCTACGCGCGTGATTAACCGCGCCCTTCAGGTTGGAAAGGGTAGCCAAGCGAGGTGGGCTCCGATAATGTCGCAAGCGCACGAAGATTTCCCCTTCACTTTGTATGCGCCGTCTGAGCCCCACTGCACAATGCGTGGCCGGGAATTTGTTGCGTCGCGCACAAGTTCGCGTCGGGCTTTCAGGCCGGGGTCTGGTACCAGGTCCGGTTGTCGTGGCAGAAGTGGATCGCGGCGGGCTCGAGCCGCCGGATCTTCTCGAGCGATTGGTGAAACGTCGGGACGTCCTCCATCATCCCTTCGCCGGGGGCCTCACCTTCGAACATCTCGACCGTCCAGCAGGCATCGCCGGTCATCAGAGCCGGCCCCTCGGTGGTGTCGACCTGGATGCTCTGGTGGCCGGGCGTGTGCCCCGGCGTGGTGACGGTCCGGACGCCGGGCGCGATCTCCTGCTCACCGTCGAGCAGCTCCCAGCGGGCGCCCGCGTAGTTCAGCCACTCGACGACGGTGTAGTCCGGGTCGTTGCGGCGCTCGTATTCCGCTCGCTGGACGTAAAGCGGCGCGTGAGGAAAAACGGCGTTCTGGCCGCAATGGTCGAAGTGCAGGTGGGAGTTGATGATCCAGCGAATGTCGGAGGGGTCGACATCGTGGGAGCGCAGCGCCGCAGCAACAGGCGCATTCACAGCTCGGTAGTCCTTGATGAGCTCCGTGTTGTTGCCGTAGCCGGTGTCAATGATGCCGGCGCCTGAAGGGTGCTTGACCAGGAAGCCGTGGACCGGGATGGTGAACTTCAACCCGGGCAGATAGAGATGTCCGAGGTCGAGTCGCACAATCGACGACGGTGGCAACAGCACCGCGTGATGCTACAGCGGGGTCTAGGCCTTCAACAGCGGCAAGATCTCGTAGTTACCGCCCAAGAGCTCCGACGCCGGCGCGTTCAGGTATCCCTGCAACACGGACGCATACACCGACCGGAAGTCCGTCGTGAATTTCAGGTTGCCGTTGTCGAGGGCGCTGAGGCTCGGCTGCTGGCCGTACAGGCCACCCTTCACGGGCGCACCCAGCAGGAACATCGGGGCGGCCGTGCCATGGTCGGTCCCGGCGCTGCCATTCTCTTTGACCCGCCGTCCGAACTCCGACCAGGTCATGACCAGCACCTTGTCGCCATACCCATGACCCGCCAGGTCCTGCATGAAGGCGGCCAACGCCTGGTCGAGATCGAGCAGCAGCTTATCGTGGACCGGCTTCTCTTTTGAGTGGTTGTCGAAACCGCCCAGGGTGACGTGCGCCACGCGCACACCCAGTCCCGAGACGATCGTCTCGGCCACCAGCTTGAGCGAGCTCGCGATCGGGCTCCTCGCCGGATAGGTGGCTTTCGCCTGGTAGCTCGCATCGGTCGTCCGCAACGCGTTCGACGCCTGCAGCGCCTCTTGCAGCGTGGTGTCGAGCAGGGCTCCGAACGGTGCGGGGCCTGCCGTCTTGAAGGCGCCGTAGAACTTCATCACCGGGTTCTCGACGTCGACCTGGGTGCCGTGCTCATTGACCGGCTGCAGGCGGAACGTTTGCAGCGACTGGAGAGCCGTGACGGGCGTCTTCGAGCGCAGTTCCGGCGGGACCAGGGAGCCGGCGCTCACGCCTTCGAGGGCGTGGTTCGGGCTCTCACCTACCTGGTCGAGGTAATTGAGGTAGCGTCCCAGCCAGCCGTCGCCGATTCCGCCCTGCACGCTGGCGGTCTCCCAGATCGACATCGAGGCGAAGTGCGACAGGTTGGGGTGCGGATAGCCGACGCCCTGCACGATGGCAAGCTGACCCGCGTCCCAGCTGGCCTTCAGCCCCTTGAGGTTCGGATGCAAGCCGAGTTGGTTGTTGAGTGTCAGCACACCCGTGTCCTGCCGCAGCGTCGGCCGGGCGTCGTGATAGGCGCCGTCCTGGAAGGGAATCAGCGTGTTGAGGCCGTCGTTTCCGCCGGCCAGCTGGACCAGCACGAGGATCCGGCCGTTGGGAGTCGCCTGCGGCGAGTCCGCGGCGGCGGCCGCCACGCCGTTGGCGAAGATGGTGGGCACCGCTGAGCCGGCAAACACCGGCAACAGGCCCTGCTTCATGAAATCGCGGCGGCTAAACATGCGTGCTCATCTCCATCAGTTCAGCTGATACTCCGGCGTCGCCATCGCCATGAACAGGAGGCCGGCCTGGTCGTCGGGATGCGCGGTCGCAAAGGCGTGCAGGCCGTCCCGCGTGGTGCTCGTGACGTTCCCGTCGAGCAGGGTGGCCGTGAGCTGATCGACGGTCCGTGCCGGCGACGACCCCGCCGCGCGCTGCGCCGCCGCGTTCGCGAAGTTGATCCGGTTGAGCAGCGTCGAGCTGTTGATCCACGAGGTGCCTCCCGGCCAGCCGGCCACGTTCGGCGGGTAGAAGAGCACCTGGCCCATCGGCGCCATCGCGTTGGCGGATGCCACGAAGCCTTTGGCATCGGCGCCAGTTGCGCGCAGGGTCTGGGCGGTCAATTCCGCCGGGCTCTTGACCAGCGCGCGATATGCCTTCGCTGAATAGAAGGCGTCCATGCTGAAGATTTCGCGGACAACCGCGCCGACGTTGTAGTGGGATTGCTGGAAGGTGTCGGCGAGGTGTCGCACGATCTCCGGCTCGGGGTTCTGGTAGGCGAAGAAGGTGAACAAATGGGTAGAAAGCCGCTCGGCGGTAGCCCGGAGCGGCACCAGCATCTCGACGATGTCGTCGCCGGTGAAGTTCCCTGTCTTGCCCATGAAGGCCTTTTGTCCACTGTCGAAGTAGCGAGCGTTGAAGACCGACTGCATCGTGTAGCGGAGCTGCGTGCCGCCTTTCAGCGTCCAGCCGGTAAAGGCGCGGGCCGATTCGCGGACGTCGTCCTCGGTGTAGTGGCCGATGCCCGTGGTGAAGAGCTCCATCAGCTCTCGGGCGTAGTTCTCGTTGGGCTTGCCCTTGCGGTTGTTCTCCGTGTCGAGGTAGACCATCATCGCCGGGTCCTTGGATACTGCCTTGAGCAAATCGTCGAAGTTGGCGAGCGCCATCTTCCGAAACAGCGCGTTCTGCACGTACATCTGGCCCGCACCGGATTTGTCGAGCCCGCTGGTCAGCAGGCCGTGCCAGAAGAGGGTCATCTTTTCCTCGAGGGGCCGCGCCGTCTGCACCATGCGCTGCAGCCACCAGGCCTGGACCGCGCCAGCGTTCGGACCTTTGGCCGAGGTGAGGTCCAGCGTCGGAAGTTTCCCCTCGAGCGTGGCGTTCGAGGTCTTCTGGTAGTCGAGAACCGATTGCGTCATCATCGTGCTCGTCATCGCCGCGAGCCGATCGACGTCCGCCGCCGTGGCACCAAAGCCGGCCCGCCGCAGCAGGTGTGCGGCGCGAACGCGCGGGTCGCTAAGGGCTCCCGGGTAAGCATGCGTGAGATCACGCACCCGGTTGAGGATCTGTGACAGGTCGGTGCCCTTCCAGAGAACGGCCAGCGCGGCCGCTCCGGCGCCGGCGGCGCCGCTTGCCAGCACCACCCGACGCGAAACCGGCCGCCGCCAGATCGGCGTTGATCTCGTGGCGGGCGACGAACTCGGCGTGGCGTCGTCCATATTCATTGGTAAGGCTATGGCCGCGACTTGAACCCGGCCTGAGAGGCCCCTTAGAAGGTTCAACGGCGGTTCGCCACCCGCTCCGGCGGTGGCTGAGACTGCTTAGTAGCCGGGCCGGGAGCTACTCGAGGTGCCGCCCGAGCCGGAGCCGTTGGAGGACCCGCAGCCGGCGATCCCGCCGACGAGCAGCATCAAGCTGACCACCAAAACCACCACGCGTTTCATCGCCCTAATCTACGGCGTCAGGTTACGGTTGGCGCCGGCCGGAGGGCGTCCATATACTGGCTAAATAGCGAGCCCCGGTAATAGCGAGGCCCGGTGTGGAAAGCCGAGCGAGAAGCGAGCCCCGGTGTGGAAAGGCGAGCGAGCGTAGCGAACCCCGGTAGGAGGCGTACGTTGGGCCAGCCGGTATCCCGCGAATCGGTTGAGAAGGAACCGCGCACTCGCCGTGCGGACAAGGCGGTTGCCTCCGTCTGTCCCTATTGCGCGGTCGGCTGCAGTCAGCTGATCTACGTCAAAGACAAGCGCATCATTGACATCGAGGGGAACCCAGCCTCGCCCATCAACGAGGGCACGCTCTGCCCGAAGGGCGCTGCAACCTATCAATATGTCGTCAACCCCAACCGCGTGACCACGGTGCGATATCGTGCGCCCCACTCCGATCACTGGGAAGACCGGCCACTCGAGTGGGCGATGGACCGCGTCGCCACCCTCATTAAAGAGACGCGCGATGCCACCTTCGTCGAGCGCACGCCCGAAGGCAAGCTGGTCAACCAGACGACGGCGATTGCGACCCTGGGCGGGGCGACGATGGACATCGAAGAGAACTACCTGATCAAGAAGCTCTTCAGCGGTGGCCTGGGCGTTGTGTCGATCGAAAACCAGGCCCGGATATGACATAGCTCCACCGTCCCCGGTCTGGGGACAAGCTTCGGACGGGGTGGGGCGACCACCTTCCAGCAAGACCTTGCCAACGCCGATGCCATCCTGATCATGGGCAGCAACATGGCAGAGAACCACCCGGTCGGCTTTCGCTGGCCGATGAAGGCCCGTGAAAAGGGGGCCACGATCATCCATGTCGACCCCCGATTCACGCGCACGTCAGCGTCCGCCAACCTCTACGTGCCGATCCGATCCGGCAGTGACATCGCCTTTCTCGGCGGGCTCATCAACTACGTGCTGACGCACGACAAATGGTTCAAGGAATATGTCCTCGCCTACACGAACGCCTCCACGATCGTCAGCGAGAACTACGTCGATGCCGAAGACAACGGCGGCCTGTTCTCGGGATACGATTCGCAAAAAGGCAGCTATGACAACGCCAGCTGGGCCTACGCCGGGCCGCCGCAGGAAGCGCGAGACGAAACGTTGCAGCACCCGCGCTGTGTCTTCCAGATCCTCAAGCGCCACTACGCCCGGTACACCCCGGAGATGGTGGAGCGGGTGTGCGGCTCGCCGAAAGAGCTCTTTCTCCAGGTGGCCGAGGTGCTCGCCGCGAATTCCGGGCGCGAGCGGACGAGCGCGATCGCCTATGCGGTCGGCTGGACCCAGCAAAGCTACGGCGCGCAGATCATTCGCGCCGCTAGCATCCTGCAGTTGCTGCTGGGCAACATCGGTCGTCCCGGCGGCGGGATCATGGCGCTGCGCGGCCACGCGTCGATCCAGGGATCGACCGACGTGCCCACTCTCTTCGACCTGTTGCCTGGCTATCTCCCGCACCCGGCGGTGGTCAAGGGCGATGACACGCTCGAGCAATACATGCGCGAGTCAGGCGTCAGGGGTGGCTACTGGTCGAACCTGCCGAAATTCATGGTGTCGCTGCTGAAAGCGTGGTACGGGGACGCGGCCACCCACGCGAACGAATATGGCTACCAGTGGATACCCAAGCTGACCGGCGATCACTCCCATGTCTCCACCTCCGCCGCGATGGCGGACGGCAAGGTCAAAGGCTTTGTCGTCTTCGGCCAGAATCCGGCGAACGGGAGTCCCCACGCCGGCCTGCAGCGCAAAGCACTCA
>JGI12635J15846_10003490_pt1 | contig 13640 bp, 15 predicted proteins | sample BlaSpr_A8_OM2_M2_FD_15846 | JGI IMG/M metagenome (IMG submission 15846) | reverse complement strand
CCGCCGTAAGCGCCGCCGAGCAGAATGGTATTACCCGTAGTGTCTGCAGGATCAATTAATACGGACGTGGCTCGGCCCGAAACCCAGTTGTAGTCCTGCATACCGTTGCCTGTGGCATCTGAGGCCAGAGGAGCCGGGCCGAGAGGCGTCCAGAATGCCGCGCTGGAACTGGAGTTTGGCGATGACTCATATCGCATTGCCGCCGCGCGTTCGGCGCGCATCGCCATTTTTTGCCGATAGGCTCTAAAGCGCAGCGCCGGCGCCGACGCTCCCGGCACTGTGCGTCCACGCTGGTTCCAGTTGGAGTGCAAATCATCTCGCCGGTAGGGACCGTTTGAGTTTTCGCGTGCGGAAGGCACAGATGCTTGGCGGGTGACATCCTGAGCGAAGACGATCAGGAGGAATCCACCACTGTGAAAAACGAGCGCAAGGCATGGAGCGCAAAAAACAAATCGATTTAACCGCGAACTACCAGAGGCCATGATTGCGACGCTACGGCCACGCCATAAAAAGAGGCGGACGAGTAGAGTCTCTGCTAGTAGGAAAAGATTTAAACGTCCACGAAAGGCCCGCCATCGTTGGTGGGCACTCCCACGCGGCGGTCGAGACTGGGGATTGAAAGCCGAGAACGGGGCCAGACATCCGCTATACTAATAAGGTATGTCCGTGATCAAAAACATTGGAGCTATCGCTCAGGGGATGACTATCACCCTGAAGGAAATGTTTCAGCCAACCATCGTGGAAAACTATCCCGACGGTCCCGGGCCCACGAAAGGCGCGAAGTTTCAGGAACGGTTTCGCGGCATGCACGTGTTGCAGCGCGATGAAAATGGTCTGGAGAAATGCGTAGCTTGTTTCCTGTGCGCGGCAGCGTGTCCCGCGAATTGCATTTACATCGAGGCGGCGGAAAACACGGCGGAGAAGCGGGTCTCAGGTGCCGAGCGTTATGCGCAGGTTTATAACATCGATTACAATCGATGTATATTTTGCGGCTATTGTGTGGAGGCTTGCCCGACCGACGCGATCACGCACGGGCACGGATTTGAACTCGCGACTTTTAATGCAAGCAATCTGGTTTATCGTAAAGAGCAGATGCTGGCTCCGGCTCCGGCGCATATGGGAGCCAATCAGGTGTTTGCACAATCGGAACTGGATGCCGGCCTGAAAGAGTAAAGCCAATCAGAATTCTTTGACAGCGCCGGTCCCCAGCGGGACCGGCGTTGTTGCTATTCGCACTGCTTCATCCGGAAGAAAACGTTGGCGTGCGCCTGACTACCGCCCAGCGACCAGGACTTACGACCGCTTACTATATCGTCTATTCCAAGGCGGAGAATATACCCGCTATCTCGATCTTCACGTGTAGGCAGGCAGAAATGTTTGATGGCTTCGCTGCCAAGAAAAAAGCGAAAACCATTTTACGGTTTTCGCCCTTGTAGATAGCTATTTGTTTGTAGAGCTGTTATTGGTAAATCGCCATGAATCCCTCGATTTGCCCTTGAGAATCCCAAAACCCGCCGACGATAGAACGCTTGTCATTGATTCCGAACGGTATCGTCATGGAAGAGTTTGGATACGCAAACTTTATATAAGCCGGACTCTTTTCCACATCGCTGGTTCCTTCATTGCTTTCGACGTTTTTCGCCAAATAGGCGATCGTAGCGCCGGCACCGTAACCAACCATATCGGCGTTGTCGTTTACGGCATCCGTAAAGCTGTCACCATTTTCAAACTTCGGAAAGAAATCGAAGTCAGTTCCGCGTTTTAAAAAACCGCGCCACGAATCGCCCTTCACCGAATACCCCACTATCGTGCCGCCGTTGGAGATGCCGGTCGCGCCATTGCAATTCGGACAACCGGAGTCGCTGGCTACCTTCAAGTCGGTGAATGTCCCATTCGACCATCGGAACGAGCCTCCGCCCCATTGCCCGACAACGATGAGGGCCTTGTTGACACTCATTGGAATTGCTAAGTAGCCCTGCTGGGGAGCATTTATCTGTTTTATTGTCCCGGTGTGAAGCCAAAGAAACCCGTAAATACCGCCATCATTAGTAGTGTAAGTTCCCACCAGATCCCCATAATCATTCAGACCATTCACCACCGTACTAATAGCGCCGGGAACGTCGACCGTTTTATAGGTCCCATTAATATATGTGAATCCGTGCTTGGTGCAATTCGGCATATAACGTGTGTCTAGAACAGTTTCTCTGCAGGTGGTATCGGTTTGATAAAATCCGGCGATTTCGCCAGATAAGTTGATACCCCTAGCCTCGGTATTAAAACCGGCAGGATCGTTGATCGCAGCGAACTTAAAGCTTTGCGCTGATGCTGGAACGCCCAGCAAGAGTGTGTTAGCAGAGACGAATAACGCGAGTGTAACTAACTTCAACAGCGACATATGTTCCTCTTTTGGCGATGATGATCCCGTGCGTGGAAAGTGCCCATGCCACTCGACCATCTGAAAAATTATTGTTATCCCGCGTAGGGGTTAAATCAATCTGGTAAAACCTGTATGAAGATAAGAAAATAGTAGGTAGGAGTTATGTTGGTTAACGGATCAATCGAAGCGCTGGGCACGCTCATCGTTCCAACTTGGGTTGCCACTGCGGTCTGCGGATTTACGTTGTAGGTCAAAAGTGTGAAGCTTTGGTTTTGACGCTCCGCGACGTACAGCACTTCTACTGATAACGCGAAACACGCGGTGGCGAGCAATCCCACCAAGACGAAGAGGATACTAGCTCTCAACATAAGTTTCTCTTGGAAACCCTAAGGCTCCGAAATTCAGATGCTAGGCGAATGAGAGTTGGTTGCTGACTTAAAAGCTGTATGCCAAGAGAGAAGAGGTTTGAAATTGCTTCTAATTAGCCTGAATCGAGATCGGCTGCGTCGGGGCCAACACGCTAGAGTGCTTACGGACGACCAGCAAACCCACCAGCACCGCGCTGAGGAGCATGGCAACCCGAATGTAGACGCCGGCATGGAACGTGTGATCGCCGACCGCGGTACGCAGTAAGCCCGACGTCGCGCTAAGGGCGCAGAATCCGAAATATAGTTTCTCCATGCGATCGCGGGAAATGAGGAAGAGCCATAGGAGAATGACAGAGACAAGCACGAAGATGCCGCAAACAATCCAGGCGCCGGGGGAAACCGTGGATAAGTTCCATATGCCCGCTGCGGGTTTGCCCGCCGCCATCTGCCAAACGGCGATGAGCAGGAAAATGACGGAGTGCACCAGTGCCACGATGGCTCGTCTGCCGTTGGTGAGTATGGAGAATTCGGGCATAGCTATGAAACACTGTAGCCAAGCCCACCGTTTCAAGATGTGATCTGCGTCACGCCATCGAACAGTGTCGGTTTAGATGGTTTTTTGAATTGCAGCCAAACATTTGACTCCCTGGAGACGCTCCGATCGTGCAAAGCCATTTGCCCCAACGCAGCAAAAACTGTGCAGTATGGGACAGTTTTTAGAACGCCCCATATGTAACGTCGAAGTGTCTGCTAGCAACCCTTCCGACTCCCCGATCAGGTGACGGCCAACCTTGCGAAATAGACAGCTCGCGCTGTGCAAGGAGGCAATATGAGCGAAACATTGAGCACTTTCAAGAACCCTGGGTTCCCGGGTAAAAGACCTATCTCGGCGTCGGCTTCGGACGGTGATGGCAACCACATCCATAACAAAATTCTGCTTGGGCTCCCAGCCAAAGAAGCTGACATGCTCTTGCCGAAACTCGAATTCGTGCGGCTAAGAGTGCATCAAGTTTTGCATGAACCTGGCGATACATTGAAGTCTGCTTATTTTGTTGATAGCGGCTTGGTGTCGATTCTTAGCGTGTTTCCTGATGGGAAGTGTGTGGAAGTGGGGCTGGTCGGCAAGGAAGGCTTTATCGGGCTTCCTTTGGTTGCGGGTTTCCGCACTGCGAACACACGGGCGATCATTCAGATCGAGGCCTCAGCCTTCCGAGTGGACTCTGAGACTTTAGTCGGCATTCTCCAGCAGAGTCGGGCCCTCGACCGTCGCTTACAACAGTTTTCCCAGATCATGGCGATGGAAGTGACCCAGGTGGCCGCCTGCAATCGGTTGCACGAAGTGAACGAAAGACTGGCACGATGGCTGCTAATGAGTGCGGATATCGTGGATTCGAATTGCGTGCCGTTAACGCAGGAATTCCTTGCCCACATGCTTGGCACCCGGAGATCGAGTGTAACCGTGGCCGCCGGAATGCTGGAAACTGCCGGGCTCATTGCCAACTCTCGCGGTAGGGTAGATATCATCGACCGCCCGCGGCTGGAGGAAGCGGCATGCGACTGCTACAAAATCATGCGGACTCAACGAGCCGAATGGCGTGGTGAATCGCAAACATAATCGTAGGTTCGCCATCGTACCGACATTTGCACGGCGTCGAAGTACGCTTACCCGTAATGCGCGGATTGGCCCGGAGTAAATTCCGATTAACTCCCTCGCGTAGAACGGAGTGTCACATGTCGGAACTTGATGTTATTCCACTTGCCTTGAGTAGAAATGAGATCAAGTGCCCGCATTGCCACGAACAAACAATACATAACTGGCCAGGCACTACGATTCTCTTTGCAACCGCCAAGTGCATGCATTGCGGCAATCAATTTCTGATCGCGTTGAACGAGCCCAAATCAGGCTTGTAACCAACGCCTTCAGCCTTCGAGTCAATAGTTCCGATTATGTGTCGCCCCCCTCAGTCAGCGTTCTCTCCTTGGTCTGCCCCCCGGCGCGACCTCATCTTATTCGGTAGGTATCCGGCATTACACTAGCCGTGCGTGTTTCGTTTTGACAGCCCCCATTCTGTTGAGGAAAATGTGTTGCTGTGGCTGCCAGGAAGCTGGGTTGCGATTTACTTCCACACCATATCTTTACGATGCTTGGAAATTTCGAGAGGAAAATTATGACTAAAGCGTTTGCAGTTGCGGTTCTGTCACTATGCCTATCGTTTGTTGCCGGTCTCGCTGTAGCCGAAAAAGTGCGGGATGTTCACGATTTGGAAGCAGCCCATCACCACATTCAGGAAGCGATGAAAGAAATGGACCACGCACGCGCCGCCAATCACTACGACATGGCTGGCCATGGAGCGAAGGCAGAAGAACATCTGCGCGCGGCGGAGCATGAACTGCACGAGGCCATTGAGGCTGCTCGCGCGGCCCGGTAGCTGACCCCTAACTCTTAATTCTATTTTGGTAGCAGATAAGATCAGCCGTCAGTTTTAAACTGACGGCTGATTTTTGTTGCAGTTAACTTCTCAGTCGCGGCGGGCGCGCGATTCGGCCATGACTTGGCGCGGTCAGGCGAGCATGGAGACAGGTGATTCCATCTGCACCTGATTGGAGCTTGCCGAAGCCGGCATTTGTAACGCGGCGTAGGCCTGCTGAGCCGAAGAAAGATTACCCGAGGCAAGATCCTGCCCAATTTGACTAAGAGCCGAGATCAGTGAATTCTGGCTGGAGGAAGCGTTGCTTCCCGTGTCATCGCTCCCGCCGCCGGAGTGATGATGATGACGCAGACCGCTCGAGGGGCTGGTAGCGCTGGCGCTTTGAAGATCCTTTTCGAGACTGGAGAAATCCTTTTGTGATGCGGAAAGGTTTCCGGATTGAAGATCGGAAGCAAGCTGGTTGAACGCTTGCATTACGGGATTTGTATTCGTAGAAGCCGTGTTCGCCACGGAAGTTTGGCCGGCGCTGTTGGATGATGCGGCGGCTGTGGTGGAGAATTGAGCAAACGCTTTTTGAAGCGCGGCAAAATCGGACTGCGCCGCCGTCAAGTTGCCAGACTGTAAAGCCTGACCGAGTTGTTGAACACCTTGTTTAGCGGCGCTAGGACCGCCAAGTTGAAGTTGGCTAAGGCTGCTTAAAATTCCTGCAACGGACATTGATGCACCTCGATGTGAGAATTAGCGATGTGAGAATTAGCGATGTGAAAGTTAGCGACCGTTCAAGTGAAACCGCCCGCGGCCGATCTGTCTGTATGGGGAACTCCGCCGGACCCGACTTTCCAGAAGCACGCTCCATTCCATTTGATCAAACCATTCGCAGAGATAATCGAGGGAGCGTTTTGTAGGACTTGCTGGCTGCGCTGGTCAAGAACCATTGCGGAGTAGGCAAAGGTTGCCCGGTTTAACGCGGCAAGCGCTACCATAGACGTTTCTCTACCGCTTGAGCAAAGCCAGCCCGCACCAAATTAATTAAAACCCTCTCATCAGAGAATCTTGAAACCCACAGCAGAATCGGTACACTTGTCCGCATGGCACGTAAATTTAAAGACTTGACGGAACGAGAGATTCTGGCGCTCGCAGTTTCATTGGAAGAGGAAGACGGCCGTATTCTCGCGGATTATGCCGAGGGACTCCGTGAGACCTATCCGGCAACCGCGAAACTGTTTGACGACATGGGCGCAGAGGAGTCGGAACACCGGGCAATGCTAATCGAAATGTATCGGGCGCGATTCGGGGAACATATTCCCCTCATCCGTCGTGACGATGTGAAGGGTTTTGCGCCGCGAAGATCGTACTGGCTGACGCGTCCGCTGAAGATTGCCGAGGTTCGGAAGCAGGCGGAACTGATGGAACTGGAGACGCGCCAGTTTTATCAGAAAGCGATTGGGCAGGTGACCGATGCCGGAATCCGAAAACTGCTCGGAGATCTGGAGGAGATTGAACGCAAGCATCAGGTGACTGCTGGCGCGATGCAAGAGAGTATGCCCCAGACAGTGAAGAAGACGGAAGAGGATGCGCAGCGTCGTCTTTTCGTTTTGCAAATCGTGCAACCAGGCCTGGCGGGTTTNATGGATGGNTCGGTATCAACNCTNGCNCCNGTNTTTGCTGCTGCCTTTGCCACCAAAAGCAGTCACGATGCTTTGCTGGTTGGCCTCGCGGCATCGATCGGAGCGGGAATTTCCATGGCATTCGCCGAAGCCCTCTCCGACGATGGATCGATGACGGGCCGCGGGCGTCCCATGCTGCGCGGTGCGGTAACGGGACTAATGACCGCCGCCGGTGGCATCGGACATACTCTGCCTTTCCTCCTTAAGGACTTTCACGTCGCCTTCACCGCCGCAGTCATTGTAGTTGCGCTCGAATTGGCCACGATCGCCTGGATTCGAAACCGTTATATGGACACGCCTTTGCTATCGGCTGCGTTTCAAGTGGTAGTGGGCGGCGTTTTGGTCTTCATCGTAGGAATCGCGATCGGAAGTTCTTGACAGTAGGAGTGCGAAATCGGCGCCGTGTGAAACTACTTGCTAACAGGCTTGCGCGGCGGCGGATTGCCTTCGGCGGCTCGCATATACTGTACGGGCCATGGGGTGGGTTGTTTCAGCTCCTGCGCCGCACGTAGCGCCCAATACGGCTCGCGAAGCATCTCTCGCGCAAGAATTACGAGATCCGCCTGTCCGGTCCGAATAATATGGTCGGCTTGCGCGGGATCGGTAATCATGCCGACTGCTCCCGTGCAAATGTGCGCCTCCTTTTTTATCCTCTCCGCGAACGGCGTTTGATAGCCTGGTCCGACCGGAATACTAGCGGATCGCACATTGCCTCCAGAGGAAACGTCGATCAGATCCACACCATGTTCTCGCAGCTTCGAAGCTAGAGCGATGGATTGTTCCAGCGTCCATCCCGGATCGCTTCCATCTTCAGTCTTGCCAGTTGTTGGATCTTCCAGCCAGTCGGTAGCGGAGATACGTACGAAGAGCGGCAAACGTTCCGGCCAGACATGGCGAACCGCATCCGTAACTTCGATAAGGAAGCGTATGCGATTCTCAAAGCTGCCACCGTATTGGTCCGTTCGAAGATTGCTGGTTGGAGACAAAAATTCATGGATCAGATAGCCGTGCGCAGCGTGAATTTCGATCACGTCGTAGCCCGCAGCCAGCACCCGTCGGGCGGCTGCCGCGAAAGCCTCGATCGTTGACTTGATTCCACTGCCATCAAGGGCAGTCGGCCGCGGATAATTATCCGCGAAGGGCACCGCGCTCGGTGCCGGTACAAAAGTCCAGCCTCCTTCAGCGGGCGGAATCACGCGAGTCTTTTCCCAAGGTGGAGGCGTGCTGCCTTTTCTTCCAGCGTGCGCCAGTTGCATTCCAGCGTAAGCTCCTTGCCCATGCAGAAAACTTGTAATGCGCTTAAGCGGTTCGATGTGTTCATCCTTGTAGATTCCGAGGTCCTGCGGAGAGATGCGGCCCTCGCGTGTGACGGCGGACGCTTCGGACATCACCAGCCCTGCGCCCCCCACGGCGCGGCTGCCCAGATGCACCAGATGCCAATCAGTGGCGAATCCGTCCGTGCACGAGTACTGGCACATGGGCGAGACCACGATGCGATTCGGTAACGTCACACCTCGCAAAACAAACGGCGAGAATAGATGCGGAGTATTGCTCATTCTGGGGAAACCCTTTCCAATGTATGAATGAAGAAATTTTTAAAACTGCAAATTAACACTTCAATGCGAAGTGAGATGACTCGGATTGCAGTCTTTCGAAGTGCCAGTGTCTTGCCGCCGTGTTAACTGCCTTGATGACTGCCGTGTTAACTGCGTTGATATCCGTACAAAAAATCTGCGTCCCGCCGCGCCCGCCATCGATCTATTGATGAGTCAATGTTTGTGAACGGTTGCATTTATTAGGGACCGTATTCTGGTGTGGCAAGATCGCGCGGCAAGATAGTGGGGCTATGAAATCTACGTTTCGTCCGGCATGGAAGACCATGTTGGCATTCGCGATTATTTATTTTGTGTGGGGATCCACTTTCCTGGCAATACGTGTCGGAGTGCGCGAAGTTCCGCCACTTGTGTTCGCCTGCATGCGTTTCTTTACTGCCGGAGCTGTGCTTTACGGGTGGATGCGCATGAAGGGAACTCCAGCACCGAATCGCCGCGAATGGGCCGCAATTTCGGTCATGGCGCTCTGCATCTTCGTTTTAGATTACGGTCTGCTGTTCTGGGCCGAACGACGAGTGCCTTCAGGAATCGCTGCCGTGATGCTGGCGACCATCCCGGTGTTTATGGCGCTGTCGGAAATCGTGTTTCTGCGAACCCAGCAGCTCACGCTACGTCTCGCTGTGGCTCTGCTCGTCGGCATCGGCGGAGTACTGATCCTCGTGAGCCACACCGTCGGGCTGGCCGAAAAGCCGATTGATCCCGCTGGCGCTGTTGCGCTGGTGATCGCTGCCATTAGCTGGTCGATCGCCTCGGCTATGACTCGCAAGCTGCCGCTGCCCGAATCCAAAGTCATGAGTTCGGGAGCACAAATGCTCGCGGGAGGAATTATGCTCGCCATCGCAGCGGCCGCTTTCGGTGAGTTCCGCGGATTTCATATTCAGGCAATCTCTCGCGGTGCCTGGTTCGCACTTACATACTTGATCGTCGCCGGCTCGATCATCGGTTTCACCGCATACGTCTGGCTCATTCATCACGAATCGCCGACCAAGGTTGGAACCTACGCCTACGTCAATCCAGTCGTCGCGGTGATCGTCGGATACTTTCTTGGTGGCGAAGTTGTCGGGCTGAGAACCCTGCTCGGAACGCTGCTCGTGCTCGTCAGCGTCATAGTTATCACAACCACTCGCGTCAAGAAACCCGCTGTCGTCACGATAGGTAACCGTATGCAAGAAGTTGCGGAGCCGTAGTCTTCCATGCCCGCGAACGATAACCACGCCCGGGAGTTGAGGCGCGGCTTCGACCCGGGCCTTGACCCGTGGTCAAACTAAAAGATTCCGAAGAACACCCAGCCTAACAAAAGACCTTAGGAAAGCCTTGAAAAATGGATTCGCGGTACTGTATCGTTCCTTGACCGACGGTCAATGAATACCACAGAAAACTGGGAGTTGGGCCATGGAAGGAATTACCACGAGTCTCGCAAAACCGACGCGGTTGCGGCGTGACGGCAAGCCGCGGCCGCGCTCGGAGGCGAAACGGGGGCGCATTGTTGAGGTTGCAATCAGGCATTTTGCCGAGCGCGGCTACAGCGCGGCTCGAGTCGAGGATATTGCGGCACAGTTGGGTATCGCCAAGGGGTCAGTCTTTCAACATTTCAAAAGCAAAGATGGATTGTTCTTCGAGGCCTATAAAAAAGCGGTGCAGTCGTTTCCAAAGTATATGCAAGCTCCTGCCGCGGTTTTAGAGCTAGGATTTTTTGAACTCCTTCGTTACTGGCTAGGGCGCACCGAGAATATGGTGCGAGATAACTGGGCCGCATACCGCATTTATTTGGTTGGGAATTATGGGACCGATCTGGCGTTACGGCGAGAGATCAACCGCTTTCTTGTCGCCGAAGATCCTTATGGATGGCGCGACTTCGTAGACTTCGGAAGGAAGCGGGGAGAGCTACGCTCAGATCTCGACGTTGACATGACTGGATCGATTTTGGAGTGGACTATGGACCGCTTTCAAGATGCGTTACTTACTGAGGAGTTAGATCCAGGACTATTTCGTAAGTCGGGTCCGGTGCCGCAAGAGAAGGAAGCTCGGATAGAACAGTTTGTCGAGTTATTGCGTCGAGCTATCGGCTCGGATAAAGTACAAACCACAGCACGGAAGCATTAATTATTAAAAACCCGGTTACGAACGAGCTGACAACGGACGAAATAACAGCGAAAGAATAAATAATGATAACTGAGATGAGCGTTGAGCAGATTGTCGCGAGTTATGACGACGCGGCACCTTTGACCGAGGCATCTACGATTCCAGCGCCTTGGTATATAGATCCGCGCATCGCGGAACTGGAACGGCAGACGGTGTTCTCGCGCACGTGGCAGGTGATGGGGCGAGTGGACCAGGTGGAAAATCCGGGGCAGTTTGTAACCGCTACCGTCGCCGGGGAGCCACTGGTGGCGGTTCGCGGCCATGATGGCGTGCTGCGGGCTTTTTATAACGTCTGCCGGCATCATGCCGCGGCAGTAGTGACCGAGCCGTGTGGAGTGGCCTCGATCCTGCATTGTCCGTATCACGGTTGGAATTATGGCCTGGATGGCGCGCTGAAGGGAATGCCGGAATTCGACGGAGTAAGGAACTTCGAGCGCAAGGATAACGGCCTGGTTCCGGTCAGGGTGGAAACGTGGGAAAAGTTTGTCTTTGTGAATCTCGATGTTGATGCGGCGCCGCTAACGGAGTTTCTAAGCGGATTGGTAAAGCGCGCGGTCCCCCTTGGACTAACTAAGCTGCATTACTTTGCGAGTCAGACTTACGATATTAATTGTAACTGGAAAGTGTTCGTCGATAACTATCTCGATGGTGGTTATCACGTTCCGCATTTGCATAAAGGTTTAAATTCGGTTTTGGATTATAAACAATACACGATCGAGAACGAGGATAGATTTTGTCTGCAGTCGAGCCCAATGGTGAGTTCGGATGAGGATAAAGCCATGGGTACGACACGCCGTGGCGACCGGGCATGGTATTTCTGGCTGCATCCAAATTTCATGTTCAATTGCTACGAAGGCTATCTCGATACCAATTTGGTGATTCCTGTTGATGTCGATCATTGCCGGGTTGTGTTTGATTTTTATTTCAGTGACATTGGCGAGGGCGCTCGCGCTTATAACGAACAAAGTGTAGCTGTGGGGAATGAAGTGCAAAGCGAGGATTTGGGGATTTGTGAGGCGGTGCAAAGAGGGCTTAAGTCGCGGGCTTACGGGGCGGGGCGGCTCTCCGCGCGTCGCGAGGCTGGCGAACAATTATTTCACCAGTTGCTGGCGGCCGACTTGAAGAGTGGATTGGGGATGGCGGCCGCAATGTACTCGCGCTGATTATGGATGAAAATCCAGCTGTATCAACTCTTTCGTTTCCTGCGAAGCGGGTGCCCATTTCCATTTGTAAATGGCATCGACCGCGGCTTTTACCAGCACCGGGTTACCTCCTATTACTTGCGTGAGTTTGACCTTGCCGCCTGGTTCGACCACAACAATCACCCTGACCGTCCCCCGAATTTGCATAGTGCGAGCCAGATCGGGGTAGGACGGCGCCACTTTATTCACGATCTTTCGAGACGCGTCGGATGATTCCTGGGCGGTTGCGAAGCGAGGGGCCAGGACGAATACTCCCAGGGAAAATGCCAGAAAAGCAGCCATCGAGCGGGGTCGGGGGAATCGCTTTGTCATTGCGTTAGCCTAATTCCTGACGCTCCCCGGAGAAAAGATAACGTCCGTAACCAGGCTCCCAGCTTGACTTTTCAGCTCCTTACTGGTGGTCCCTGGGAATCGTTTCTTCCCAGGCTTTTTGCCGCAGTGGCTGTCCATCTTTCAAAAGTTGACGCGTGTATTTGTAGTAGAAGTTTTGTGCGTCACTGCGCAGCGTCAGGCGCCCCTGCCAGGTTAAAGTTTGATCCTTGAGTGCCATCACAATTTCTGCTTCCCCTTCAGCCGAGCTGATCTCCGGATGCTTATCGTCGGCGAAATAGATTATTTGTTCAGAATCGCTTTCCTTTCCCCATGGGTAATGCTCTTCGGACTTGCCCTCCCAGGTCACTTTCGTTTTTGCATTCACTTCATCGCGCTCGGTTTTCCATTCGCCCGGCCAGGGGAAGCCAATTGACTGAATATCGCCGCGTTGTTCGGATGGCAGGGGCGCAGAAAATTCTGGAGCCGCATACATTGAAGGTGGAACCAGCGGCAGAGTCACGCGTGAGCCTCCCTCGCCTCCGAGTTGCAATGAGGTGGTCATCGCATAAGGAGTTGGCCAGACCATGGGCCACAATGCGTTTGAAACCGCCAGGCGAATGCGATGGCCTTTTGGGAAGGTCCACGTCGCAAGATGCATCTCTATGTCGAGTGAGTAAGTTTGATTCGGCACTAAGTCTTTCGGATCGGAGGTGGAATCGCGCTGCGCTCCATTGATTCCGGCTCCGGTAATTTGCGTAACAGTGCCATCGGGAGCAACGTCAGAGAGGCGCGCGAACCAATCGGCCTGCGGAGCGGAAGAACTTGCCCGTAGCAAGGCATGAGGCCGTCCGAGCATAGTGAGATCTTGTTTGAGTGGCGCGGAATCGTAGGTGAGGCTGAAGGCGTCAACCGGCCGCGGATCAGTTAGTAGTTCGCCCCACCAGAATCCAGATTCAACACCGATACTCGGAACGTAGCGGAGCTGATGTTCTGCTGGCTTGGCAGTCTCGGTGGAGAGAATGTGCGCGTCAAAAAGATAGAGAGTTGTACTTACAGTGTTTCGCGGCGGCCATCCAATTTCTGCGCGCCAGTGTCCCGGAACGGTCTTGAGCTGCGGATCGGGCGGATGCCAGTCCTGCATGTAAATCGAAAGCGGCGGCTCCTCCATAATTCCTGTGTTGCGATCCTTCAGCCAGTAGTCCCACCAGCGCAAGGCTTGATCCCGCCATTCGATTTGCGGGCCGGGCTCGGCATCGTTGGGAAAAGTGTGATTCCACGGTCCGATGATCGCTTTGACCGGCGCTTTCACTTGCTCGAACATGTGCGGGATGGAATCGCGATAGCCGTCGAGCAAGCCCCCAATTAAAAAGCACGGAATTTTTATTTCGCTGAGCGGCCGCACTGGAGCATGCCAAAACTCCCCATCCCGTTGATGCTTGAAGTATTGCAACGACCACGGCTCGGATTCGAATCGCGGTCCCAATGTCTTTTCGTCGAGAGAATAATCGGGCGCGCCCGGCATGGAGGGAG